>Ga0255334_1000254_pt1 | contig 51420 bp, 50 predicted proteins | sample EtOH5_35cm_T3_12_FD_202080 | JGI IMG/M metagenome (GOLD analysis project Ga0255334, IMG submission 202080) | Sandy soil microbial communities from University of British Columbia, Vancouver, Canada - EtOH5_35cm_T3_129 | ecosystem: Engineered > Artificial ecosystem > Sand microcosm > Unclassified ...
CCGTCACGGGCAGCTCGGTGTACCCGGGGACGTCGACGAGGTGGTCGTAGAACGTGTTGGTCGAGTAGACGGGGTCCATGATCTGCTCGACGGTGCCCCAGCCCTGCGACGGGCGCTGCTGGAAGAGCCCGATCGAGTCGCGGTCGCCGTGGTCGACGTTGACGAGGCTCGACTCCTGCAGCGCGGTGGCCAGGCCGATCGTCGCCGCCCGTGCGGGCAGGCCGCGCCGCACGGCGAGCAGCGCGATGAGGGCGGCGTTGTCCGTCTGCTCGGGGGACAGCGACTGGCCCACACCGTCGACGGTCGCGCGGCACGTGGCGACCACGGGGATCTCGACCTGGCGGTTCAGCGTCGTGACGACGGCCCACACCGCGCCGGCGCCCACGGCGACGAGCCCCACGAGGAGGGCGAGGACGAGCGTCGGGCCCCGGCGCGTGCGGCGCCGTGGTCGTCTGCGGACCGGGGACATGGGTGGCTCCCGGGTCAGCTGTCGTGCAGTGCCGAGTTGAGCAGCACGCCCGACCCGCGCCGGGCCACCGCCTCCACGGCGCCGGTCACCGAGTTGCGGCGGAACAGCACCCCCGATGCGCCGGCGAGGTCGAGCGCCTTGACGATGCGCGCGGGCGCACCGTCCTCGCCGAAGCCGACGAGCGACACCTTGGTGCCGGAGGTCAGATAGAGACCCGCCTCGACCACGCAGTCGTCGCCGAGCGGGATCCCGAGGCCGGAGTTGGCACCGAGCAGCGAGCGGCGGCCGAGCGAGACGCGCAGAGCCCCGCCGCCGGACAGCGTGCCCATGATCGAGGCGCCGCCGCCGACGTCGGAGCCGTCGCCGACGACGACCCCCTGGGAGATGCGCCCCTCGACCATCGCGGTGCCGAGCGTGCCCGCGTTGTAGTTGACGAACCCCGCGTGCATCACGGTGGTGCCGGCCGCGAGGTAGGCGCCGAGGCGCACGCGGTCGGCGTCGGCGATCCGCACACCGGACGGCACCACGTAGTCGACCATCCGCGGGAACCGGTCGACGCCGAGCACGGTGACCGGCCCGCGGGCGCGCAGCCGCAGCCGCGTCTCCTCGAAGTCGTCCGCGGCGCAGGGACCCGCCGAGGTCCAGACCACGCGAGGGAGCACGGCGAACAGGCCGTCGAGGTTGATCGAGTTCGGCAGCACCAGCCGGTGCGAGAGCAGGTGGAGGCGCAGGTACGCGTCCGGGGTGCTCGTCGGGGCCGCGTCGAGGTCCACCGCCGTGGTGACGGGCTCGGTGCGCACGCGGCGGGCCTCGTCGGGCCGCGCGGCGGCGACCAGCTCCGGCGGAACCGTCACGTCGAACGGCAGCGGGCCCAGGACCGGCCTCGGGTACCACGTGTCGAGGACGGTGCCGTCGGCGGCGACCGTGGCCAGGCCGTGCCCCCAGGCGGTGCGGTCGGTCATCCGCCCAGGGTACGTGCACGGTCTGTCGCAGGCTCGGGTCACGCGAGGCCACCGCGGAGCGGCGCCGCGGCTCGGCGACGATCCTCTGGACGCTGCCGGCCGCGGATGCGCCAGTCGGGACCTTGGGCATCGGGAGCGTCCGCATCCGCTGCCTAGGGTGTGGCCCGTGGCGGACCCGAAGGGCTTTCTGCGCGTACGCGGGCGCGCCTTGCCCCCGGACCGCCCGGTCGACGAGCGTCTGGCCGACTGGTGCGAGGCACACGCCCCCCGCCCCGGCGACCCCGAGGCGCTCGCGCTGCTGCACGAGCAGTCGAGCCGGTGCATGGGCTGCGGCGTCCCGTTCTGCCACTTCTCCTGCCCGCTGGGCAACCTGGTGCCCGAGTGGAACGACCTGGTGTGGCGCGGCCAGTGGTCGGACGCCGCGGACCGGCTGCTCCAGACCAACAACTTCCCCGAGCTCACCGGGCGGCTCTGCCCCGCGCCGTGCGAGTCGGGCTGCGTGTTGGGCATCAACCAGCCCCCGGTGACGATCAAGCACGTCGAGGTGTCGATCGTCGAGGAGGCCTTCGCCCGCGGCCTCGTCGTCCCCCAGGTGCCCCGCTGGTACACCGGCCGCACCGTGGCCGTCGTCGGGTCCGGCCCCGCCGGCCTGGCCGCGGCCCAGCAGCTGACCCGGGCCGGGCACACGGTCGCCGTGTACGAGCGCGCGGACGCCCCCGGCGGCCTGCTGCGCTACGGGATCCCCGAGTTCAAGCTGGAGAAGGCCGTCCTCGACCGACGCATCGCGCTGATGAAGGAGGAGGGCACCCGGTTCCACCTCGGCGTCGAGATCGGCCGCGACGTCGGTGCCGCCGAGCTGCACGCCCGGTTCGACGCGGTGGTGCTGGCGATCGGCTCGACCACGCCGCGGGACCTGCCGGTGCCGGGCCGCGAGCTGGCGGGCGTGCTCCAGGCGATGGAGTACCTGCCGGCCGCCAACCGCGTCGCGCGTGGTGAGGACGCGCCGGGCCAGCCCTCGGCCACCGGGCTCGACGTGGTGGTGATCGGCGGCGGCGACACCGGTGCCGACTGCCTCGGCACGGCCATGCGGCAGGGCGCGCGCTCGGTGACGCAGCTGGAGATCATGCCGCGTCCGCCGGAGCAGCGGCCCGCCGGCCAGCCATGGCCGACGTACCCGATGGTGTTCCGCGTCTCGAGCGCGCACGCGGAGGGCGGCGAGCGCGTCTACGGCGTCTCGACGCAGGAGATCCTCGCCGACGAGGGCGGGCGCGTGCGCGGGCTGCGGATCGTCGACGCGGTCTCCGCCGACGGCCGCTTCGCGCCCGCCGCGGGTACGGAGCGCGAGATCCCGGCCCAGCTGGTCCTGCTGGCGATGGGCTTCACCGGGCCGGAGCGCGGCCCGCTGCTCGACGAGCTCGGCGTGGTGCTGACCGAGCGCGGCAACCTCGCGCGCGACGAGGCCTTCGCGACCGACGTGCCCGGCGTCTTCGTCGCCGGCGACGCCGGCCGCGGCCAGTCGCTCGTCGTCTGGGCGATCGCCGAGGGCCGCGCCACGGCGCGGGCGGTGGACATGTACCTCTCGGGGCAGACGAGCAGCGAGCTGCCCGCCCCGATCACCGCGAGCACCGTGAGCCTGCGGCTGTAGCGGCGTCCCCACCGCCTGGCGCCACCGCGGCGTCGGCATGCCCGCGGGACGCCCGTGCGAGAACCACCTAGGGTCGGGTCTCGTGACCGCGCTCGACCTGACCGCCGACCTGCTCGCCCTGACGCGCGCCGTCGTCGACGTCCCGTCGGTCAGCGGCGACGAGACCGCGCTCGCGGACCTCGTCGAGGCCGCCCTCGCCGCGCGTCCGCACCTCGAGGTCCTCCGCGACGGCGACACGGTCGTCGCGCGGACGCATGCCGGCCGCGCCCGCCGCGTCGTCGTCGCGGGCCACCTCGACACGGTGCCGATCACCGGGAACCTGCCGAGCCGGGTGGAGGGCGACGTCGTCTGGGGCCGCGGCACGGTCGACATGAAGGCCGGCGTCGCCGTGATGCTGTCGCTGGCCGCGGAGCTGGCGCAGCCGGCGCACGACGTGACGTGGGTGCTCTACGACCACGAGGAGGTCGCCGCCGAGCTCAACGGCCTCGGCCGGGTCGCCACGAGCCACCCGGAGTGGCTCGCCGCGGACTTCGCCGTCCTGGCCGAGCCGACCGCCGCCGGCGTCGAGGGCGGCTGCAACGGGACGATGCGCCTGGAGGTGACGGTTCCCGGCGTCGCGGCGCACTCCGCCCGGCCGTGGACCGGCGTCAACGCGATCCACGAGGCCGCCGAGGTGCTGCGCCGCCTCGCCGCCTACGAGCCCGCCACCGTCCACGTGGACGGTCTCGACTACCGCGAGAGCCTCAACGCCGTGCTGATCGCCGGCGGCACCGCGCCCAACGTCATCCCCGACGGCTGCGTGGTGACGGTCAACTACCGGTTCGCCCCGTCGACGACCCCGGCGCAGGCCGAGGCCCACGTCAAGGACCTCCTCGAGGGCTTCGAGACGACGGTCGTGGACGTCGCCGCCGGCGCCCGCCCCGGCCTCGACCACCCGGCCGCCCGCGGCTTCGTCGACGCCGTGCTCGGCACCACCGGCCGCGCGCCGGCGGCCAAGCTCGGCTGGACGGACGTCGCCCGCTTCGCCGCCCTCGGCATCCCGGCCGTCAACTTCGGCCCCGGCGACCCGCTCCTGGCCCACACCGCCGACGAGCGCTGCCCGGTGTCCCAGATCGGGGAGGTCCATGCCGCCCTGCGCGCCTGGCTGACCACCTGAGACCCGCGTAAGTGCTACAAGGTGCTACGGTCGTGGCCGTGAGGACGATCAGCCAGCGAGAGCTGCGCAACGACAACGCCGAGGTGATCCGCGCGGTCGAACGCGGCGAGAGCCTGACGGTGACCAGGCGCGGTGTGGCGGTGGCGCGGCTGGTCCCTGTCGAGCCGGAGGGCGACCTCGACCTTGTGCGCCCGGCGCGCGCGCGGCGGCGATGGGCCGAGCTCGAGCGGGTGCGGCTCGACGTGCCGACCTCCGAGATCCTCGAGGACCTCCGGGGCGAACGATGAGGTGGTACCTGGACACCTCGGCCGCGATGAAGCTCATGGTCGAAGAGGCGGAGTCGGCCGCGCTCGCGGCGGCGCTCGACGAGGTGCAACCCGACCTGGTCGGCTGCCTGCTGCTGGAGACCGAGGCGCGGCGCGCGGCCCATCGGTCGACCGACCTGACGCAGGAGCATGTGACGCAGCTCCTCGACGGGGTCGAGCTCTACGAGGCGCCGCCTTCGCTGTTCAGGGAGGCCGGGCTGTTCCCCGGCGCGGCGCTGCGCTCGCTGGACGCACTGCACCTGGCGGCGGCGGTGCGTCTCGGCGCGGACGCGGTCGTCACCTACGACGCGCGCATGGCGACCTCGGCGCGTGGCCTTGGTCTGGCGGTCGTCGCACCTGGCTGACCGCCTGATCCCGACAGGTGCCGGCCCTAGGCTGCCGACCATGACCGAGGACACCGGCGAGGACCAGCCGCGCGCACGCAAGCGGCGCAAGAACGACGGCGCCTACCACCGCGGCCCCGCGGTGCTGCGCGGCCCGATGATCCCCGCGACCACGTCGGACCAGCGGCTGCTGCAGCGCGAGAAGGACGTCCACTGGCTGCACGACGACCCGTGGCGCGTCATGCGGATCACCAGCGAGTTCGTCGAGGGCTTCGGCGCGCTCGCCGAGGTGGGGCCGGCGGTCAGCGTGTTCGGCTCGGCGCGGATCAGGCGCGGCGACCCCGAGTACGGGCTCGCGCGGGAGATCGCCGCGGGGCTCGTCGCCGCCGGCTACGCGGTGATCACCGGGGGCGGCCCGGGGGTCATGGAGGCCGCCAACCGCGGCGCCGCGGAGGCCGGCGGGCGGTCGGTGGGCCTCGGGATCGAGCTGCCCCACGAGCAGGGCATCAACAAGTGGGTGGACCTCGGCATCCACTTCCGGTACTTCTTCGCCCGCAAGACGATGTTCGTCAAGTACGCCGAGGGGTTCATCGTGCTGCCCGGCGGGTTCGGCACGCTCGACGAGCTGTTCGAGGCGCTGACGCTGGTGCAGACCGGCAAGGTGACGGGCTTCCCGATCGTCCTGGTCGGCACCGAGTTCTGGGGTGGTCTCGTCGCCTGGGTCCGCGGCACGCTCGCCGAGCGCGGGCTGATCTCGCCGGGGGACATCGACCTGATCAACGTGACGGACAGCGCGCAGGAGGCGGTGCGGATCGTCGTCGAGCGCTCCGCGGCGCTGCGGGCGGCGGAGCAGGCGGCGGCGGAGCAGGCGGCCGGGGAGAGCTGGTGAGCCTGCCGGGGGTCCCGGTGGGCGCGCCGCCGCTGCGGCTGCGCGGGCGCACGCTGGCGGGCCCGGTGGTGATGGCGATCGTCAACCGCACCCCGGACTCGTTCTACGAGCGGCACGACGAGCGCGGGGCGCGCGAGGCGGTCGCCCGGGCGGCCGACGAGGGCGCCGACATCGTCGACCTGGGCGGCGTGCGCGCCGGGCGGGGGCCGCAGGTCGACGCGGCCGAGGAGATCGCGCGCATCGTGCCGCTCGTCGGCCACGTCCGCCGCGCCCACCCGGACCTGCTCGTCAGCGTCGACACGTGGCGTGCGGACGTCGCGCGGGCGGTGGCCGGCGAGGGCGCGGACCTGCTGAACGACACCTGGGCCGGCCACGACCCGCAGCTGATGGAGGTCGCCGCCGCGAACGGCCTCGGCGTCGTCTGCTCGCACACCGGCGGTGCCGAGCCGCGCACCGACCCGTTCCGGGCCTCCTACGGCGATGGCCTGGACGGCGTGCTCGACGACGTCGTGACCACGCTCCGGGCGGGTGCCGCCCGGGCGGTCGCGCTGGGGATCGACCCGGCATCGGTGCTCGTCGACCCGACCCACGACTTCGGCAAGAACACGTGGCACTCGCTGCACCTGCTGCGCCGCACGCCCGAGCTCGTCGCGCTCGGCCACCCCGTGCTGATGGCGCTGTCGCGCAAGGACTTCGTCGGCGAGACGCTGGGCCTGCCCGCCGACGAGCGGCTCGAGGGGACGCTGGCCGCGACGGCCGTGGCGGCATGGCTCGGCGCGACGGTGTTCCGGGCGCACGACGTGGTCGCGACCCGCCGCGCGCTCGACCTCGTCGCGAGCGTGCGCGGCGAGCGGCCGCCGGTCACCGCGGTGCGAGGGCTGGCGTGACGGCAGAGGTGGCCGAGCCGGGGGCCAGGCACCGGCTCGACCCGCGCGCGTGGCCGTGGTGGGCCCAGACGCTGGCGGTGTTCGCGGCGAGCCGCGTGCTCGCCACGATCGTCTTCCTCTGGGTGGCGCGGTTCCAGGACGCGCAGGGCTGGACCGGGGCGCACCCCTCGTACTTCCCGTACGTCGGGTTCATGTACGACGCGACGTGGTACCGGCAGATCGCCGAGGGCGGGTACCCGAGCGAGCTGCCGCTCGACGCCGACGGCGTGGTGCAGCAGAACGCGTGGGCGTTCTTCCCCCTCTACCCTGCGCTGGCGCGCGGCATGATGACGGTGACGCGCCTGCCCTGGGAGGTCGCCGCGCCGCTGCTGGCGACGGCGCTGGCGGCGGGCGCCGTGCTGCTGGTGCACCGCGTGATCGCGCAGGGCGCGCCGCGGGCCGTGGCGGCCTGGCCGGGCCTGCCGCTCGCGAGCGTCCTGCTGGTCAGCGTGTTCCCGACGAGCCCGGTGCTCCAGGTCGCCTACACCGAGTCGCTGGCGCTGCTGCTGATCGCCGGCGCGCTGCTGGCGATCGTGCGGCGCCGGTACGGGTGGGCGGGTGCGGCGATCCTGGCACTGGGACTGACGCGCGCGGTGGCGCTGCCGCTGGCCGTCGTGGTCGTCGTCCACGCCGCGGTGCGCCGGCGGGACGCGCGCACGGGGCACGACGAGGTCCGCGGCCGCACGTGGGCGGCGCTGGCGGGGCTGGCGGCGCTCGCCGTGGCGTCGGGCTTCCTGTGGCCCGCGATCACGGGTTGGGCGACCGGCGTCCCCGACGCCTACCTGCTGACGCAGGAGGCCTGGCGAGGCGCGCAGTCGACCACGCCGTTCTACGGCTGGACGTACGCGCCACGGTTCTGGTTCGGCGGCGCGTGGCCTCTCGTGCTCGTCGCGGGCTGGGGGCTGACGTTCGCGGTGATGCTCGGGCCGTGGGCATGGCGGCTGGGCCGCGAGGTGCATGCCTGGTCCGTGGCCTACGTCGGCTACCTCGCCGCGGTCATCGAGCCGGGCAGCAGCCTGGCCCGCTTCCTCCTCCTGGCCTTCCCGCTGGCCGCGGCGACGGCCGGCGCCGTCGGGCGCACCCGTCGCGGCCGAGCGGCCTGGCTCGCCTTCGTCGTGCTGCTGATGCTCGTGCTCCAGGTGGTCTGGGTGCGGCACATCTGGCAGTTCGACCCGCCGGCCGACTGGCCGCCGTGACCCCGGCCGGGCGGGGTGGGCCAGGACCCGTCCGGGACCCGGAAGGGCCCGGTGACCTAGAATGGTGGGCGGACATCCGGCTGCCCACCAGGGCGCCGGCATCTGATGTGAAGGAGAGGTCCCGCATGGCCGCGATGAAGCCGAGGACCGGCGACGGACCGCTCGAGGTCACCAAGGAGGGTCGCGGCATCGTCATGCGGGTTCCCCTGGAAGGGGGTGGCCGCCTCGTCGTGGAGCTGTCCGCCACCGAGGCGACCGAGCTGGGCGAGGCGCTGACCTCCGCGGTCGGCTAGCCCGCCGATGGCCGCACCCGAGTCGCGGCACCGCACGCCTCCCACCGTTACCCTCTCCGGCGCGCCGATCGACGAGACGCCCCTGCTGACGGACGGTTCGGTCCAGGCGGTCGCGGTCCCCGTAGCCCCTGCCCGTCCCGGTGACGACGACGGTCTGACGCCCGGCGTCGGCACCGCACAGGTCGCCGCCCGCTACGGCATCGACCTCTCCGAGCTCGCCGAGCGCGCCGGCCTGACGGGCGCCGCGGGCGAGGCGCACGTGGTCCACCTCCCGCGTCCCGCGGGGTCCGGCGTCAGCCTGCCGTGGAGCGGGCTGCCGCTGCGGATCGTCCTCGTCGGCACGGGCGACGGCGGCGGCGAGGCGCTGCGCCGGGCGGGCGCCGCGCTCGCCCGTGCGGTGCGCGGGGTGGCGGCGGTCGCGACGACCGTGGGCGACGACCCGGGCGCGAACGCGTCGAGGGTGGCGGAGTCCACGCGGGCGTTCGTCGAGGGCTACCTGCTGGCGGCCTACCGCATCGCGACCGCGGCCGCGGAGGAGAAGGTCAAGCCGTCCGCGGACCTGGTGCTGCTCGGCCGCGACGGGACGCGGGCCGGGGCCGCCGTGGTGGCCGCCCGCACGGCGGCGAGCGCCACGTGGCTGGTGCGGGACCTGGCGAACACGCCGTCGAGCACCAAGACGCCGGAGTGGCTCGCGGACCAGGCGAAGCGGCTCGGCACCGAGGCGGGTCTCTCGGTGGAGGTCCTCGGCCCGCGCGAGCTGGTCCGCGAGGGTTTCGGCGGGATCCTCGCGGTGGGGGCCGGGTCGGCGTCGCCGCCCCGGCTCGTCGTGCTGCGCTACACGCCGGCGGAGCCGGGCGGCAGGCACGTCGTCGTCGTCGGCAAGGGCATCACGTACGACACGGGCGGCCTGTCGATCAAGCCGCGCGAGTCGATGGTGACGATGAAGACGGACATGGCGGGAGCCGCCGTGGCGCTCGCGGTGGCGATCGGGGCGGCGCAGGCCGGCTCGGTGCACCGCGTGAGCGTGGTGCTGCCGCTCGCGGAGAACCACGTCGGCGGGTCGTCCTACCGGCCGGGCGACGTCGTGACGATCTACGGCGGCCGCACCGTCGAGGTGCAGAACACCGACGCCGAGGGCCGGCTGGTGCTGGCCGACGGCCTCGCCTACGCCGACGCGACGCTGGACCCGGACGTGCTGGTGGACGTCGCGACGCTGACCGGCGCGGCGCGCATCGGCCTCGGCACCGGCCACGCCGCGCTGTACGGCACGGACGAGGGGCTCGTGGCCGCGCTGGCCGCCGCGGGGGAGGCCACCGGCGAGCGCGCCTGGCCGATGCCGCTCGTCGAGGAGTACGCGTCGACCACCGACTCGGACGTCGCCGACGTGCGGCAGACGTCGGGGGAGGCGAAGGTCGGCGCGGGGTCGGTGTTCGCCGCGCTGTTCCTGCGCCGCTTCGTCGGGAGGCGCACGTGGGCCCACCTGGACATCGCGGGCACCGCGCGCGCCTCCGCCGACAAGCACGAGGTCACCGAGGGCGCCACCGGCTACGGCGCGCGCCTGCTGCTCCGGTACCTCGCCGACCTGCACTGACCCATCCGCCGAGCGCATCGTCGGTGACCGAGCGCGCACGTTCTCGGCGCCGGAACGCACGCGCTCGGCGCAGAACGATGCGCTCGGCGAAGGTGGGTGGGGTGGGGGGTGGCTTAGCGGCGGACGGCCAGCAGGAGGCCGTCGCCTGTTGGCAGGAGCGCCGGCAGCAGGCGGTCGTCGTCGCGCACGCGGCGGCCGACGTCGCGGACGATCGTCGTCACCTCGTCGCGCCGCGCCGGGTCGGCGACGCGGTCCTGCCACAGCGCGTGGTCGACGACGAGCACACCGCCGGGCCGCAGCAGCCGGACGGCCTGCTCCACGTAGGCGGGGGAGCTCTCGGGATCGGCGTCGACGAGCACGAGGTCGTAGCCGGCGTCGGTCAGGCGCGGCAGCACGTCGAGGGCGCGGCCGGCGATCAGGCGCGTGCGGGTGGGCTTCGCGCCTTCGTCGGCGAACGCCTCCCGGGCGGCGCGGTGGTAGTCCACCTCGACGTCGATGGTGGTCAGCACGGCGTCGGCGGGCATGCCGCGCAGCAGGTAGAGGCCGGAGACGCCGGTGCCGGTGCCGAGCTCGACCACGGCGTGAGCACGGGCGGCGGCGGCCAGGACGGTCAGGACGGCGCCGACGCCGGGCGAGACGGGCGCCGCGCCGAGCTGGGCGGCGCGCTCGCGGGCTCGCAGCAGCACGTCGTCCTCGCTGCGGAAGTCCTCGCCGTAGGCCCAGGACAGTGCCTTGTCGGTGCTGATGGCGGCCTCCCGGGGACTCGGACGTAGGCCAGGGTATCGGCGCCCGGGGTGCCGCGGTGGGACGTGGAACCGAGGGGGGATGAAAGGCGTTGGCACACCTGGGAGAATGGTGCCGATGATCCGACAGCAGGAGTGCCGATGACCGCGCAGCCCGCCGACTGGCAGGCCCCGTCGTGGGAGGAGATCGTCCGCGAGCACTCGGCGCGGGTGTACCGGCTCGCGTACCGCCTGACGGGCAACCGGCACGACGCGGAGGACCTCACCCAGGAGACGTTCATCCGGGTGTTCCGCTCGCTCGACTCCTACGTGCCCGGAACGTTCGAGGGCTGGCTGCACCGCATCACCACCAACCTGTTCCTCGACCTGGCGCGCCGCCGCAAGCGCATCCGGATGGACTCCACCGGCGACGAGACCGCGTACTGGCCGTCGTCCGACCCGTTCGGCTCGCCGGAGCGGGCCTTCGAGCACGGGAACCTCGACTCCGACGTCCAGCGGGCGCTCGACGAGCTGCCGCCGGAGTACCGGGCGGCCGTGGTGCTGTGTGACATCGAGGGCCTGTCCTACGAGGAGATCGCCGTCACGCTCGGCATCAAGCTGGGCACCGTGCGGTCCCGGATCCACCGTGCGCGGGCCCGGCTCCGGGTCTCCCTCGAGCACCGGCGGCCGGATCTGGTCTCCGCCGGTCCCGTCAGCGAGGAGTCGCCGGACGACGAGCCCGCGCGGGTGCTGCCGTGACGCACCTCGGCTCCTGGCTCAGCGCGCTCGCGGACGGCCAGCTGCCGGCCGACGTCACCGAGCGGTGCCTGGCCCACGTCGCCACGTGCCCGCGCTGCGCGGGCGAGCTGTCCGCCGCTCGCGCAGCGCACCGCGCCCTGACCGCGGCGGTCGCCGCGGAGGCGCTCGAGCCCGGCCCCGACCTCACGGCCCGCCTGCTCTTGCTGGCGCCGACGAGCGCACCCCGACCGGCCGCCCCGCACATCGACCCCTTCGCGCCGACGACGTCGCTGCCGTCGTCGGGCGCCCTTCGCGGCGACGTGCACCCCGCCCACCCCGTCCGCCGGCTTGCCGGGCGGCTGGTGATCGGCTCGTTCGCCGGGCTCGGGCTCGTCGCCGCCTCGCTGTTCGCGCTGGGGGCTCGTCCCGTCGTCGTCCCCTCCGCCCACCCGGGGCTCGCGCTCGGCGTGCTCGGGGAGGCGGCCGCCGCCGTGCCGCGGGCCGAGCCGGTGGCGTTCGAACAGGTCGCCGCGTTCGCGTCGGACGGGTGGGCGGTGCCCGAGCTGCCCGACGAGTGGACCGTGGTGGACGCCCGCGCCGTGGACGGCGGGATCGAGGTGGACCTCGTCGGGCCCTCCGGCACCGCCGTCGTCGGCGAGCGGCGCGGCCGGCTCGACGTGGACGCGCTCGCCGGGCACCCGATGGCGCGGGTGGGCGGCCGCGACGTGTACCTGATCTCCGCCGAGCCGTGGCACGTCGCCTGGCAGTGCGACGACACCGTGGTGGAGGTCCTGGCACCGGCCGCGGACGGTGACCTCGAGGCCCTGGTCGCCGCGTTCCCCGCGGCGCCGTTCGACGACGGTGCCCCCGCGCGGATCGGGCGGGGATGGTCGGTCGTCGCCCACGCGTTCGAGATGCCGTGAGCGAACCCGTCACGGGCCCGGCGAACCCGTTCGCCCCGCCGCACGCACCGGCGGCCGTGCCTGCTCCGGCGGCCGCGCCGCTGCCCGGTTGGGGCCCGCAGGCGAGCCCGTGGCCGACGGGGCCCGCGCCGTGGCCCCCGCAGCAGCCCGCCGCGCCGTGGCGGGGGCAGCCCGCGCCCGAGCGGCGGCGGAGCCGGTCGCTGTCCGTGGCGTGGGTGGTGCCGCTCGTCGTGCTCTCCCTGCTGGCTGGGGTGCTGGGCGGCTTCCTGGGAGCCCGGCTGGGAGAGGGCGACCACCTGGCCCAGGCCGGCCTGCCCGTCGTGCCGACCGGCGCACCCGTGCGGGAGGTGTCCTCGGTGGCGGGCATCGCCGCCGCGGTGCTGCCGTCCGTGGTGCTCATCGAGTCGGAGTCCGACCTGGGCGTCGGGACGGGCTCGGGGTTCGTGCTGCGCGCCGACGGCTACCTGTTGACCAACAACCACGTGGTGGCGGGTGCGCGCGGCGGCGTGGTGACGGTGACGCTCGCGGACGGCCGCGAGGAGGTGGGCCGGATCGTCGGCGCCACGGCGGACTACGACCTGGCCGTGGTGAAGATCGACGTCGACGGGCTGACCCCGCTGCTGCTCGGCGACTCGGACGCCGTCGCGGTGGGGGACACGGTGGTCGCGGTCGGTGCTCCGCTGGGGCTCGTCGGGACCGTGACCACGGGCATCGTCAGCGCGACGCACCGGCCGGTGGTGGCCGGCGACGAGTCGGACGCGGCGTTCATCGACGCGATCCAGACGGACGCCGCCATCAACCCCGGCAACTCCGGCGGGCCGCTGGTGTCGGCGGTCGGCGAGGTGGTCGGCATCACGTCGGCGATCGCGCAGCCCCCGGGCACCACGGCGGAGAACGCGGGCAACATCGGCCTCGGCTTCGCCATCGGGTCCAACCAGGCGCGCCGCACCGCGACCCAGCTGATCGAGACCGGCGCGGCGACCTACCCGGTGATCGGCGTGCTCCTGGACCAGCAGTACGCCGGCGAGGGCGTGCGCGTGGTCCGCGAGGCGCCGACCGGCCAGGAGGCCGTCTCCGCGGGCGGGCCCGCCGAGCGCGCCGGCATCCGGCCCGGGGACGTCATCCTGGCGATCGACGGCCGCCCGGTGACCCAGTCCGACGAGCTCGTCGTCGCCATCCGCGCGCGGGCCCCCGGGGACACCGTGGTGCTGCGCGTGCGGAGCGGCAGCGGCGAGCGCGACGTCGAGGTGGTCCTCGACGAGGTGTCATCGGGGTAGCCGGCGTGGGCTAGCCTGGCCCGGTGTTCGGGATCAACGGTGGCGAGCTGATCGTCATCCTGCTGGTGGTGGCGCTCGTCGTCGGGCCCGAACGCCTTCCCGCCTACGCCGAGCAGCTCGCCGGCTGGGTCCGTTCCCTGCGCCGCGCCGTCACCAGTGCCAAGCAGCGCGTCGAGGAAGAGGTCGGGGACACCGGTGTCGACTGGGAGGCCCTCGACCCGCGCAAGTACGACCCCCGTCGGATCGTCCGCGATGCGCTGCTCGACGACCCGACGCCGGCGAAGACCCGCAACGTGCCGCGGCGGGTGCCCGTCGCGAAGCCTGCGGCCGCCGCGGCAGCGGCGACCGAGGCCGCCCCGTCCGCGGCGGAGCCGGACTCCGGACCGGCGGCCGAGGCCGCGCCCGAGTCCGTGCCCGAGTCCGTGCCCGCTGGTTCCGCCCCGGCGCCCGCGCCGTTCGACGACGAGGCCACCTGAGGAAGGAACGCACCATGACCGACGGCACCTCGAGCCGCCCGGGCGCCAAGCCGCGGGTGTTCTCGGGCATGCAGCCGACCTCGGACTCGCTCCACCTGGGCAACTACCTCGGCGCGCTCGTCCACTGGGTCGCGCTCCAGGAGACGCACGACGCGATCTACTGCGTGGTCGACCTCCACTCGTTGACGCAGACCCCGGACCCGGCCGTGCTGCGTGAGCGCACCCGCCGCACCGCCGCGCAGTACCTCGCGGCGGGTGTCGACCCGGCGCGGTCGATCCTGTTCGTCCAGTCGCACGTGCCGGCGCACGCCGAGCTGGCGTGGGTGCTCAGCTGCCACACCGGGTTCGGCGAGGCGAGCCGGATGACCCAGTTCAAGGACAAGGCGGCGCGGCAGGGATCGGACGGCGCCAACGTGGGGCTGTTCACCTACCCCGTCCTCATGGCCGCCGACATCCTGCTGTACGACGCCGCGCGGGTGCCGGTCGGCGAGGACCAGCGCCAGCACCTGGAGCTGACGCGAACCCTGGCCCAGCGGATGAACTCGCGGTTCGGCGCGGGCACGTTCGTGGTGCCGGAGGCCCACATCGTCAGGGGCACGGCCAAGATCTTCGACCTCCAGGACCCGACGGCGAAGATGAGCAAGTCCGCGGAGAGCCCCAACGGCCTGATCGAGCTGCTCGACGACCCGAAGGTGATCACCAGACGGATCACGTCCGCGGTGACGGACACCGAGCGGGAGATCCGCTACGACCCGGAGAACAAGCCCGGCATCGCCAACCTGCTGACGATCTTCTCGGCGCTGACCGGCCGCACCATCGCCGCCCTGGAGGAGGAGTACGCGGGGCGCGGCTACGGCGACCTGAAGAAGGAGCTCGCCGAGGTCGTGGTCGACGTCCTGGCGCCCTTCCAGGCACGGGTGCACCACTTCCTCGCCGACCCCGGCGCGCTCGACGACGTGCTCGTCGACGGCGCGCGCCGCGCGAGCGAGATCGCCGCCGTCACGCTGGACCGGGCCTACGCACGCTCGGGGCTGCTGCCGCGGCGGTCCGCCGGATGACCTTGCCCGCCCCGGGCCCCGACGAGGCGCTGATCGGGGTCGTCGTCACCGTCCCGGTACCGCACGCCGGGACGCTGGCGGCCGCGCGACTGGCGAGCGGCGACCCGGAGGCGCGCTCCATCGCGCCGCACGTGACGCTCGTCGGGCCCGTGGTGGTGGCGCGGGACGACCTGCCGGCGGTCGACGAGCACGTCGCCGCCGTGGCGCGGCGCCACGGCCCGTTCGTGGTCCACCTGCGCGGCACCGCGACGTTCCGGCCCGTCTCGCCCGTGGTGTTCGTCGCGCTCTCGCGCGGCATCGCGGACTGCGAGCAGCTGGAGCGGGCGATCCGCTGCGGGCCGCTGGACGCCCCGCTGCGCTTCCCGTACCACCCGCACGTCACGGTGGCCCAGGACGTCGCCGACGACGCCCTGGACTCGGTCGAGGAGACCCTGGCCGACTACGACGGGACGTTCGTGGCGTCGGCGATCGACCGCTACATCAACGACGACGACGGTCTGTGGCGGCCGGTCCGCTCGTTCTCCCTGACGGGCCGCGCCGACCAACCGGGCGGCGTCCCGGCGGTCTGCCCCGGCTGACGGCCATGGCGGGGCTCCGCGGCCGGTTCGAGGCGCTGGCGTCGTGGTGGCGGGCGACGCGGGCGGCTCGCGCTCAGGCCCGTTTCGGCGCCGCCGGCGGCGGCCTGCTGACCGGCGGCATCGCGTACGCGGCGCTGTTCTCCGCCTTCGCGGCGCTCACCCTGGGCTGGACGGTCCTCGTCGCCGTGCTCGGCGGGAACGACGAGCTTCGCGCCCGCGTGCTCGACTCGGTGGCGTCCGCCCTGCCGGGGCTGGTCACGAGCGAGGACGGGGCCGGGCTGCTGGAGCCCGACCAGCTGCGGCTGACGGCCGGATGGTCCGTCGCCGGTGCCGTCGCCGTGGTGACGCTGCTGGTCAGCGCCGTGTCGGCTGCCTCGGCGCTGCGGAAGGCCGTGCGTGCGATGTTCGCGGCCGACGACCGGCCGAACCTCCTCGCCGGGAAGGCGCGCGAGCTGGGCGGCCTGCTGGGGATCGCGGCGGCGGTGCTCGTCTCCGCGCTGCTGACGCTCGGCACCACGACCGCGGCGGACTGGCTGCTCGGCGCCCTCGGCCGGGGTTCGGCGTCCGCTGCGGCGACCCGGGTGGTCGGCGTGCTCGTCGCGCTCCTCGTCGACGCGGCGACGTTCGTGCTCGTCGTGCGCGTGCTCGCCGGGGTGAACCCGCCCCGCCGGGACCTGCTCTCCGGCGCTCTGCTCACGGCGGTGGGGCTCGGCGCGCTGCGGGTGCTCGGGACGTCCGTGGTGGCCGGCAGCGTGCGGGGCAACCCGGCGCTGGCACCGTTCGCGGCGCTCGTCGTGCTGCTCGTCTGGGTCAACCTGATGGCGCGGATCGTCCTGCTGGCCGCCGCCTGGACCGCGAATCCACCGCCCACCGCGCCCCCGCCTGCCACAGCCCCGCCCACCGCGCCCCCGCCCACCGTCACCCCCGCCGAGATGGGCACATCGAAGCGAGATGGGCACTAGCAAGTGCCCATCTGACGTGGATGTGCCCATCTCGGTGCCGGGTGGGTGCGGACGGCGTCAGATGTCGAGGGTCAGCCGGATCGTCACCGCGCCGCCGAGGCCGATGCCCTCGGCCGCCCGCACCTTGTCCTTGAGCGGCACCAGGTACCCGCCGTCCTGGGGGAACAGCGTGGTGGTGAACCTGGTCCGCCCGACGAGCCCCTCGACGGGCGGACCAGCCGTAGGTCACCAGTGGCGCGCCGGCGCGGATCTGGGCGGCCGCACCCGGCGGGACGGCGACGAACCGGTAGGGCGCGGGACCCCGCCACTCGACCACCTCGCCGGACAGCTCCAGGTCCACCGGCCCGGGCCAGGCAGGGCGGGTCAGAAGGCGCGCGTGATCATCGCGCGCTTGACCTCCTGGATCGCCTTGGTCACCTCGATGCCGCGCGGGCACGCCTCGGTGCAGTTGAAGGTGGTGCGGCAGCGCCACACGCCTTCCTTGTCGTTGAGGATCTCGAGGCGCTGGGCGGCGCCGGTGTCGCGGCTGTCGAAGATGAAGCGGTGCGCATTGACGATGGCCGCCGGGCCGAAGTACTGCCCGTCGTTCCAGAACACGGGGCAGCTCGACGTGCACGCGGCGCACAGGATGCACTTGGTGGTGTCGTCGTACCGCTCGCGCTGCGCCGGGGACTGCAGGCGCTCGCGGGTGGGCTCGTTCCCCGACGTGATGAGGAAGGGCATGATCTCGCGGTAGGAGGCGAAGAACGGCTCCATGTCGACCACGAGGTCCTTGACCACGTCGAGGCCCTTGATGGGCTCGATGGTGATGGGCTTGGCCGGGTCGAGGTCCTTGAGCAGGGTCTTGCAGGCCAGCCGGTTGCGGCCGTTGATCCGCATCGCGTCGGAGCCGCAGATGCCGTGGGCGCACGAGCGGCGGAACGTCAGGGTCCCGTCCTGCTCCCACTTCACCTTGTGCAGCGCGTCGAGCACGCGGTCCGCGCCGTGCACCCGAACCACGAACTCCTGCCAGTACGCGTTGGCCTCGGGCGCCTTCGCGCCGTAGGGGAGCGGCTCGTCGCTCTCCGGGGGCAGGTAGCGGCGGATCTTCAGGCGGACCTCGAACGAGGGCACCTCGCCGACGGCGGTGGGGGCTTCCAGGGTGGCAGTCATCAGTACTTGCGCTCCATCGGCTGGTACCGGGTGACCGTGACGGGCTTGGAGCCCAGCACGAGCTGGTAGTCGTCGAACTGCGTGACCAGGTGGAACGGGCCCTTCGTGTCACCGTCCGTCGCGGCCGGTTCGACCGACGACGGCCGGCGGTAGGCCAGCGTGTGCTTCATGTAGCCGGCGTCGTCGCGCAGGGGGAAGTCCTCGCGGAAGTGCCCGCCGCGAGACTCGTTGCGGTTCAGGGCGCCGACGACGACGGTCTCCGCGACGTCGAGCAGGAAGCCCAGCTCGACGGCCTCGAGGAGGTCCGTGTTGAACGTCCGCGACTTGTCCTGGACGCTGACCACCTCGTAGCGCTTGCGCAGCGCGCGGAGGTCCTCCAGCGCGGTGGCCAGCGACTCGGCGGTGCGGAACACCTGGGCGTTGGTGTCCATCGTCTGCTGCAGGTCGCGCCGGATGTCCGCGACGCGCTCCCCGTCGCCGCGCATGCGGATCGCCTCCAGCTCGGCGACGACGGTCGCCGCGGGGTCGTCGGGCAGGTCCACCCACGAGGCCGTCGCCGCGTACGCCGCCGCCGCGCGCCCGGACCGCTTGCCGAACACGTTGATGTCCAGCAGCGAGTTGGTGCCCAGGCGGTTGGAGCCGTGCACGGAGACGCACGCGCACTCGCCGGCCGCGTACAGGCCGCGGATCACCTCGGTGTCGTTGCGCAGCACCTCGCCTTCGACGTTCGTCGGCACGCCGCCCATCAGGTAGTGGGCCGTCGGGTACACGGGGATGGGCTCGGTGTACGGCTCGACGCCCAGGTACGTGCGCGCGAACTCGGTGATGTCCGGCAGCTTGGCGTCGATGTGCGCGGGCTCGAGGTGCGTCAGGTCGAGCAGCACGTAGTCCTTGTTGGGGCCGGCGCCGCGGCCTTCGCGCACCTCGTTGGCCATCGAGCGGGCGACGATGTCACGCGGGGCGAGGTCCTTGATCGTCGGCGCGTAGCGTTCCATGAACCGCTCGCCGACGCCGTTGCGCAGGATGCCGCCCTCGCCGCGGGCCGCCTCCGACAGGAGGATGCCGAGCCCGGCCAGGCCCGTCGGGTGGAACTGGAAGAACTCCATGTCCTCCAGCGGGATGCCTCGCCGGTAGGCGAGCGCGAGGCCGTCGCCCGTGAGGGTGTGCGCGTTGGAGGTCGTCTTGTAGATCTTGCCCGCGCCGCCGGTGGCGAGGATGACGGACTTGGCCCGGAACACGTGCACCTCGCCCGTCGCCAGGTCGTAGGCGACCACGCCGGAGACGTGCACGTCCTCGCCCCTCGGCACCTGGGCGGCGGCGAGGTCGTGGTCCACCAGCAGGTCGAGCACGTAGAACTCGTTGAAGAACTCGACGTCCTGCTTGACGCAGTTCTGGTACAGCGTCTGAAGGATCATGTGGCCGGTGCGGTCCGCGGCGTAGCAGGCCCGGCGCACCGGGGCGTCGCCGTGGTTGCGCGTGTGCCCACCGAACCGGCGCTGGTCGATCTTCCCCTCGGGCGTGCGGTTGAACGGCAGGCCCATCTTCTCCAGGTCGAGGACCGCGTCGATGGCCTCCTTGGCCATGATCTCCGCGGCGTCCTGGTCGACGAGGTAGTCGCCGCCCTTGACCGTGTCGAAGGTGTGCCACTCCCAGTTGTCCTCCTCCACGTTGGCCAGCGCGGCGCACATGCCGCCCTGCGCCGCCCCCGTGTGGGAGCGCGTGGGGTAGAGCTTGGTGATCACCGCGGTGCGGACCTGCGTGGAGGCCTCCAGCGCCGCCCGCATGCCGGCGCCGCCGGCGCCGACGATCACCACGTCGTACTGGTGTGTCTGCATCAGATTCAGTCCTCGTCAGGCCGTGCAGAAGGAGGGCAGCAGGTCGGCCGGCGCGCCGGGTGGGCACGGGTCGAAGGTGAAGATCACCAGGGTGCCGAGCACCACCGTGACGGCGAACGCCAGGTACAGCAGGCTCTTGAGGACCAGCCGCGTGCCCGTCCGCTCCGCGTAGTCGTTGACGATCGTCCGCACGCCGTTGGTGCCGTGGATCATCGCCAGCCACAGCATCAGCAGGTCCCAGACCTGCCAGAACGGCTCGGCCCACTTGCCGGCGACGAAGCCGAAGTCGATCGCGCCGACGCCCTCGCCGAGCATGAGGTTGACGAACAGGTGGCCGAAGACCAGCACCACGAGCAGCACGCCCGAGGCGCGCATGAAGATCCAGCCGATCATCTCCGAATTGCCCCGGGTGGTCTTCCGGGTCGGCCGCGACCTCGGCTCCGCGATCACGGTGGTCATCACTCACCCCCGAAGACGTTGCCGAGGTGCCGCGGCAGGAAGCCCGCCATCAGCACCACCCACAGCCCGACGACCACCCACAGCATCACCCGCTGGTACTTCGGCCCCTTGCCCCAGAAGTCGACCAGCACCACCCGGATGCCGTTGAGCGCGTGGAACACGACCGCCGCGACCAGGCCGGCCTCGCCGAGACCCATGATCGGGTTCTTGTACGTGCCGATCACGTCGTTGTACGCCTCGGGCGAGATCCGCACCACGGCGGTGTCGAGCACGTGGACGAGGAGAAAGAAGAAGATCGCGACACCGGTGACCCGGTGTGCGACCCACGACCACATGCCTTCGCGCCCGCGATAGAGCGTTCCGGCCGGCACGGTGGGCGCGTTTGGCACTGTGACGCCTCCTGGCACGGGAACGGTGTGGACGACGACGTCCTGGGGCCACTGTAGTGACCGGCCGCGGGTGGTTCGCACCCCCGTCGCCCGGCGAGTCGTGGGATGAGTGGGGCGGCGGCTCGCCACTACCCTGGCGGCCATGGTTGCCGACGAGCGCACGAGCACACCGATCGAGGGCTTCCACGCCGTGATCCCCGCGGGTGGCGCGGGCACCCGGCTGTGGCCGCTGTCCCGCTCGAGCCGCCCGAAGTTCCTCCTCGACCTCACCGGCTCGGGCCGCACGCTGCTCCAGGCGACCGTGGACCGGCTGGCGCCCCTGGCGGGCGGGGGCGTGCTCGTCGTCACCGGCGCGCGGCACGCGGACGCCGTGCGCGCCCAGCTGCCGGAGGTGGCTCCGGGCGACGTGCTCCCCGAGCCCTCCCCGCGCGACTCGATGGCCGCGATCGGCCTGGCCGCGGCGCTGCTCGAGCACCGGCACGGGCCGCACGCCGTGCTCGGCTCGTTCGCGGCGGACCACGTGATCTCCGGGTCCGGCGAGTTCGCGCGAGCCGTGCGCGAGGGCGTCGCGGCGGCGCGCGCCGGGTACGTCGCGGTGATCGGCATCGCGGCGAGGCGCCCGTCGACGGCCTTCGGGTACATCCACGCCGGCGCGCCGCTCGGCGTCGCGGACGCCCCGAGCGCGCGCCACGCCATCGCCTTCACCGAGAAGCCGGACGCCGAGACCGCCGCCGCGTACCTGGCGACGGGTGAGTACCGGTGGAACGCCGGGATGTTCCTGGTGCAGGCGGGCGTGCTCCTGGACCACCTCGCGCGCCAGCTCCCGCCCCTCGCCGCGGGCGTGCGGCGCATCGCAGCGGCGTGGGACGGCCCGGGGCGCCACGACGAGCTCGGCGCGACGTGGCCGGGGCTGACGAGGATCGCCATCGACCACGCGATCGCCGAGCCCGTGGCCGCCGCGGGCGGCGTCGCCGTGGTGCCGGGCGAGTTCGGGTGGGACGACATCGGGGACTTCGCGTCGCTGGCGGGCCTGCTGGGCTCGTCGGGCGCGCAGACCCTGGGGGACGACGACGCCGTGCTGCGGATCGCCGCGGACGACGCTCTCGTGGTCACCTCCGGCCGCCGCGCGGTCACCGTCCTCGGGATCCCGGACGCCGTCGTCGTCGACACGCCCGACGCGACGCTGGTGACGACGCGCGCGCACGCCCAGGCCGTCAAGTCCGCCGTGGACGCGTGGCGCGACCGCGGCCGCGACGACCTCCTGTAACCCCCCGTGGCGTCCGAGGAAGGTGACCCCCCGACATCACAGTCCTCGGACGTTGCGAGAATGGGGGTGTGACAGCCGAGCGTGCGCACGACGAAGGGCCGGTTCTCGCGGCGCGGTCCGAGACCTCCGGGTTCGTGCCGGCCCCGGGCGGCGGGGCTCCCGGGCTGCCGCGGGTGCCGGGCGGCGGGGCTCCCGAGCTGCCGCGGGTGCCGAGCGGCGAGGTGCCGGTGCGGCCCGTGACGTCGCTGGTGCCGGTGCCGGGCGACCCCGTGCTGGCGCGGCTGCACGAGCTCGTGGCCGGGCGCCGCGACGAGATGGTGGCGGTGCGCCGCGACCTGCACGCCCACCCCGAGCTGGGCCGCACGGAGGAGCGGAGCACGAGGGTCGTCGCCGACCGGCTCGCGGCGGCGGGCCTGCACCCGCGGCTGCTGCCCGGCACCGGCCTGCTGTGCGACATCGGCCCCGCGACGGGTGGCGCCCGCCGCGTCGCGCTGCGCGCCGACCTCGACGCGCTGCCGATCGCCGACACGTGCGGCGAGCCCCACGTCTCGACCGCCCGCGGCGTCGCGCACGCGTGCGGCCACGACGTCCACACCGCGGCGGTGCTCGGTGCCGGCCTGGCGCTGGCGGAGCTGGCCGTCGCCGGAGAGCTGGGCGCCGGGGTTCGGCTGATCTTCCAGCCGGCGGAGGAGGTGCAGCCGGGCGGCTCGATCGACGTGATCGGGGCCGGCGCGCTGGACGGCGTGGGGCGGATCTTCGCGCTGCACTGCGACCCGAGGGTCGACGTGGGCGTCGTCGGGACGCGGATCGGGCCGATCACCTCGGCCTTCGACCAGGTGCACGTCACGCTGCGCGGCCCCGGCGGCCACACGTCGCGGCCCCACGTGACGGCGGACGTCGTCCACGCGCTCGGGCAGCTGATCACGCAGGTTCCCGCGGTGCTGGGCCGCCGGCTCGATCCCCGCTCGGGGGTGAACCTGACGTGGGGCGCCGTGCGCGCGGGCAGCGCCGCCAACGCGATCCCCTCGTCGGGCACCGTCGACGGGACGCTGCGCTGCCTCGACGTGCGGGCCTGGGAGAGCGCGGCGGAGGTGTTCGAGCAGGCGGTGCGCGAGGTCGTCGCGCCCTACGGGGTCGAGCTCGAGGTGCGGTGCCAACGCGGGGTCCCGCCGGTGGTCAACGAGGAGGTGAGCACGGGCGTGCTCGAGGCCGCGGCGCGCGACGTGCTCGGCGCGGACGCGGTGGTGCTCACCGAGCAGTCGCTCGGCGGCGAGGACTTCGCGTGGTACCTGACCAAGGTGCCGGGGGCGATGGCGCGGCTCGGCACCCGCACGCCGGGCGGGCACACGTACGACATCCACCAGGGCGACCTGCGGGTCGACGAGCGGGCGATCGAGGCGGGTTCGCTGGTGCTCGCGCGGGCCGCGGTGCTGGCCGGGCGGCGCTGACCCCCGATCGGTCGTCCAGATGCGGCCCCAGGTACCAATGCGGTAACGGAAGGGCCGCGGATACCTCCCGGTAGCCCCACCGGCCGGCCCGGAACACTAATGTCGTCGCGATCGATGCCGGTCGGCCCCCGCCCCCACGGCGGCTCAATGGTGCGCCGTCGTGGGGCGGATCCGGCCCCCGGCTGGGCACGACCGACCAGGAGAGTCCGTGAAGAACATCTTGCGCGTCGCAGCGATCGGCACGATCGCAGTCCTCGCTCTTTCCGCATGCGGTGCCGCACCTGAGGACACCCCCACCACGCCGGCGGAGGTGGAGACCAGCGCCTCGGCCGAGCCGACCGCGGCGCCGATCGACTTCACCGCCTGCATCGTCTCCGACGAGGGTGGCTTCGACGACAAGAGCTTCAACCAGCTCTCGTACGAGGGCACCAAGGCGGCTGCCGAGGAGCTGGGCGCGCAGTTCCGCGAGGTCCAGTCCGACGCGGCGACCGACTTCGGGCCCAACCTCGAGTCGCTCGTCGGCGAGGGCTGCAACACCATCGTCTCCGTCGGCTTCGCGCTCTCGGCCGACACGGTGACGTCCGCCCTGGCGAACCCCGACATCAACTACATCCTCATCGACGACGCCGCGGACAACGACTTCAACGGTGAGAAGGACGCGGAGAACATCAAGCCGCTGCTCTACGACACGTCGCAGGCCGCGTTCCTCGCCGGCTACCTGTCCGCGGGCTACTCGAAGGCCGGCAAGGTCGGCACCTTCGGCGGCGCGCCCTACCCGACCGTCACGATCTTCATGGACGGCTTCAAGCAGGGCGTCGAGTACTACAACTCGGTCAAGGGCACCGCGGTCGAGGTCATCGGCTACAACGGTGGCGAGGACGGCCTGTTCACCGGCGGGTTCGCCGCCAACGACACCGCCAAGGGCATCGCCCAGCAGGCGATCGACCAGGGCGTCGACGTCCTGCTCCCCGTCGGCGGCCCGATCTACCAGTCGGCCATCGCGGCGATCCAGGACTCGGGCAAGGACATCGCCCTCATCGGCGTGGACGCCGACTTCTACGAGTCCGACCCGTCGACGCAGCCGTACGTGCTGACGTCCATCCTGAAGAAGATGGACCTCTCGGCCCAGGAGGCCGTCGTCTCGGCCGGCAAGGGCACGTTCTCCGCCGACGCCTACATCGGCACGCTGGAGAACGGCGGCGTGGACATCGCCCCGCTGCACGACTTCGAGTCCAAGGTCGACGCGGCGCTGTGGACCGAGGTCGAGGCGCTCAAGCAGGACATCATCGACGGCAAGGTCGCGGTCACCTCGTACCTCGCCCAGTAGTACCTTCCAGAGAAGTCCCAGCGCGTATCGCCGCCGGGGAGGTCGCGGAAGCGGCCTCCCCGGTAGCGTGTCTGCGCACCTATCTCCGCCCAGGGATCGAGGACATGAAGCTCGAGCTGCGTGGCATCACCAAACGTTTCGGCGCGTTGGTGGCGAACGACCACATCGACCTCACCGTTCAGGCCGGCGAGATCCACTGCCTGCTCGGGGAGAACGGCGCCGGAAAGTCCACCTTGATGAACGTCCTGTACGGCCTGTACACGGCCGACGAGGGCGAGGTCCTCCTCGACGACGAGGTGCGGCACTTCGCGGGACCCGGCGACGCGATGGCCGCGGGCATCGGCATGGTGCACCAGCACTTCATGCTCGTGCCGGTCTTCACCGTCGCGGAGAACGTCATCCTCGGCCACGAGCAGACCAAGGGCGTGCGCCTCGACCTGGACGCCGCGCGTGCCCAGGTGCGCGAGATCGCCGCGCGGTTCGGGTTCGAGGTCGACCCGGACGCGGTGGTCGAGGACCTGCCCGTCGGCGTGCAGCAGCGCGTCGAGATCATCAAGGCCCTGTCGCGGCAGGCGAAGGTGCTCGTGTTCGACGAGCCCACGGCCGTGCTGACGCCGCAGGAGACCGACGAGTTCATGGCGATCATGCGCCGGCTGCGCGACGAGGGCGCCGCGATCGTCTTCATCACGCACAAGCTCCGCGAGGTCCGCGAGGTGGCGGACCGCATCACGGTGGTGCGCCGCGGCACGGTCGTCGGCGAGGCGCAGCCCGGCACGTCCGACGCCGAGCTGGCGTCGCTCATGGTGGGCCGCGCCGTCGAGCTGACCGTCCACAAGGACGCGCCGCGGTACTCGGACGCGCTGCTGGAGGTGACGGGGCTCGAGGTGACGGACGCGCGTGGCGCGGTGCTCGTCGACGACGTGTCGTTCTCGGTGCGCGGCGGCGAGGTGCTCGTCGTCGCCGGAGTGCAGGGCAACGGGCAGACCGAGCTGGCCGAGGCACTGGCCGGCCTGCGGCCGGCGGTCGGCAGCGTGCGGCTCGGCGGCGCCGAGCTGCTGGGCCGCTCGGTGCGGGACGTGCTCGACGCCGGGGTCGGCTACGTGCCCGAGGACCGCAGCGTCGAGGGCCTCGTCGGGACGTTCTCCGTCGCGGAGAACCTGGTGCTGGACCGAGTGGTCGGGCCGCCGTTCGTCAAGGGCGGCGCGCTCCAGCTGGGGGCGCGCGACGAGTTCGCGCGCACGGCGGTCGACGAGTTCGACATCCGCACCCAGGGGATCGCCGAGCCCGTCGGGCGCCTGTCCGGCGGCAACCAGCAGAAGGTCGTCGTCGCCCGCGAGCTGTCCCGCGACCTGCGGCTGCTCGTCGCCTCGCAGCCGACCCGCGGCGTGGACGTCGGGTCGATCGAGTTCATCCACAAGCGGATCGTCGCCGCACGCGACGCGGGGGTGCCGGTGGTCGTGGTGTCGACGGAGCTCGACGAGGCGGTCGCCCTCGGCGACCGGATCCTCGTGATGTACCGCGGCCGGGTGGTCGGCATCGTGCCGGCGACGACGTCGCGCGCGGACCTCGGCCTGCTGATGGCCGGGATCGTGCCGGAAGGGGTGGCGGTCCGGTGAGCGTCGAGCAGGAGGTCCCGGCCCCCGGCCGGTGGCGCGAGGCGTTCAACCGGGTGGTCTCCGGCGGCTGGGCGGTCTCGCTCGGCGCGATCGTGCTGGCCGTGCTCGGCGGGTCGGTCATGATCGCCGCCACGGACGAGGCGGTCGGCGACGCCGCCGGCTACTTCTTCTCCCGGCCCGGCGACGCGTTCGGCGCGATCGGCACCGCCGTGGGCGGTGCGTACGCGGCGCTGTTCCGCGGCGCGGTGTGGGACTTCCGCGCCGACGACCTCGCCACCGCGATCCGGCCGCTGACGAACTCGCTCAACCAGGCGACGCCGCTGATCGCGGCGGGCCTCGGCGTGGCGCTGGCGTTCCGCGCCGGGATGTTCAACATCGGCGGCCGCGGCCAGATGCTGGCCGCGGCCGTGGGCGCCGGGTGGGTCGGCTTCGGCCTGCACCTGCCGGCGCCGCTGCACCTGATCGTCGCGATCCTGGCCGGCATCGCCGCCGGTGCGGTGTGGGGCGGTATCGCGGGCCTGCTCAAGGCGATCACCGGCGCACACGAGGTGATCGTGACGATCATGCTCAACTACGTCGCCTTCTACCTCGTCGAGTACCTCCTGGCGACGCCGGGGCTGCTCCAGGCGCCCGGGTCGGCGAACCCGAAGACGCCCGCGATGCTGCCGACCGCGGTGATGCCGAGGCTCCTCGGCGAGGGGTTCAACCTGACCTGGGCGTTCGTGCTGGCGCTGGTCGCCGTCGCGTTCACGTGGTGGCTGCTCAACCGCTCGCGGCTCGGCTTCGAGTTCCGCGCCGTGGGGGAGAACCCGGCCGCGGCACGTGTCGCCGGCATCGACGTCCCGCGGATCACGGTCTACGCGATGCTCGTCGCCGGCGGGCTGGTCGGGCTGGCCGGCGTCTCGCAGGTGCTCGGCGCATCGCCGGCGGGGTTCACGTCCGGCATCGACGCGGCCATCGGGTTCGACGCGATCACGGTGGCGCTGCTCGGGCGCTCGTCGCCCGTCGGCGTGCTCGGCGCGGGCATCCTGTTCGGCGCCTTCAAGGCGGGCGGCTCGACGATGCAGGCCGCCGAGGGGGTCCCGATCGAGATCGTGCTCGTGATGCAGTCCCTCATCGTCCTGTTCATCGCGGCGCCGCCGCTGGTGCGTGCGATGTTCCGGCTGCCGAAACCCGGCGCGGTCAGGAGTGCCAGGCCGGCGAAGGCCGAGAAGGCGGAGGTGGCGGCATGACCGCCGTTGCTCTCGCTCCCGAGCCCGTGGTCGACGAGCCGCGGTACGTCACCGTCGTCAGCCGCAAGACGCCGATCGTGCTGGGCGTGCTGACGGCGCTCGTCGCGCTGCTGTTCGGCCTCGCGCCACGCTCCGGGGACGTGCACTTCCGGTTCTCGGAGGACACCGACCGGGTCCGCATCCCGAACCTCACCGTGCCGGGGACGACGACGGCGTGGGTGGCCGTCGTGGTCCTCGCGCTGGTCACCGCGGGGGCGGTCGCCTACGTCCACTCCGGGCGGCGTGTGCCACTGTGGCTGCCGGGCCTGTACGCGGCCGTGTTCCTCGTCGGCTTCCTCGCGTGGTCGGGCGCGGGCAGTGCCCGCGACTTCCCGGTGGTCTCGCTCGTCGGCGGCTCGGTGCTGCTGGCCGTGCCCCTGGTGTTCGGCGCGCTCGGCGGCGTGATCGGCGAGCGGGCGGGCGTGGTCAACATCGCGATCGAGAGCCAGCTGCTCGCCGGCGCGTTCTGCGCCGCCGTCGCCGGCTCCGTGACGCACAACCCGTTCGCCGGCCTGGTCGCGGCCGTGGCCGCGGGCGTGCTCGTCGCGCTGGTGCTCGGGGTGTTCGCGATCACCTACAAGGTGGACCAGGTGATCGTCGGCGTGGTGCTCAACGTGCTGATCCTGGGCCTGACGAGCTTCCTGTACTCGCAGGTGCTGGTGCCCAACGCCGAGACGGTCAACACGACCACCCGGTTCCAGCGGGTCGCCGTCCCCGGCCTGTCCGACATCCCGGTGATCGGCCCGGCGCTCTTCCGGCAGACCGTGCTGGTCTACCTGATGTACATCACGGTCCCGGCGGTGTGGTTCGCGCTGTACCGGACGCGGTGGGGCCTGCGGCTGCGCGCCGTCGGCGAGCACCCGCAGGCGGCCGACACGGTGGGCATCAAGGTGGAGCGGGTCCGCTACCGCGCGCTGATGATCGGCGGCGGGATCGCGGGCGTCGGCGGCGCCTTCTACACGGTGGTGTCGGTGTCCGCGTTCGGCAAGGAGATGACCGCGGGCGCCGGGTTCATCGCGCTGGCCGCGGTGATCTTCGGCAAGTGGGACCCGGTGCGCGCCGCGCTCGCGGCGCTGCTGTTCGGCGCCGCGTCCAACCTCCAGGGCGCCCTGTCCGTGGTGGGCGCGCCGGTGCCGAGCCAGTTCATGCTGATGCTGCCGTACGTGGTGACGATCCTCGCGGTCGCGGGCTTCGTCGGACGCTCGCGTGCCCCCGCCGCGGACGGCACGCCGTACATCAAGGAGTGAGGGTGGTGGACATCGACTGGGCCGCGCTGCGCGCGGCTGCCACCGCGGCACTCGAGCACGCGTACGTGCCGTACTCGCGGTACCCCGTGGGGGCTGCGGCGCTCGTCGACGACGGGCGCGTGGTGGTCGGCTGCAACGTGGAGAACGCGTCCTACGGGCTGACGCTGTGCGCCGAGTGCGGGCTGGTCTCCGCGCTGCACGCGTCGGGTGGCGGACGGCTGGTGGCGTTCACCTGCGTGGACGGGCACGGCGACGTGCTCGCCCCGTGCGGGCGGTGCCGGCAGCTGCTGTCCGAGCACGGCGGGCCGAGCCTGCTCGTCGAGACCGCCGCCGGGCTGAGGACGATGGCCGAGGTGCTGCCGGACGCGTTCGGGCCCGCGGACCTGGAGGCCTACTCGTGAGCCCAGAGGCACTGGACGCCGTCGACGTCATCGCCACCAAGCGCGACGGCGGCCGGCTCTCCGACGCCCAGATCGACTGGGTGGTCGACGCGTACACGCGCGGCGTCGTCGCCGACGAGCAGATGTCCGCCCTTGCGATGGCGATCCTGCTCAACGGCATGGACCGCGCCGAGATCGCGCGGTGGACCGCCGCGATGATCGCCTCCGGCGAGCGGCTCGACTTCTCCGGCCTGGGCCGTCCCACGGCGGACAAGCACTCCACCGGCGGCGTGGGCGACAAGATCACGCTGCCGCTCGCGCCGCTGGTCGCCGTGTTCGGCGTCGCGGTGCCGCAGCTGTCCGGCCGGGGACTCGGCCACACCGGCGGCACGCTGGACAAGCTGGAGTCGATCCCCGGCTGGCGCGCGGCGCTGACCAACGACGAGATGCTGCACCAGCTCGAGACGGTGGGCGCCGTGATCTGCGCCGCCGGGTCCGGCCTGGCGCCGGCCGACCGCAAGCTGTACGCGCTGCGGGACGTCACCGGCACCGTCGAGGCGATCCCGCTGATCGCCAGCTCGATCATGAGCAAGAAGATCGCCGAGGGGACCGGCGCGCTGGTGCTGGACGTCAAGGTGGGCACGGGCGCGTTCATGGCCGACGAGGCCCGCGCCCGCGAGCTCGCCGAGACGATGGTCGCCCTCGGCACGGACGCCGGCGTCAAGACCGTGGCGCTGCTGACGGACATGGACACGCCGCTCGGCCGCACGAGCGGCAATGCGCTCGAGGTACGTGAGTCGGTCGAGGTGTTGGCCGGTGGTGGGCCCGCGGACGTCGTCGAGCTGACGGTGGCCCTCGCCCGGGAGATGCTCGACGCCGCCGGCCGCCCCGGCGCCGACCCCGCGGCCGCGCTCGCGGACGGTCGCGCGATGGACGTCTGGCGCGCGATGATCCGCGCGCAGGGCGGCGACCCGGACGCCCCGCTGCCGGTGGCCCGCGAGACCGAGGAGGTGCTCGCCCCTGCTAGTGGCGTGCTCGCCGAGGTGGACGCACGCGCCGTGGGCGTCGCGGCCTGGCGGCTCGGCGCTGGGCGCGCGCGCAAGGAGGACCCGGTGCAGGCCGGCGCGGGTGTCGAGCTGCTGGCACGGCCCGGGGACCGGGTGGTCGCGGGTCAGGTGCTCGCGCGGCTGCACACCGACACCCCGGAGCGGTTCGCGCGCGCGGCCGAGGCCTTGGCCGGAACCTTCGTCGTGCAGCCGAACCCACCCATCCCCCGCCCCCTCCTCCTGGCCCGCATCGCGTGACCGATCCCTCGCCGAGCGCATCGTTCGCCAGCGAACGCGTACGTCCCGGCGCCCGGAACGTACGCGTTCGGCGCGAAACGATGCGCCCGGCGAAGGAGGGGGCTGCGGGAGTGGGGACGAACCGGGACCTGTGGGGCTTGGCCGGGCTGCGGAGCCGGGGTGAGGATGGGAGCCTTGGAGCTCAAGGGGGAGCGATCCTCAGGGGAGGTCGAGTGGTGAGCATCGCAAGGAAGGCGGCGCGATGAGCACGGTCCCCGGACCCGACGCGTGGCGGGACGCCGGCCTGGTGCCGGTGGAGCCCGACGAGCCGCGTCGGCTGGCTGACGACGCCGGCCCCGACGAGCCCCCGGCCGACCCCGAGGAGTACGCGCCCGACTTCGCGCGTCCCGACCTCGAGGATCTCGCCAGCGAGGGGGACGTCGTCGAGCAGGACACCGAGGTGCCCGTCGAGGACGAACCGGACGAGGACTGACGCGGGCGTGGACGCATGACGAGCCGGCCGGAACCGGGCGAGTCGCCCGAAGGATCCTTCGGGGTCCCGACCACCGGCGACGACCGGCGTCGGGACCTGCTGGCCCTGATCCCCGACCTCCCCAAGGTGCTGCTGCACGACCACCTCGACGGCGGCGTGCGCCCCGCGACCGTGGTCGACCTCGCCGCCGAGCTTGGCCACCCGCTCCCCACGGTCGACGCCGACGAGCTCGGCGCATGGTTCCGCGCGGCAGCGCGCTCCGGGTCGCTCGAGCAGTACCTGGAGACGTTCACCCACACCGCGGGCGTGATGCAGAGCGCGGAAGCGCTGCGCCGGGTGGCGCGCGAGGCGGCGGAGGACCTGGCCGACGACGGCGTGGTCTACGCCGAGTCGCGCTTCGCCCCCGAGCTGCACACCGCGCGCGGGCTGACGCTCGACAAGGTGGTGGACGCGGTCCTCGAGGGGTTCGCCGAGGGCACGCGCGCCGCCGCGGGACGCGGCCGGCCGATCCGCGTCCGCGCGCTCCTGACCGCGATGCGGCAGGCCGACCGCTGGGAGGAGATCGCCGACCTGGCGCTCGCCCGCCGCGCCGACGGCGTGGTCGGGTTCGACCTGGCCGGTCCGGAGGCGGGCTTCCCGCCGGACCGGCACGTCGCGGCGTTCCGCGCGGTGCGCGACGGCTGGCTGCCCGCCACGGTGCACGCCGGCGAGGCCGACGGCCTCGACTCGATCGCGGGTGCGGTGCGGGTCGGCGCGAACCGGCTGGGCCACGGCGCGCGGATCGCCGACGACATCGCGCCCGACGGCACGTTCGGCCCGCTCGCGCACTGGGTGCGCGACCGGCGCATCGCCCTCGAGCTGTGCCCGACGAGCAACGTGCACACCGGCGCTGCCGCCTCGGTCGCGGCTCACCCGATCACGAGGCTGCTCCGGCTCGGCTTCGCGGTGACGGTCAACACCGACAACCGCCTCCAGTCCGGCACGTCGATGAGCGCGGAGCTGGCCGCGCTCGTCGAGCACGCCGGCTGGACCCTGGAGGACCTGCGGCAGGTCACGCTGACCGCAGCGCACCACACGTTCGTCCACGAGGACGACCGGACCGCACTCATCGACGAGATCATCACGCCCGGGTACGCCCGGGCCGGTGGCGGGAGGCACCTGGCATGAACCGCAACATCACCATCGAGCACGCGCACCGTCCGCTGGACGCCCACGGGCTGGCCGGATTCGTGGACCACACCCTGCTCAAGCCCGAGGCGACGCGCAGGGACGTCGAGCAGGCCGTCGAGGAGGCCGTCCGCCTCGGCGTGTGCTCGGTGTGCGTCTCCCCGTCGTTCCTGCCGCTGGCCGTGCCGGTGGACGAGAACGGGAAGAAGGCGGTGCGCGTCACCACGGTGATCGGGTTCCCGTCCGGCAAGCACCGCACGCCGGTCAAGGCGGCCGAGGCCGCGCAGGCCGTGGCCGACGGCGCGGACGAGATCGACATGGTGATCGACATCGGCGCCGCGAAGGAGCGCCGGTTCGACGACGTGCGGGCGGACATCGCCGCCGTGCGCGCCGCCGCGCCGCGGCCCGTGGTGCTCAAGGTGATCCTCGAGACCGCCGCGCTGTCCGACCACGAGATCATCGAGTCGTGCCGCGCCGCTGCGGCGGCGGGCGCCGACTACGTCAAGACCTCGACCGGGTTCCACCCGGCGGGCGGCGCGTCGGTGCGGGCCGTCGGCATCATGGCCGGCACGGTCGGCGGCCGCCTCGGCATCAAGGCGTCCGGCGGCATCCGCACGGCGACGGACGCGCTCGCGATGATCAACGCGGGCGCCACCCGGCTGGGCCTCTCGGCCACGGCGGCGGTGCTGGCGGGCATCGACGGCGGCCGCGAGGAGCCTGCCGACACCTCCTACTGAGGCAGGCCGAGGGTCTCGCGGACGTCGTCGGCGAGGGCGGCCAGGCGGTCCCGCGCAGTCACGCGGGCGGTGGCCACGGCCTCGTCGGACGCGTCCGGCGCGAGCGGGACGACGACCTCGAGGTAGCACTTCACCTTGGGCTCGGTGCCGCTGGGGCGCACGACGACGCGGTCGTCGTCCTGCGTGTACAGCCGGAAGCCGTCGGTGGGCAGCAGGCCGTCGACGCCGGCGGACAGGTCCGTCACGGACGTGACCGGCGAGCCGGCGAGGGTCTCGGGTGCCGCGTCGCGCAGCCGGTCGAGCACCGCGGCGATCGCCGCCGGGTCGTCGAACCGCGCCGCGACCTGGCTTGACAGGTGGAGCCCGTGCGCGCGGGCGAGGTCGTCGAGCGCGTCGACCAGCCCGCGTCCCTGCGCCTTGAGCCGCGCGGCGAGCGTCGCGGCGCGCAGGGCGGCGGAGATGCCGTCCTTGTCGCGGACGAGCGAGGGCGCGACACAGAGTCCGAGCGCCTCCTCGTAGCCGAAGACGAGCCCGTCCACCCGCGAGATCCACTTGAAGCCGGTGAGCGTCGGGGCGAAGCGGAGGCCATGGGCGGCCGCGATGTGCGACAGGAGCCGGGAGGACACGATCGAGGCGGCGAGGGTGCCCTCCGTGACGCCGGCCGCCACGTCGGCGCCGAGCAGCGACCCCGTCTCGTCGCCGTGCAGCGCGCGCCAGTCGCCCGTGTGCGGGTCGACGACGGCGAGCGCGCAGCGGTCCGCGTCCGGGTCGAGGGCGACGACGAGGTCCGCGCCCGTCTCGCGCGCCAGCGCGAGGGCGAGGTCGAGCGCGCCCGGCTCCTCGGGGTTGGGGAACGGGACGGTGGGGAAGCCCGGGTCCGGCTCGGCCTGCTCGGGGACCACGGTGACGTCGGTGAAGCCGGCCTCGGCGAGCACGCGCGTCGCCACCTGCGCGCCGACGCCGTGCATGGGCGTCAGGACGATCCGCAGGCCCGCGGCGCGGGCGCGCGAGTCCTCGTCGTGCGCGACCAGGGAGCCGACCGCCGCGACGTAGGAGTCGGGGACGGACTCGTCGAGCACGGTCCAGCCCTCGGCAGCGCGCGGGACGGACGCGACGGACACGACGGCCGCGATACGTGCGGCGATCTCGGCGTCCATCGGCGGGACGATCTGCGCACCCTGGCCGGACCCGCTCACGGCGCGGCCGCCGAGGTACACCTTGTAGCCGTTGTCGCCGGCGGGGTTGTGCGAGGCGGTGACCATGATCCCGGCGTCGGCGCCGAGGTCCCGGACGGCGAACGCGAGGACGGGCGTGGGCAGCGCCCGGGGCAGCAGCAGCACGTCGAGGCCGGCGGCGGTCAGCACGGCGGCGGAGTCGAGCGCGAAGTCCGCGGAGCGGTGGCGCGCGTCGTAGCCGACGACGACCTTCGGTGGTGTCGCGACGGCCGCCAGCTCGTCCTTCAGGTAGGCGCCGAGGCCGGCGGCGGCGCGGATGACGACGGCGCGGTTCATCCGGTTGGGACCGCCGCCGAGCGCGCCGCGCAGCCCGGCGGTGCCGAACTGGAGGAGGCCCGAGAAGCGGTCGACGAGGTCGCGTCGCGCGACGTCGTCACCGCCCGTGGCTTTGTCGAGGAGTGCGCTCAGCTCGTCGCGGGTGATGGGGTCGGGGTCGTCGTCGATCCAGGCCCGGACCTGATCGCGGTCCCAGGCGTGCCTACCGGTCATGCGCTCACGCTAGAGCCAACCGCCCCTGCGCATCGTCGAAGGACGGGCGACCGCTGGTGCGAACGCCGCGCGACCGGGGGTGAGTCGTTGCTCCGGACGGGTGAACCGGGCACTCCGCGGCGGGTGAAGTCCCCTCGGCATTCGGTGCAAATCGGACATTTCCGGCTACTTTCGTGATGTCCAGCGGCATCACGTCACGAGAGGCACACGCCATGAGCGGACGAACCCCTCGGCAGCGCCGGGGAGTCGAGCACCGCACCGCCCTCGTCGAGGCCGCGGCGCGCGCGTTCGACCGGGAAGGGTACGCAGCAGCGTCGCTGCGGAGCATCGCCGCGGAGGCCGGCACCGAGCCTCGAGTCCTCACGTCGCAGTTCCGCCACAAGGACGACCTCGCGCGGGCCGTGGTGGAGGAGCAGAACCGGCGCATGGTCGCCGCGCTCGACCACGCGCTGCTGCGGCACGGGCCCCTCGAGGCGTTGATCCACGGCTCGCGGTCGATCGCCGACCAGATGGTGGGGAGCGACCCGATGGTGCGCGCGGGGGTGCGCCTGTCGATGGAGCTGGGGCCGGTGGACCCGGCGATCGCGGAGGAGTACCGCGGCTGGATCGAGCACGTCGGCGGGCTGTTCGAGCGGGCCAGGGAGGGCGGCGACGTGGCCGACCGGCTCGATCCGGCCGAGCTGGGCGCGACGTTCGTGCCGTACTTCACCGGCGTCCACACGATGTCGGCGATGCTCACCGGGCGGTCCGACCTGCACGCGCGGCTCGTGGTGATGTGGCGCACGGTCATCGACGCCGCGGCTCCGCCCGGCCGCCGGCTCGGCCTGCACGCCGTGACGCGGGACGCGTTCGGCGAGCCGCGGCTCGCCACCGGCGAGCAGCCCGTTGTGGCGGGCGCCGCCTGACGCCTCCAGGGGGTCTCCACCGGCGGACCCGGTGCGGTGGTCGGCACGCCGGGCGGCAGGATGTGCGCCATGGGTGGCGAGGGTGTGACCGCCGCAGAGCTGTGGCGGACGCTGGTCGCCGTCGCAGTCCTCGCCGGTCTGGCGTTCGTCGTGCTCACCCTCTCCCGTGTGCCGCATCGGTGGGCGCCCGCCTCCGCGATCGCACGCGGCGCCGTGCAGCTGGCGCTCGTGGCCCTGGTGCTCGGTGGGCTGATCTCGCACCCGATCGGGGTGGCGGCGGCGCTGTTCGTCATGTTCACCGTTGCCGCGTGGACGGCAGCTCGACGCATCGGCCCGGGTGAGCGCCGTGCCGCCGTGGTCGTGCCGACGGCGATGGCCGCCGGCGTGCTCGCCTCGGTCGGCGTCGTCTTCGCCACCGGCGCGCTGGAGCCGACCGGCCGCTACGCGTTGGCTGTCGGCGGGATCGTCGTCGGCAACTCCATGACCAGCGCGACGCTCGCCGGGCGGCGACTGCGCGCCGGGATCGCCGACCACTGGGACGAGGTCGAGGGGTGGCTCGCGCTCGGTGCGACGCCGCGGCGGGCAACGGTGGACATCGCCCGTCGGGCCGTGCGCGAGGCTCTTGTGCCGAACCTGGACCAGACGCGGACCACCGGGCTCGTCACGCTACCGGGCGCGTTCGTCGGGGCGATCTTCGGCGGCCTGTCCCCGCTGGAGGCGGGGCGGTTCCAGGTGCTCGTGCTCGCTGCGATCATCGCGGCGGCGTCCGTCACCGCGGTGCTGGTGGCGCGATGGTCGTCGCTCGTCGTGCGGAAACCGGGGGCGTTGCCGGACTAGCTGCGGCCCCACCCACGCTGCGGACGGCGGTGAAGCCCGCGGCGGCGCCAGTCAGATCCTGCGGATCACCTGCGCCAGCAGCGCCGAGATCCGCGGACCCGCGGCGGCGCCGGCGGCCAGGACCTCCTCGTGGGAGAGCTTCTCGGCGCTGATGCCGGCCGCGAGGTTGGTGACGAGCGAGACGCCGAGGATCTCCATGCCCGCGTGGCGGGCGGCGATCGCCTCCAGCGCGGTGGACATGCCGACCAGGTGACCGCCGATCCGTCCCGCCATCTGCACCTCGGCGGGCGTCTCGTAGTGGGGGCCGCGGAACTGCACGTAGACACCCTCGTCGAGCGTCGGGTCCACCTCGCGCGCGAGCGCGCGCAGTCGCGGTGAGTAGAGGTCGGTGAGGTCGACGAACGTCGCGCCCTCCAGCGGGGAGGTCGCGGTGAGGTTGATGTGGTCGCTGATCAGCACGGGCGTGCCCGGGCCCCACGCGGCGTCCAGGCCGCCGCAGCCGTTCGTCAGGACGAGCGCGCCCGCGCCCGTCGCGGCGGCGGTGCGCACGCCGTGGACCACGCGGCGCACGCCGCGGCCCTCGTAGAGGTGGGTGCGGGCGCCGAGGACGAGCGCGTGCTTCGTGGTGCCGTCCTGCGCCTGGTAGCGCACCGAGCGCAGCGTGCCGGTGTGGCCGACGACCGCGGAGGCGCTGAACCCGGGCAGGTCCGTGGCGGGCAGCTCGGCGACGGTCTCGCCGAGCAGGTCCGCGGCGCCGCCCCAGCCGGAGCCGAGGACGAGCGCGACGTCGTGGCGCGCCACACCGGTGCGCTCGGCGATCGTCCGGGCCGCCTCGTGGGCGACGGCGAACGGGTCGATGGAGGGGTCGTCGAGGGGGAGCGGCGCGGCCATGAGGCGAGGGTAGCCGGGTGGGTCCTCAGCCGGGCTGTGGGCGGTTCGGTGAGCTCCCTCGAGGGGGTGAATCTGCAGGTCAAGGGCCGATCGGGGTTGCGCCGGAGTGCGCGTGGCCTGTATCCTTCAAACAGGTGTGCGAATCTATTGCGGAGGTGCGCGACGATGCCTGACGACCCGTCGCGTGCTGCTGTGCAGGGCGTAGAGGCCGCTGCCCGTCCCGCGGGTGTCGCAGCTGGGTTGCCGCCATCCGAGGGCGTCCCGGTCGAGGCGGCCGCCTTCGAGGCGGCGGCGCGGGCGCGGGTGCTGACCGCCGAACTCGACGCAGGTACCTGGGCGGTGAGCGGGGACCGGGATCTGGCCTCGTGGGTGGGGCGCGCGTCGCACGAGGGGCGGGGCGCCGGGCTGGTGCAGGTGGGGCAGGCGGCCACGTCGGCGGTGATGCCGGTCGTCGCGGACGCGCTGGCGGACGGTCCGGTGACGCCGGCCCACCTGGCATCGCTGACGCGGGCGACGACGGCGTCTCCCGCGTTGGCCGCCGCGCTGACCGAGCCTGAGGGGCAGGCGCACGTGGTGGAGCTGGCGCGGCGGCTGGACGCGTCCGCGTTCGGCAGGGAGCCGGCCCGGCAGGCGGCCTCCGTGGATCCGGCATCACGGCAGCGGGAGCACGACGAGCAGTTCGACAACCGCTACCTGAACATCACCCACACGCGGGGTGGGTCGTTGATCAAGGGCGCACCGGACTCGATCACGGGGCACCGGCTCCAGCTGGCGATCGACGCCTTGTCGCCACGGCCCGGTCAGGATGACCCGCGGGACAAGGGGCAACGCAACGCCGACGCCGTGGCGACCATGGCCGAGCGGATCATCTCCGACTCCGACACGGGCCGCGGCTCGGTGGTGCCCACGCAGGTGTCGCTGGTCGTGCGTGAGGAGACCTGGGCGGCGCTGCGCGATGGCCGGCCCGGCGTCGGGGCCTCCGACGCGGCGCGCGAGCCGGGTGCGGGGTCGACGGCCGATGTGCTGGCACGGCTGCGGGGCGTGCCGGCAGTGACCGATGAGGACGGCGGCGTGTGGCCCGCGAGCGAGGTGGCGCCCGGGATGCCGGCGCGCTACACCCGGCTGCATCACCTGCGGTGGTGGAGACGCCATGGGGGCACCGACATCGCCAACTGCTGTCAGCTGTGCGTGTACCACCACGGCTGCGTGCACAGACAGGACATCCGCATCGAACGCAACCGCGACGGGCGGTACGTCTTCACCTACCCCGACGGCCGGCTGCTGCCCGGAAGCCCTCCCGCCGACCCCGACCCGGGTGCGCCACCACGCCCGTCGCCGGGCGGGATGGCGGCGGAGCCAGGCCTCTCGCCGGGCGACGGGAGCGCCAACGGCTTGGGCGGGGAGGGGTTGCTCCGGAGCGCCTGACGGTGGGTGAGGTGCGTGGGCGTCCGTCAGGCGAACAGGGCCTCGCCCCAGAACGGGCTGTCGGCCGCGAACGCCGGTGTGCCGTCCGCGCCGGTGCGAAGCGTGCCGTCGGGGATGCCGGGCGGGACGGCCCACAGGCCCGAGCCGGTGTGCTGGAGGTACTCCATCAGCGCGTCCTGAGCGGAGAGCGTCGTCTGCACGGGCACGAAGTGCGTGCGCGGGTCGCGGACGAACGCGACGAAGAACAGCCCGGCGTCGAGCCGGCCGAGCGCGTCGTTCCCGTCGGTGAAGTTGTAGCCGCGCCGCAGCATCCGCACGCCGCCGTTGGTGGTCGGGTGGGCGAGGCGCACGTGCGAGTCGGCCGGGACGAGCGGGGCGTCACCGCGGCCGGTGACGGCGAAGTCGGGCTCGGTGAACTCGGTGCCGCCGGACAGGGGTGCGCCCTCGCCCTTGGTGCGGCCGACGAGCGCCTCCTGCTCCCGCAACGACGTGCGGTCCCACGTCTCGATGTGCATCCGGATGCGGCGGGCGACGAGGTACGTCCCGCCGGTCAGCCAGGAGGAGTCCGCCGAGTCCTCGGCCGCGGCGGACGCGCCCACCCAGACGTGCTCCTCGAGCGCCTCGCCCTCCTCGGCCTTGACGTTCGCCGTCCCGTCCTTGAAGCCGAACAGATTGCGCGGCGTCGTCTGGGTGGTGCTCGTCGACGACGTGCGGCCGTAGCCGAGCTGCGTCCAGCGGATCGCCGCGACGCCGAAGGCGGCGCGGGCCAGGTTCCGGATGGCGTGGACCGCGACCTGCGGGTCGTCGGCGCACGCCTGGACCACCAGGTCGCCGTCGCAGCGCGCCGGGTCGAGGTCGTCGCCGGCGAAGTGGGGCAGCTCGATGAGGGCGCCGGGGAGCCGGCCGGCGAGGCCGAACCGCTCGTCGAACAGCGAGCGGCCGAACCCGACGGTCAGCGTCAGGTTGGCGGGCGGCAGGTCGGATGCCTCGCCGGTGTCGTCGGGCGGTGCGTCGTACGGGCCGGACGCGGGTCCGAAAGGCCCGGCGGCCATGCCCTGCGTCAGGCGGGCCGCCATGACCGTCCAGGTGCGCAGGAGCCCGACGAGCTCGTCGCGCCGACGCGTCGTGACGTCGAAGGCGGCGGTGTACATCCGGTCCTGGGCAGCGGTCGTGATTCCCGCCTGGTGCGCCCCCGTGAACGGAACCACGCCCGCCGCGGCCGGCGCGGACGCCCCTCCGGTGGCTCGGCCGAGCCCGAAGCCGGCGGCGGCCGCCCCGGCGGCGAGGGCCGAGCCGAGACCGAGGAACGCCCGCCGGCTCACGTCGTGCCGGGACCGGCCCGCCCCCTCGCCGGAGGCGGGCCGGGGATCAGTGGTGGACGTCTCAGGCCCCGGTGATCGTGGCGGTGAGCTTCGACAGCGGCTCGGAGAGCGCGTCGACCGCGGCGGCCAGTCCCCTGACCTCGTCGGCGGACAGCTCGTCGTAGTACGTGAAGCCGGTCTCGATCGAGCCGTAGCCGGCGAGCAGCTCCTGGAGCTCGCCGAACCGTCGCTCGAGGTCGTCGGCCAGCGCGGAGTCCGCGTCGCGCACGACGTCCTCGACCACCTCGTACGCGATCCGCGCGCCGTCGACGTTGGCCTGGACGTCCCACAGGTCGGTGTGGGACCAGATCTCCTCCTCGCCGGTGACCTTGCCGGTCGCGACCTCGTCGAGCAGCTCCTTGGCGCCGTTGGTGATCTGGAACGCCTCGAACGTGAAGGCGGGGCCGTTGACGGCGTCGACGAGCTTCTGGGTGTTCTCGACGAGCGCGGCGGCCTCGGCCTCGCGGGCCGCGGCGGTCAGCGGCGTGTACTTCACCCCGCCGTTGGCGGCGGGCGCCGGTGGCCAGAGCTCCTTCTCCAGCAGGTGCCAGCCGCTCCACACCTCGCCCTCCACCAGGTCGGCCTCGCGGGCGTCGAGGATCGGGTCGAGGTCGCCGAACGACTCGGCGACCGGCTCGATGCGCTCCCAGTGCACGCGCACCGGCGCGTACAGCTCGCGCGCCGCGTCGTCGTCCCCGGCGACGAACGCGTCCGCGAACTCCTGCGTGCCCGTGATCAGCGCGCCCACCTGGTCCTTGACGTACGCGACGTACGACGCCTCCGCCGCGGCCAGCTGCTCGGCGACGTCGCCCGTGGGGCCCACCTCGACGCCGGAGTCGGTGACGGTGAAGTCCTGCCGGATCCCGTCGCCCACCATGCCGGGCTTGCACGCCGCGACGTACGAGCCGGGCCGGGCCTGCACCACGAGGTCGCGCGAGAGCCCGGGGCCGACGTTCTCCACCTCGGCGATGACGCGCAGCCCGTCGTCGGCGAGCAGGTAGAACTCGGTGACGTCCGGGCCGCCGTTGGTCACCTGGAACGTCAGCGTCCCGCTGGGCGCCTGCGCGGTGGACAGGGCGCACTCGTCGGCCGTCGAGGTGACGGCGATGGCGCCGGTGGCCGCGGGGGCGTCGTCGGCGACGCACCCGGCCAGGGCGAGGACGGCGCCGGCGACGAGGGCGGCGGCTGCGGGGCGGGACATGGGACTCCTCTCGGGCGGCGCGTGGGGCGCCGGGGCGGGGCCGGCTCAGGCGCCGACGGCAGCGGGGCGCGCGGCGGCCGGGGTGGGCCTGGCAGGGCGTGCCCAGGCGGTGCGGACGAACAGGGTCATCACGGGGACCACGTAGAGCACCCAGGCGATCGCCTCGAGCCACGTGGTCGCGGGGGAGAAGCTGAAGACGCCCTTGAGCAGCGTCCCGTACCAGGAGGTGGGCGGGACGGCGGGCGAGACGTCGAAGGCCAGGTTGCCGAGGCCGGGCAGGATGCCCGCCTCCTGGAGGTCGTGGATGCCGTAGGCGAGCACGCCGCCGGCGACGACGACGAGGAACACGCCGGTCCACCCGAAGAACCGCCGCAGGTCCAGCCGGACGGCGCCGCGGTACAGCGCCCAGCCGAGCAGCACGGCGGCGGCGAGGCCGATCCCGGCGCCGACGAGCGGGCCGGCGCTGGTGCGACCGGCGGCGCGCGCCCCGGCCCAGAGGAACAGGGCCGTCTCGAGGCCTTCGCGGCCGACCGCGAGCAGCGCGATGATCCCGACGGACCGCCGCCCCCCGGCCACGGCGGAGTCCAGCTGGTGCTGGAGGTCGGCCTTGAGGTGGCGCGCGGTGCGTGCCATCCAGAAGATCATCCAGGTCAGCAGGCCGACGGCGGCGATCGACAGGAACCCGCCGATCGCCTCCTGCGCCTCGAAGGTCAGCCGCGACGGGCCGAACGTCAGCGCCGCGCCGAACGCCAGCGAGATCACCGCGGCGGCGGCGGCGCCCGCCCAGACCGCCGGGAGCAGGTCCCGCCGTCCGAGCCGGACCAGGTAGGCGACGAGGATGCCGACGACGAGCGCGGCCTCCAGGCCCTCGCGCAACCCGATGAGGAAGTTCGCCAGCACTGCCACTCCGCCGTGTTAGGTGAGCCTTACCTTGCGTGCGGCACTTTACAGCACACGAGTGTTGCGAAAACAGTGGATCGGCAGGTGAGACTAGATGCGCGCGAGCAGCGTCGGCCACGCGTCCTCGAAGGCGGGGTGCAGCCGGTGTGCGGCGACCTCGTCGAGCGGGACCCAGGCGACCTCGACGCTCTCGGCGTCGGTGGCGAGCGGGTCGACGTGGGTCAGCTCGTCGGCGATCACGGTGGTGTACCGCCAGCCGGGGTGCTCCAGCACGTGCTCGCCCCGCACGCCGACGGCTCTCGGGTCGACGCCGGCCTCCTCGTGGGCCTCCCGCAGCGCGCCGTCGACCGCCGTCTCGCCCGGCTGGAGCGCGCCGCCCGGCAGCGCCCACGTGCCGCCCTGGTCGCTCCACGCCGCGCGGTGCTGGAGCACCACGTGGGTGGCGCCACCCGTGCGGTCCCGCCGCACCAGCAGCAGGCCCGCGGCGCCGAACAGCCCCCAGTGCCGGCGGCCGCACGCGCAATCCACCCAGCCGTCGCCCGGCCCGTGGTGCAGCCGGTCGCGGGGCGGGACATCCGTCACCCTCGCCGACGCTACGGGCTCGTCGCCGCCGACGGGGGGACCTGGACGATGTCGCAGATCGCGGTGCCCGCGGCGACGGTCGCGCCCACCTCGGCGATCAGGGTCGTCACCGTCCCGGCCCGGTGCGCGAGGAGCGGCTGCTCCATCTTCATCGCCTCGAGGACCACCACCAGGTCGCCCTCCTCGACGGTCGTCCCCTCGGCGACGGCGACCTTGACGATCGTGCCCTGCATCGGCGAGGTGAGCGTCGTGCCGTTGCCCGACGAGCGGGCGACCTGCCGGCGCGGGCTGCGGCGCTGGCTGGGCGGGACCGGCCGACCGCGACCCGCGACACCCAGGGCGAGCCCCGCTGGGATCACCACCTCGAGCCGCTTGCCACCCACCTCGACCACGACGCGCTCCAGCCCGCCGGCGGCGAGCTCGGCGGCGTCGGTGCCACCTGAGGCGAGGCCCTCGAGCCGGTGGGCGAACTCTGTCTCGATCCAGCGGGTGTGCACGCGGAACGGTTCGTCGCCGGCGGGCGCGAACGCCTCGTCGTCCAGCACGGCGCGGTGGAAGGGGACCACGGTGGGGATGCCGCTGACCTCGAGCTCGGCCAGCGCGCGGCGGGCGCGCGCGAGGGCCTGACGGCGGTCCGAGCCGGTGACGATCACCTTCGCGATCATCGAGTCGAACGCGCCGGAGACGGCGTCGCCCTCGACCACGCCGCTGTCCACGCGCACGCCGGGACCGGAGGGGAAGCGCAGCCGCGTCAGCCTGCCCGGCACGGGCAGGAAGCCGGCCGCGGGATCCTCGCCGTTGATCCGGAACTCGATCGAGTGGCCGCGCGTCGTCACCGACTCGTAGCCGAGCGGCTCGCCGACGGCGATCCGCAGCTGCTCGCGGACCAGGTCCAGGCCGGTGATCTCCTCGGTGACCGGGTGCTCCACCTGGAGGCGGGTGTTGACCTCGAGGAAAGAGACGGTGCCGTCCGCGGCGACGAGGAACTCGCACGTGCCGGCCCCGACGTAGCCGGCCTCGCGGAGGATGGCGATCGAGGCGGACGTCAGCTGGGACACCTGGTCAGGGGTGAGGAACGGCGCGGGCGCCTCCTCGACGAGCTTCTGGTGGCGCCGCTGGAGCGAGCAGTCGCGGGTGGACACCACCACGACCGCGCCGTGGGAGTCCGCCAGGCACTGGGTCTCCACGTGCCGCGGCCGGTCGAGGTAGCGCTCGACGAAGCACTCGCCCCGCCCGAACGCCGTCGTCGCCTCGCGCACCGCCGACTCGTAGGACTCCTCGATCTCCTCGTGCGACCGGGCGACCTTGAGCCCACGCCCGCCGCCGCCGAACGCCGCCTTGATCGCGACCGGGAGCCCGTTCGCCGCCGCGAAGGCGTACACCTCGTCGAGCGAGACGGGCTCGTCGGTCCCGGCGACGAGCGGTGCACCGGCCCGCCGGGCGATGGCGCGCGCGGACACCTTGTCGCCCAGCGCCGCGATCGCCGCCGGCGGTGGGCCGATCCACACCAGCCCGGCGTCGATGACGGCCTGGGCGAAGCCCGCGTTCTCGGCGAGGAACCCGTAGCCGGGGTGCACCGCGTCGGCGCCGGAACGGCGTGCCACGTCGAGCAGCTTCTCGACGGACAGGTAGGTGTCCGCGGCGCGCAAGCCGTCCAGCGCGTAGGCCTCGTCGGCCAGCGTGACGTGCAGCGACTCACGGTCCTGCTCCGCGTACACCGCGACGGCGGTCAGCCCGGCGTCCCGGCAGGCCCGCGCCACGCGGACGGCGATCTCGCCGCGGTTGGCGATCAGGACCTTGGAGATGGCGGGCACGGCTCACCGTAACGCGCCTCGGGTCGCCTCCCGGGCGTCCCGGTAGCGGTGCGGGCAAGACTGTTCGGCGCCGCAATCGCGCCGGTGGCGGCCTTGTGGGGTTCCTACCGTGCCCACAGGTCCGGCACGCTCACGCCGACCTCCGCCAGAAGATGGCGGAGCAGGGGGAGCGACAACCCGACGACGTTGTGGTGGTCGCCCTCGATGCGCTCGACGAAGGGCCCGCCCAGCCCGTCGACGGTGAAGGCCCCCGCGACACGCAGCGGCTCGGCCGTCGCGACGTAGGCGTCGATCTCCTCGTCGGACACGTCGGCGAACCACACGGTGGTCGACGCGGTGGCGCCCACGGCACCGCCGCCCGCGACGAGCCAGTGACCGGTGTGGAGCACGCCGGCGCGGCCGCGCATCGCCCGCCACCGCGCGGTGGCGTCGGCCGCGTCCGCCGGCTTGCCGAGCACCTCGCCGTCGAGCTCGAGCATCGAGTCGCAGCCGAGCACGACGAGGTCGGGGGCGACCGCCTGCGTGGACGCGACGTCCTCCGCCTTCGCACGCGCCAGCACCAGCACCGCGTCGGCCGGCGGGACGCCGCCGGCGGCGGCGAGCACCGCGTCCTCGTCGACGGACGAGACGGCGACGAGCGGGTCGATCCCCGCGGCCTGGAGCGTGGCGCGCCGCGCCGGCGATGCGGAGGCGAGCAGCAGACGAATCACGCCGAGCACCCTACGCAGCGTCCGAGGTGCTCGTTGCCCCGACCCCGCGGACCTCGGACGCAACCGGGGGCGGGTCCCGTGATTTCAGCAGGGGTGGGAGGCACAATGTGGGATGCCGGCCGCCGGGGCCGGGGGGCCAGGAGGGGTGATGGGCGTGGCGACCGTGGGTGACGAGGTCGACGAGTTCGACGAGCTGGAGCTCGACGACGACCCCGACCTGACCAGGCCCGCGCCGCAGTCGTGGCGCCGCCGCACGGCGATCGAGATGATCGTCAGCGGGGTGGTCGGCCTCTACGCATCCTTCCTGCTGGCGATCGAGGCGTGGGTGCTCGCCGCGGACCCCCTGGCGGAGTTCTCCTGCGACATCAACACCGCGCTCTCGTGCGGCGACGTCGCGCGCAGCTGGCAGGCCCAGCTCCTCGGCTTCCCCAACGCCTTCCTCGGCATCCTGTTCGAGGCGATCGTGCTGACCATCTCGGTGGCGACCCTGGGCGGCGTCCGCTTCCCGCGCTGGTACATGCTCGGGGCGCAGGGGCTCTACTCGATCGGGCTGCTCTTCGCGTTGTGGCTGTTCACGCAGTCGTACTTCGTCATCGGCGTGCTCTGCCCGTGGTGCCTGCTGATCACCGTGACCACCACCCTGGTGTGGGCCGGCCTGACACGGATGAACGTGCGCGACGGCGTCATCCCCGCACCGCCGTGGGCGCGCCGGTTCGTCGCCTCGGGCAACGACTGGTTCGTCACCACCGCGTTCCTGCTGGTCATCGCGGCGATGATCGTCCTCAAGTACGGCTCCGCGCTGCTCGGCTGAGCCTCACACGGCGACCGCGAGCACCTCGAGCGGCAGCGCGCCCAGGGCCAGCGCCCGGGAGTGGAAGGCGGCCAGGTCGAAGGCGTCGCCGGCCGCGACGCGCGCGGCCTCGCGGATCCGCTGCCACAGCCGCTGCCCGACGAGGTAGGACGGCGCCTGCCCCGGCCACCCGAGGTACCGCGTCCACTCGAACCGGACGAACGGCTCGGCCTGGTGCAGGTTGGCCCGCAGCAGCGCCCAGCCCTTCTCGGCGTCCCACGTCCCACCGCCGTACTCGGCCGGGGCGGGAAGCCCCAGGTGCACGCCGATGTCGAACACCACGCGCGCCGCACGCATCCGCTGCCCGTCGAGCATGCCGAGGCGGTTGCCGTCGTCGTCGAGGAAGCCCAGGTCAGCCATGAGCCGCTCGGCGTAGAGCGCCCAGCCCTCGCCGTGCCCGGACGTCCACGCGGCCAGCCGCCGCCAGTCGTTCAGCTCGTCGCTGTTGACCACGGCGGTGCCCACCTGGAGGTGGTGGCCGGGCACGCCCTCGTGGTAGACGGTCGTCAGCTCGCGCCACGTGTCGAACACCTCGACCCCGGGCGGTACGGACCACCACATCCGGCCGGGCCGCGTGAGGTCCGACGAGGGGCCCGTGTAGTAGATGCCGCCCGTCCGGGTGGGCGCGATCCGGCACTCGAGCCGGTGCAGGGGGGAGGCGATGTCGAAGTGCATGCCGTGCAGCGCCTCGATCGCCGCGTCCGACGTGGCCTGCATCCACGCCTGGAGCGCCGCCGTGCCGCGCAGCTTGCGCGACCGGTCGGCGTCGAGCGTTGCGATGGCGTCCTCGACGTCCGCGCCGGGACCGGCGATCCGCCGCGCGATCTGCGTCTGCTCCGCGGTGAGGGCGGCGAGCTGGTCCAGGCCCCACGCATATGTCTCGTCGAGGTCCACGCCGGCGCCGAGGAAGTACCGCGACCACAGGACGTAGCGCTCGCGGCCGATGCCGTCCGCCAGCGGGGCGCGTGGCGCGAGGTCGCGCAGCGCCTCGGCGAGCGCGCCGTACGCGGCCATCGCGCCGGCGGCGGCGGCCTCGAGCTCGTCGTGCAGCGCGGCGGGTCCGCCGGCGACGAACGCGGGGAAGAACGACGAGGCCGGGTCCGCCTGCTCGGCGGCCTGCCGCACGCCCTCCTCGACCTGCCGGACCGCGGCGAACGGGCCGGCACCGGCGGCGACGGCGCGCAGCGATTCCACGTAGCCGGCCGCAGCGCCGGGCAGGGCGCGCAGCCGCGCGAGGACGGCCTGCCAGTCGTCGTCGGTGGCGGTGGGCGTCAGGTCGAACACGTCACGCAGCCCCTGCACCGCCGAGGCGATGTTGTTGACCGGGGCGAGCGTCTCGCCGGCCTCGTCGAGCGCGAGCTCGGTGCCGAGCGAGAACCTCATCGCGGCGATCGTCACGCGGTCGGTCTCGTCGACGGGCGCCGCCCCCTCGAGGGCGGCCAGCGTCTGCCGGCGCAGCGCGACCCGTGTGGCGTGGCCCGCCGGCGAGAGGTCGGTCATCTCGTGGTCGTGGCCCGGGATGCCGCTCTCCGTGGCGAAGATCGGGTCGAGGGCGGCGTAGCGGGCGGTGAAGTCGTCGGCGACCTGGTCGACGGCGGAACGGTTACGGCTCACCCGCCCGACCCTACCCACCGCGGCGTCCGCACTCGTCGGGAGCGGTCAGGGATGCAGGCTCCAGCGCCAGGTGTCGCGGCCGGGGGCGGGTGCGGGCGGGTTGCGGACCGAGCGCAGTCGCGACGTCCACTCGTCGGCCTGGTGGGGCACCTCGGGCCCGTCGGCGGACGACGAGGCGACGAGGCCCGCGACGAGCGCGGCCAGCTCCACGTCGTCGGGTGCGCCCCGGACGACGTGGACATGGGCCGCGGCCTCGTCGGGAGCGCTCATTCCTCGTCGTCCTCGTCGCCGAAGTGCACCGGGGTCCCGCGCGCGGCGCCCCACTCGACCACGTCGAAACCCGCCTCCTGGAGCCGCCGCGCCAGCTCCGCGCCGCCGTCGTCGACGAGGTCGAGCACGGAGTCGAGCGTCAGGTCGGACGCCGCCTCCGGCGGGCCGACGATGAAGCCGAGGTGGAACGTGTCCACCTCGTCCGCCTCGAGGGCGGCCTCCGGCTCCTCGTCGTCCCAGCTCATCCCGACCAGGTCGGCGTGCAGGCCGAGGGTCGCGTGGATCGCGTCGTACAGCCGGGCGTTCAGCGTGCCGGTGCGGGACTCGAGCGCGAGCACCCGCGGGTCCTCGTCGGCCTCGTGCGCGCCGAACTCCGCGCGCACCCCCACCGCGGTGTCGACGTACGAGTGCAGCGTGGCCGCGATCTCGTCGACCACCTGGTGCAGGGGCGTTGGGTCCACGCCGGTCAGGGGCTCCGTGCCGTGGTTGTCGTCGTCGTGCTCGTGCGTGTCGGTCACAGGGGGATGTTCCCATGCTTGCGGGCGGGGGACGCGGCGCGCTTGGTGCGCAGCAGGCGCAGCGAGCGCGTGATCTCGGCGCGCGTGGCGGACGGCGCGATCACCGCGTCGACGTAGCCGCGGTCCGCGGCGTCCCAGGGGTTGACGATCTGCTCCTCGTACTCGCGGGTGAGCCGCGCGCGTTCGGCCTCGACGTCGCCGCCGTCCTTCTCCACCGCGGCCAGCCTGGACCGGTGCAGGATGTTCACCGCACCGCCCGCGCCCATCACCGCGATCTGGGCGGTGGGCCACGCGAGGTTGACGTCGGCCCCGAGCTGCTTGGACCCCATGACGATGTATGCGCCGCCGTACGCCTTGCGCGTGATGACGGTGACGAGCGGCACGGTGGCCTCGGCGTACGCGTAGATCAGCTTGGCGCCGCGGCGGATGATCCCGTTCCACTCCTGGTCGGTGCCCGGCAGGAAGCCGGGCACGTCGACGAAGGTCAGCACGGGGATGTTGAACGCGTCGCACGTGCGCACGAACCGGGCGGCCTTCTCGGCGGCGTTGATGTCCAGCGTGCCGGCCATCGACATCGGCTGGTTGGCGACCACCCCGACGGGATGGCCCTCCACGTGGCCGAACCCGACCACCACGTTCGGGGCGAACAGCGCCTGGACCTCCAGGAGCGCGCCGTCGTCGAGCACCGCTTCGACCACCGTGCGCATCTCGTACGGCTGGGCGTCGGAGTCGGGGACCAGGGTGTCGAGCGCGAGGTCGTGCTCGCCCGGTGCGAGATCGGTCTCGTGCGGGTAGGTGGGCGGGTCCGTCAGGTTGTTGCTCGGCAGGTAGGACAGCAGGGCGCGCGCGTAGTCGAGCGCGTCCTCCTCGTCGGACGCGAGGTAGTGCGCCACGCCGGAGCGCGCGTTGTGCGTGGTGGCGCCGCCGAGCTCCTCGAAGCCGACGTCCTCGCCGGTCACGGCGCGGATGACGTCGGGGCCGGTGATGAACATGTGCGACGTCTTGTCCGCCATGACGATGAAGTCGGTCAGCGCGGGGGAGTACACCGCGCCGCCGGCGGACGGGCCGAGCATGATCGAGATCTGCGGGATCACGCCCGAGGCGGCGACGTTGCGGCGGAAGATCTCGGCGAACTGCGTCAGGCCGGCGACGCCCTCCTGGATCCGCGCTCCGCCGCCGTCGAGGATCCCGACGAGCGGCACGCCGGTGCGCAGCGCGAGGTCCATCACCTTGGTGATCTTCTGGCCGTGCACCTCGCCGAGCGACCCGCCGAAGACGGTGAAGTCCTGCGAGTACACCGCGACCGGGCGGCCGTCCACGGTGCCGTGACCTGCGACGACGCCGTCGCCGGGGATGCGCTTCCTGTCCAGCCCGAAGTTGACCGAGCGGTGCCGCACCAGCGCGTCCAGCTCGGTGAACGAGCCCGGGTCGAGCAGCGCCTCGACGCGCTCGCGCGCCGTGCGCTTGCCGCGCGCGTGCTGCTTGGCCGCGGCCGCCTCCTCGGTGGCCGCCAGCGCCGCGCCGCGGGCGGCGAGGTCGGCCAGCCTGGCGGCGGTCCGGTTGCCGGTGAGCTGTCCGGTGTGGGGCTCGGTCTGCGTCACCCGGCCCAGGCTAGTTGTCGGAGGTCTCCAGGGAGGTGCCCGGACGTGACGGTGTTCGCCAGGCGCCCTCGTCGGAAACCTCCAAGCACTGCTGCATGATGTCTCGATGACGTTGGACGCCGCACGGCTGCGCAGCCTGCTCGTCGCCCCGGCCGGGCCGCTGACCCGGCTCGACGTGGTCGCCGAGGTGGGCTCGACGAACACCGCGATGGCGGACGCACTGCGCGCCGACCCCCTGTCGTGGCCGGACTCGTCGCTGCTCGTCGCCGAGCGGCAGACGGCCGGCCGCGGGCGCGCCGGGCGGTCGTGGGTGTCCCCGCCCGGGACGTCGGTGACGGGCACCTTCGTCGTCCGGCCGCAGCGCTCCGAGGGCGTGACGCAGTGGCTGCCGCTGCTCGCCGGGCTCGGCGTGGTCCACGCGCTGCGGGCGACGGCCGGCGTCCCGGCGCACCTCAAGTGGCCCAACGACCTCGTGGTGGACGTGGGCGGGGACGAGCTCGAGGGCTGGGGCACGTGGCGCAAGGTCGGCGGGATCCTCACGGAGCTGGTGCCGCTGGGGGACGGCCCGGCCGCGCTCGTCGGCGTCGGGGTCAACGTCTCCCAGGCGGCTGACGAGCTGCCCGTGCCCAGCGCCACGTCGCTGGCGCTCGCGGGCGCGCGTCACGCGGACCGCGAGGGGGTGCTCGTCGCGGTGGTCTCGGCGCTCGCCGACGTCGTGGCCAGGTTCCGCGCCGCGGACGGCGACGTGGTCGCCGCCGGGCTGGCCGACGAGGTCGCGGCCGTGTGCATGACGCTCGGCCGCGACGTGGCCGCCGAGCTGCCCGGCGGCCGGGTGATGGCGGGGCGGGCGGAGCGGCTCGACGGGGCCGGTGCACTCGTCGTGCGCTCGGCCGACGGCGGCGAGAACGCGGTCCTCGCGGGCGACGTGCTGCTGGTGCGGGGCTGACCTCCTCTGCCGGGGGCCGACCGTCCTCGCCGAGCTAGGCCGACGGCTCGATCAGCTCTGGGCCGTCGTTGCGGACACTGTTGACCGCGGAGGTGATCGGGAGGGCGACCAGCGGGGGCGGATCCGCGTGGAGCAGCGGGGCGGCGCCGTCGGCCCCGACCGCCGGGTCCAGCCACGCCTCCCACAGCGGTCGGGGCAGCATGAGCGGCTGCCGGTCGTGGATGTGGACGAGATCGGGCGATGCGGGGCGCGTGACGACCACTGCCGTGACGAGCCAGCGCTCGGGGTCGTCGGCCGCCTTCGTCGGGTCGCGCCAGAACTCGTAGAGCCCGGCCAGCGCGAGCGGGCCGTCGTCCGCGGGGGAGATGTAGAAGGGCTGCTTCCGCGTGCGGGGCGCCGAGCCGTCCGGCGGCTGCTGCCACTCGTAGTAGCCGTCCGCGGGGAGCAGCGCGCGGCGGACCGCGAACGGCCGGGCGAACGCCCGGGCCCCGGCCAGGCCCTCGACCCGCGCGTTGACCAGCCGGCTGCCGATCGAGGGGTCCTTCGCCCACGAGGGGACCAGGCCCCAGCGCGCCACCCGGAGCTGGCGCACGACCTCCCCCGCCGCGTCCGGGCGGTCGACGACGAGTCGCACGCCGTTCGTCGGTGCCAGGTTCCAGGAGGGGCGCAGCAGGCGGGCCTCGTCGGCGA
>Ga0255334_1000255_pt1 | contig 51319 bp, 65 predicted proteins | sample EtOH5_35cm_T3_12_FD_202080 | JGI IMG/M metagenome (GOLD analysis project Ga0255334, IMG submission 202080) | Sandy soil microbial communities from University of British Columbia, Vancouver, Canada - EtOH5_35cm_T3_129 | ecosystem: Engineered > Artificial ecosystem > Sand microcosm > Unclassified ...
GTGCGCATAGGTGTACATGGGGTAGATGCACCAGGTGTCGCCCGTGTTGTGGTGCGTGGCGCGGCGAATGCGGTAGATGGCCGGGTCGCGCATGTTGATGTTGGGGCTGGCCATGTCGATCTTGGCGCGCAGCACCATGCTGCCATCCTCGTGCTGGCCATCGCGCATTTCGCGGAAGATGCGCAGGTTTTCGGCCGGGGTGCGGGTGCGAAACGGGCTGTCCACACCGGGCTTGCCGAAGTCGCCACGGTTGACGCGCATCTGCTCGGCGGTTTGTTCGTCCACATAGGCGTGGCCGGCTTCGATCAGATACTCCGCCGCGCGGTACATGAAGCCGAAGTAGTCGCTGGCCTGGTAGGGCGCGGCGCTGTAGTCGCCCTGGCTGCCGTTCCAGTCAAAGCCCAGCCATTTCACCGCGTCGATGATGCTGTTGACGTATTCGCTGTCTTCTTTTTCGGGGTTGGTGTCGTCAAAGCGCAGGTGGCACACGCCACCATAGTCGCGCGCCAGGCCAAAGTTGATGCAGATGCTTTTGGCGTGGCCAATGTGCAGGTAGCCGTTGGGCTCGGGCGGAAAGCGGGTGCGGATCTTGGCCGGGTCGGGCTGGCCTGCCGCCTGGTGGGCGGCGTCGCCGGGACTGCCGGCCCAGCGGCGGGTGGCGTAGGTGCCTTTGTCCAGGTCGGCTTCGATGATCTGGCGCAGAAAGTTGCTGGGTTTTACGGCTTCGGGGGCTGCAGCGTGGGCGGCGGGTGTGGTGTTGGCAGGGGTGGGGGTGCTCATGCGGCCATTTTAGGGGGCGGCTTGTAGAAGTGAGGCGCGTGCGCAGGTGGGCGCAGATGGGGTGTGTACGTCCGGAAACAATATCGGACCCGTTTCATGCCATCCTTTTGGTCCTGTGGTGCGTTGTGTACCAGTGAGGCATGTCCAATTGGTTGGTTGCCTCTGTCCTTCAAGGAGATTTCCATGACGAAAACCCGTTCTATCCATGCCATGGCCGCTGCTGCCGGTGTGGCGCTGGCCCTGCTTGCGGGCGCTGGCGCTGCCCAGGCGCGTGATGTGTACTGGTCGGTGGGCGTGAATTCGCCAGGCGTGGCGGTAGGCGTCAGCAATGGCGGCTACCCTGCTTACGTGGCCCCCGCTCCGGTGTATATGGCGCCGCAACCCGTTTATTACCAAGCACCACCTCCGGTGTATTACGCGCCGCCCCGGCCTGTGTACTACGCTCCGCCGGTCATGGTAGGCGCACCTGTGTATGGTGGCTATTACCGTGGGGGCGGGCACCGCCATTGGCGCGGTGATGAGGGTTGGCGTGGCGATGGCGGCTGGCGCGGAGAGCGCGGCCGGCATGGTCATCGTGATTGACCGTTAAGGCGCAGCCCTGGTTGTGGCAGCGCGGCCTCGGGCGATCCGCCGCGTTCCTCTTCTTGCCCATGGCCCGGCCATTGGCTGCAAGAAGATGCCTTGCGGCCCATCCCGATCCGCACTGCCACCGGCGCGCGAGGGTGATGTAGGTCAACCCTGGCCATGTGTCTGTCACGGCGCATGCAAAGCAGCCTTTTGAGGCTGCTTTGTGCTGTCAGGGGCCGCATAATCCGGCGTTCTGACCTGTCGGCGGACTTCGCTTTCGGCAGGTGCCATGCTGGAGCGCACTCTTGAAAACTGTTTACGTCCTCAACGGCCCCAACCTGAACCTGCTGGGCACACGCGAGCCCGCCGTGTATGGGGCCCATACGCTGGCCGATGTGGAGCAGATGTGTATCGAAGCGTGCGCGCGCCACGGGTTTGCGCTGCGTTTTCACCAAAGCAACCACGAGGGCGCGCTGGTGGACTGGATCCATGAGGCCGGCCGCCTGCACGCTGCGGGCGAACTGGCGGGCGTGGTGCTCAACGCGGGGGCCTACACCCACACCAGCGTGGCGCTGCTCGATGCCATCAAGGGCACGGGCATTGCGCTGATCGAACTGCACATCAGCAACGTGCACGCGCGCGAGAGCTTTCGCCACCACTCCTATATTGCCGCCGCCGCCAAGGCGGTGGTATGCGGCTTTGGCGTGCAGGGCTATGGCCTGGCCATTGACGGCCTGGCGGGGCTGTAATTTTCGTCTGCTCCCTTCGTGCCTGTGCAATGAACGATTTTGTGGTTCCTCCCGAGGTGCGGCGCCTGGCTGCGCAAGCCGTGCGCCGCACCACGCCCTGCGGGGCGGGCGATCTGGTGTGGCATGTCTGGGGCCAGGCCCGGCCGGGCGTGCGCCCGCTGGTGCTGCTGCACGGCGGCAGCGGCAGCTGGACGCATTGGGTGCGCAACCTGGATGCGCTGGTGGCCGCCGGGCACCAACTCTGGGTGCCCGATTTGCCCGGTTTCGGTGATTCGGCCGCGCCGCTTGCGGGTGGCGATGCCGATGCGCTGGTGGCCCCGCTGCGCGAGGGCCTGCAAATGCTGCTGGGCAACGCACCCTGTGATCTGGTGGGGTTTTCCTTTGGCGGCATGACGGCGGGCCTGTTGCTGGCGGCCCACCCCGAACTGGCCGAGCGGCTGGTGCTGGTGGGGGCACCGGCCATGGGCGTGGTGCCCAACCGGCAGTTCGAACTGAAAGCCTGGCGCCACCTGAGCGACCTGGATGAGCAACTGGCCATTCACCGCTACAACCTGGGCGCGCTGATGCTGCACGACCCGCGCCTCATCGACGGCTTGGCCTTGCAGACGCATGTGGCGAATGTGGTGCGCGACCGCATGCCCCGTCGCCGCCTGGCGCACACCGACATCCTGGCGCGCTCGTTGCCGCAGGTGGCTTGCCCGGTGCACGCCATTTATGGCGAGCACGATGCGTTGTACAAAAGCTGGATCCACCAGCTCGAAGCGGCCTTTGCCGCAGCTGCCCCCGATTTTCGCGGCATGCACCTGGTGCCCAACGCCGGCCACTGGGTGCAGTTTGAGCAGCCCGAGGCGTTTGATGCGGCGCTGCTGGCGGCGCTGGCTTGAGAGGCTGAGCGCCATGGCGCTGGGTGTTTCATGACCGCCGCGCTGCTGCAGGTGGCTGAAGCCGAGGTGGAGTTCACGGCCATGCGCGCCCAGGGCGCTGGTGGCCAGAATGTCAACAAGGTATCAAGTGCGGTGCACCTGCGCTTTGATGTGGGCGCGTCGTCGCTGCCCGAGGATGTCAAAGAGCGCCTGCTGGCCCTGCGCGACACGCGCATCACGCAAGAAGGTGTGGTGGTCATCAAGGCCCAGCAATACCGCAGCCAGGAGCAAAACCGGGCCGACGCACTGGATCGGTTGAATGCCCTGGTGCAATCGGTGGCGCAGCCGCCCCGCACCCGCCGCGCTACCAAGCCCACCTACGGCTCCAGGCAGCGGCGGCTGCAGGCCAAAACCCAGCGCGGCGAAACCAAGGCATTGCGGGGGAAGGTGCGCGACTGAACGGTACCGCGGGCGGGCTGTGCGCAGGGTCGGCAGCCGTATTGGTTCGATTTGTGGAACGATATGTCTGATTGCAGAGGGATTGAATCGCTGCCTGATAGCTCCTACATTCGAGGTATTCACTGAAAGCCAGCCATGTCCACTTCTGCCCCTGTCGCCAGCCACGTCCCCGGCCCCGCCCTTGTTCCGGCACTTTTTGTGTCGCACGGCGCGCCATTGTTCGCGTTGGACGCCGGCGAAACCGGCCCTGCGCTCACCCGCTGGGGCCAGGCCCTGCGTGCGCGGTTTCCGGCGCTGCGCGGTGTGGTCGTCATGTCGCCGCACTGGATGGCCCGGACCCCACAGGTCATGACGGGCCCGCAGCCCGCCACCTGGCACGATTTTGGCGGTTTCCCGCCCGCGCTGTACCAGTTGCAATACCCCGCGCCCGGTGCGCCGGCGCTGGCGCAAGAGGTGCTGGACTTGCTGCAGGCTGCCGGCGTGGCCGCCCAGGGCGATGCGCAGCGCCCGTTTGACCACGGTGCCTGGGTGCCGCTGATGCACCTGTTCCCCGAGGCCGACCTGCCCGTGGTGCAGGTGGCGCTGCCCGTGGGCGCCGGCCCCGCCGAGGTCTATGCCATGGGCGCTGCATTGCGCGGTCTGCGCAGCCAAGGTGTGCTGGTGCTGGGCTCGGGCAGCATGACGCACAACCTGGCCGAGTTTTTTGGCGGCGCGCGCGAACCCGCTCCTTATGTGATCGCGTTCAGCCGCTGGATCGAATCGGCCCTTGCGCGCGGCGACCTGAAGGCGCTGCTCAACTACCGCAGCCTGGCGCCCCACGCCGAGCGCGCCCACCCCACGGAAGACCATTTCCTGCCGCTGTTCTTTGCGCTGGGCGCAGCCGGCGACGATTTGCACGTCAACTACCTGAGCCGCGAGGTGATGTACAGCATGCTCGCTATGGATGCGTTTGCACTGCAGCCAGCGGCATGACCGCGCCGACTCGCCCAATTTACCAATCAAAACCGCCTCTGGCGCTTTCCCATGCTTGATCTACCGCTCACTTTTTTGCAACGTCCTGCCGCTGCGGGCACTCCCCGGCCATGGCTGCTGGTGCTGATGCATGGCGTGGGCAGCAACGAGCAGGATCTGTTTGGCCTGTCCGCGCAGATTCCTGACCGCTTTCATGTGCTGAGCCTGCGCGCGCCCAACCGCATGGGGCCGGGCTCGCACGCGTGGTTTGATTTTTCAGTGGAACCCGGTGGCGCCCGCAGCATCAACGAGGCCCAAGAGGCCGCCAGCCGCGCGCTGGTGGCGCAGACCGTGGAGGCGGCGTCGGCCCAGCTGGGCATTCCGCCCGAGCGCGTGGTGGTGGGTGGCTTCAGCCAGGGCGGCATCATGGCCCTGTCGCTGCTGCTGACGCGGCCCGATTTGCTGCATGCCGCCATGGTCTGGCACAGCCGCCTGCTGGCGCAGGTGGTGCCGCTGCAGGCACCGTCTGATGCCTTGCGCGGCAAGAAACTGTGGCTGAGCCACGGCACGCACGACAACGTGATTCCTCTGGCCAACGCCCAGGCCATTGCGCACCACATGGCCCCGTTGCCGGTGTCGGTGAGCTACCACGAGTTTCCGGGCGCGCACGAGATCCGCCCGTCCGAGCTGGCCGCTACGGTGGCGTGGCTGGAGTCACTCTCGACCACCCCCGCGCCGTATTGAGGTGTATCGGTTTGCTACTTAATTTGTAGCTGCTTGCGCTTTAGGGTAAAGGGCCAGGGCCGTATTTTGCTGTTATCGCGCAGCGGTGCGGGATCAATCCGGCTGGGGCAGCCCGGGCCGAAAGAACGCATCCAGCACGGGCATCAGCGCCGGAAACTCCTGCGCAAACCGCGTCCGGTTCACAAAATACGCTTCGCATGCCACCGCAAAAAACTCGGCCGGCGCCGTGGCGCCATAGGCATCGAGCCAGGGTGGCGCAGCGCCAAACCGTTGGGCCATGATGACGCTCTCGCGAAAATCCGCATAGGCCGGCTCCCATGCGGCCCACCACGCCTCATGTGCGGCACGCGCAGTGCGGGTGCCCATAAAGCCCGCCGGCAGGGGCGGGCAGCCGTTGGGGGCGCCGCTGCGCATGTCGAGCTTGTGCACGAACTCGTGCACCACCACGTTGGTGCCGCGCTCGGTGTTGTGGTGGGCATCGGCCACATGCTGCCAGCTGAGCATGATGGGGCCGCGCTCCATGGCCTCGCCCAGCAGCACCTCGGTGTGCTCGTGCACCACGCCGGCCTCGTCCATCGTCTGGCGGCGCGCCACGGCCTCGCCGGGGTGTACCACGATGCCCACAAAATCGTCATACCAGCCCAGGGCTGAGGCCGCGTCGCCCCAATGCAGCAGCGGCAGGCAGGCCTGCGCGGCGATGTCGATGGCCATGGCATCGGTTACCACCAGGCCATGGGCACCGTGGAACTGCTTGTGGTGCAAAAAGAGGGCGCTGAGCGCGCGCAGCTTTCCCTGGTCGTGCAGCGACAGGGCCGCCAAAAACGGGTAGCGCTGCAGGGTTTGCAGCCACAGCGTGGCCGAGATGTCAGGCACGGGCGCCACGGTGGCGCGAACGCGGCTCCAGAGCCGGTTGAGAAGCGGGGGCATGGCGATCAGGCAGCAGGAGGTCGGGCCCCGCGCAGTTCAGGATCGTCCGTACATGGGGGCCAGATTCACGCGTTCCAAGCCCTGTGCGGTCAGGCGCAGCACTTCGGCGCGCGGCGGGTGGGCGGCGGCGTCCCAGTCGCTCAGCACCACCCGCTGCAGGCCAGGGGCCAGGGCGTGGCTCGCGGGTTTGTGGGTATGGCCGTGGATCAGGGTGTGCGCGTTGGCGGCCGTAAGCCAGGCGATGGCTGCGGGGCCATCCAAATCGGCGTAAATGGCGCCTGACTGTTTGCGCGCTTCGCTCTCCTGGCGGATGCCTCGTGCCTGTGCCCGGCGCACGGCCAGGGGCTGGGCCAGAAAGCGACTTTGCCATTCGGCACTGCGCGCCTGTACGCGAAAGCGCTGGTAGTCCACATCGTCCAGGCACAGCAGGTCGCCATGGCTGAGCACAAAGCGCTGCTGTCCACCGAAGACCAGCACCGTCGGGTCCGCCAGGCCGGTGATGCCGCAGTGCGCGAGGAACGCCGGGCCCGCCAGAAAATCGCGGTTGCCGTGCATGAAGTACACGGGAAGGCGCTGCGCTGCAGCCTGCAGGGCCGCGCAGCCCTGGGCTTCGAAACTGGTGGGCTCCTGAATGGCGTCGTCGCCCACCCACACCTCGAACAGGTCGCCCAGGATGAAAAGGGCGTCTGCTGTGGTGGTCTGTAGATAGTGCTGCCACGTGGCCACGGTGGCGGGCTCGCTGGCCTGCAGGTGCAGGTCGGAAATGAAATCGACCGTGCGCCAGTGCGAAGGAGCGGCAAGCTCCTCGAACCGGGGCACGGTCGTGGTCACGGAGATCGTATTCAGATCAGAGGGCGACGGCCTTCTCGATCACGACATCTTCCTTGGGGACGTCGTCATGGAAACCGCTGCGGCCGGTCTTGACGGCCTTGATCTTGTCCACCACGTCGGTGCCGGACACGACCTTGCCGAACACGGCGTAGCCCCAGCCCTGGGCCGACGGCGCTGTGTGGTTCAGGAAGCCGTTGTCGGCCACGTTGATGAAGAACTGCGCGGTGGCCGAGTGCGGGTCGCTGGTGCGGGCCATGGCCACGGTGTAGTTGGCGTTCTTCAGGCCGTTGTTGGCTTCGTTCTGGATGGGCGCATCCGAGCTCTTTTGCTTCATGCCGGGCTCAAAGCCGCCGCCTTGCACCATGAAGCCGGGGATCACACGATGAAAGATCGTGTTGTTGTAGTGGCCCTTGTTCACATAGGACAGGAAGTTCTCGACCGACTTGGGCGCCTTGTCGGCGTCGAGTTCGAGGGTGATGACGCCGTAGTTGGCGATGTGCAGTTCGACTTGGGGGTTGCTCATGGCAAGGCCTTTCAAAAAAATGGGTTACTTCACCAAAGTGGCGGAGGTGATGGTGACTGGGGTGGTGGGCACGTTCTGGTGGCCGCCCTTGTTGCCGGTGGGCACGGCCTTGATCTTGTCCACCACCTCGGTGCCGCTCACCACCTTGCCGAACACGGCGTAGCCATGGCCGTCAGGCTGTGGGGCGTTGAGCATGGCGTTGTCCTTCACGTTGATGAAGAACTGCGCGGTGGCCGAATTGGGGTTTCCCGTGCGCGCCATGGCGATGGTGTAGGTGTCGTTCTTGAGGCCATTGCTGGCTTCGAGCGGAATCGGGGCCTTGGTGGGCTTTTGCACCATGTCGGCCGTGAAGCCGCCGCCCTGGATCATGAAGCCGTCGATGACGCGGTGGAACACGGTGCCGTCGTAGTGCTTGTCTTTTACATAGGTCAGAAAGTTTTCGACCGTCTTGGGCGCCTTGGCGGGATCGAGCTGCACCACGATGTCACCCATCGATGTGGCCAGCTTGACCTTGGGTGCGTCCTGCGCCTGCACTGGCGATGCTACTGAAAACATAGCTGCAAGCGCAATGCCAGCAAGCGCAATCGTCGATTTTCTTTTGGAAATCATGCAGAACTCCTTGAATGAATCGGGGCCGCGAACCAGGGGGTGTGCAGGTGCGGCAATGGGCAAGGTGGCGCTGAAGTTACCACTGGCCCGCCCGTGGTGCAGGCGGCATTGCCGCAAAACCCTGCCTGCGGGCGGTGGTCAGGGGCGTGAGGCTGCGGGCTTGGCCGCAGCACGGGCAGCCACGGGCTGGAACAGCTCGCGCAGCTGGGTCTGCTTCAATTTGACGGCGGGGTTGTTGGCCTCCAGCTGCTGCGCCTTGGCGTAGGACTGGTAAGCCAGCCGGGCGTAGATGTCGCCCAGGTTTTCGTGCGCCGCTGCGTAGGAAGGGTTGTTGCGCACCGCCATCTCCAGCGCCGTGCGGGCCTTGTCCAGCTGGTTCTGGCTGGCATAGATCACCGCCAGGTTGTTGTAGGGCTCGGGCAGCTCGGGGTATTCCTGGATGAGCTGGGTGAAGGTGGCGATGGCCGCGTCGGTCTGGCCGACGTCGGTTTGCGCCACGCCGCGCAGAAAACGCAACTGCGGATCGCGCGGGGCGGCCGTCAGGCGCTGGTCTGCCTTGCCCAGGGCTTCGGCGGCCTTGCCGGACTTGAGCAACTGGGTGATTTCGACATAGTCGCTGGCGTGGGCCATGCCTGCGCCCAGCCATGCGGTCAGGGCCAGCAGGCGCAAAAGTCGTGGGAGGGTGCGGCAGACTTGCTTCATGGCGGGTAGGGGAGAGGTGGGCCCCGCCCGGTGCCGGGCGGGGCTTATACTTCGGCGGATTGTAGCTGAGGGGGTTGTCATGACGGTGCGCTGTTGCCGCTGGTGATTTCGCTGGGCGCCCAAGGCTGGGCGCATCCCCTTGCGGGGCCCACCCCTTTCGCTGCAGGGTGAACTGGCTTCACCCGTCCCCCACCAAGTCTCCCGTTACAGAAATCCCATGAGTTTGCGCATCTACAACACGCTGTCGCGTGCATTGGAGGATTTTTCCCCGCTCGAGTCTGGCCATGTGCGCATGTATGTGTGCGGCATGACCATTTACGACCTGTGCCACATCGGCCACGCCCGCATGATGATGGCGTTCGACGTGGTGCAGCGCTGGCTCAAAAGCAGCGGCTACCGCGTGACCTATGTGCGCAACATCACCGACATTGATGACAAGATCATCAAGCGCGCGCTGGAGCGCGGCATCACCATCCGCCAGCTCACCGATGAAATGATCGCCGCCATGCACGCCGACATCGGCGCCCTGGGCATCGAGCCGCCCGCCGTGGAGCCGCGTGCCACCGAATATGTGCCGCAGATGCTGTCGCTCATCGGCCAGCTCGAAGGCAAGGGCCTGGCCTATCGCGCCACCAATGGCGATGTGAATTACTCGGTGCGCAAGTTTGCGGGCTACGGCAAGCTCTCGGGCAAGTCGCTCGACGAGTTGCGCGCCGGCGAGCGCGTGGCGGTGCAGGACGGCAAGGAAGACCCACTCGACTTTGTGCTGTGGAAGTCCGCCAAGGAGGGCGAGCCGCCCGAAGCCAAGTGGGACAGCCCCTTTGGCACGGGCCGCCCCGGCTGGCATATCGAGTGCTCGGCCATGAGCTGCGCCACGCTGGGCGAGACGTTTGACATCCACGGGGGCGGGGCGGACCTGCAGTTCCCGCACCACGAAAACGAAATCGCGCAGAGCGAAGGCGCCACGGGCAAGCCGCTGGCACGCTTCTGGGTGCACAACGGCTTCGTGCGCGTGGACAACGAGAAGATGAGCAAGTCGCTCGGCAATTTTTTCACCATCCGCGATGTGCTGGCCCAGTATCACCCCGATACGGTGCGGTTTTTCATCGTGCGCGCCCACTATCGCAGTGCCCTGAACTACAGCGACGCCCATCTGGACGATGCGCGTCAGGCACTGGGGCGCTTGTATCTTGCCCTTAACCTATTCAAGCTCGGCCCTGTTAATGTTATCGATTGGGCAAGTCCTTACGCAGTGCGCTTTAAGGCCGCGATGGACGAGGACTTTGGCACCCCCGAGGCGATTGCCGTGCTGTTCGACCTGGCCAGCGAGGTCAACAAGACCCGCTCGCCCGAACTGGCGGGCCTGCTCAAGGCGCTGGGCGGCTGCTTGGGCATTTTGCAGTGTGATCCAGAGGCTTATTTGCAATGGATGCCCCCTGATGGTCCGTCAACCAGATTTGGTATCCCTACCATTGTGCAGCGACCCTCCAAAGAGCAAATCCAGGCGCAGATTGCGGCCCGCGCCGCCGCGAAGGCGGGCAAGGATTTTGCAGAGGCGGACCGCATCCGCAATGCCTTGCTGGCCCAGGGCATCGTGCTCAAGGACTCGGCCGCCGGAACGACCTGGGAAGCCGCACAGTGACAATTTGCAACATGAAATACGCCTCCAGGGCAGATGGGGCGAGCAGTGGCAGCTTCTAAAAATGTAGCAACCGAGGCGCTCACCCCGTCCACCCCGGCGCTGGCCACGCCCGACTACTGGGCCGAGGCCTGCAAGCACCTGATGAAGAAAGATCGGGTGATGAAGCGCCTGATTCCCCAGTTTGGTGACGCGGCCCTGCAAACGCGCGGCGATGCGTTCACCACGCTGGCGCGCAGCATTGTCGGGCAGCAGATTTCGGTGAAAGCCGCGCAAACCGTGTGGGAGCGCTTCGCCGCACTGCCGCGCAGCATGAAGCCGGGCAACGTGCTCAAGCTCAAGATCGACGACATGCGGGCGGCGGGCCTGTCGGCCCGCAAGGTGGACTATCTGGTGGACCTGGCGCTGCACTTCGATGCGGGCAAGCTGCATGTGAAGGACTGGACCTCGATGGACGATGAGTCCATCATTGCCGAACTGGTGGCCATCCGCGGCATCGGCCGCTGGACGGCCGAGATGTTCCTGATCTTCTATCTGATGCGGCCCAACGTATTGCCCCTGGACGACGTGGGCCTGATCAACGGCATCAGCAAGAACTATTTTTCGGGCGATCCGGTCAGCCGCAGCGATGCCCGCGAAGTGGCCGAGGCCTGGAAACCCTGGTGCAGTGTGGCGACTTGGTATATTTGGAGATCGCTCGACCCGTTGCCCGTGGCCTATTGAGGCCCGTTTCATCAGTCATGAACCGGTTGCAACACAGGCCTCGCACCAGAGGCACTGAGGGCGCGACCCAAGGAGAAATACGTTGGCGAAAAAGACCTTTCTGGATTTCGAGCAGCCCATTGCCGAACTCGAATCCAAAATCGAAGAACTGCGCTACGTGCAGACCGAGAGCGCGGTCGATATCTCGGAAGAAATCGACCAGCTCAGCAAGAAGAGCCAGCAGCTCACCAAGGACATCTACAGTGAGCTGAGCCCCTGGCAGATCACCAAGATTGCCCGCCACCCCGAGCGCCCCTACACGCTCGACTATGTGCGCGACATCTTCACCGACTTTGTCGAGCTGCACGGCGATCGCCACTATGCGGACGACCTGTCCATCGTGGGTGGGCTGGCACGCTTCAACGGCCACGCCTGCATGGTGCTGGGCCAACAGAAAGGGCGCGACACCAAGGAGCGCGCCCTGCGCAACTTCGGCATGAGCAAGCCCGAGGGCTACCGCAAGGCCCTGCGCCTCATGAAGACGGCCGAGAAGTTCAAGCTGCCCGTGTTCACGTTTGTGGACACGCCCGGCGCCTACCCCGGCATCGACGCCGAAGAGCGCGGCCAGTCCGAGGCCATTGGCCGCAACATCTTCGAGATGGCGCAACTCGAAGTACCGATCATCACCACCATCATCGGCGAAGGCGGCTCCGGCGGCGCGCTGGCCATCAGCGTGGGCGACCAGGTGGTGATGTTGCAATACGCCATCTACTCGGTCATCAGCCCCGAAGGCTGCGCCTCCATCCTCTGGAAGACCAGCGACAAGGCCCAGGAAGCGGCCGACGCCCTGGGCATCACGGCGCACCGCCTCAAGGCGCTGGGCCTGGTGGACAAGATCGTGAGCGAGCCCGTGGGCGGCGCGCACCGCGATCCCAAGCAGATGGCCGCTTTTCTCAAGCGCGCCCTGGGCGACGCGTTCCGCCAGGTGGCCGACCTCAAGACCAAAGACTTGCTGGATCGCCGCTACGCCCGTCTGCAAAGCTATGGCCGATTCACTGACACCAAGGCCGACAGCCGCTGACCCCGTGGTGGAGAAGGCAGCAGCCTTCTCCTTGCGCTCGTGCCATGGCCCCGCAAGGGGCCTTTGTCTTTGTCTTTGTCTTTGTCTTTGTCTTTGTCTTTGTCTTTGTATTAGTGCGGGCGCTTCTGGGCCACGGGCGGACGAGGGCGCGCAATGACGCTGTCGTTCAACGCGGCCATTGCTGCTTTTTCGCCCGCATTGCCCCTGGCCGTGGGGCTGAGCGGTGGCGCCGACTCGACGGCCCTGCTGCTGGCCTGCGCACAAAAATGGCCGGGGCAGGTGCAGGCCATCCATGTGCACCATGGCCTGCAGGCCGCAGCCGACGATTTTGAGCACCATTGCCATGCGTTGTGCGAACGCCTGCAGGTGCCGCTGGCCGTGCGGCGCATCGATGCACGCCACGCACCGGGCGAGAGCCCCGAAGACGCTGCGCGCCAGGCAAGATACAAGGCTTTTGAGGCGGAAGTCCAATCCAGTCAAGCGCAACATGCTATTCATTCAATAGCGTTGGCGCAGCATGCGGATGACCAGGTCGAGACACTGTTGCTGGCCCTGTCGCGCGGCGCTGGCGTGGCGGGCCTGGCCGCCATGCCCGCCTATTGGGAACGTGGCGGTGTCTGCTGGCACCGGCCCCTGCTGCGCGTGGCGGGGGCGCAGGTGCGCGACTGGCTGCGTGCCCAGGGGCAGAGCTGGGTGGAGGACCCCACCAACACCGACGAGCGCTTCACGCGCAACCGCATCCGGGCGCAACTGCTGCCCGCACTGGATGCAGCGTTTCCTGCGTTCCGGGACACGTTTGCGCGGTCTGCCGGGCATGCTGCCCAGGCCAGCGCGTTGTTGCTGGAGATGGCGCAACAGGATCTGCTGCAGGTGGGCGTTCCTCCGCAATTGGCGCCGCTCCGGGCACTGAGCCGTGCGCGCCAGGCCAACCTGCTGCGCCACTGGCTGCGGGTGGCGCACGCCACAACCCCGTCCGCCGCGCAACTGGGGGAGTTGCTGGACCAGCTCGCTGCCTGCGCCACCCGCGGCCACCGCATTCACATCAAGGTGGGACGGGGATTCGTGGTGCGATCGGGGCCGCAGCTCGGTTGGTACAGTCCCAAGGTTTTGGTCTAACAACGGCACGAAAAACGGCGGCGCACCAAAACAGTGTTTAACCCGCGCTGCGGCTCCAGTTTCGTCACCCCCCAATATCCAATGGCATTGATCGTTCATAAATACGGCGGCACCTCGATGGGCTCCCCCGAGCGCATTCGCAACGTTGCCAAGCGCGTGGCCAAATGGGCGCGGGCCGGCCACCAGATGGTGGTGGTTCCCAGCGCCATGAGCGGTGAAACCAACCGCCTGCTCGGCCTGGCCAAGGAACTGGCGCCCGAGCGCGCCATGCAGTCTTACCACCGCGAACTGGACATGCTGGCCGCCACCGGCGAGCAGGCCTCGTCAGCGTTGCTGGCCATCGCGCTGCAGTCCGAAGGCATGCAGGCGGTCAGCTACGCTGGCTGGCAGGTTCCCATCCGCACCGACAGCAGCTACACCAAGGCGCGCATCGAGTCGATCGACGACCAGCGCGTGCGCGGCGATCTGGCCGCCGGCAAGGTCGTCATCGTTACAGGCTTCCAGGGCATCGACAGCGAAGGCAACATCACCACCCTGGGCCGCGGGGGCTCCGACACCTCGGCCGTGGCCGTGGCGGCCGCCATGAAGGCCCACGAATGCCTTATCTACACCGATGTGGATGGCGTCTACACCACCGACCCGCGCGTGGTGCCCGAGGCACGTCGCCTCCAAACGGTGAGCTTCGAGGAAATGCTGGAAATGGCCAGCCTGGGCAGCAAGGTGCTGCAGATCCGCTCGGTCGAGTTTGCGGGCAAATACAAGGTGCCCATGCGCGTGCTGTCGAGCTTCACGCCCTGGGACATCGATATCAACGAAGAAGCCAAGTCCGGCACGCTGATCACTTTTGAGGAAGACGAAAAAATGGAACAAGCCGTCGTATCCGGCATCGCATTCAACCGCGACGAGGCCAAGATCTCGGTGCTGGGCGTGCCCGACAAGCCAGGCATCGCCTACCAGATCCTGGGCGCCGTGGCCGACGCCAACATTGAAGTCGACGTGATCATCCAGAACGTCAGCAAGGACGGCAAGACCGACTTCAGCTTCACGGTCAATCGCAACGACTACACCCGCACGGTCGAACTGCTCAAGGAAAAAGTGCTGCCCGAGCTGGGGGCGCAGGAAGTCACGGGTGACACCAAGATCTGCAAGGTGAGCATTGTCGGTATCGGCATGCGCAGCCATGTGGGCGTGGCCAGCAAGATGTTCCGCACCTTGAGCGAAGAGGGCATCAACATCCAGATGATTTCCACTTCCGAAATCAAGACTTCGGTGGTCATCGACGAAAAATACATGGAACTGGCCGTGCGCAGCCTGCACAAGGCCTTCGAACTCGACCAGCCTGCCGCCTAAATCCGTCAGAATTGCCTCTGAAATGAGGCATAATAGCTGGATTGGAAACGTGACCGAGTGGCCGAAGGTGCTCCCCTGCTAAGGGAGTATGGGGTGTAGAGCCTCATCGAGGGTTCGAATCCCTCCGTTTCCGCCAGACCAAGCATCCAAGATGCTTTAAGACGCCCCGAAAGGGGCGTTTTTCATTGGGGCGCCCATATACTGGCCCGCCGCGAACCGCCGTAACACGCCGGGAAAGCGTTTTGTTTATGGCCCATAGGTTGGCCTATAGAAGCCAGCATGCCCAAACTCCCGCGCGAACTGTCTGCGATTGAGGTCTCGAGGTTGAGAGCCGAAGGTGCCCACGCTGTGGGAGGTATTCCTGGCCTGTACCTGCAGGTGCTGGGCGGCTCGCGTGTCTGGGTGCTGCGCTTCATGCTCTCCAAGCGCCGCCGGCGCATGGGCCTGGGTAGCTTCCCGGCCGTGACGCTGGCCCAGGCGCGTGAAAAGGCCCGTGCTGCCCACGCTCAGATTGATCAGGGCATCGACCCTATCCAGGCCAGGCAGAGCCAGGTGCGCGTGGCAGCGGCGGCCATGGCCAAGGCCCTGACGTTCAAGAAGGCCTGCGAGCTGTGCATCGCTGCGCGCGAGGCGGAGTGGAAAAGTTCAAAGCACCGCCAGCAGTGGGAAAACACCCTGGCCACCTACGCTGAGCCGGTGCTGGGCGAGCTCGACGTGGCCGAGATTGACCAAACGCATGTGCTCAAGGTGCTCGATCCAATATGGCGCACCAAGACAGAAACCGCCACCCGCGTGCGCGGGCGCATCGAGCAGGTGCTCGACTGGGCCAAGGCCAGGGGCCACCGGCAGGGCGAGAACCCAGCCCGCTGGCGTGGCCACCTTGACCACCTGCTGCCCACGCCATCAAAAATAGCCAAGGTGACGCACCATCCTGCCGTTTCGGTGGACGATGCGCCTACGGTGGTTTCCAGAATCCAAGCCGCCGAAGGAACAGGGGCCAAGGCCTTGCTGCTGCAGCTGCTGACAGCGGTGCGATCTGGAGAGGTGCGCGGCGCCACTTGGTCGGAAATTGACCTGGAACACGGCCTATGGACGATTCCCGCTGATCGCATGAAGGCCGGCCGGGAGCACCAGGTGCCGCTGTCGCGCCAGGCCGTGGCGCTGCTGCGCAGCCTGTATGTGATCGAGGGGAGTGACCTGGTTTTTCCCTCCACCAGGATGACCATGCTGTCGAATATGAGCCTCACGGCTGTGATGCGCCGCATGAAGCTGGAAGCCGTCCCGCACGGTTTCCGGTCCACCTTCCGTGATTGGGCCTCCGAGAAGACGCACTACCAAAGCGAAGTGGTGGAAATGGCGCTGGCCCACGCCATCGAAAATAAGGTGGAAGCCGCATATCGGCGGGGCACACTGCTGACAAAGCGGGCGCCCCTGATGCAGGACTGGGCCGACTACCTGCTGCCGATGTCGGTGAAGGTCTGACGCCTACTCGCCCCCACTGTCGATTTCATTGGCGTTGGCCTGCGGCCGCGAGTCGAGCCAGGCATGACATTCGCTGGCCAGCCAGCCCACCGCCCGTACGCCGAGTTGCTTCGGACGAGGAAAGTCGTCTTCCTTCATCCAACGGCGCAAGGTGGTTTCGGAGATCCCGAAAAGTTCCAGCAGCGTGTTTTTTCGGTAGATCAGCGCTTTGTTCACCGAGCCTCCAAAAATGGGTTTGTGCGAGATTTCTTGACACGGAAATTCGTCGTGACGACAGACTTCGATGCGGGGCGACGTTGCCCCGCAACAGGAAAAGTCATGGAAAAACTAGATTTGTTGACCGTTCTTAAGGTCGAAACAGGTATGGCGAATGGGCCTGCAGTAGCTGCATCGTCTATCAATGCTGCGCAGCGATGGCTGTTCGAACGCGATGTCGGAGGGCTCTTGTTCGATGACGGAGTCGAAGAGGTGGTTATGCGGATCATCGCGTCCTCCGAAATCGTCCCGCAGCCCCTTTTCTCACATTGGCTATAACAATTGGCTCGTTCAAAAATGGCAAAAGGAATGGCGGGATGACTACCCCTGAAGACAAACTGCGCATCAACAGCCTATGTGAAAGAATCGAAAGCGCGCACGGCACCGAACGTGTGCGGCAACACCTGAAAGACGGCCGCTTCCAAAACTCCGATGAAGTGCATGTGCGCAGTTGGCTTCGCTCCCGCGATCTGCCACGCGCATTTGCAAGGATCATCCCAGGAGTTCTTGCCTTGATTGCCGCTGCTGCTGCCGTCGGATCTTGTATGAAGGCATAGCTTTTCATCACAGCCCCCCTTTCACCAGCGCCTGGCGCTTGTCCACGCTGGCCTGGCCCTGTGTACGGCCCTCGATGGTGATCGAGCCGTACACCCGGGGCGCCAGTGGCGCATTTAGGCAGCCCTTGCGGTCCAGAACCCGAGGTGGAGATCCGGGCAGCAAGGCGGGCGGGCGCCCGATGCGGGGCGCGGCCGGCACAGCAGCGGGCTGATCCACGCCCTTGGGGCGCACCATCTGGAAGGCGTTCAGCACGGCGCTCATACTGCACAACCTTCCTGCAATGCATTCACACACTCCAGCGCTGCATCGGCCAGCGCCTGCAGGCTCCCGTCGTTCAGGATGTCCGCATCGGCCTTGACGCGGTGGTGCTGCTCGCTCACGTGCATGGCTGTGTCCTCTGGCAGAGCGGCCAGCTCGGGCCGGTGTACGCGCACCACCTGCACGCCCAGGCGGCGCAGCATGGTCTCTTCCACCGGGTCGCGCAGGTCCGTGACGACGATGCGATCCCAGCCGCAGCCGATCTGCCGGCCAATCCAGCGCTCCACGATGCGGGCGTAGTAGTCGGGGATAAAGCGGCGTTTGAACGACGCCCAGCGCTGCAGCGCCCAGCGCGGGCTGCGCGGCTCGGTCAGGCTGTCGCCGCCGTCCGCCACCCAGCGCATGAACGCCGGGTCACTGCACATGCCGGCCGCCAGAGCGGGCCGCGGCAATTCTTTGGTGGGGCGGTCGGTCAGCATGCGCATGTCGATGCGCCAGGCCTCGCATACCTCGCGGCGCAGGGCGTCGGCAAAGGCGATGCGCGCAAAGCCCTGCTGGGGCGCCAGCACGTCGCCAATGCTGTCCTTGCCCGCGCCAGGGCGGCCCGTCAGGGCAATGATGAGAGGTCTTTTGGTCATATCGGTCCTTTAAAAAGAGGCAGGGGGTCAGTCGTCGCGGTCGCCAGCGGCGGCACGCTTGTGGTCAAAAAAAAAGGGCGGGGTCAGAGTCATGGGCCGGCTGACCATGCGGTGCACCGCCGGGCGCTGAGGCGCGCGGGCACGGTGTGTGGCTTCCAGGCGCACTAGGCGCTGGCGCACCGGGTCGGCCATCACCTGGTCAAAGTCGGCCGGCCACGGCAGGCACGCGGCGCGGTGGCGCATGGCCTCCCAGGCTGCCTGCAGCGCATCGGGGCTGGCCGCCGTGCTCACGCCGCACCCCGCGTGCGTGCCGGCAACTGCACAACGGTCAGCGCGGGCGGCTCCAGCGTCAGCAGCTGCTGGCCCGTGCTGTCCTGGCGCACGGCGGCCTTGCGCTCGCGCTCGATGCGGGCGAACGTCTTGCGGATGTCGGTTTGTGCCGCATTGCGATACCGAAAGTTCTTGTCGCTCAGCCCCACGGTGGGCTCGGTGCGTTTGACGGGCATGGTCTGGCCTCCTGTAAAAAATCAGGTTTTTCTGCTGTGGGAATGGGGGCGCTCGAAGATCCAGCAGTGCACCGTTTTGGGCACCTCGATCCCGGCGTCGTGGCGGGTCTTGATCGCGCTGTTGACCGACTTCACTTCCATGAAGCGACGCGCCTTGCTGGTGCGCAGCACCTTCTTGAGCTCCGCCATCACGGGGATCTGCTGGCGGTGCGCCGCGGCCTTCTCGACGAACTCGTTCAGGTTCACCGCGAACTGGTCGATGTGGCGGCTGTGGTTCAGCGTGGGCTTGTCGTTGCGCAGGCCGCTGGCGTACACCACGCCCAGGTTGTCCAGGTAGTCGAAGGCCTCCCAGAACTCTTGCACCAGGGGGTGGTCGGAATTGATGGCCTGCTGCCGCTCGCGCGCCATGGTCACCAGTTGCAGCTGCACCTGGTCAAACTGCGCGTCGGAGATCCTGAGCACCTGGCGCAGCGCCGTGGCCACCGCCAGCAGCTGGGCGTGGTTCTTGGCGATGCGGGGCTTGTGGATGCCGTCCTGGGCCAGCAGAAACTGGATGTGGGTGTCGGTCTGCTCGGTGATCGCTTTCATCACCTCGGCCTCGCGCTTGAGGCACGCCAGGATGAAGCCGCTCACCTGCTCGATCTCGACCTTCTCCAGGGCCTTGGCGCTCTCGTAGCTCGCCGGCGTGAACCCCCTGGTGTCGAAGGTCATGTGGCAGATCCGCTCCATGATGGCCTGGCTGGCCTGCACCGGGTTGTTCTGGCTGATGACGATGGACGCCCGAAACGGCGGGTCGTAGGTCTCATTGCCGCCGGTCTTCACGCCCGTGGTGCGGATGGGGTTGCCGTTGTAGGCATCCTTGAGCTCGTCCCAGTCGAAGCTGCGCACATGGGCCACATTGCCGGTCTTGGTCTCCCGGTCGGACTCGATCAGCACGATGGGCAGGTTCGACACCTGGGTGAACGTGCGCAGGCGCCCGGCGTTGGTGGACTTGCTCGGGTCGAAGCCCTCGTAGTCCCGCCCGAACAGCTTCCACAGGAACTGGATCAGCGTCGTCTTGCCAGAACCCGGCTCGCCCACGATCTCCAGAAACGGAAACGACTGGTACTCGGCCCGGATCTGCTCGGCAAACAGGCTGCCAAACCAGTACGCCAGGGCGATGTAGCCCTTTGCGCCAAAGGCGTTCCACAGGTGATCCACCCAGCCGCGGTCGTAGGCCTCGCGGTCGGTGTTGACCTGCAGGGCGATCGACTTCTGCAGGGTCTTGATCGCCAGCTTGTCGAAGTCGAAGTAGTCCTCGGCATTGGCCTCGTGGATCTCGCCGCCCCGCACCGCCACCTTTCCCAGGATGTAGGTCTTATGGGATGCGCTGTAGCCAATGAAATCGACCGTCTGGACGATCTTGATGTTGTCCAGCTGCCGCTGCATCATCCGTTCGAGCTGGGCGCTGCTGCCGCTAAAAATCGCGCCGGCCGCCATGTGCAGCAGCTGCTTTTTGAACTCGCTGGCCGTGGTCAGCTGCCCGGCGGTGAAGGTGCCCTTGATGTCGCCGCCATCGTGCGGGAACGACACTCGAAAGTAGTACCAGGCGTCGCCCGTCACATCATGGCGCTGGTAATACAGCGCCTGGGGCAGGCAATTGGCGATGGGCTGCAGCGTCTTGGACGCCAGCAGCGCATCGTGGATCAGCTTCTCGGCCTGCTCCGGGGTGGTATCGCCCGACTCCAGTGCCTTGTCGATGATGTCCTTGGCCTTGCCATAGCGCTCCAGATCCAGGCTGAACCAGAACAGCCGGCTGTCGTGGTGCAGCTCGAAGTCGGTGCGGCCCGTGTGGTGGTAGATCAGCAGCGCCTTGTCCTGCGCGCTGTCGGCCAGTAGCAATGCGCCCTGGTAGCGGTAGTCCTTGAGATGTTTTTCCTCTAGGCGACCACGCTGGTGCGCGTCGTTCCAGTCCAGCTTTGCCTTGCCCTGCTGCGGGATCTGTGCCGCTTCGCACTCCCAGCCCGCTTCACGGGCGCGCTTCGCGTGCTTGACCGTGAATGAGCGGCCCGCCTTGTCGCCATCGAGCGCCCACACCAGCTTGGGCGCCGCCACCATGCCGCCCTGGCGGGCCAGCAAGGCCTGCAGCTCGGCCAAGGCGTGCTCGGGGTAGTTGTTGCAGCTCATCAGCGCCACGGCCGCAATGCCGTGGTGCGCCAGGGCGATGGCGTCAAAAATGCCCTCTACCAGCCACAGCTCGGCGGGCGGCTTGGGCGCATCGGCCGGTGCCGTGGGGTCGGGCCCGGCGAACGACAGCGAAGGTAGGGACCACCATTGCCCGGCGTAGCTCTTGCCCATGGCAAAGTTGGCCTTCTTCTTGCCAAACCGCCATGGCTTGTCGATCAGGCGCTCCCACCACGATTCGCCCACCGGAAAGCGCACGGTCGATGAGCCCGCGCCCCGGCCATTGTCGGCGCGCTGGTCAAAGTAGTGCTCCTGCGTGAACGTGCCGGCGATCAGCGCCAGGTCAAAGCCGCGCGCCTGTGCCAAGTACGCCTCGGCCGCGGCGTGCGGGTTGCGCTGCTCCACCGGCTTGTCCTGCTCGGGCACCTGGTAGCGATCGGTCCAGCTCTCGAACAGATCTGGGTATAGCTCCTTGGCGTGAGCCTCATAGCCGCAATTGTTGGCCCGATTGCAGCGCACTACCCAAGGGGTGTCTGCGAACGTCCACAGGCTCTTTTTGCTGCAGGACGGGCATCTGCCCTGCTGCAAATGCTTGCCGCTCTTGTTGGGTTTCAGGTCGAAATCGCGCGTCATGCAGTCCGCGATCTCTTGCGTCAGGTCAGGCATCAGTTGCGCCCCCCGATCACTCGCACGGCGGCGATGTACCAGGCATCGCCGTACAGCTGCTCGACCCAGGCCACCGCATGCTGGCGGGTGCGTGCCTGCACGCGCAGGCGCCGGCGCTGGCGGTGGATATCGATGTGGGTAATGCGGTAGCTGCTCATGACAGCTCCGGCAGAGGTGGCACGGGGTCCAAGTACTCGTGCTTGCATTTGCCCTTGAGGCGCCAGGCGTGCGCCAGGTGCTCAAAGCGCATGCCCATGTCGTCTACCGAATACACAAGGCCCAGGTGGTAATGCACCTCACCCATGGTCTGGGCGTCCATGCGCAGGATCGTCAAAGCCCGCTCCAGATTGGCGCTGTCCAAGCGGCCCAACTCGGTCAGAGGGAAAGGAAACCGCGTGCTGTTGTAGAGACCAAGCAGCAGCTTGGCCGCCACGCCCGCACCGCCGTGATCGCGCTGGGCCATCTGCCAGAAGTGCGCCAAGGCCTGGTAATAGTCGCTGCGGTCAGACATTGCTGCCCCCTTCCTTGGGGATGCACCAGGCGCCGTCGATGAACTTCGCGCCCAGGCCTATCAATGCCTTCCAGTTGTCGGCGCCTGGCTGATGGGTGTGCAGCTCGGCTCCGGCCCACTTGAGCCAGCGGCGGATGATCTCGGTGCCCACAGCGGCGGTCAGCATGGAGGCATCCCGGTCACCGTGCGGCGCCGGGTTGGCCTGGGCGATGTGCCACAGCTGGGCCAGGTAGGCGTCCGTGTAGCCACCCAAGCGATCCGTGTCGATCTCGATCGTGATGGTGGTTTTCATGCGGCACCGCCTCTCGCTGCCATCACGGCATCCACCTCGCGCACACGCTGCACTGCCACCTGCAGGTGCTTGATGAGCAGATCAGCGCTCTCGGGCGTCAGGTCCAAATCCAAGCGCAGCGGCTGGCGCACGACCGACAGCAAAACCACCGCATCGGTCCCTCTTTTTGCATTGCGGTAGCTGAACACCGTCACGGGGGCGGCAGATGCTCGGTCTTCGGCGCTGCGGCACGCAGCGTCGGCCTGATAGACGGACGTGCCGTGCTGCTCGAAGTGGTTGCCCTGGGCATCGATACGGGGCCGCTGTTGGGTGGTCTTTGGCATGGAAATTCCTTTTTTGGGGTGAGCGAATCCCGCAGTGCCTGAAAACAGGCACCGCAAGCGATGGGGAAAGAGGGAGGGATGCGCGCCTGCAGCGGCGCGCAGTGGCTACTCGGGGGGCGGTGGCCGCGCCTCAAACAGATCGCCGTTCACCGGGCGCGTGTTGCGCGGTGCGTAGTCCGATGGCTGGGCATGGTCCAACGTGGCGCGCACCAGGTCGCGGCGCACATGGGTGGAGAGCGGCAGGTTGATGCTCGGGTTCGGCGTGGCGCTGGGCGAAAGCGTGCGCACGATCTCGGTCAGGGCGCTGAAGGTATGCCCGCACTCGGCATTGGTGCAGCAATAGGTGGTCTCGCGCGTCAGCACCGTGATCTGCACGCTGGTGCGGATCAGGGCCTGCGCATCGCAGTGCGGGCAATGCAACCGGGTGCGCTCACGCGGAAGCGAGCGCGGGAAGGTCAGCGCCAAAGCCTTGCGCCTTGGGTCGTTGATGCGTGAACTGCTCATGCGCGGCCACCCCGCAGCTCCTGGCTGGTAGTCGGCGCCTCTTGCCGGCTCGGCCCACATTCGCCGCCGCCAGCCCGTGCGCAGTGGCAGTACATGCCCACCTCGCCCAGCGTACCGATCGCCTCCAGGTACTTGCGGCTGATCAGCACAAAGCCCGCTGCATTGACCAGCGCATCAATCTTGCCAATGGGCACCCCCTGCTGGCCGCTCAGAAACCGGCTGACGGAAGGGCCGTCCCATGCCGCCGCGTCCTGGGCGGCGCTGCCCGGCTGGCTCAAGTGCTGGCGCAACACGCGCTCGATCGTGCTGCTGGTGTGAGAGTGACGTGAATTCATTGCGTGGACGGGTTGGATGGGGTGGCGCGCACCGCTGCGCAAAACAAATTGCGTGTGGCTGTCCGGGTTGCTGGGCAGCATTGGCGTTTTTGGAGGTGACGCGATGGGCAAGGTGATCAGGTTTCCGGTGGAGCGGGTTGGGCGCTCACAAGCCCGGCAGCTCGGGTTGTTCGACGGTACGGCCAATGGCGCCCATTTCCGGGCAGGGCATTCCCAGCAGGCGCGACACATAGCGCAGTTGCCCATGCAATGCAGCGCGCATGCCCGCTGTGGTGTGGCCCAGCAGCTCGCGCAACAGGCTGCGGCGCTCCTTCAAATAGGCCAGGCGCTGCCCGTGGCTCATGTGGCCGATCTGCTGCGGCACCACCCGGCCCTCCAGCACATCCAGCACCCACTGCCGGAAGGCCTTGGCCTTCTCAGTGCGCGCCAGCATGCCCAGCAAGTAGCAGCCGCGTGGGCTGAACACGCGCACGGGTTGCACGCCGCCAGCGGTGGGCAGGTCCAGCACCTGGGTCATTTCTTCGGTGAACTCGTCGGCGTTGCGGCCATACAAGTCGGCCAATCTGTCATCGCGGTTGTAGCCCAAGGCACCCGCAATCTGCGGGCCCCTTAGCCATGCCACGTTGTGGATATCGACCACGTCGAACTCAGTGTTTTCAAAGGTGAGGATGGTGGACATGGGTGGTTCTTTTTCAAATGGTCCAGGGGGGTGGGCGGTATCAGATGGGCAACTGGCCAGTGCGCAGGTAGTGGTTCAGCGCGCGGACAACGATCAGGCGGGCCATGTTGGCCAGTGGTCGGTCTTCCTTCTCGGCCAGAGCCTTGAAGTCGTTCAATTCCTGCGGGAGGAGACGCAACCCAATGGGCTTCGTCGTCACGACGCCGTGCGGTGCGCGTTTTCTATTCATGTCGTTCTTTCATAAGAATTTGCTTGGTGTGTGCTTCGGTTAGCATCGAAGCGCATGTATTTACATAGTTGGCGAATTCTCTTATGAAAAAACATAGGAGTCAATGATATTTATGATTTTCCATAGCATTGGTGACCGCTTACGCTCGGAACGTGAGCGTCTGAAGTTGAGCCAAGCAGAGCTTGCGGAGGTTGGTGGCGTAAAGCCACTAACGCAACACAGCTATGAAAAAGGTAGCAGTTACCCCAATGCTGACTATTTGGCGAAGGTGAACGATCTGGGCGTAGATGCCCTCTATGTCGTTACTGGCGAGCGCGCAAGATCTCGTCAGGCGAGTCGCGGAACAGCGGGCGAGATTGAGTCGCTCGTAGTGCTCCAGAGCCGAGGCATCTACCCAGACGGTGAAGGCGGCGGGCGTGTCTCGTCCGCAGGCTTGGCGCTGCTGCTGGACTACGTACGAGAAAGCAAGGACAACCGCACTACCAAGCTCACTGCAAAAGAGCTGCAGAAGGTTTCCAGCTTCGTACCCAAGGATGCACGTGAGTGGCTGCTGCAGCCGGTGGCACTTACGCCCTATCAGGATGGCAAGGCAAGCTACCTCTTGCTGTTATTCCGGTGCAAAACACCCGTGGCTGTGGTGTGGAAGGTCGGGCCATTTCCAGGGCAGATACCGTCGCGCATTGATATCACTACGGATTCCGAACTCCCACTGATGGCGGTAAGTGATGAGGACGACGACGTGCGCTGGCAGCTTGATTTAACGCTCGACGGCGCTCATGAAACCCTCCTCAAGGGCGTGGAGCTACGGGCCAACCTGATACCAATTGATTTCGCACGCAAACAAATGGCTGTGCAGAAAATCGTAAATGTCCAAGTCGGCGGCGACGTAGGCCAGTCCATCGCAGGCAATCAGACGAACACCGGTCCGATGTCTTTCAGCGTCGGCAAGCGTAAGTAAGCACTGAGTAATAAATGACCGGCCCAGCCCCAATCACTGCTGCCCATGTTCTGACGTTCTGCGACAGCGTTGCGAAAGGCTCACAGCCTGTGCAGGTGCGGTGCGATCCGGTTCCCGATCAGGAGTTAGACGATTGCTTTGTGACCGTGGATCAGCAGGTCGCAAGCAGTGGCGGGGCACCCGTTCTGGGCTGGGCGATCTGGGAGGTTCCCGGCGTTTTGATAGAGGCGGAGTTCCACGCTGTTTGGCAACAGCCAGAGGGCACGCTGCTGGACATTTCCGCGCGGCCCTTGAACTTTTATTCGATCACTTTCGTTCCAGATCCTGGTGCCCGCTACGCAGGCCGGCAGGTCGACAACGTACGAGTGCCTTTGAGCAGTGACCCGCGCGTTCGCCAGTTCATCTATCTATGCCAGAGGCGCTTTGAGCTTGAGAACACAGGGGCGCTGGCTGACCAGCACGGGCTGGTCGAACTCCCCCCGGGCATTGCGAAGGCGCACAGGTCGGTGATGGACCAGCTTGCCCGACTGGCCAAGCGTTTGTTTCGCGGGTAGGAGCATGGCCGCAGAGTTTCCAATGGCAGCGCTTTTCCAGATGAATCGGTTTGCAGGCATGTGCGCCTCCTTGAATTGCGCTCCATTGTTCGCGGCAGGTGGACGCGGTGCACGCGTTAGCACACGTACGGCGGGCGTGCACATGCTTATGCCGAGCACTGATGCACTCTTCCTGACGGCGGCGGTGGCGAAACAATTTTTTCTCCACTTAATAGGCCAAGGAACAAAGAGTGCAAGGACAGGTGATCGTTCGCCGGGATGCCGGCCAGGTGATCGCGGGCAATGCCGTGACGCACATAGACCAATTCATATCCACAACAAGCCACGCTGTCTCAGTCGTGGCTTTTTTTTCGGCTGTGTAAGCGCCACGTTGGCAATTTGTGCCAGCACACCGCCGCCGGTCGTGCAGTCCTGCAGGCACGCCGATCTGGCCTATTCCCCCGGCGCCCTGACGCTGATGGGGCGTGTAGAAAAGACGTGCACTTTGGTGAATGGCGCGCCCACTTGGGTGCGTGGTTAGTCAACATTTTGGGAGGATCGAACGCATGGACGAATACCAAGGGCAGCCCAGTGCGGCGCTGCAAAAGCACCAGACTGAGCGCGCGTGTGCACAACTGCTGGGATTGGTCGGCGGAATTACCGCCGACGGGCAACTGCACGATCTTGAGATCCAGTTCTTACGCACCTGGCTGGCCGAGAACAAGCAAGCGGCTGAGCATTGGCTTGGTGCCCAATTGTGCGAACAGATCGACCATGTGATGGTCGATGGCGTCATTACCGACGATGAGCGCGCACAGCTGCTGCAGATCCTGCAGGGCGCTTGCGGCGTGCAGTTCGCAGAAACCGGGGTTGTGACACCCGACACCATCAGCAGCTTTCCGGCCGATGAGTGCGAAGTGGTTTTCCAGGGCCGCACCTTTTGCCTCACTGGCAAATTCCACTTCGGTTCACGCGGCGAGTGCGAGGCTGCCACCGCGGCCTCTGGCGGCACCTGCGCTGATGGCGTGTCGAAGAAGATCCACTACCTCGTTATCGGCTCTGCCGGCGCCACCGCTTCATGGAAGCAGGCCACCTACGGCAACAAGATCGACACGGCCATGAAGCTGCGGGAGAAGGGGCATCCCGTCTATGTTCTGACCGAAGAATCCTGGCGCGGCGCCCTGATCTGAGCAAACCATAGATTTGACAGAAGCTTCATGTATCGTTTTTTGAGAGGAATATCGTGGAAGATGTGATTGAGCAAGACGGCGTTTTCGTATTTCGCACCTCACACCGAATCGTCTACAACACCAAGCAGCCGGTTCCTATCAAAGAAGTCATCCTTGCGTTGCAAGGGCTTGATGGCCTACTTCGGGCCGTCCCGAAATTGGTGGAAGGCTTTACTGGCGTTGAAATTGAGCGCGGCGAATTTCATATCCAAAGCCTAGAATCAGGTAGCCTGATCGAGGACATCGCTGTAGCGTTCTTCTTCAAAGACAAGGCTGGCCTCGATGCCTTTGTCACCAAGATGGGAGCAAACAAAGCCGTGAAGGCAACCGTGATCACTGCAATCATTGCAGCACTTGTGGCCTACGGGCTTCACTTGGCCACAGCCAAGAATCCAGCGCCCAACATCACTGCAACCAACAACGTGATCATCAACATTGGTGCCGGTGAGGTTGGCATGACGCCTGAGGCCTTTACGGCCGTCGTCAAATCTGCGGTGGGCGACAAAAAGGGCGTTGCAGAAAATGCGCTCAAATTCATTGGACCGGCCCGCGCAGACCCCGGATCATCCGTGACGCTCGATAGCGCTGTGCAGGGTCAGCAGGCAAGCGTTCCGATTGAGATTTCATCCGCAGCGATTGCCGAGGCACCTAAGCGTATTGAACTGGCATCGAATGAACGCGTGGAAGAGTACAAGTCCGCCAAACTCTATATCCGTGCCACCAATCTTGATAGCAAAAAAATCGGCTGGGCTGGCAAGCTTGCGAATCGTGATGATCGCCTTCCTATCGAACTGGACCCCGCTGTTTCTGAGGCCGATATTTTTGGGCGAACAGAGGTTGTTGTAGATGCCGCCTTGGTCTTCAAGGAAAAAGGCAAGTCGCGTGAGCTGAGTCCGGCACGAATTTACGTCAGGAAAGTCATCAAAGACGTGCTGGCCAGTCGGTAGAAATCGGCTTACGCCGCCAGCCGCTGCTCTGCTTCCCAGCCCAGGCACGCCAGCGCCACGGTGCGCGGCACGGGCTTTTCACCGCTGCGGTAATAGGCCAGCATGCGGCGCGATAGGCCCAGGGCTTCTGCGGCCGCGTCCAGCGTCATGTCGTGGCGTGCCATCCAGTTCCAGATGACTTCGTGTGAATAGCCGCCCGCCTGCTCCACGGCGCGGGCGCGCAGATTGTCGGCGGCCAACTCCAGGCTGTCGTCTTCGGCCCATGTCACGCTTGCGCCCCATTCGTCCACCTTGGCTTGGGTAAAAACGTCTGCCTTTGCCAAGCGTTTGAGCGTGGGGTAGCGGGCAATGAGGGGTTTCACGTCCAAGTGCAGCACGGCGCCATCGGCATAGGTCAGTTCCAGGCTGCTGGGTGGCACGGCGCGCACTGCGGTCAGGGTGAAGTGTTTGGCATTCATGGGTTCAGCTCCTTCCATTTGGCGTGCAACAGGGCTTGGTTGGCTGCAGCCCACGCCAGTGCAGCAGCCAACTCGCGCTTGGCCAGCTGGCCTCTGAGCACAGCAAAACCCGCGATCTCCACCAAAGCTTCGCGCCCATCGTTGAACCGCACATGAAAATGGGGTGGCAGGTGGTCTGCCGCGTACATGGTGATGGTGCAATCGGTCAGGCGTGCAAGCGTTGGCATGACCTCTAGTTTAGTGCAATGGTTGCACTATTGCAACCGGGTTCAATCTGAATCTGTACCCGATGTCGCGCCTCGTGTCTCCAGCTCCATCCGCGTGGTCAGCCCTTGATCACCCAGGCTGTGCGTGACCTTCACCACCAGCCACTCGGTGCCGTCAATCGCGGGCTTGAAGCCAACCACCGTTACCGGCGTTTGCGGCATTAGCTCGGGTCGGCCAAGCGCCAGTGTCAGCTCGAACGTGGCCTTGCCACGCTCCATGCGCTGCTGCTCTGAGCGCGCTGCAGCCATGGCATCGGCTTCGCTTCCATAGGTGTCTTTCAGGCGCTTTTCGTCTTCCTCGCTGCCCACCAGCACACTGCGCTTTTCCGCTTGGTTCGGGTCGCTCCAGTAGGCGCGCACGCCGCTGTAGGCCCCGCGCTCGGCACTGTGGTATCGGTGCTGGTCGCCGGCAGCGCGGGTGATGTGCATGCTGCCCAGCGCGGCGCCGCCGCTGGTCTTGGTGCCGTTGATGGGGAGGAACAGCAGGTGCCCCTTTTTCACTGTGGCCACCGCGTCGTGCAGCTTGGCCAGGCGGCTCAGAAAGTGCAGGTCGCTCTCGTTGGTCTGGTCGATGTGCTCCACCTTTGTGGCGGCCAGGGCGCCGTCCACGCGCGGGGCAAGGCCGTGGCGCGCAGCAATTGCTTGCACGATGGTGCCCACGGTGGTGTCGTGCCAGCTCTTTTCGGTGCGCTGGCGCAGCTTGCGCTTCATGTCGGCGCTGCGCGCCTTGATGCTGATCTGGTCCGGCGCGCCGCTGTGCTCCACCTCGTCCACCTCAAAGCTGCCCTTGTCCACCAGCGGCTGGCCGCGCCAGCCCAGCTGCAGTTCGATGGTGGCGCCCTTGCGCGGCAGTGCGATCTGGCCGTCGTGGTCGGCCAGGGTCAGCTCCAGCGTGTCTACCGCGCCCTCGCGCCCCTCCGACAGCGTGAGGTTTTCCAGTCTCGGGTTCACCTTGCCGGTGATGTCCTGGCCGTTGACCACCAGGCGGTAGTCGGGCGCGGGGTGGCTGCTCATGCGCCACCCGCCTGAAAGTCGCCCAGCGCGCCCACGTTCACCGCCGCGCCGCTGCGCTGATCGTCCACGCGCTTGAGCTGCAGGTCGAACTCGATGCGCCGTGCGATGCCGTTGTCCAGGTGCAGCGTGCCGGTCTCGCTCACGCTTTCGATCACGTAGGCGCCAAACACTTCGCCTGTGCCCGACACCAGCGCCCAGGCCTGGCCGGTGTCGCCCATCGCGCGCAGCTCGGCAATTGATGCCGCGCGGCCCACCAGCTCGGGGCTGAGCACGCCGCTGAGCGTGATGGTGTCGTCGCCCGGCCCCGCGTACTGGTGCGCAGCGCGCGCGCCCACCCGGCTGCTGCTGGGGTGGCGCCACTGGGTTTGCCGCTTGAAGTCCTGGTAGGCCAGGGTGGTGAGGCCAAAAACAAATTGGCCCAGTGCCATCAGCATGGGGTGGTCCTTTAATCGATGTCGCCCATGCGGGACAGGCGGCGCGACTGCTGGCTGCGCTCGCGCCGGTCCAGCTCGGCCGATACGGCGCGGGCAATGGCCTGCGCATCCATGCCCGGCGCGGCGTTGATGGTGATGGTGTAGGTGTTGCCACCGCTGCCGCCGGGCGCTGCTGCAGCGGACGCGCCCAGCGGTGCGCGGGTGTCCAGCCGCAGCGCTGCGGCGTCTGCCGCCATGGGCATGGCCAGGGTGGCTGCCGTGGCCATGCCCAGGGCGGCATTGCGCACCGCGCCCTGGCCACCGGCGATGCCCAGGGCTGCGCCCTCGCTGATCCAGCCGCCGTATTGCATGAACACCTTGGAGGGCGATGCAATGCCCAGCTTCTCGCGGAACCATGCGCCCACGGCGTCGGCCGCACCCACCACCGCCTCGCGCACGGCGGCCAGTCGGCTGGTGATGCCGTTCATCAGGCCAGACATCAAATCTGCCCCCGCGCCGAAGAATCGGTCTTTCAGGCCCACCAGGCTTTGCCACAGCGCGGCGGCGCCGGCGGCCGTGCTGGCCCACCAGGCCGACACCGCGCCTGACAGCTGCTGCCAGATGGCCAGCAACCCGCCCTTGATGCCGTCCCAGTTACGCCACACCATGTAGGCGGCCGCGGCCAGCAGGGCGAGCACCGCCACGATGGGGTTGGCGATCAGGAACACCGCCAGCGCGCGCAGTCCGCCAAGCAGCAGCGCCGCACCGCCGCGCAGGAACGCGAACGCACGGCCTGCCAGGAAGCCCAGCCGGTAGAGAAGGCCCATGACGGGACCTGCGGCCTTGGTGGCCACGTTTGCGGCCGAGAGCGCCAGGGAATACTTGGCCACCGCATAGCGCAGCAGCAGCAGTGGCGCTGCCACGCCCGCGTAGGCGAGCGCCAGCGCACCCGCACCGATCACCAGAGCCGCCAGCACGCCCACCATGCGCAGCGCCCACTTCACCAGCTCGGGGTTCTCGCGCACCCATTCACCCACCGCGCTGGCTACTTCGCCCAGGCTGTTGGCCAGGCGAACCAGATCGGGGGCAACGGTCGCCCCCATGTCCTTGAGCATGTTGGTGAAGCTGCCCTCTGCGGCCTCGATGGACGCCGACACGGTGCCCAGCTGCTCATCCACCCGCTTGCGCAGATCGGCCTGCGCCTGCATCTTGGCGTCCACCTCGCGGTAGCCGTCCACGCCCTTGGCCATCAGGGTGTTGAGCACCTGCAAGGTTTCGGCGTCGTCGCCAAACAGGGCCTTGACCACGCCCACGCGCTGCACGCTGTTGAGTGCCTTGAGCTTGTCGAGCTGGGTGAACATCTGGTCAATGCCGCCAAACTCGCCCTTGCCGTTGGTGAAGTCCAGCTTGAACCCCGCGCCTGCATCTTGCAGTGCCGCGTTGGCCTTGCCCAGCTTCTTGGCATCCAGCCCGGCCTGGAAGACTTTGCGAATGGCGTTGCCCGCGGACTCTCCCGCCATGCCGCTTTGGTCCATCATGACCAGCAAGGGGGCCAGTTTGCGCGCGGCGCCCAGCCCTTTCTCTCCGATCACATCCAGCACGGGCGACATTTTTGTGAAGCCCTGCAGCATGTTGCCGCTGTCCACGCCCAGGTAAAAGCCCCGCTGAATCAGGTCCGTCAGGCCCATCATGTCGCCCTCGGCGGTTTGCGTGGCGTCCTGCAGCTTGGCCGCGAATTCTGCGGCGGCGGTGACCGGCATGCGCAGCTGTACGCCCAGGTACGCGGCCGACTCCCCTAGACCGCCCAGAATGGTTTTTGCGCTCATGCCCTGGCGGCGCAGCATGGTCATCATTTCGATGAAATCCGCCGTGGTGCCGGGCAGCCGGTCGCCCAGGCGGGTGGCCAGTTCCAGGATCTGCCCGTATTCAGCGGGCACGCCGCCATTGGCCTGCATCATGGACGCGCGCAACTGCGTTTGCGCATCCTCGGCGGGCATGAATGCGCCCACCACGGAGCGCAGCGGCGCGGCGATCTTGCTGCCGGCGGCCATGGCGGCGGCGCCGCCCGCGCCCACCATGCCCACGCGCATCATGTCTTTGCCGTGCTTTTCGTTCAGCTCGGCCAGCTTGCGTTGTTGCCTGGCCAACCCATCGAAGGCGGTTTTTTGCTGTTTAACAGCAGCAGTTGTTTGCTCAATCTCCCCGCGCAACCGGCTCTGCGCCGCGCTCAGGTTGCCTGTAACGCCCATGGCATTGAGCGCGCCCCGTGCTTTGATGGCCGCCGCCTTTTGCACTTCCATTGCCTCGGATAGCTTGCGCACCCCCCTTTCTTCGCGCTGGAGCTGCGCGGCCGTGGCGGTGCCGCTGGCTTTCATGCCTGCCAGCAGGTTCTGTTTTACCTTCAGGGCGTTGTTCAGCCGCGCCAATTCGGCCGCGTGCTTCTGCACGTTGCCCACGGCGGCCTGCTGTTCGTTCAGTTCCTTGAGCCGGTCGCGGGCGGCCTTGAGGGCGCGGGCAGTATCGCCACTGGCACCGCTGATGCGCTTCATGGGTGCGAGCACCCGCTCGGCCATGTCCAGCACCACGCGCAGGCGCAGGCTATCGGCCATGGTGCCCCCCATGGCGGCACAGGGTCAGGCCGCTCAGCGGCCGAGCAAATGGCCGGCGTGCGCGGCGTTGGCGCGGGCCTGCAATGCCTGGGCCTCGACCAACAAGGCCTCTGCCTCGGCCAGCAGGGCCTGTGTCTCTTGCAGGTCGGCCTGGCTGGGCGACGGTGCCAGCCACGCCAGCAGCCCGATGGGCGCCAGCAGCCACAGCGCCGCCCATACGGCCAAGGCGGCGATCAGCAGGTAGGCGAGGGCGGTCAAAAGCATGGTTCATTGTTGCACAGGGTCAGTCTTGTGGTTCGTGGCGCATGCGGGCGCGCTCGCGCCACTGCATCATCTCTGGCAGGGTGAAGCCGGCCATGTCGGCCGGCGTCCATCCAAACACCATGGCCAGGTCGGCCATGGCGTCCTCTACTCGCTCAGGAAGTCCTTCTTCTGCTCCTTCGTCAGCAAAAAACCGACCACCACCGTGCCCAGGTTCACCAAATCGGCAGGGTCCAGGCTGGCCATGTCCTGCTTGTGCAGCATGGGAGCGGTGATGCGCGGCAGCACGGCCTGCAGGGCGTCCACCTTCATCTGCAGCAGCTCGGCCAGGCTGACGCCGCGCAGCTCGCCTGCCGTGGGCTTGCGCAGGGTTACGCTGGTGATGTGGCTGTCGCCGCGCTTGATGGGCGTTTCGAGCTGCACGGTGTTGGGGTCTTGCTTGTCCGCCACGTCGGTGGCTTCGGCGGTTGCTGCCAGGTTGTCTTGGGTCTTCATGGTTCAGGTCCGGATGTGTTGGGTCAGGGCGGTCGGAGGTCAAATGCCCATGGCAGCGCGCACGCCCGCCAGGCGGTCTTCTCCGCCCACGACTTCGATCATGTTCACAAAGTCGATCTCGATCACGGTCGTGCCGTCGATGGCCAGCTTGTAGTAGCTCAGTGCGGTCTTGACCTTGAACTGGGTGGCGTCTCCGGGCTTGGCGCTGCCGGGGTCGATCTCTTCGTGGCGGCCGCGCACGGTCACTTCGAGCGACTGCACCTCTTCGCTGTCGTCGGCCTGCAGCGCTCCGGCAAAGCGCAGCAGCACGGCGTCGTGCCGGGCTGCGCCCCATTGCTCGTAGGCGGCGCGGATGTGGCCGGCGGCCGTCCACTCCAGCTCCAGGCCTTCCATTCCCAGGTCTGTTTTTACCGGGCCGTTCATGCCGCCAGAGCGGTAATCGTCCATCTTGCGCTTGAGCGTGGGCAGCTTGACTTCGGGCACTTCGCCCACGTAGCTGATGCCGTCGACGAACAGCGCAAAGTTTTTCAGGGTGCGGGGCAATCCCATGGTGATTCCTCAGTGTGTTGGGGTGGTGGTGTGGGTTATTGGCCAGCGGCCACGCGCGCGGCGAAGTCGGCGAAGTAGCGGTCGGTGATGCGCTGGCGGAAAGTGAGGTCTTCGATGGGCGGGATGGGCGTGTAGTCGTAGTCGATCACCAGCTTTCCCTCTTTCAGCGTGGCGCTCTGGTTGATCTCTTCGTCGTACCAGGCCTGGCCGTCGAGGATGTAGCCGCCCGTCTTGAGCTCACGGAACTTGGCGTTCACGCCTTCCAGAATGTCCTTGACGATGCTGGGGTGCAGCGGCTTGTCCACGGCCCACATGTGCGCCTCGGCAATGCTGTCGGCCAGCACCTGGGCGGTGCGCACGGCCGATTCGAAAGAAAACAGCGGTTCGTCCGAGCAGGTGCGCGAGCCCCAGAAGCGGTAGCCGTCGCGGTTGACCAGCGTGGTCACGTCGGCGGCGTTGAGCAGCCCGGCGTCAGTAGCGGGGTTTTGCAGGTCCCAGTAGATGTCGCGGCTGATGCCGGTAACGCCCTGCACGCCGATGTTGGACAGCGTCTTGTGCCAGCCGGTGTCCATGTCGATCTTGGCGCGCAGGCCCAGGGCGTAGGCGGTGGCGGGCGCCTCCACGGTGGCGTTGGTCACGGTGTCCCAGCGCTGGAAGTTGGGGTGTATCACCATCAGCTCGCGCGCGCTGAAGTTGGCGCGGTAGAGCGTGGCGGCCTCCACGGTCTCGGCGCCGTCGGTGCTGGCGTAGGCGAAGGCGCGCAGCTGCTGGGCAATGGCGGCCAGCGCGGTGGCCACGGGCAGGGTGTCCAGGCCCGGCGCACCCAGGATGCGCGGCTTGACGCCCAGCTTGGCGGGTGCGGCCAGCAGCGCTTTCATGCCGGTGTACTGGCCGTTGGGCAGCACTTCGCCGATCACGTTGCTGGTGAGGTCTGCGGCCTTGTCTTCGGGCGTTTCGCCCACGCCGTCCGGCACGCGCACCACCACGATGATGGGGCGGCACTGCTGGCTGATGGCATCGAGCGATGCCGCCAGCGTGCCCGACGTGCCGGCCTTGCCCAGCGCGGCGAACACGTTGGTGACCAGCACCGGGGTGTCGAACGGGAATGCCGTGGCGTCGGCGTCGGGCGCCGTGGCCACCAAGCCGATGATGGCTGTGGAGATGGTGCGGATGGCGCGCACGCCCTCGGTCAGTTCGAGGACGCGGACGCCGTGGTGGTATTCAGTGGCCATGAGGGTGCGGTGGTGGGAGTGGATGAATCCCCCCAAGGGTGCCCGTCCTCATGCGCGCGCGCCAGCGCGGGTGGTTGTGGCTGGGTGATCTACATCAGACGGCCTGCACAGCAACCCATTGCGCTGGGTCGAAGGACTGCAGTTCATCCAGGTCCAGCGATTCCAGGGCGGCTTTCATGGCGCGCTGCCCTGCGTGGATATCGAAGCCGCGCAGCACGATGGCCGTTTCGTGCGCCGCGTTGAGCATGCGCAGGTCGGCCAGCGACACGGGTACGTCGTTGTTGTCGGCGTCGGTCCAGAAAAAGCCCTCGGGCAGCGCCGTGAGCGCAACCACAGGCTGCAGGCGCTGGCGCGTCTGCAGGCCGCCGTCCCAGCGGCGTGCAGCGTGCTCGAACACGATGTTTGCGCGCTCCTGGCTGTCGCGCCAGGCCTCGATGCGCGCATGCGCAGCCGCCTGGGCTTTTTGGCGCCTCAGCGCCTGCGAAGCGGGGTAGGCCACTTCCCCCAGGAGCTGCGCCGCGGTTGTGTCGCAGGCGGGAATCTCTTCGGCCTGGCCTGGCGCCTGCACGGCGACGAACAGGCCGCTCTCGCGGTAGTCCGCTGGCACGGACCACACGCGCACCAGGGCATCCACGGGCACGGGCGGCAACTCGATGGTGTCGGTCGATTCTCCGCGTGTCACCGTCAGGGTCTGGTCTTCAATTTTCAGCATGGTTTTTTCCTTGAAATGCACCCCACGCGCTCGGCGCGTGGGGCATAAGAACATGGTGCGTTACACCTTTGCGAGGCGGCCCCCGATGTCCGGGTTCGCGCCCGAGGCGGAGCCGCTGACGCGCAGAGAGAACAGCCCGGCGTACGCGCCGTAGCTCCAGTCGCCACCGTGGTAGGCCACGCAATTGGGGCTCTGATAAAAAATGTCCCCGGTACTGCCATTGCTGGCCGTTGCATCGCCTGTCGCAGGAATGAACCCGACGCTCATGTCGTGGTTTGCGCCACTGTCGGTGGAAAACGTCACGGGATAGGTGCTGCTGGCCGGGGCGGTCTGGCCGGTGGTAACCCATGTCTTGTTGCCGTTTTTGTCCCAAATCTTGAACTTGCTGCTGGCATCGGTTTCAAGGCCATCGACCATTTGCCAGACGTTGCCCCACAGGCCGACGATGCCGCGCCATGTGGCCTGTGCCACTGTGGCGCTGTCGACCGCCAGCGCTGACGATCCGGAAACGTTGCCCTGGCCGATCAGGGTCTGGCTGTTCGCGCCGCCCATCTCGATCAACGCGAGCAGCTGGATGGCCTGCAGTTGGTAGTAGTTCCAGAGCCCAAAACCTGTTACCCCAGCGGTGTTGCGTGCTGCGGCGCGCGCTTGCATGGTCGGAAAATCAATGGACACCAGCGGCGTGAGGCCTGCGGCCGACCCGAGCTTGGCGCCATCTGTCGTGCCCTGGTATTTGCCGACGTAGAACTGGCCGATTGGCGCGCCAGCATTCATGAACGCGGGATGCAAGGCGAATCCGGCCAGCGGCTGGTCGGACACCATCCAGTAGCGCTTTCCGGCATTCGTCCCGCTGGCGATGGTCCCGGTCTTCACATAGAACGCTGGCACGCGCACCATGGCCTGGCCGTCGATGGTCACACCGGTGATGCCGCCATAGGTAGCGTGGGCGTTGAAAACCGCGGCGTCTGTAACCTTGTCGGTGCCGTTTTCGTCCACCCGCTTCCAGGTGCCACTGCCGCCGCCGGTGGCGGCCAGCACGATGCCGATCACGTTGGCGAACTGCAGCTTCGTGGTCACCCTGATCTCGGTTGACCATTCGGACCAGCCCTTGGCCGCGCCCTGGTGGCGCACGCGCAGGTAATAGACCGACTGGCCGGCCAGCAATTTGCCAGCAGGCACGATAACCGTCAGTTTGTTGGCGGCGTCGGTGCCACTGTCCCACACCGGCGCGGTGTAGTTGCCTGCTGCGGTGCGGATTTGCCACTGGCTGGCAGAGTGGGTGTCTGCGCCGCCGACCACGGTGAAAGCGCTCGATGACAGCGTGGGCTGCTCTGGCACATCGACTGCGTTGTCGGCCGGCCCGGTGAGCGCAGGCGCCGCGACGTAGACGAATGATGCGGCGGTCGCAAAGCTGGTCACTGCGGACCAATCGGACCACAGACCCGCCATATCCTTGACGCGGCCGCGCAGATAGTAGGTGGTGCCTGCAACCAGCGTTGCGGCCGGCACGGTGTAGCTCAGCCCGGCGGGCTTTTCGCCCGAGTCGTGCAAGACGTTGGCGAACGCGGCGGCCGTTGCCAGCTGGAACTGGACGCCCGCCTGTGCCACACCGGTCGGGCTGCTGTAGCTGGCCAGCGCCAGGGTGGGGCGCTCCATCAGGCCGGCGGCAGCGTTGACTGGCGCGCTGATGGCGGGCGTTGCTGGGCGTTGTTCCGGATTCAAGTAGCCCCCGAGACCGGTGTTTTGCCCCAGTGCAACGATGTGCCGGATATCGACCGGTTCCCCTGCCACTTCAACGCGCAAATAACCATCGCCGCGCATTGGCAATGCGAATTCATAGTCGGCCATGCCGGCGGGAATGTCACCGCCCTGGCGGCGGTGGGACCAGCCGCATTCCTTCCACGTTGGCTGGTAGGCGTCGCGGTAGTAAAGCCGGGTATCGGCGGCGTTCAGGCTGCGGCGAATGACCACGGCGCCGCCCTCGATGTCGGTTCCGATGCTGATCTGGCGCGATAGCCACATGTCGCCCTGGCGTCCATTGGCGCGGCCCGGACTGGCAATGGTCAGGCTGGAGCGCGACAGGCTGGCATCGCCGGACCAGTTGCGCGCCAGGTTGGCGGCCAGGCGCAGGCGGTTGACAGACAGCACCGCAGCGACCAGCACCATTTCGGCACCGTTGGCGTCGGCCAGGATGTAGTGCTCTCCCGCGCGCACCGATGCGGTGCTGGCGATATCGATGGAGTCATCCCCGCCGACGCCGCTGACGATGGCAACCGGCACGAAATCGACAAGGGTGTAGCCGGCGGTGAATAGCTCGAACGACACAGCGTTGCCGCGATACAGCCAGTCAAGGCCTACAGCGGTTTGCACCGCAACGGAACTGGTGGCCTCGATGCCGCTGACGCGCTCGCCCATGTCGTCGAGCTCCTCGGTCAGGCGGGCGTCTACGCCCTTGATCGCCGCGTCAAGAAAGGCGTCGTTGTCGAGCAGCGTCTGGTGGGTCGGGTTCCAGGTGTCCGGGTGTGCGACCGAGTTGACGGTAAGGGCCGGCAGCGTGGTGGTGAATGCCGGGTTCGCGGATGGCGTGAGTTGGGACATGGGCGGTGGTTCCTTGGGTCAATATTCAAAAATGAGCGAAAGCTCGAACTCGGTGTCGGGCTCGAACTCCTTTGGGGCCAGCACACGGCGGCCCATCAGCGTGCCGTCGGCGCAAAACACGCCGACTTCGCGCAGTACGTTCGCACCAGCGGCTGCGCCAGTCAGGACGGCAGAGACGTTCAGCTCTGGGCCGGTAACGCTGTTGCTGGTGGGCACGCGCACGAACTCGGTCTGCAGGGCGGCGTCGGTTTCTGGGGCGTAGGGCCGGTTCCCGCTGCCGAATGCCATGAACGCGGCGCGCGGCAGCGCGGTGCCATTGGCAGCGGCGAGCGCGACCCGGTTGCGGTACGCGTGGGTTACGGCAATTGCTTGTTGTGCCATCAGATCAACTCCTTTGTTGTTATGCCGTTGCGGCGGGTGGTCAGCGTCCCGCCGAACCACAGCCCGGCGCGGCCGATATCGCCGCCGAGTGGCCAGGTGCCGTCCAGGCGCGGCAGAGCGATGCGTTCTAGCTCAGCGCTGGCCAGGGTGATGCCTGCGCCCAGCATCCAGCCGCCGCCCAGGGTGGCCTCGGACAGCCGGGTGCGGCCGTCGAGCCGGGCGAACGCGCCACCGAGCCGCGTGACGCTGGCGCGCTGCCCGCCCATCGCGGCGCGCACGCGCTGGCGGGTGCGGGTGCGCAAGGCCATTGCGCCGTGGTTGAGTGGAATGCCGACCGGCGCGGTGCCGCGCAGGCTGTGCGCGCCGTCGAGCGGCCAGCCGGCCAGCGCCAGTGGCGCATCGTCGCCGTCGATCAGCCAGCAGCCGTCCAGCGTCAGGCGGTTGTGGGCGCTGAGTCGGCGGCAGCGGTCGAGCCGGGCGCGGGCGCGGCCGGCGTAGCCGACCAGGCGGATGCGGGCGTCGAAATTGGCGCGGGCGCCGGTGATGAGAGAAACCAGGTGCGAGCGGGCTGGTGCGTAGCGCTCCGCCGTCGCGCGGATGCGCCGCTGCTGCGCGCGGGTCCACTCGCCATCTGCCACGTTGAGGCGAATGGCGTATTCGGCCCAGTGGTTGAGCGCAGAGCGCCGCACCAGCTGGCTCGCGCCGTCGCCCGGTGGTGGGTTGAGGCTGGCTGCACCGTCAATTTGCCAGTCCCCATCGAGTACCAGCCCGCCCGCTGCCACCCATGCGTCGTGGTAGGCGCGTTGCTCGACCAGTTCCAGCACGGGGTAGCCGATGGAGGCAAGCGCGGTCTTGACGGCCCATGGTGTGCCTTTTTTGCGGTGCAGGGAGATTGATTCTTGCACCACCGCACGCTTTTGCGCTTCGGTCCAGGCTTCGCTCCATTCGTCCACGCTCAGGGCCCAGGCCAGCCAGGGCAGCAGTTGCACGGGGCAGCGCTGCGCGTCCCAGAGCAGGGCCAGCACTTCCGGCGTGTGGGGCAGGGCGGCCGCGTTGGCCAGGCTGGCTTCGAGCCGGGTCTGGTTGGGCGGCAGCAGTGGGCTGCGGATGCGCTCAGACATCGGTGGCGCCCAAGGCGATCTGCACGCCGGTGCAGTGGGCGGCCTGGTTCGGCGCGATCACGATGTCGGCCAGTGGGCTGGCCAGCGCCACCTTTTGCACGCCGGGCTGGTGCAGGCAGGCGTACAGGCCGCTGAGCGTGATGTCGTGGCCCAGCTGCTTGTGCTCGGTGATGTAGCGCGCCAGCGCCTCCTGTGCGGCCAGCAGCAGGGGGCCGGCGGCCGGTCCGGGGTAAATGCTGAGCGTGGCCTGCACCTGGTAGGGCACGACGCTGGCGGGCACTACCAGCACGGTGTCGGACAAGGGGCGTACATCGTCGGCAGACAGGCGGGCCTGCACGCCGTCGATCAGGTCCTGGCCGGGTGTGCCGTCGCCTTCGGTGCTGAGCACCGTGACGCGCACCGTGCCGGGTGTCGGGCTGTCCACGCCGGCGTCCTTGACCTGCACGGAGCTGCTGAGCGCGTGGAAGACGTAGCTGGCCGCGCTGCCAGCCACGGTCTCGCCCTCCAGGGCCATCTGGGCGCGCCGGCGCAGGCGCTCGTCGCTTTCGCCGTCCAGGCGCTGCACGGCCAGCAGGGCGGCCAGGTGGTCGAGGTCGGTGCCGTCCGCATAGGCCAGCATGCAGGCGCGGGCGGCGTCGTTGATGCGGGCCTGCATGTTCACGTGCTCATAGGCCACGATCTGCAGCACCTTGTTGATGGGTTCGCTCTCCAGGGCGAGCACTTCGGCCAGCTCTGGCAGGTCCGCCAGCACCAGGGCCTGCAGCCGGGCCAGCTCGGCCTCGAAGTCGAGCGGCAGCACGACGTTGGGGGCGGGCAGCTGGCTCAGGTCGATGCTGCTCATACGGCGCCCCGCAGTGCCAGCGCGGCCGAGAGGCCCACGGTCTGGCCGGTGGGCACGAATTCGCCGGTCAGCTCCAGCGTGACCTGACCCGCAGCCGGGCCGCTGGCCAGCTGCACGCGTGTCACGCGCAGGCGCGGCTCCCAGCGCATGAGCGCGCTGGCGGTGGCGGCGTACATGCGCAGGCGTGTGAGCGCGTTGTCGGGCTGGTCGACCAGATCGGGCAGCAGGCTGCCGTAGGTGCGGCGCGCGATGCGTGTGCCCAGCGGGGTGGTGAGGATGTCGGCCACCGACTGTTTGAGGTGCTGCATGCCGTCGATGGCCTGCCCTGTGGTGCGGTTCATCGCGGCGCCCCCGTGGTGCCGCCGCTGTCGCCCGGGTGCGTGTGCGTGCTGCCGATGTTGATGCCGTCGTGCGTGATGCTGCCGCCCTCCATGGCCAGGCCGCCGCTGATGACGTTGCCACCGCCGCCGCCCGCCCGCCCGGACAGGCCGGCCTGGTAGCTCAGCAGGCCTTGCACGGTGACTTTACCGATAAAGGTGGATTGCGGGCTCTCCACCGTGAGCTGCGGTGTCTCCAGCGTGGTGCCGGAGGGCGTGAGGTGTAGCCGGGTGCCGCCCACGATCAAGGTGATGGCTTGCGCAACGTCGATGGTGAGCGTGGCGGTGGCGCGGTCGTGCTCCAGGTAGTCGGTCTCGGACCAGTCGGTGCGGTCGGTGGTCTCGCTGTCGCTGCCCTGGGGCATGGCGTCGCTGTAGATGCCGGGCAGGGCAATGGCGCTTTGCAGGTCGCCGCCGGGGGCGATCAGCAGGCATTGTTCGCCCACGGCCGGCGCGCTCCAGCGGCGGCCCTTGGCCGCGCCGCCGGCGCGCAGGGCCATCCAGGGCACCCAGGCGGTCAGCAGCTCGCCGGTGCGCACGCGGCAGCGCGCAGGCCTGCCCGTGCGGACCTGGGCAACCACGCCCAGGCGGGCGATATTTTCCAGGCGGCGCAGGATTTCAATGGGCTGCTGTGCGGGGTCTGCAAAGGTGTCGGCGGGCATGCATGCATGGTGCCCAGCCGCTCGCGCGATGGCCAGTGGCTGCTGCTGTGGGCGCAGCAAACACATTCCAAGGCCTTGATTTCAGGTGCGCGCGAGGTGGTCGAGGATGCGGCCCTGCAGCTTTTCTTCGAATTCCGCAGTGATGCCCAGCAGCGGGCGGGCGGGGTAGTCGTACTCGGGGCCGCCGGGCTTTACCCGGTCGCGCAGGCCGAAGTGGTGCACGCGCGCAATGCGCTCGGCGCGGCCGATGAACTGCACCACGGCCTCTTGGGGCGAGCCGCTGGCCTTGAGGTATTTTGCCCGGCCCAGGCGGGTGAACAGCGGCGCGCTGCGCAGTTTGCCGCGTGCGCTGCGCGTGCTGGCCTTGCGCGGCGCCCACGGCTGGCCGTCTGGCCCTGCCTGGGTGCGCATGCGCTGGGTGTTTTCCTGGCGCAGATCGCGTGCGATCTCGCGGGCCAGCTGCCGCTGCTCGCGCGGCTGCAGCTGGTGCAGCAGCGGCGCCATCCAGTCGCTCAGGCGGTCGAGATCGTCCATGGCTTAGCCCGCGATGGCCGGCGGGCGCGGGTCGTGAGCCCACTCGGCCAACATTTCATCGTGCAGCCAGAAAGACCAGTGCTCGCGCGCGCCGCCGCCGCTGGCGGCCGGGTCGTTGGGGTCGGCCGGGTCGAGCGGGTCGTAGGGCGGCGGCACGCGGCCGGCCGAGGTGTGCAGCAGCACGCTGGGCGGCTCGGCAACGTGCACCAGGTTCAGGCCGCCCGGCGTGCCTTCGCGCGGCCGAGCCAGTACGCGTTCGGTCAGGTCGATTTCTAGCACCAGGTCCATGGTGGTGGTGCTCAGGTGCTCGGCCTCGAAGCGCATGGACTTAGCGCGCTTTTCCGGGTTATCGAGCAGATCGGGCTGGTGGGTGCGCAGCCAGATCAGCAGCGGGGCCATGGCGGCATCGGCGTGGCCGGCATAGTCGAGCAGCAGCAGGCGCAGCGTGTAGCGGTACTCGAAAGACAGCGACTGCGTGAGCGTGCTGTGCAGGCCCCCGCCGGTGATGAACACCACCAGCTTCTCGGGGTCGCGGCGCAGCTGCGGCAGGGCGGCCGTGAGGTGTTCGCGCAGGCTAGCGGGCTTGAGCATGGGCGGCCTCGGCGTTCAAGGTAGCGCGGTCGCTGTCGTGGGTGCGTTCGCAGGCGAGGCCGCGGGAGCGGGCGTCGTCAGCGACTGCCGCCAGCGCTCCCGCTCTGTCGTCAGCGCGTCGCTGCAGGTCGGCCAGCAGATCGAGGGCGCCGGTGTCTGGCGCGCACTGGCCGGCAGCGGCGGCAGCGATGGCGCGGGCACGGTGCTGGGTGATGTAGTCGGCAAGCTCGCGCTGCAGCCGCTGGCCAGCAAAGCGAGCGCGATCAGCGCCGGCAGCAGCAGCGGCAAGGGCAATCCGGGCTTCGCCGTCGATCCTGTCATGGTCTTCACGCAGTTTCCTTTCTGTTTTGCGGTGGGCTTCGGACTGCTGGCGCGCCAGGCGCTCGGCCTTGGCCCGCTCGGTGGCCAGCGTGGTGGTGGCTTCGCCCGCTTCCTTGTTGGCATCGGCCAGGCGCTGGGTCTGCACCAGCAGGCCGACAGCGAGCGCCAGTGCGGCGAGCTGCCGGCCGACGGTTTTCAGTCCAGTCAGCATGTCAGCACATCCCGTGGGGGTGGCCCGTGCACAAGGTGAAATAGGTCACCAGGGCGGCGGCGATCAGGAGCATGGTGACGGCCAGGGCAACGATGGCCAGCACTTTGAACGCGCGTTTCATGTCTGAGCCCCCATGCACGCTGCATAGCGCTTGAGCTGCCGGGTCCAGACGCCGCCGCACACCTTGTTGCCCGGCGTCGAGCAGTCGAACCCGGCCGAGAACCTGTAGCGCAGCAGGGCGTTGCACGCGGCCGCGTAGTCGCCCGCAAGCAAGTGGCGGCGCATGCTGGATCCGTGCCAGTTGCCATAGCCGAACTGGCCCGTGAAGTCCACGTACTGGTCGAACTCGACGGGGTAGAGCTTCACGTCAGGCAGCGACGCGGCTACGCGCTTTTCGTCCTGGCGCATGAGGCTGCGCGCGAGGATCTCGGCGCGCTCGGGCGTGATGGTGTCGCCCATCTTCACGCGGGTGCCGTCTTCATAGCGGGTGGAGCCATGGCCGAGGGTGGGCACGTCGCCCTTGGTCGGTATCACGGCCTGCGCGGTGAAGCCTTCGCTGGCCTGCCATGCGCCGAAGCCAGCGGCGGACACGGTGAGCGCGGCCACGGCCACGCGGGCGATCTGCTGCCGGATGGTCATTCGGCCTCTCCTTCGCCGGCTTGTGCGCGCCGCTCCGCGCGGGTCGCGCGGCGTTCTTTTCGCAGCAGGACGATGGCCTGCAGCACGATGTAGAGCACCGTGGCGATGCCCACAACGTGGTTGATGGTGATGCCCTGAACAGCCGCGCCAACGGCAACGGCAAGCGGTGGAGAGGCCTTGGCAGTCTCCGCCGCAACATCTTGAAAAAGTCGCGTCATATCATCAGTCCCACAGCTGCAGGGTGGGTCGGGTCGTTGGGATGGGGGTGGCGGGCAAAGTCACCAACGTTCCGGATGGCAAGACCGGCCCGAGGGCGGCGAGGCCTGGATTGATGTCGAGCATGGCCTCGACCACCGCCTCGGTGCGGCCCAGGTGGCGCCAGCACAGCTGGTCCACGGTGTCGCCCTGCTGGCTGCGCACCTGCATCAGATCAGCTCCACGGTGCTGCGGCGGATGCCCAGCAGGTCGGAGATGGCCCAGCGCTGATTGCGCCGGTGCTCTTCCAAATGCACGGCCAGGCCTTCGAGCACGCGCCCTTCTTTGCCCGCGCCGGCGGGCAGCGTGTCCAGGTTGCGGTAGGCCTCAGCCAGGTCGGCCTGCAGGCAGGCATGCACGGCGCGCCGGTAGCGCAGCACCTGGGCGCTTTCACCGCCGGCCATGGGCGCAGGAACTTCGGCCAGGCTGTCGTAGCCCCAGCGGCTCTGCTGTTCCAGTCGGTATTGCTCCAGCTCGGCGTTGACGCTGAGCATGGCGTCCTTGAGGGCCGGCAGCAGCCGCGCTGTGGTGATGGTGCCGTCAAGGCGGCAGGCATCGCGCACAGCTGCGGGGTCCATCTCTGGGAACCAGGGGGCATTGCTGACCGCTGGTTCTACAGCGGCAACAGGCGGGCGGGCGGTGGCGACAAAGGACATGGCGGGGCTGGGGTGTTAGGTGGCGGTGGTCGGGGGCCTTGCAGCTGTCTGGCCGGTGGGCCTTGGGCTGCGCGGCCCCCGAGCCGCCAGGGTGCGGGGTACGCTCAGTCGGAGCCAGGAAACGCGGCTTTCAGGCGGCGTTCCAGGCGTTCCATGTCTTTTTTCACGCCCACCTTGTCGAACAGTTCGTGGGCGCGCTGCAGGTGGTCCATTGCCAGGCGGGCCTTGGATTCGTCCAGCGTGGTGATGTCTGGTTCGTGCGTGGGCGTCTTGCCCATGAGCGCGTAGCCGATGGCCTTGTGCAGCTTGGCCCGCGCCTGGTCGGGCGCGTCGCGCTCGGCCGTGAGGCTGGCCACATCGGCCAGCACGCGCAGGGCTTCGTCGCCCAGCAGCTTGCCGGCCAGTGCTGCGGTGCTGGTTTCGTCGATCAGCAGCGTGGCCACGTCGCGGTTGTACTGGTCTGGCAGGGCCAGACCATGCTGCAGCGCATAGGCGGCGATCTCCTGAGCGCGCGCCCAGGAGCCCACGTCCAGGTGCCACACCATGACGCTGGTGAGCACCAGGTCCTGGCCGCCCTGGCCGCCTTCGAGCGCGCCGGTGATGTAGTCGTCGTACTCACCCACGAAGGCGCGCTTGGCCTCGATCTTGCGTTCGATGGACTGAATGTTTTTGAGGGTGCGGCGGTGCTCGTACAGCTGCGCGAGCATCAGCTCATACGCGCTGCCCTTGACTTCATCACCGGGCGGCGCGGCCTTGGCCGCCAGTTCGGCCAGGACGCGCATCTGGTGGCGGCGTGCGGGTGTCAGCATGGTGGTGCAGGCCCTTACGCCACTTCGATGTTTTCGACCAGGGCGGAGAGGCCATAGTTTTCCACCACATAGGCGTCGTTCGAGCTTTCGTAGTTCTCGATGCGATCGCGCTTGGGGTTGTCTTCCATGCGGCGGCGGCGGGCGCCTTCTTGCCAGTAGATAGACAGGTTGTCGTAGGTGGTGATCAGCAGGGCGTTGTCGGGGAAGAATGGCACCGTGGCCGCCTGCAGGCCGCCGACGCGCTTTTGGCTGATGACGATGTCGGCGGCCAGGGTTTCGGCGGGCGCCTGGTTGACGTTGACCAGCGGGAAGTATTTGTCGTCCAGCAGGTTGCGGCCCAGCATGCAAACGAGGTTGGGGTTGTTGTGGAACCAGGGGTCCAGCAGCCGGATGGCATCGAACACCAGGGCATCGAGGTTCTTGTAGTCGCCGGCGGCGCCCACCGCGACTTTCCCGGCGGTGGCGCCTTGGGCCATGACGCGCGCAGGGGCTTCTTCGCGCATGTGCTGCAGCCAGCCCTTGTTCACGTCCTGCAGCAGCGGGTTGGCCACGATGTCGGTGTTCGCGGCCACGCTGGTGCCGTTGAAGCCGATCATCATGCGGTCCAGGGCCTGGCGGGCAATGATCTGGTTGCGCACGCGGATCTGGAAGTCCTTGAACTTGGCCCAGGCGTCCAGCGTGGCGTAGTTGATGTGCGTGTCGAAGTTGGTCTTCTCGCACTTGTAGCCGTTGCCTTCGAGCGTGTGCAGGTCGCGGGTCTGGCGGTCGGCGTTGGTGGTGTTGGTGCGGCTGGCCGCCGGGCCGCTCACGCCCATGCCCAGCTTTTCGCCGGACTGCTCGACCACGGAGACGATGTTGATGGATTTCAGGAAGTCGCTGCTCTCCTGGATCTTGTTTTCCAGCGTCTGCTGGACGCTGGGTGCCACGGTGAAGGCGGCCGCGGCGCTGCCCACGCCGTTGAGTTGGGCCAGGTGGGACAGCAGGGCGGTATAGGCAAGGCGGGTGTCGTTACGCATGAAAAAATGCTCCGGGGGTAGTTGCGGTGTTTTGTGGGTGCGGGCGGGTCAGCAGTCGGTCTGCAGGGCGCCCTTGCCGCCGGTGGCGGGCGGGCGCTGGCTGTGGTTGCCGGCGGTGGTGCCTTCGAGCGTCTTCACCAGGTCGGTGTGGGCTGTCTGCAGGGCCGTGAAGTCCTTGGACAGCTTGGCGTGGTCTTGGGCCAGGTTGTCATGCGCCTGGGCCTGCTGGGTGGCCAGTTCGCCGAACTTCTCGAAGGCGCCCAGCACTTCGGCAAAGCGGGCGTCGTCGTTCTTGCCTTTGGTGCTGAACTTGTCCACCACGGTCTTCAGGCTGGCGGTGAACTTGGCGGCCAGGCCGCTCTCGTCCTGCGCGTCGTCAAAAGAGAGATCCACCGCGATGGCTTCGCTGAACAGGGCGGCCGGGTCGCTCTTGCGGCCGGCAAACGGGCTGGCGGCAGGCTTTTGCTGGGCGAAGGTGAGCACGTCGGTGCCCAGGCTGGCCGGGCTGTCGGTGACGGCCAGGCCGGTGAGGTAGGCTTCGCCCGTGTCGCTGAACTGCGGGTGCACTTCGATGCTGGTGTAGATCTTCTGCTTGGCCTTGTTCATGGCCACCAGCTCTGGCAGGGGTTCGATCTGCGCGAACAGGGCCAGTTTGCCGTCTTCGACTTCGCGGGATTCGACCGCCAGCACGTCGCCGTAGGCCTTGAAGGAGCTGTCGGGCAAGACGCCGCGGTAGTGCTCCAGCCATATGCGGGCGCCGTACTTCTTGGGGTCGAAGTTCTTGGCCATCTGCTCGATCCAGATGCGCTCGATCTGGCGACCGTCGGTGGTGGCGCCTTCGGTGGCGACGCGGAAAAAATTGGATTTGGTTGCCATGGTGCGTGATGTCCTGCGGGTTGTGTGCGGTGCTGTGGTTGCGGGTAGCCGCCATGGTCACGCCGCCAGGCGAGCCTTTCAACGCTTGCCGGCTGTCGCTGACACAGGCACAGCGGAAAGGTGCCGCCATGGGGTTCCTCGCGCGCGCGTGCGCCCACAAACTCGCCGGCATGACCACCGCTGCGCTTGCAAAAAACCTGCCTTTTTCGACCGTGCCCGGTGAAGGAATAGCCGCGGACAAGCGCCGTGCGGCGCGGCACCTGTACTGGCAGGGGTGGCGCATTTCTTCCATTGCGGAGTACATCGAGGAGCCACGGTCCACAGTGCAGGGCTGGAAGGATGCCGAGGAGTGGGACAAGGCGCAGCCGGCCCAGCGCGTGGAGGCAGCGCTCGAAACGCGCCTGGTGCAGCTGGTGATGAAGGATGGCAAGACCGGCGGCGAATTCAAGGAAATCGACCTGTTGGGCCGCCAGATTGAGCGCCTAGCGCGCGTGCAGAAGTACGGAGAGACCGGCAAGGAAGCCGACCTGAACCCGGCCATCGAGCGGCGCAACGACAGGCCCAAAAAGAAGCCGTCACGCAATCACTTCGATGAAGAGATGCACGAGAAGCTGCTCGATGTGTTCCGCGATTCGCTGTTCGACTACCAGAAGGCCTGGTATCGCAACAGCCAGGAACGCACGCGGATGATTCTCAAGTCCCGCCAGATCGGCGCCACCTGGTACTTCGCCCGCGAGGCCCTGGCCGACGCCATCGCCACGGGGCGCAACCAGATTTTCCTGTCCGCGTCCAAGGCCCAGGCGCACATCTTCAAGCAGTACATCATCCAGTTCGCCAGCGAGGCCTGCGGCATCGAGCTGGCGGGCGATCCCATCGTGCTGAGCAATGGGGCGCACATCTACTTTTTGGGCACGAACGCGCGCACGGCCCAGGGCTACCACGGCAACTTCTATTTCGACGAGTTCTTCTGGACGCACAAGTTCGAGGAACTGAACAAGGTGGCCAGCGGCATGGCCATGCACAAGCAGTGGCGCAAGACCTACTTCAGCACGCCCAGCAGCCTGCAGCACCAGGCCTACGCGCTGTGGAGCGGGGACCGCTTCAACAAGCGGCGCCCGAAGGCCGAGCGCATTGCGCTGGATCTGTCGCACGACCGCCTGGCCGGTGGCTTTACGGGCGAGGACAAGATCTGGCGCCAGATCGTCAACATCATCGACGCGCAGCGCGGCGGCTGCGATCTGTTCGACATCGATGAGCTGCGCACGGAGTACAGCCCGGACGAGTTCGAGAACCTGCTGATGTGCGGGTTCATCGACGACACCTACAGCGTGTTTCCGCTCTCACAGCTGCAGTCCTGCATGGTGGACAGCTGGGAGGCCTGGGACGATGTGAAGCCGTTCATGACCCGCCCCTACGGCTACCGGCCGGTGTGGGTGGGCTACGACCCGGCGCTGTCGGGCGACTCGGCCGGCTGCGTGGTGCTGGCACCGCCCACCACGCCCGGCGGCAAGTTCCGCGTGCTGCATCACCGGCAGTTCAAGGGGATGGATTTCGAGGCCCAGGCGGAGGCGATCAAGACGATCACGGAACAGTACAACGTGGCGTACATCGGCATCGACACCACGGGCATGGGGCAGGGCGTGTACCAGCTGGTCAAGGGCTTCTTTCCGGCCACCACGGCGTTCAACTATTCGCCCGAGGTGAAGACGCGCCTGGTACTCAAGGCGCAGAACGTGATCAGCAAGGGCCGGCTGGAGTTCGACGCCGGCGCGGTGGATCTGGCTCAGTCCTTCATGGCCATCAAAAAAACGATGACGGCCAGCGGGCGCCACGCCACCTATGACGCCGGGCGCAGCAGCGAAACAGGCCACGCGGATCTGGCGTGGGCCTGCATGCACGCGCTGGCCAATGAGCCCTTGGAAGGCGCCAGCGTGGCGAATCAATCAATTGTGGAGATGTCCTGATGGAACCGAACACTACCGCCCTGGCTGACGCCGGGGCCCCCGACAGCGACCGCATGGAGGCCTTCACCTTCGGAGATCCGGTCCCGGTGATGGATGGCCGCGAAATGATGGACTACATCGAGACCTGGCTGAACGGCAAGTGGTACGAGCCGCCCATCAGCTGGGAAGGCCTGGCGCGGTCGTTCCGCGCCAGCACGCACCACAGCTCGGCCCTGTACTTCAAGCGCAACGTGCTGGCCAGCACCTTCATCCCGCACAAGCTGCTGGACCGCTCCACGTTCAGCCGCTGGGCGCTGGACTTTCTGACGTTCGGCAATGCCTACCTGGAGCGCCGGCCAAACATGCTGGGTGCCAATCTTGCGCTGGACCACAGCCTGGCCAAGTACGTGCGCCGGGGGGAGGATCTGGACAACTACTTCTACGTGCATGGGTTCAAGACCGAGCACGAATTCAAGAAGGGCAGCGTGTTCCACCTGATGGAGGCCGACATCAACCAGGAGGTGTATGGCTTGCCCGAGTACCTGGCCACGCTGCAGGCCGCCTGGCTGAACGAATCGGCCACCCTGTTCCGGCGCAAGTACTTCAACAACGGGAGCCACGCCGGTTTCATCATGTACATCACCGACCCGGCACAGCAGCAGGGCGACGTGGACGCGATCCGCGAGGCCCTCAAAAGCAGCAAGGGGCCGGGCAACTTCCGCAACCTGTTTATGTACAGCCCAAACGGGAAGAAGGACGGCATCCAGATCATCCCCGTGGGCGAGGTCACGGCCAAGGATGACTTCATTAACATCAAGAACGTGAGCCGCGACGATGTGTTGGCCGCCCATCGAATCCCGCCGCAGCTGATGGGCATCGTGCCCAGCAACACCGGCGGCTTCGGTGCCATCCTGCCCGCCGCCCAGGTGTTCGCCCGCAACGAGATCGAACCGCTGCAGGCCCGCTTCAGGGAGCTCAACGACTGGCTGGGCCAGGAGGTGGTGAGGTTTGAGAAATATGCCGTGGAAGATGTTCCCTTGAAAGAATAAGCTCTCGACCAAAGAACACTTCAGGCCTTTTTCTTGAGAATTTGACCTGTTTTGACTGTCGGGGCGTGCCCTGTGGATGCTTGTGCTATAGAGATAAGCCAAAAAAACGGCAACTTAATGAAAGAAATCGTCCAGTGAGAATGCTCAAAAAAATCGCCCTCGTGGCGCTTACTTTTTCCTGCGCCGCAGCAAGCGCGGAGCTAATCAATGTGCGTCCGGGCATTGACCAGTCGCAGGCCGTCGTTCTTAACATTCAGAACAGGGGCAGTGCAGAGGTCACACTCGATACCATCAAGCTTCTTTTGCCACTAGACGGTCCAGGCACATCACCTGTGCTCGTGAATCTGACTCCTGCAGCAACGATTGTGCCCGGCAGCACCCATATGGTGCGTCTGGCATCAGTCCAGGATGTGCGTAAGTGGTTGAAAAGTCCTGAGGAGAAGTATCCTCTTCTCAGGGTGGGCAGTGAGCCTGGCTGTCCTGAAGACATGGGCAATGGCAGTTGCCTCTCCCATCCACTAGGTATGGAAGTAGCCTCGCACGCAGGCGCATTAAGCGAGAGGCGCTTGCGAGGCATCTTTGTTTATCTGATTCGGCCGCGCTGATTCAACCAACTCAGCGCGTTTCCAACAGGCCACCCATGCGGCAATGCCGCTCAGTTAAGCAAAGGTCCTTCGGGGCCTTTGTTGTTTGTACAGTTCAGGGCTAACAAGAAGACTGTGCGATGAGCCAGTCAATGGCCCATGCTGCATGAAGACCTGAACGAAACCC
>Ga0255334_1000256_pt1 | contig 51033 bp, 46 predicted proteins | sample EtOH5_35cm_T3_12_FD_202080 | JGI IMG/M metagenome (GOLD analysis project Ga0255334, IMG submission 202080) | Sandy soil microbial communities from University of British Columbia, Vancouver, Canada - EtOH5_35cm_T3_129 | ecosystem: Engineered > Artificial ecosystem > Sand microcosm > Unclassified ...
GCATCCGTGCGAGGTTTTCCGCCCGCTCCAGGTAACGCGACATCCAATACAAATCCGAGGCAGTTCTACTTAACATGGCAGGCTTCCTTCAATCCTCGACCACCCAGGTGTCCTTGGTTCCACCGCCCTGGGATGAATTCACCACCAGGGAGCCTTCTCGCAGGGCAACACGGGTCAAACCGCCGGGTACAACCCGGGTTTCGCGGCCAGACAATACAAACGGACGCAGGTCGATGTGGCGTGGAGCAATGCCGTTTTCGACAAAGGTCGGACAAGTCGACAGGGACAACGTCGGTTGCGCGATGTACGCATGGGGCTTGGCTTTGATCCGCGCACGGAAAGACTCGATTTCCGCCGCCGTCGCCGCCGGCCCCACCAGCATTCCATAACCGCCGGAGCCCTGGGTTTCCTTGACCACCAGTTCCGGAAGATTGGCCAGTACGTGGGACAATTCGGAGGGATTACGACACTGCCACGTCGGCACATTCTTCAGAATCGGCTCTTCATCCAGGTAGAAACGGATCATGTCCGTCACGAATGGATACACCGACTTGTCGTCCGCGACCCCGGTGCCGATGGCATTGGCCAGCACCACGTTGCCGGAGCGATACGACGACAGCAGCCCTGGAACGCCGAGCATCGAGTCCGGGTTAAACGCCAGCGGATCGAGGAACGCATCGTCGAGGCGACGGTAGATCACGTCGACGGCTTTCGGCCCGTCCGTGGTGCGCATGAACACCTTGTCATCCCGCACGAACAGGTCCGCGCCTTCGACCAGTTCAACGCCCATTTCCCGCGCCAGAAACGCATGTTCAAAGAACGCACTGTTGAAACGACCCGGCGTCAGTACCACCACGCTCGGGTTATCAATCGGGCTGGAGCTTTTCAGGGTGTCGAGCAACAGGTTCGGATAGTGGTCGATGGGGGCAATGCGCTGGGCTGCGAACAACTCGGGGAACAATCGCATCATCATCTTGCGGTCTTCGAGCATGTAGCTCACGCCGCTCGGTGTACGAAGATTGTCTTCGAGCACGTAGTACGTGCCGTCGCCATCGCGCACCAGATCGACACCGGAGATGTGGGAATAGATATCGCGGTGCAGATTCAGCCCTTGCATCGCCAACTGGTATTGCTCGTTGGCCAGCACTTGCTCGGCCGGGATGATGCCGGCCTTGATGATGCGCTGCTCGTGATAGAGGTCGGCGAGGAACATGTTCAACGCCTTGACCCGCTGAATGCAGCCGCGCTCGACGACTCGCCATTCACTGGCGGGGATGCTGCGGGGGATGGTGTCGAAGGGAATCAGGCGCTCTGTCCCTTGCTCATCACCATAGAGCGTGAATGTAATCCCGGCGCGATGAAATAACAGATCGGCCTCGCGTCGCCGTTGTGCCAAAAGCTCGTCAGGCGTTTCGGCCAGCCAACGGGCAAACTCCCGATAATGCGGGCGGACCTGGCCGCCGGCATCGTACATCTCATCAAAATAGGTGCGGATCATGCCGTACTCCTTGTCACCCGGACATCTGGGCTTCGCAAAGCCCGTGCCATCGGCATAAACGCTTTGATATCAATCAGTTGGATAATCACATTGCACGCACCGCACCAATCCTGTGCGGTAAATGCCCCCACCCGATCGCCCCCGCTTCATTGCGAAGCAATGTTGTCGCCTATCACCAGCATAGCCAGAGTTGATTTCACTGCCCGAGAGTCGCTGCGGATAATCCGCGCATTCGCTGAAAATCTTGACGAACTTCCCTTTAGCCGCCTGTTCAGGCGGTTTTTTTTGCGTCGGATTCTTGTTTCAGGGTTTTGCCAGGTGCGTTTTCTGCCCCACGAAAACGAAAACGGCCAACCCGAAGGTCAGCCGTTGCTGAGTGTTGTCACTGTTCATAAGCTATGCGAGTCGCCCTCGTACCTCCTGCTTGACGCCCCATCCTTCGATGATGCCGCCCAAAGGCTCGACCACCGCCTCGAAATCCTGCTCAAAATCGCCAATGCCGTCATAAGTGGCGTACATCACTTTGCTCAGTTCCAGGTACCACGCGCCGTCATCGCGCACGCTGATTTGTGCATTCAAGGATTCACCACAGTAATGCCCTGCCGCCCTGCGCGCCCGCTCCTCGTCCGGAAAAATGGCGTAGAACTCGATGGGATGGAATCGTGAAAAGTCGAAGCCGCCTTCTTTCATGCGGCGCAACACGCTGGTGCTGATGTCTTCTTGATAGGCTGTGCTCATGAAACGTCCCCCTCAGACTGATGGATAGACTTTCCGTATTCCCGGCACTCGCAACCGAATGGGGCGAGCGATGCGGCAACAACGTTGCCGGTGGGAAGCAAGCATGTAGCTGACAAGACCAGACCTTAGCGATCCGTTCGCTGATCTCGGTTGCAGAGTAGCCTCAAGATAGAGCCACTGCCAAGGTCTGGTTAGAAATGTGACAGGAGATGTTCAGATTGGCGTGATGCTGAGGATTTCAATGCTGTTCTGGGTCTTCAGACTTTTGACCGTCGGATCATCGGCGCGCCCTTCCAGATCGTTGAGGTCCAGTTCGGCAGCCACAGGCAGGCACCGGGCGCGAATAAGCTTCGCGGCTTGCTCGTTGTTCGGGCATTCATCGCTCTCGAACACCTCGTCAACTTGTTCACCGTGATCATCAACGAAAGTGACTTTCCACTTTTGCATCAGGTGCCTCCTCGATAAAACCCATGGATGGGCTTACATGTATCTCGACATTCTTCCCCGGCCAATCGTTCAACCGGACCTTCTACTTCTATAAGTGAAGCATGAAAAAAGGGCCGTCTGCGGTGTGTTTTCACACAACCTGAGAGGGCCCTTTCTGGCTTGCTCGATATCAGTCGTTGCTAGGCTTGTTCACAGCCTGCAGGACGTATTGTGGCAAGGCGAACGCGCCGATGTGGATTTCCGGATTGTAGTAACGGGTGATGATGCCGCTGCCGGCGAAGCGCTGCTGCAGGGTTTCGCGGGACAACTTGCGATAAGCGGTATTGGTCGCGCCCCAGGCGAAGGTCATGGCGCCGCCGATGTAGGTCGGCACGGCCGCCTGATAGAAGTGCCAGTCCGGGAACAGGCTACGCAGGCGTCCGGCGGTGGTTTTGACTTCTTCGATTTGCATGAATGGCGTGCCGTTCTGGGTCACCAGGATGCCGCCTTCGTTCAGGCAGCGACGGCAGGCCTGGTAGAAGTTTTCCGAAAACAGCACTTCGCCCGGGCCGATCGGGTCGGTGGAATCGGAAATGATCACGTCGAATTTTTCGCCGGTGGTGGCGACGAAACGCATGCCGTCGTCGATCACTAGGTTCAGGCGTGGATCAGCGAACGCCCCCTTGGAGTGGTTCGGCAGGAATTTCTTGCACATGTCGACCACGGTGCCGTCGATCTCGACCATGGTGATGTGCTCGATGCTGCGGTGCTTGGCCACTTCACGCAGCATGCCACCGTCACCGCCACCGATGATCAGCACGCGCTTGGCGGTGCCATGCGCCAGGATCGGCACGTGGGTCAACATCTCGTGGTAGATGAATTCGTCGGCTTCGGTGGTCTGGATCACGCCGTCCAGCGCCATGACGCGGCCCATGCGCGGGTTTTCGAAAATCACCAGATGCTGGTGTTCGGTGCGCACTTCGTGCAGCAGTTTTTCCATGCGAAAACGCTGGCCGTAACCTTCGTAGAGGGTTTCCAGGTACTCGCTGGTCGGGGTGTCGCTCATGGGAAGTGCTCCGATGAATGCGGATGGCAAGACGCGAATACTACGTCGCAGCACATGACAGGTCGAACCTTCGTCTGTCGGGTAGGCATGGAACAGTGTGGGAGCGAGCCTGCTCGCGATAAACGATAACGCGGTTTACAGGGAAACCGCGGCGTCTGCATCGCGAGCAGGCTCGCTCCCACAGGGGAAAGGTGTCGGCTTTGGGTGCGTATTCAGATCCGGACGTTTCCTCGAGGCCCGGCGATGGCCCAGATGATCAGGCCCAGCACCGGCAGCAGCAGGATCAGCAGCACCCAGATGATTTTCATCCCTGTGTCGGCACCACTTTTGAGCACGTTGATGATTGCCCAGATATCCAGGGCAAGAATAATCAGGCCAATCAGACCATTGAACGTGGAACCCATGGTGTCGCTCCCTAAGAGTGGTTTGCACTCTTAGGATAGCCGGCCCTTGCGAGGGTTCCGTTTTTTAAACGTGGACGGCGATTTTGAGGGCTTCCAGCGAGGGTGCGGCAGCGATGCCGACTTTGGCGCACAACTCGAGCACGCGCGGCACGTCGTTGCCGTAGACCAGCACCACTTGCAGTTCGTCGTCGAGCAACTGACTGAAGTTCATCAGCGTGTAACCACCGTTTTCCTTGTTCATGCTGCCCATCTGCACCTGAATGCGATTGAGCGCGGTCAGGGCTTCAGTCTTGGCCAGTTGCTTGGGCTTGATATTGAAATCAACCCCGGGACCGAACGAGGAAACGATCTGGGCGAACAGGTCCACATAGGTGTCGGCCTGGAACAGCACGGTCTCCGGAAGACTGCCGACGACGACCCACTCGCCCAGCGGAATCGGGAACGTTTCGTCGTAGTTGATATCCGGATTGGCCGTCAGAAAAGCCTCGGGATCGGCGTAGGCCTGGGCCGCTTCGTCAGCGACTTTCAGGATTTCGTCATCGCTCATGCACCCGGAGCTTATTTTGCTGATGAGTTCGACGAGTGCGGCTTTCATGGGGCGGAATCCTGTAGCGAGGGAGTTTTGAAGGCGCGAAGGATAGCGCATTACGCCCCGCAATTCCTGTGCGCGAGCATGGCCGGGATTGTTGACGCACATCAAGATCCAGCCCCCTGAGTAGCGGCACAATACTGGCACCTTGCCGAAACTGTTTCCGCTATCAGAGAAGACCTCCATGGGTGCCTGGCTTAGCAATATCTCGCTGAAATACAAATTCTGGGCGGTCAACGCCGTCGCCTTCGTCACGACCTTGCTGCTGGTGTTGTACGCCGTACAGCTCGAACAACAGGCCCGCAGCCATGCTTACCAGGCATCGGCACAAGCCCAGGCGCGACTGCTCAGCGCCTGGCCCGCCGGGCAACCGCTCCCCAAAGCCGATAACGTGCTGACGTTCAGTCGCGGGCAAGCACCGTTGCTGAACGGGCAGCCGGTACTGGAACTGGCCGATACCAACGGCTGGGTCACAATCAATGCCATGCCGCTGTTCGGCGACAACCCGTTGATGGGCGCGGAAGTGTTTACGCGCCCGGAGGGTAACCAGGTCGCGGTGATTGCCCATGGCCCGAGCCTGGCGCAGGTATTTGGCGAGCGTTTTCCCAACTACGCCGTGGCGGTGGCGATCCTGATGCTGGCGATGCTCGGCGCTTCGCAATTGTTGATCCGCTTCCTGCTCAGCCAGCTCAATACGCTGAAGGACGTGATGCTCCACGTCGAGAAAACCGGTGACCTGTCGGCACGCGTGCCGCTGGCCTGCACCGACGAAGTCGGGCAGATGGCCAATGCCTTCAACGCCATGCAGGCCGGTTACCAGCGAGTGGTCAATACCGTCGCCAGCACCGTCCGGCAACTGGATGTCGGCGCAGCGCGGCTGGCGTCGAGCATGAACGAGGTGCGTCACGGCATGCTCGGCCAGCAAAGCGAAACCGATCAGGCCGCCACGGCGATCAACGAAATGACCGCCACGGTCTATCACATTGCCCAGCACGCTGGCGCCACCCGCGATCTCTCGCAAACCGCCGACACCCTGGCCGGCAGCGGGCAGGAAGTGGTCAGTCGGGTGCAGAAGTCGATTGCCGGCCTGTCCAGCGGGGTGCAACAGACTGCCGAGATGATCCAGCGCCTGGCCGAGGACAGTCAGAAGATCAACGGCGTGGTCAGTGTGATTCACAGCATCGCCGAGCAGACCAATCTGCTGGCGCTGAACGCAGCGATTGAAGCGGCCCGTGCCGGTGAAATGGGTCGCGGGTTTGCGGTGGTCGCCGATGAAGTGCGTAACCTGGCCAAACGTGTCCAGACCTCCACTGACGAAATCACGATCATGGTTTCCGCGTTGCAGGCCGGGACTCGGGACGCGGTGGATTTCATGCAGGAAAGCTCGTTCAAGGCCGACGATTGCGTGCAGCAGGCTCAGGAGGCCGGTGCCGCATTGGCAGAAATCACCAGCGCCGTGGCGCAGATGCGCGAAAGCAACACGCAGATCGCGGTGGCGGCCGAGCAGCAGAGCCACGTGGCCGAAGAGATGAATCGGGCGGTGGTGAGCATTCGGGATGTGACCGAGAACACCGTGCAGCAGACCGTGGATTCGGCGACTACCAGCAATGAGCTGGCGGCGTTGGCGGGGGAATTGAGCAAGGCTATAGGGCAGCTGAAGTTGTAAGGGCCTCATCGCGGGCAAGCCATGCTCCTACAGGGTGGAGGGTGTCGCAAAATCTGTGAACGACATCAATCCGTAGGAGCATGGCTTGCCCGCGATAGCGTCAGCCCGGTCAACATCAATATTGACCATGACACCTATCACTCCAATAGCCAGCCTTGATTCGCCGACGGGTTTGCCCCGGCCTATTCTTTGTTCAAGAGCCTCAACGAACCAAGGATTACCATCATGGGCAAACGTCACCCCAACCTCCCCGCCTGGCAATGGCGAGCGTACCCGAACAATCACCAGCACCCGACCAATCTGGTGCTGCACCTGATTGCCGTGCCGCTGTTCATCGTGGCGTTTCTTCTGATTGTCTCGGGAGTGTTCGGTCTGAGCTTCACCAATATCGCGATTGGCGTCATCGGCCTGCTCGCCGCCCTCGGCCTGCAACGCCACGGTCACACCTTGGAAGCGCAAGCCTCCGAGCCGTTCAGCGATCGCAAAGATGCCGTGTCGCGCTTGCTGGTCGAGCAGTTTCTGACCTTCCCACGGTTCTTCCTGAGCGGCGGCTGGTGGCGCGCCTGGCGTGAGCGCCACCGTCGTCACTGATCAGGCGAAAATCGTCACCGTCTGCCGGCTCATGGCAACCAACTGACCGTCCGCGTTCCACAATTTCGCGGCCGCATGACCGTAGCCGTCAGCGGCATGTTCGATTTCAACCAGGTATTTGCACCAGTCCAGCGTGCTCAGTTCAAGCAACGGCTGGACGAATTCGATGGTCCAGGTCAGCGTGCTGCCCATTGCCGGTTTTTTCAGGTGCGGCAACAGCGCCGGTGGCCAGGCATCGACCAGCGCCAGGATATGCGACTCGCTGACCGCTTCTTCCTTCACGTCCCCACGCAAGCGCACCCAGCCGCCCATCTCGCGGGATTTGTTGCCGGTGAACGGCAGACCGCCGACGCTCCAGCGCATCGCCAGATGACGCATGAATTCCGGGGTAACGCCTTTGACGTAAGGCAATTCCTGGCAGTCGTCCCAGTGCTTCATCTCGGGTGCCGGTTCGGCGATCACCGCCACTTCCGACGGCCGCGAGGCGCCGAAGCTGCCCTGGACCAACGTCACCACCTGGCCCTTCTGCATCGCCCGACCCAGCACCTGGCTGACCGCTTTGCCTTCGCGCAACACATCGACTTCAAAGCTGACCGGCACTTCAGGCTCGACCGGGCCGACAAAGGTAATCGCCAGCGAACGCACCGGACGATCCGCCGGGACTTTTGCGCGCATGGCTTCGTACTGCAAGGCGGCCACCAAGCCACCGAAACTGGCGCGCCCCTGAGCCCATTCGGCCGGGATAGACAGCTCCAGCGGCTGGCTGCGGACAGCGTCGAGCAGATCGGAAAAGCGCATGGAAACCTCGGTGCAGGAAAAGGATGAAGGGATCTTAACCAGCCGGCGAGGATGGCACAGCGCTTATTCCGGCCAAAGAGACTGACAGATAGGCCGCATGCCGGACATCGATTCAACATTCAACAGTGATCTAATGTGGGAGCGAGCCTGCTCGCGATAGCGGTCTTTCAGCCTCATCCATGTTGGATGTGAAAACGCTTTCGCGAGCAGGCTCGCTCCCACAGGGGATTTGTGGTGGTATCAGGATTTGAAACAGTCAGCGCTGAGTTTGTCGAGGACTTGGTCGGCGCGGCCTTCGGCCTTGGCCATGGCGGTTTTCCAGGCCGCGACGCAGGGCTGCAAATCGGTTTCCTGCTCGGCCATGGCCAGCCATTGCAAGCAATCGTGCCAATCGCCCAAGGCACCTTGCGCGGACTTCAAGCGCGGCATCGCCGCTTTCGGCAATCGATCCAGTTCGGGATAGGCTTCGATGCCGTACCGCACGCGCTTGATCAACAGGCGCAAACGGTGGCGATCATGTGCCGGATCGTGCAGGGCTTTGTCGAGTTTTTTCCACTGCTTGGCCAAGCGTTTTTCGATGCGCTGGCGCAAGCCCTTGAGCAAGTCCTGACGCTGGGAGGCCCGCAGAAAACGCGGAAAGGCGTCGAGGATCATCAGCAACTGCGCCACTTCAGGGCTCGTCGCGACCGCCGGGTAAGCCTCGGCCATCTGCGCCATACGCCGATGGGCAGCCTGGGGTTGATCATGCTCGAGCAGGTACGCCGCCAGCACTTCGCGATCGCGCAACGGCGTGGTCAAGTCGCCGACCCGGGACGCCGCCGCTTCCAGCTGTTCGACCCCGGGCAAGCCGCGCAATGGCCGCAGCAAACTGCGCAAACGGCGAACCGTGGTGCGTAGATCGTGCAACGCTTCAGGGTCGGTGCGGGCACTCAAGCGTGCCTGACAGGCCAGCAAACGGACTTCCAGGCCCAGGACATGAGCCACCAACCGGTTAATCATGGGGGTTTACTCCGTAAACAGCTGCAAGCCGCCAGCCGAAATCCGGGGCGACTGACCTATTGCTTGCAGCTTAGAGCTTAGAGCGGCTTTCAGCGCCCTGCGCGCGATTCACGAATATAAAAACGCGCCTTCTCGGCCTTCCTGGAGCAACCCTCATAGGCTTCGAATTGCTGCTGGGTCTTGGCACCGGTCAGCAATGACAGCGCCTTGGAGTAGCTGACGGTCCCGGCAAAGCCCTCGACTTTGGCCAGGTCCAGCTCATGCCAGGCGGCGTCGAGTTGGCTACCGCAGCTGTCACGGTAAGCGGTTTTACCGGCACAACCGGCGAGTGCCAGGGCAATCAACGGCACACAGATCCAGACTTTCATCACTCACACCTCAAAGATAGGTAAACATGCATGCAGGTAAGACGGTCTGGCGCGTGAAAAGTGCCTTGGCCCCGCCTTGGAAACTCTAGCGCTCGCGAGAATACCCATTCGCCTTCCCTGAGTGTCAAAAAACGACGCACTGGCCGCGCCGAACGACCATAGCGATTGAAGCTTGCCCCTCGATGGGTGCATTGTTGAACCTTGTCAGACGAGGGCGATTCATGAAAAAGCGTGTCGCACTGGTGCTGGGCTCAGGTGGGGCCCGGGGCTACGCCCATATTGGGGTCATTGAAGAGATCGAACGGCGTGGCTACGACATCGCCTGCATCGCCGGATGTTCCATGGGCGCAGTGGTGGGCGGGATCTATGCCGCCGGTAAACTCGACGATTATCGCAACTGGATCGAAAGCCTGGATTACCTCGACGTCTTGCGTCTGGTGGACGTCAGTTTTCGTCTGGGCGCAATTCGCGGGGAAAAGGTTTTCGGGCAGATACGCAAGATCGTCGGCGAGATCAATATCGAAGACTTGCGCATCCCCTACACGGCCGTGGCCACCGACCTGACCAACCAACAGGAAATCTGGTTTCAGGAAGGCTGCCTGCACCAGGCCATGCGCGCTTCGGCGGCGATTCCCAGCCTGTTCACCCCGGTGATGCAGGGCAACCGCATGCTGGTGGACGGCGGCATCCTCAACCCTTTACCGATCGTGCCGGTGGTGTCGAGTCATTGCGACCTGATCATCGCGGTCAACCTCAACTCCACCAACCAGCGCCACTATCAACTGCCGGTGATCCAGCGCCCGGCAGCGTTCAAGACCCGCTTCGACAGCCTGATCAGCTCGCTCGGTTCAAAACTGCCCTTCCGTCGTAAACAGGCGGAACAGTTGCTGCTGCTGGAAAAGGAAGCGTTGATGGCAGAAGCGGCAGAGATCAACCCGTGGATCGAATCCGCCGAACCCGAAGCCCAGCAACCGGCTGCCGCCCCTGAACGCGACGGTGCGCCGAAGTCCGCTACCGGCTCGTTCATCATCGACAACGTCGGACCGGCGTCTTTGCTGGACCTGATCAACCAAAGTTTCGAGGTGATGCAAACCTCATTGGCGCAGTACAAGATCGCCGGATATCCGCCGGATATTTTGATCAACGTGCCAAAGCGAGTGTGCCGGTTTTTCGAGTTTTACAAGGCGCCGGAATTGATCGCGCTGGGGCGGGAGATTGCGCGGGATACGTTGGATCGGTATGAGAATGAGCGAGAGTCTTGAGGTTCCTGGTGAATCCAAGGGCCCCATCGCGAGCAGGCTCGCTCCCACAGAGTTTTGTGGCGGCCACGTGATCTGTGAACACCCGGATCACTGTGGGAGCGAGCCTGCTCGCGATGGGGCCGGATCACTCAACACAAAACCCTAAAGACTGTCCTCACTCAACAGCCGATACCCGACCCCAGCCTCGGTGACGATAAACCGCGGCTGAGTCGGATCATCCGCCAGTTTCTGACGCAGGTGCCCGACCACAATCCGCAAATAGTGAGTGTCCTCGGTATGGGTCGGCCCCCAGATATCCTTGAGCAGTTGCTGCTGGGTGATGACCCGCCCCGGATGCCGCGCCAGTTGCGCCAGCACCGCGTATTCCTTGCGGGTCAGCGCGACTTCGGTGCTGTCGAGCAACACCCGGCGATACGCCAGATCCACGGTCAACGGGCCGAACGTCAATGCCGCTTGTTGAGCTTCTCCCGCCGGAGCCTGACGCAACAACGCACGAACCCGGGCCAGAAATTCCTGAATGCCAAACGGCTTGGTCACGTAGTCGTTGGCGCCGTTGTCGAGCGCTTCGACTTTCTGCCCTTCACTGGCGCGCACCGAGAGCACCAGCACCGGCACCGTCGACCACTCACGAAACTCGCGCAGCACTTGCTGGCCGTCCATGTCCGGCAGACCGAGGTCGAGCACCAGCAAGTCCGGTTTATTCAGCGCAGCCTGGGCCAGGCCTTCGGTGCCGGTGCCGGCTTCCAGCACTTTGTAGCCCTGGGAAACAAGGCTGATGCGCAGGAATTTGCGGATCTGCGGTTCGTCGTCGATGACCAAAATGGTCGCGGTCTGGCTCATGAATTCACATCAACACAAAGAAGTGGCAAGAGAGTAGCGCAAGCGCGATCAGGCTTCACTTTCGGCTCTTAATTTTCAAAGGCTGGCTGAGCCTGCAACGGCAGGTGCAAGGTGATGCAGGTGCCTCGGCCTTCAATGCCATCGGCGACGCTGATCCGCCCGCCGTGAGCACCGACCATGCCCTGACAGATCGCCAGCCCCAGACCGGTGCCTTGCCCGCCACGATCACCGCGCGCGGCGGTGTAGAACATGTCGAAAATCTTCGCCCGTTCTTCCTGCGGAATCCCCGGACCTTCATCGCTCACCGAAAAAAACAGTTCGCTGTCATCGGCCCCGGCGCGCAATTGCAGGCGACCGTTAGGCGGTGAAAACCGCGCGGCGTTTTCCAGCACGTTGACCAGCGCCTGTTCGATCAGCGCGGCGTGGACGTACAGCAACGGCAACTCCGGCGGCACTTCGGTGGTCACCTGCAACGGCGCCAGCACGGCGCGCAGACGATTGAGCGAACTGCCGACGATGTCGGCCGGCGACACCCAGTCCCGCGCCAGCTTCAGGGCGCCGTGCCCGAGGCGGGTCATGTCCAACAGGTTTTGGATGTAGCGATCGAGGCGCTCGGCTTCATCGCGAGTGCCTTCAAGCAGTTCGCGGCGATCCTCCAGCGGGATCGCCTCACCGAGGGCCAACAGGCTGTCGATGCTGCCGCGCATGGAGGTCAACGGCGTGCGCAAATCGTGGGACACCGAGGCCAGCAAGGCACTGCGCAGTTGCTCGGTTTCGCCATGCAGCCGGGCGGCTTCCAGGTCTTCGGCCAATTGCGCCCGGGCCAGCGCCTGGGCCAGCGGCTGGCTCAGCGCGGTCAACAAACGCCGACGCTGACCGCTCAAGGTCTGGCCCTCTTTGGCACACACACCGAGCAGTGCCAGCGGCCCGTCTTCCACCGACAACGGCCACCACCACCAACGCCCGAACGGCAGCGTGCCGGTGCCCGCGCCGGCCGGTTGATCGTGTTGCCAGGCCCAATCGGCGGCAGCGCGCTCGGCTTCGGAAAACTCCAACGGGCCTCCGGTTTCGACTTTCCAGCCGCCCTGCCCGTCTTGATTGAGCAGGCAGATTTGCAGATCGCTCCAGCCATCGAGGTGCTGGGCCGCTGCGCTGACCACCGCCTGGCGGTCGGTGGCGGCGGTGAGTTTGCGCGACAGGTCGAGCAGTTCCGTGGTCTCTTCCTGGGTGTCGCGCAGCGCCTGCAATTGCCGCCGTTGGCGGGCCGCGAGGTTACCGGTGAGCGCCGCCATCAGCAGGAAGAACAGCAAGGTCAGCACATCTTCTTCGCGTTGGATGGCGAACGAGAAATTCGGCGGGATGAACAAAAAGTCATAGGTCAGAAACGACAGCGCCGCACAAGCCAGCGCCGGGCCCAGGCTGCTGCGCACCGCCACCAGCAACACCGCGGCGAGGAACACCAGCGAGATATTGGGGAGCGGCAAGACACTTGCCACCGCCCAGGCCAATGCGGTGGCGAGCACCGTCGCCACCAGCGCCAGCGCGTAGTCGAACCACACCAGTGCCTGCGCCGAACGCTGGCGCGGTTGATGTTGTTCGTGATCGCTGTCGAGGACGTTGATTTCCAGCCCGCGCGCATCGCGCAGCAACCGTGACGCCAGACCGCCACCGAACAACCGTCGACGCAAACGCTGCCGGGACTGACCGACCAACACCAGACTCGCGCGGCGTTCAGCGGCATGCTGGATCAGGGTTTTCGCCACCTCGCCGGCGCGCAGCAGCACCACTTCGCCGCCGAGGCGTTCGGCCAATTGCTGGGCGCTTTGCAGGCGCAGGCGCGACTGCTCGTCACGCACGCTGCCGTTGTCCACATGCACCAGGCTCCACGGTAAATGCCGACGCTGGGCGACGCGACTGGCGTGACGCACCAGACGCTCAGCCTGTGCATCGCCATCAACGCCGACCAACAGGCGACCGCGTACCGCTGGCGCCGCTTGGCCGAGCTGGCGATAGCCCTGGGCCAAATCATCATCGACCTGAGCGGCGGCGGTTTGCATCGCCAGTTCACGCAGGGCTGTGAGGTTGGTCTGGGTAAAGAAAGCGTCGATGGCCGCCCTCGCCTGCTCCGGCACGTAGACCTTGCCATCGCGCAGACGCTCGAGCAGCTCGCGTGGCGGCAGGTCGATCAGCAGCAGTTCGTAGGCTTCTTGCAGCACCCAGTCCGGCAGGGTTTCGCGGACCTGCACACCGGTGATGCCGCGCACTTTGTCGTTAAGACTTTCCAGGTGCTGGACGTTGACCGTGGTGTACACGTCGATGCCTGCCGCGAGCAGTTCCTGAATGTCTTGCCAGCGTTTGGTGTGGCGACTGCCGGGGGCGTTGCTATGGGCCAGTTCGTCCACCAGCACCAGTTTCGGTTTGGCTGCGAGCAGGCCGTCGAGGTCCATTTCTTCGAGCACCACGCCACGGTATTCCGAGCGCACCAACGGCTGCTGCGGCAAGCCGCCGAGCAGCGCTTCGGTTTCGGCGCGACCGTGGGTTTCGACCACGCCGGCAATGACTTTCACGCCCTGACGCAGTTGGGTGTGGGCCGCTTGCAGCATGGCGTAGGTCTTGCCGACACCGGGTGCGGCGCCGAGAAAAACCTTGAGCCGGCCACGGCCGTCGCGGGGCAGGTCTGCTAACAGCGCGTCGGCGCGGCCGGAGTCACTCATGCTTGGGGATCTCTTTATTCAGGTAGTGATGTGGTGATTTTTCGGCCGCCATCGCGAGCAGGCTCACTCCCACATTTTGGAATGCATTCCCCTGTGGGAGCGAGCCTGCTCGCGATTAGCGGTGCCACCGATTTACAGGTTTTCCAGCGCGATGTTCAGCGCCAACACGTTCACCACCGGCGGCCCCACCAAGGGTTGCTCGATGTGCGCATCCATCAATTGTTGAAGGGTCGCTACCGGCAGATTGCGCGCCGCTGCAACACGCGCCAGTTGATAGGCAATTGCGGCCGGTGGCAAGTGTGGATCAAGACCACTGCCGGAGGTGGTGACCATCGCCAATGGCACCGGACCCTGGCCCGACACCTGCAGTTTGTTGGCATCGTCGATCACCCGAGTGGCCAACGCCGGGTTGCTCGGCGAAAGGTTACTGGCACTGCTCGACACGGTGGCAAATGCACCGGCCGATGGCCGTGGATGGAACCAGGCGTCACCGACGAAATCTTGCGCAATCAGCGACGAGCCGCGGACCTTGCCATCGGCGTCGTGGACCAGACTGCCGTTGGCTTGATCGGGGAATGCGACTTGGGCGACACCGGTAACCACCAGTGGATAGGCGACGCCGGTAATCAGGGTCATCAGGACAAGCAGGCTCAAGGCCGGACGTATCATTGTGGACATTTCAAAATCCTCGAATTCAGTAAATAACTCAGGTCTGGAATTCGCCACCAAACCCTGTGGCGAGGGGATTTATCCCCGTTGGGCTGCGAAGCAGCCCCAGGACCTGCAACTTCATTTCTTCTGGTGCACCGCGTGTATCGGATTGGCGACTGCTTCGCAGCCGAACGGGGATAAATCCCCTCGCCACAGAAGCCCCCTCGCCACAGAGCCTGCGCCACCCGATAGAACGTCAAACCAAATGCAACGCCGTCAACAGCATGTCGATCGCCTTGATCCCCACAAACGGCACCAGAATCCCGCCCAATCCATAGATCAACAGATTGCGTCGCAGCAACGCCGCCGCACTCGCCGCCTGCACGCGCACACCGCGCAATGCCAATGGAATCAGCACCACAATGATCAAGGCGTTGAACACGATCGCCGAGAGAATCGCGCTCTGCGGACTGCTCAGGTGCATGACGTTCAACACGCCCAGTTGCGGGTAGATCGAGGCGAACAGCGCCGGCAAAATCGCGAAGTACTTGGCCACGTCGTTGGCGATGGAAAACGTCGTCAGCGCACCACGGGTCACCAGCAATTCCTTGCCGATCTGCACCACGTCCAGCAGCTTGGTCGGATCGCTGTCGAGGTCGACCATGTTCGCCGCCTCGCGTGCCGCTTGCGTGCCGTCGTTCATCGCCATGCCCACGTCCGCCTGGGCCAGGGCCGGGGCGTCGTTGGCTCCGTCGCCGCACATGGCGACCAGGCGACCGTCGTTCTGCTCGTGGCGAATGCGCGCCAGTTTTTTCTCCGGTGTGGCTTCAGCCAGCACGTCATCGACGCCCGCCTCGGCCGCAATCGCTGCAGCGGTCAGCGGGTTGTCGCCCGTCACCATGACAGTGCGAATCCCCAGTTTGCGCAGTTCGGCGAAACGCTCGCGGATGCCAGGTTTGACCACGTCCTTGAGGTGGATGACACCGAGCAATTTACCGTCGGCGCAGACCAGCAACGGGGTGCCGCCGCTCTGGGCGATCTTGTCGATTTCCCGGGACAGCGGCGCGGCCAGATCGGCGCGTTTCAGGCCGACGAAGGCCAGCAACGAATCCACCGCGCCTTTGCGATAGATCCGGCCCTGATAGTCAACGCCAGACAAGCGGGTTTCAGCGCTGAACGGCACGGCAGTCAGCACCTCGGGAGACGGCTCGGGTTGCGGGTGAAGACCGCGCAGGTACTCGACGATCGATTTGCCTTCAGCCGTGTCATCGGCCAAGGAGGCAAACAACGCGCCCTCGGCCAGTTCCTTGGCAGTGACACCCGGCGCGGCGTACACCGCGGTGCAGCGACGGTTACCGAAAGTGATGGTGCCGGTCTTGTCCAGCAGCAGGACGTGTACATCCCCCGCCGCTTCCACCGCACGCCCGGATTTGGCGATCACATTCAGGCGCACCAGACGGTCCATCCCGGCGATACCGATGGCCGACAACAGACCGCCAATGGTGGTCGGAATCAGCGTGACCAATAACGCCACCAGGAACACCAGCGGCAGGCTGCCGTTGGCGAAGTGGGCGAACGGTTGCAGGGTGACGACCACCAGCAGGAAGATCAGGGTCAGGCCGATCAGCAGGATGTCGAGCGCCACTTCGTTCGGGGTTTTCTGGCGCTTGGCGCCTTCGACCAGGGCGATCATACGGTCCAGTGTCGACTCGCCCGGGTTGGCGGTGATCCGCACCAACAGCCAGTCGGACACCAGTCGGGTGTTGCCGGTGACGGCCGAACGGTCGCCGCCGGATTCGCGAATCACCGGCGCGGATTCACCGGTAATCGCCGCTTCGTTGACCGCGGCAATACCTTCGATTACCTCGCCGTCACCGGGGATCATTTCCCCCGCTTCAACGCGGACCACATCGCCCTTGCGCAGGCTGGTGGCCGGCACGACTTGAAAGGCGCCGTTGCTGGTTTTGCGCCGGGCACTCAGACCTTCACTACCGGCCTTGAGGCTGTCGGCGCGGGCCTTGCCGCGACCTTCGGCCAGTGCTTCGGCGAAGTTGGCGAACAGCACGGTGAACCACAACCACAAGGCGATTTGCGCGGCGACAAAAGTCGGCACGGCGCTGTCGGGAATGAAGCACAGCACGGTGGTCAGGATCGCGGTCAGTTCGACCACCAGCATCACCGGCGCGCGCTGCAATTGCCGAGGGTCGAGCTTGACGAAGGCTTGCACCAGCGCCGGACGCCAGAGGGCCGAGATCGCGGTTTTCGGTTGTTCCGGCGCCTTGACGGTGGCGGCTTTAGTTGCGGGCATATTCATCATTGACTCCTTAGAAGCCCATGCTCAGATGTTCAGCGATTGGGCCCAGCGCCAGGGTCGGCAGAAAGGTCAGGCCGCCCACCAGCAAAATGGTCACGGTCAGCAAGGTCACGAACAGCGGGCCATGGGTCGGGAAGCTGTTTTGGCCGATCGGTGCGCTTTTCTTCATCGCCAGGCTGCCGGCCAACGCCAGTACCGGGAGGATGTAACCGAAGCGACCGATCAACATGCCAAGGCCGAGCATCAGGTTGTGGAATGCGGTGTTGGCACCGAAGCCGCCAAACGCCGAGCCATTGTTGGCGCTGGCCGAGGTGTAGGCATAAAGCAGCTGACTGAAACCGTGAGGACCAGGGTTGCTCACCGCGGCAACAGGGCCAGGCAGGCTCGCGGCAATCGCGCCGAGTACCAGCACGCCGACCGGCATCACCAGCAAGGTCACGACCAGCAACTGCACTTCCTTCGCCTGCAGTTTCTTGCCGAGGTATTCCGGCGTGCGGCCGATCATCAGGCCGGCGAGGAACACCGCGATCAACACGTTCAGCAACATGCCGTAGAGCCCGGCACCGACGCCGCCGAAGATCACTTCGCCGACCATCATGTTGACCAGCGCGACCATGCCGGTCAGCGGGTTGAGGCTGTCGTGCATGCCGTTGACCGAACCGTTGGACGCCGCCGTGGTAGTCACCGACCACAGCACCGTGGCGGTGGTGCCGAAGCGTGCTTCCTTGCCTTCCAGCGGCGCGGTCTGTTCGACGGCGACATTGTTCAGGGTCGGGTTCGGCTGGTATTCAGCCCACAGCGATGTCGCGCCGCCGATCAGGAACAGCGCCAGCATGCAGGCGATGATCGCGCGGCTCTGACGCAGGTCTTTCACGTAATGGCCGAAGGTGAACACCAGCGCCACCGGAATCAGAATGATCGAGCCGACTTCAAACAGGTTGCTCCACGCCGTCGGGTTCTCGAACGGGTGCGCCGAGTTGACGCCGAAGAAGCCACCACCGTTGGTGCCCAGTTGCTTGATCGCAATCTGACTGGCGGCCGGGCCGAGCGGGATCACCTGATCGACGCCTTGCATCGTCACGGCATTCACGTACTGAGCGAAGGTTTGCGGCACGCCCTGCCAGACCAGATACAGCGCCAGCAGCAGGCACAGCGGCAGCAAGCCGTAGAGGGTGGCACGGGTCATGTCGACCCAAAAGTTGCCGAGGGTCTTGCTCGACTTGCGACCGATACCGCGACACAGGGCTACCAACACGGCGAGCCCGGTGGCGGCGCTGACGAAGTTCTGCACGGTGAGGCCGACCATCTGACTCAGGTAGCTCAGGGTCGCTTCGCCGCTGTAGGACTGCCAGTTGGTGTTGGTCATGAAGCTGACGGCAGTATTGAACGCTTGCGTCCACTCCTGGCCCGGCAGGTTTTGCGGATTCAGCGGCAAGTAATCCTGAAACAACAGGATCGCGAACAACAGCAAAAAGCCCGCAAGGTTGAAGGCGAGCAAAGCCAGGGTGTATTTCTGCCAGCTCTGTTCGGCCTGCGGATCAACGCCGGCCACCCGATAACACCCGCGCTCCACCGGCCCGAGAATCGGCGAAAGCCAGGTGCGCTGACCTTCCATCACCTTGTAGTAGAAGCGCCCCAGAAACGGTGCCGGTATCAGCACCAGGGCGAAGAAGGCGAGGATCAGCCAATAGTCATAACTGTGCATAGCCGCTCCTAGTTCCGGTCCGCGCGCAACAGCGCAACCAACAGATAAATGAACAGCCCCACTGCCAGTAGCAGTGACACCCCGTCCAGAACGCTCATGGAAGTTCTCCGTGTTACGGCGTATTGCCGCGTGTGGAGTCATTGTCGGTAGGGAGGCTGTAAAGGAACGAGAGCGAGGGTGTTGGCTGGGCATAAAGAAAGCGTAAAGAGTGGGTTTATGCCGGCGTTACAGCGGTGTTCCGACCGGCCTCATCGCGAGCAGGCTCACTCCCACAGGAGTTCGGCGTTGTATGGACGACGGCAGTCCAATGTGGGAGCGAGCCTGCTCGCGATAGCGCCAGAACAGGCGTCGACGCCCCTAACTGGAGCACAAAAAGCATTCATCCAGCCGCGAACATCCCCGATACGACAGCTTTCGGCGCTTTACGACGCACAAATACAAAATGGCACGCCCACTGCAAACGCCCTCCCCCGAGCTTTCCAAACCGTTCAGGGAGCAACGCATGAACACACAACTCAAACCCACGCTGGGCACGTTGCACTTGTGGGGCATTGCGGTCGGGCTGGTGATTTCCGGTGAATACTTCGGCTGGAGTTATGGTTGGGGCGTGGCAGGCACACTCGGTTTTCTGGTGACGTCCTTCATGGTCGCCACGATGTACACCTGCTTTATTTTCAGTTTCACCGAGCTGACCACCGCGATCCCTCACGCTGGCGGTCCCTTTGCCTACAGCCGCCGCGCCTTTGGCGAGAAAGGCGGATTGATCGCTGGGCTGGCGACACTGATTGAGTTTGTCTTCGCCCCGCCGGCCATCGCTCTGGCGATCGGTGCGTATCTGAACGTGCAGTTTCCAGCGCTTGATCCGAAACACGCAGCGGTCGGTGCCTACATTGTGTTCATGGGCCTGAACATCCTCGGGGTGAAACTGGCCGCAACCTTTGAACTGGTGGTCTGCGTTCTCGCAGTGGCCGAATTGCTGGTGTTCATGGGCGTGGTCGCCCCGGCGTTCAGCTTCAGTAACTTCGCGCTGAACGGCTGGGCCGGTTCCGATGTATTCGGTGCGCCGGCGATTGCCGGGATGTTCGCGGCAATTCCATTCGCTATCTGGTTTTTCCTGGCCATCGAAGGCGCCGCCATGGCCGCCGAAGAAGCCAAGGACCCGAAACGCACGATTCCGAAGGCCTACATCAGCGGCATTCTGACGTTGGTATTACTGGCGATGGGCGTGATGTTCTTTGCCGGCGGCGTCGGTGACTGGCGCACCTTGTCGAACATCAACGACCCGCTGCCGCAAGCGATGAAAACCGTGGTTGGCGAAAGCTCGGGCTGGTTGCACATGCTGGTGTGGATCGGCCTGTTCGGCCTCGTGGCGAGTTTCCACGGGATCATCCTCGGCTACTCGCGGCAGTTCTTCGCCCTCGCCCGGGCCGGTTATCTGCCGGTGTCCCTGGCCAAGTTGTCACGTTTTCAGACCCCGCACCGGGCAATCATCGCCGGTGGCGTGATCGGCATTGCCGCGATTTATAGCGATGGTTTGATCAACCTGGGCGGCATGACGCTGACGGCGGCGATGATCACGATGGCGGTCTTCGGGGCGATCGTGATGTACATCATGAGCATGCTCAGCCTGTTCAAACTGCGCAAAACCGAACCGAATCTGGAGCGCACCTTTCGCGCGCCGTGTTATCCGCTGGTGCCGCTCATTGCGCTGGTACTCGCAGTGGTCTGCCTGGTGGCGATGGCCTGGTTCAACACACTGATCGGGTTGATCTTCCTGGGCTTCATGGCAGCGGGTTTCGTGTACTTCATGCTCACGGCGCAATTGCGTGCCGATGCGCCGGCAGACGCGATGCTGACAGGGCCCTAAACAGGCGAAGTGCGGCTGTCAGAACAGGCATAGAATGGAACCACTGCGAAAATTAATCGCTCAAAGTGGTATGCACGATCGATTGGCGAAATCCGCCAATCGGCCTGCCCTCAAGGAGAGCCCTATGCCCTGGTATGCCTGGTTGATTCTGATCGTTGCAATTGGCTCGATCGTTGGTGGTTTGATGATGCTGCGTGACACCGCCAACAAGGTCGAACTGACCGAGGAGCAACGCAAACGCGTCGCTGAACGCAACGCGCAAGCGGATGCCAAGGATGCGCAGGACCGCTAAAACAAAACCCTGTCATTCACATTGAATGACAGGGTTTTGCGTTTTACTTCTCCCAATCGGCCTTGGCGATGTGCAGGCCATGCAGCCCTTTGTATGCAGCCCGCTCCGGTTGGCTCCAGCCCTCAAGCAACGAATCCTCCAACCGATAAATCTCCACCCCGAGCGGGCGACACACGCTTAGTGGGTCCTGCGCATCCGGCCCCCACATGGCCAGCGACAGATCACCGCCCGGGCAGGTCGAGAGCGCGCAAAGCAGATCGATTTCAGCAAAAAACTCCAGGTAATCGCCCTTCTGCGCCGGACAGGCTTTCATGAAGTACATGTCGTCGTGATTCAGGCCCGTGCACTGGAAGATGTTCAGCACATCATGCACGTCGAACTCGGTCAGCCCATGAGGCAGCACCGCGCGGGTCAGGTTCGAGTGGCAGTGATGGTGGAAGTCTTCGCCGGTGAGCATTTTGTTCACATAAGGGTCGCAGCGGGTGCCGAGCAAATCGTGTAAACGACCGCCATGTTCGTCGATGCCGTAACCGGCCAGGCTGTCATCGGTGATGGTCACCAGCGGCCGCAGAAAAGGCAGGTTCGACCAGAGCCGGTCATGGGTGCTGACGTGTGCGCCCTGTAACTGCCGGGTCCGCGCCGCCCACAAACGCTCCCGCGGATCGTTGGCATTCCAGACGTTGAAATCCCCGACTTGCGGGCCAACAGGCGTGGTCACCCGGAACACATGCCCGGCCGGCACTTTCCAGGCGCGACCGGTGCGGATCGGCACCTCGAATTCCTCGATCAGCGTGCGCCCGTCCTTCTTGTCGCGGATCCGTTCGTAGAAGGCTTTGTCCACCTGCAAGGCGGAACCTTTGCTGACTTGATAGGCCGCCGGATAGTCTTTGTACATGGCACGAATCCTCGATCAGTGATGGGAAGAACGGGTAAGCATCTGCAACAGGAGGTGTTCGGAATCGTCGAGATACAGGCTCATGGCATCCTCGGCCGCGGGTTTGTCGCCCTCGGCCAACAACTCATGGATCTGCCGGTCACGCGCCAGCCAGGGCGCCTGAAAACGTGACTCATCGGGGGCGGTGCAGAACACCAGGCGTAATTGCGCGACGACGTTGGTGAAGAACTCATCAAACAACGGACTGCGCAGCAATCCGACGATGTGTTGATGAAAGGCCAGGCTGTGGGTGCCGACGGCGCGCCAGTCTTCGCGCTCCCGGGCAAGCTCCGTGGCTTCCAGGGCTTCGAGCATCCGATCGGATTGATAGTCGCGCAGCGGCTGACTCGCGCTGATGGCCTGCAGCTCCAAGGTGCGTCTGACCTTGAACAGATCCCGCACGTCCTCGACGCCCAATCTGCGCACCATCACGCCCTTGTTGCGCACATAACGGGTCAGACCTTCCTGCCCCAGGCGATGCAGCGCTTCGCGAATGGTATTGCGGGAGGCGTTGTAGGCGGACACCAGATCGTTTTCCACCAACGCCATGCCCGGCAGCAAACGGCCGCCAATGATGTCAGCGCGCAACTCAAGGGTGATCTGGTCAGCCAGGGACAGTCCGCTGTTCATACTCATTGCCTCGTGATTGTTCAACAATCGTCAGTTAATGAGTAATCACTATTCGTGCCAGTTCGCTCAACGCAGCCGGACGGAGTTGGACTCATCTGCATGCTTTTTAGAAGTAGAAGTACAAACACCATACAATTTTCATTGGTTAATATGGCGCATTGTTGCGGAGATACCCGATGCGTTACTCGCAGGACCATAAAGCCCAGACCCACCAACGCATCATCAAGGAAGCGTCAGCGCGCTTTCGCCGCGATGGCATTGGCGCGACAGGTCTGCAACCGCTGATGAAAGCACTGGGCCTGACTCACGGTGGTTTCTACTCGCATTTCAAATCCAAGGACGAACTGGTGGAAAAGGCTTTGCAAGCCGCGGGCGAGCAGGTCGATGTGATTTGCGCCGAGCTCTTCGCCCAGGAACGTCCGCTGGAAGCGTTCATCGACGCCTATTTGTCCGAATGGCACCAGACTTCACCCGATGAGGGTTGCCCGTTGCCGACCATGTCATCGGAACTCGGCCTGCGCGGGCAGCAAAGCCCGACCACTGACGTGGTGCTCAACGCACGGCTCGAACAAGTGCAAGGCACGCTTGAAGACGAGGACGCCGCCGACCAAAGCATCGTCATCATGTCGACACTGGTCGGGGCTTTACTGCTGTCACGCAGTGTCGAGAATCCCGAGCTGGCCCAGCGGATTCTCGACGTGACTCGCGCCTATCTCAAACAACCCCGGGACTAGCCCTCCCAGCGCTTGAACAGCACGCTGGCATTCACTCCACCAAACCCGAAGCCGTTGGACAGCGCGTATTCGATAGCCATCGGCCGCGCCTGGCCGTGGACGATGTCCACGCCTTGGGCGGCGGGGTCCGGGTTGTCGAAGTTGAGGGTGGCCGGCACGACCTGATCACGAATTGCCAACAGCGTGAAGATCGCCTCAATACCGCCCGCGGCACCGAGCAAATGTCCGGTGGCCGATTTGGTCGATGTCACGGCGATTTTGTTATCCGCACCGAACAACGCCTTGATGGCCGCCAACTCTCCCAAGTCCCCGACCGGGGTCGAGGTTGCGTGAGCATTGAGATGCTGCACCTGCACCGGCGAAATGCCTGCCTGGGCCAATGCCAGCGACATCGCCCGTTGTGCACCGCTGCCATCCTCGGGACCTGCCGTCAGGTGATAGGCATCTGCACTGGTGCCGTAACCGACCAGCTCCGCCAACGGTTGAGCACCACGAGCCAGGGCATGTTCCAGGGATTCGATCACCAGAAGGCCAGCGCCCTCCCCCATGACGAAGCCATCGCGGTCACTGTCGAACGGCCGCGAGGCACGTTCCGGGGTGTCGTTGAAACCGCTGGACAACGCGCGAGCAGCGGCAAACCCGGCGAGACTGACGCGATCGATCGCCGCTTCCGCGCCGCCACATACCGCGATGTCTGCTTCGCCACAACGAATCAACCGCGCCGCATCACCAATCGCCTGGACCCCGGCCGCGCAAGCGGTCACCGGCGCCCCCAATGGGCCCTTGAAACCGTGCTGGATCGACACATGACCCGCGGCGAGGTTGACCAGAAATGAAGGAATGGTGAACGGCGACAGGCGTCGCGGCCCACGGCTGTCCGTGGTGCGCACCGCATCCGCTATCGCCCCGAAACCACCGACGCCGGAGCCGATAATGGTTGCCGTACGCTCCTGGGCATTGGCGTCTGCCGCGTGCCAACCGGCCTGCTCCAGCGCCTGACGCGCCGCTTCCATGGCGAACAGAATAAAGCGGTCCATCTTCTTCTGCTCTTTGGGCGCCGTCGCCCGGTCCGGGTCAAAACCCGCCTCGGGATCATCAGCCAGCGTCGGCACTGCCCCCCCGACCTTGGCCGGCAAATCGGCCACCACCTCATCCGGCAAATTGCGCAACCCCGAACGTCCAGCCAACAGACGCGACCAGACGGCTTCGACGCCAGAACCCAATGGCGACACCAAACCCATGCCCGTTACCACTACTCGACGATCACTCATACCGCAAATACCTCAAGCCGATTCATGACGCCTCACGTGTAACGCGCGGCGGCCTTACTCTTGGAAAGATTCGGCGCCATGACAAGACGCGCCGCAACGAAGGCATCCCAGTCGGCCACATCCGGCAACGAAGGAATGGTGATCAACTCACCCTGATCCAGACCCGACAACGCAGCATCGACCATGTCCCCGGCCTCCATGACCATATCCGCCGGAATCTGGGTAGCATCGAAACCGGAGCGCTCGAAGATTTCGGTGCGCGTTACACCTGGCAACACGGCCTGCACCTTGACCCCGGTGCCCTCCAGTTCGGCGTTCAACGATTGAGTCAGACTTAACACATAAGCCTTGCTGGCGCTGTAAGTTGCATTGAAACGCTCTGGGAACAACGCAACCACTGATGCAATGTTGATAATCGTCCCGCGGCCCGCCTTGGCAAAACTGGCGGCCGCTGCCGAGGCCAACCGCGTAACCGTTGTCACGTTCAGTTGAATCAAACGTTCCAGCTGATCCATGTCGGCATTGGCCAACAAACCATCCGCTGCAACCCCGGCGTTGTTCAGCAGCAGACTGATGCTCGAATCACGGCGAAGACGTTGCTCAAGCTTCAGCACCTCATCCTTTTGCGTCAGATCCGCCTTGAGCACCTCGACCTGAACGCCATGCTCGGCGCGCAACCTGGTAGCCGCTGCTTCCAGCCGCTCTTGATCACGGGCGACCAATAACAAATCAAAACCACGCGCCGCCAACCGCTCGGCGTAAATCGCACCGATACCGGAAGAAGCGCCGGTGACGAGGGCCGTACCTTGGGACTGGACAGAGTTCATCACTGTACTCCTGGGGAGAATGCCTAGGGAAAGACAAGCGCCTGAGTCTCAGAACACTTGGCGGAAAGCAATTTATTATAGGCATAATCCAAGACGTATATGATAGCCGTAATTTTTCACATATCGACGAAAGGCGCACCCTCCCAGCGTTCGCCAGAAAGCAAAAAGGCCGATCAATGACCGGCCCCTGACGCTGACGTATAAGCTTAGTTCACCTCAAGCTTCTCGCGATTCTTATCCAGAATCGCTTTACCGATCCCCTTCACTTCGAGCAGCTCGTCTACGGACGCAAACGGCCCATTACCCTCACGATAAGCAACAATCGCCTTGGCCTTGGCTTCACCCACACCAGATAACTCGCGCTGAAGGGTTGGCGCATCGGCCTGATTCAGATCGACCTTGCCGGACTGCGTCTTGGGAGAAACTTCCAGCACCAAGGGTGGATTGCCAGCCTCTGGCTTGGCCGTCGGCGCAGCAATGGCCGCAATAGAGGCGCTGGTGAGCAGGGCAAAAACCAGAGAGTAGAAATAGCCAGTACGCATAAATGAAACTCCATGACATCGATTGAGAAAGCAGCTTTTCCGAAGCTGCCTTCCAAACTTAGGCGATGTCTGGAGCCTGTCAAAAATGTCTCCGTTACAGGATGTGAAACAATCAGGGTTCGAGGCGACGTTGCTGGTAGATCCAGTCGACGATTTCGCCATCGGGGGTGTAGCCGCTGACGGTTTCGCGCAGGAGCTGACGGACGCGACTGTAATCGTCATGATCGACAGCAATCAGCAACTCCCTCAATCGGCCCTTAAGTACATCCCAGGGCAAATGATCTTCGTTGGCGCTCATGATCATCGGATGTTGCGTCGCGGCCACGTTGTCGCCAATCAGCAACTCCTCGTAAAGCTTCTCGCCGGGACGCAGCCCGGTGAACTCGATGGAGATGTCGCCTTGCAAATTCTTGTCTGAACGAACGCTCAAACCGGACAGGTGAATCATCTTCTCTGCCAGCTCGACAATCTTCACCGGCTCACCCATGTCCAGAACGAACACATCACCGCCCTGCCCCATGGAACCCGCCTGGATCACCAGTTGCGCAGCCTCAGGGATGGTCATGAAATAGCGAGTGATTTTCGGGTGCGTGACCGTCAACGGGCCACCGGATTTGATCTGGCGGTGGAACAGCGGTATCACTGAGCCAGAAGACCCCAGCACATTGCCAAACCGCACCATGGTGAAACGAGTCTTGTTGACCTGGGAGACATTGGCCTTGTCGCCGAACATCACCGGGGCAATTTCACGACTCAACGCTTGAAGCGTCATTTCGGCGAGACGCTTGGTACTCCCCATCACATTAGTGGGGCGCACAGCCTTGTCGGTGGAGATCAACACAAAATTGGAAACACCAGACTGCAACGCAGCCTGAGCCGTGTTGAGCGTGCCAATGACGTTGTTGAGCACGCCTTCGGCGATGTTGTGCTCGACCATCGGGACATGCTTATAAGCGGCAGCGTGGTAGACGGTGTCCACACTCCAGGTCTTCATCACATCCAGAAGTTTGTCCTGGTGGCGGATGGAACCCAGGATCGGCAGCAAACGGACAGGAATCGACTTCCTGCTGGCGCGTTGCTCCAACTCCGACAGAATGCTGTAGAGGTTGAACTCACTGTGCTCGAACAGTAAAAGCGTGGTCGGGCCAAGCGAGAAAATCTGTCGGCACAGTTCCGCACCAATCGATCCGCCAGCGCCCGTGACCATTACTGTCTTGCCTTTGATACAACGTTCAAGCAGGTCTGGTTGCGCCGGGACTGAGTCGCGACCCAGAAGGTCCGCGATATCCACTTCCTGGATGTCTTCGACCTTTACCCGGCCGCTGGCCAGATCGGAGAAGTTTGGAACGCTTCGGATGTGGAGCGGGAAACGCTCCAGAATAGTAAGAATTTCCCTACGTCGTGCGCGGGTAGATGATGGCAGCGCCAGAAGGATTTCCTGCGCACCTGTTTCATCGATCATCTGTTGGATGTGTTTGGGTTTGTAGACTTGCAACCCGGCTATCGAACGATCGGCGATGCTTGGATCATCGTCGATAAACGCCACGGGACGCATGACCCGGCCCATGCGAAGCGCAGCGACAAGCTGATTGCCTGCTACGCCTGCGCCATATACTGCAACCTTGGTGAGACCGTCATTTCGATTGGCAAAAGGCACATGCTGAGCGCCGGTGAACCAATCACCCATAAAATATTGGCGCATGCAAAGACGCAGACCACCAATGATGACAAGGCTGAGCCACCAGTAATTGAAGATGATGGACCGCGGCACTACGGTTTCATGGTTGCTGTACCAGTAGACCACGACCGCAAGGATCAACGAGGACAGGCTCACAGCCTTGATAATGGCGATCAACGCATCGTTGCCAAAATAGCGCATGACCGCACGGTACATGCCGAAGCGAATAAACAGTGGGATAGCGACGACGGGAGCAAAGCCAAAGAGCCATAAATGAACCCGCAAAGGGTTGTACATATCGTCAATGCCAAGACGAACGATGAACGCAAGCCAAAGCGCCAGCCACACCAGAACAATGTCGGTGGCGACTTGAATCAGTCGTTTTTTCCGACGTGGCAGACCTACCAGATAATTCCTGAGCCTATCCGTAACGTCATCGAACACTATTCCCGCTCCCTATCCCGGACATTGCTTGATTGTACCTGTGCGAGCACTTCGAACACGTGCAAATGCCCTTAATAATCAACAAGGCAGACAGAATGCCAAAATCTCATAGCGCGAGCACGTTGTCGCCACTTGACCGCGTTTCAGCATACTCGTGCACCTTGTGACAGAGGCATTTTGATCGCCCAGCCCGCACCCATGGATTCTCGCGCCTGGTAGCAAGGTAGGGGGGCACAATAATACGATCGCGCTGAGCCCCTGAAGTGCCGCTGAGACAGACATTTCGAGCAATCCCCCTTAAAATGGCCCCACGATGAGCCAATTTTCATGGACGAGCGATCTTGATGGGCTGAACTCCTTCACCAAAAAAATCCAGCATTCAACTTGCGCACCCTCACCGAGCTCAGAATTTAGAAGTCTAACTCCTATTGAGATTATTACGACTCGGTAAAGCTTGAGATTAAAAATGAACACGCAGTCACATCGCTCGAATCTAAGCCCAATGAGTAATGAGTCTCTTCCCATCGAGGCATCCAGCGCAAAAGTCGCCATCTTGCTTTGCACCTACAACGGCTCCAGGTTCCTTGGTGAGCAGCTAGAGTCTTTTGTCAGGCAGACACATGAAAACTGGGTGGCCTACGCCTCAGATGATGGATCGAGCGATGACACGTTATTGCTGCTGAGCAAATATCAAAAGATGCTGGGAAAGGATCGCTTGATTTTATTGAACGGCCCTCGCGAGGGCTTTGCCAGAAACTTTCTTTCTCTGGTTAAAAACCGCTCAATCGTTGCCGATTACTTCGCATTCAGTGATCAAGACGATATCTGGTTCGAGGACAAGCTCGAACGAAGTATCGCCAAAGCTTCGGCGCCCCGAGACATTCCTGCCCTGTATTGCTCCAGAACACGCCTGATCTCGGCAGACAAAGAGTTACAGGGCTACTCGCCCCTCTTTTCTGCTGCACCCGAGTTTGCCAATGCCCTGGTTCAAAGCATTGCTGGGGCGAACACCATGCTCATCAACACCCAAGCGCGCGAGTTGCTGGCACAGACGCCTGACGATGCAGTCATCGTCGCCCATGACTGGCTGACCTACCTGCTCGTCACAGGTTGTGGTGGAACTGTCTTCTATGACCCGCAACCGACTCTGGACTATCGTCAACACAGCGAAAACCTCATCGGTGCGAACAACGGTGTACGGGATCGGTTGGTTCGTCTGGCCAAAATGTGGACAGGGCGATTCAGTGAGTGGAGCACTCAAAACCTGCTGATCCTGAATACTTTTCGGCAAAAACTGACCCCGCAAAGCCAACGGACGATGGAGCAATTTGAGCAAGCGCGCCAAAGCTCCTTTTTTCGGCGGCTTTACTTGATGAAAAAATCAGGTATCTACCGTCAAACATTGCCAGGCAACATCAGCCTCTTCATCGCAGCGTGCTTGAACAGAATCTGAGCTGCGCATTCAAGGGGCAACTCGTATGGGGCATGGATGCCTCTGCGTCTCACATATGGTAAGGTGCCGCCCGCCATCGGCGAAGGGTCGTTGAGGGATCGCCACGCCATGCGAAACAAGGGCAATGCTCAATCAGTATCAACCCGAAATCCAGCACAGCGCTTGCCCGATAACATCCCCCGAGACTCCACTCCTTCGGTAGGCAACGATGGACTCAAGACCTTTATGTAAACCAATCGTTACATTCAGTTCCGCCATTGGGCAGCATTTAATACAGGCTCTTCGAAAGAGCAGCGAACACCGTCGAACAGACACGACATTGATTAGACTTGGTAACCACTGAAGGAACGAAATGAAGCGAGTAGGAATGATTCCCACTGCACTGTCAGGTGGCAACAAAACTATGCGTGAGATCAGCCGCTTCAACTTTCCATCAGCACGCCCAAAAGAGACGGTGAGTGCCTCCTCGCCAGAACCTGTCCTTGCCAGGACAGCTTCGCCCCCCAAAGTTCTGTTGACACTGCCAATGCGCCTCTTGCAGATGGCCATTGCAGTGACATCACCCTTTTTTCTGGTTGAGAATCCATGACGATAAAAACAACATTGCTGGCCATCCCGGAGGTCATCCTTTTTGAGCCAAAAATTTATGGTGACGACCGCGGCTTTTTTTATGAAAGTTTCAACAAAAAAACCTTTGATGCTGCAGTAGGCCGCGACGTCGAGTTCGTCCAGGACAATCACTCAAGTTCGGTAAAGGGTGTATTGCGCGGACTCCATTATCAGATCAAACAACCTCAGGGCAAACTGGTCCGCGTAACGGTGGGCGAAGTCTTTGATGTCGCCGTTGACCTGCGCAAAAGCTCACCCACTTTCGGTAAATGGGTCGGAGCCTATCTCAGCGCTGAAAACAAACATCAGCTATGGGTACCCGAAGGGTTCGCCCATGGCTTCGTTGTTCTGTCGCCTAGCGCCGAATTCTTGTACAAAACCACCGAATACTACGCACCTGCCTATGAACGCAGCCTGGCATGGAACGACCCTGCCATCGGTATCGAATGGCCACTTGAGGAAGCACCTACAATGTCCGTCAAGGATCAGACAGCAACCCTGCTCAAAAATGCTGAGGTGTTTGCCTAGTGAATCCACATCTGTCTCCGGCAAGCGGACCTGCCAGCCTCGTCAAAAGCTTGTGGCATAACCGGCAACTGATCGCGCAAATGACCACCCGCGAAGTCGTCGGGCGCTACCGTGGCTCGGTAATGGGCTTGGCTTGGTCCTTCTTCAATCCGATATTGATGCTGGCCGTATACACCTTTGTTTTTTCCGAGATCTTCAAGGCCCGCTGGGTCGGTATGGATACGGGCAAAGGTGGTTTTGCCATCCTGTTGTTCGTCGGCATGATTGTTCATGGCTTGTTTGCCGAATGCGCAAACCGCGCGCCGTCGCTGATTCTGACCAACGGCAACTACGTAAAAAAGGTCGTTTTCCCTCTGGAAATTCTTCCAGTCATTACCTTGGGTTCGGCCTTGTTCCATAGCAGCATCAGCCTGCTGGTCCTGTTGATCGCCCAGGTAATCCTGACGCATGCGATGCAATGGACGGCCCTGCTGTTCCCGTTGATTCTGGTACCGCTGCTGTTGGCGACCCTGGGCTTCAGCTGGTTTCTGGCATCCCTCGGGGTGTTTCTGCGCGATGTCGGGCATGTCATCGCCGTCCTGACTACCGTGCTGCTGTTTTTGTCACCTGTGCTGTACCCCGTAGCTGCGTTACCCGAGGTTTATCAGCCTTGGCTGAGGCTCAACCCGCTGACCTACATCATTGAAGAAAGCCGTAACGTTCTGCTGTTCGGACATTTGCCTCAGTGGGACAGCCTGGGCATAGCAATGATTATCGGCTCACTCATCGCCGCTGCCGGATTCTGGTTCTTCCAAAAAACACGAAAAGGGTTCGCTGATGTCCTCTGATAATGTCGCAATCAGCGTACAAAACATCTCGAAGTGTTTTTATACCTACGACAAACCCCGGGATCGCCTGAAGCAGGCAATCATGCCGCGCCTGCAGCGCTGGGCGGGTGACGAGATCACCACATACGGCAAGGAGTTCTGGGCATTACGCGATATCAGCTTTGATGTAAAAAAAGGCGAAACCGTCGGTATCGTAGGTCGCAACGGCTCCGGTAAATCCACGCTTCTGCAAATCATCTGCGGCACCTTGACGCCCACGACCGGTTCGATCGAAACCAGAGGACGTATTGCCGCGTTGCTGGAGCTTGGCTCCGGCTTCAACCCGGAGTTCACCGGACGCGAAAACATCTATCTCAATGCCGCAGTATTGGGCCTGACCCGGGATGAGGTTAACGAACGGTTCGACGCGATCGCGGGCTTTGCAGACATCGGCGAGTTTATTGACCAGCCCGTGAAAGCCTATTCAAGTGGTATGGCCGTGCGCCTGGCGTTTGCTGTACAGGCCCAGGTAGATCCCGACATTCTGATCGTGGACGAAGCCCTTTCCGTTGGCGACGCCCGATTCCAGGCCAAGTGTTTCGAACGCCTGCGACAACTCAAAGACAACGGGACCAGCATTTTGCTCGTCACCCACGCCAGCGAACAAGTCGTTACTCACTGCTCTCGTGCGATCCTGATCAACGACAGTAGAATCGAACTCATCGGCGAGTCTCGGCCGGTGGTCAACCGCTACATGGACATTCTGTTCGGCCGCGAAAAGCGTCCAGAAAAAAAGGAAGCACCCGAGCCTCTGGCTGCGCTTCCAGCCCGATCCTCTGAAGCGGTGAAGCTCAGCTTCGAGCAAAATGCCTATGCGAGTCGGCCCGGTTACAACTCACATGAATACCGCTGGGGCGACGGCGCCGCCAGTCTGCTGGACTTTCATTTGAATGCGGCAGGACGCGAGTACCCGAACACGATTGAGTCGGGTGAAGAAATCGTACTTAATCTCGCGATACAATTTAATCATATAGTCGTCAATCCGATTCTTGGCTTTACCATCAAGACCAAGGAAGGGGTAACGGTTTACGGTACCAATTCATACCTGCTTGATTGTGGATCGATGCAAACGATCGGTTCCGAGGGCACCCAAGCTACCGCCTGTTTGAAGTTTGTTAACCGGCTTGCAACAGGTGATTACTTTATTTCCGTAGGGATCGCATCCAGGTCCGGTGAAGATATCTTGCCTCACGACCGACGCTACGACTCTATCCACTTTGTCGTAGCTCCCACGCCACAGGTGTTGGGCTTGATAGATTTAGGTGCCTCCATGGAAATCAAATTGGTAACTGAAAATGTTTGAACTTGATCGCTACGGGTATACCCGCGACGAACAGACCGGCGTATGGGTGCGTTCCGATTACCAAGGTATCGCTTACAGCGACGGTGACGTGACTGAAAACAAACTCGCCGCGATTATTCGCGATGCCGGGGATGTATCCGTCCTGTCTGAAGAGTTGCCTCAACACTGCACCGACTGGGCGACGCTTTACCACCTAAGCTCCATTCGCGGCAATATCCTGCGCCCGTTCGAACATCTGCTCAAAGGCAAGGTCCTGGAGATCGGTGCAGGGTGCGGTGCAATCAGCCGGTTCCTCGGCGAATGCGGCGCACAGTTGCTGAGCCTCGAAGGCAGCCCGCGACGCGCGTCCATTGCCGCCAGTCGCACCCGAGGACTGTCGAATGTGACGGTTCTGGCGGAGCGCTTCGATGACTTCAAGACTGACGAACAATTCGACGCCATCACGCTCATCGGCGTACTGGAATACGCCAGCATGTTCAGCTCCGATGCTGACCCTGCCTATGCCATGCTCAAACGTATTCGCGGCATGCTCAAACCCGACGGGCATCTTTTTATTGCCATAGAAAATCAGCTTGGCTTGAAGTATTTCGCCGGAGCACCGGAGGATCACGTCAGCGTTCCAATGTATGGCATCGAAGGCCGATACGCCGCAGGCCAACCCAAAACCTTTGGACGTAAAGAGCTGGCGCGACTGATCGAGAGAGCAGGCTTCAAATCCTCGACGTTCCTGTCCCCTAGTCCGGACTACAAGCTGCCGAACTCGATCATCACCGAGGCGGGTTTCACGTCAGACGACTTCGACGCTGCTGCGCTGGCATGGCAGAACGTAAAAAAAGACCCGCAACTGCCCGAGTTGACACATTTCAATCTGGAAAAAGCGTGGCCGGTTGTCATCGATAATGATCTGGGCATGGAGTTAGCCAACTCATTCCTGGTAGCCGCTTCCTGTGCCGGCACCGCTGCGGTCCCAGAAACAACGCTCGCCTACCATTACAGCACCGGCCGAAAAGCGGCGTACTGTAAGGAGTCGCTGTTTGTTCAGTCGGACCAAGGTATTGAAGTACAGTATCGTCGTTTGGGAAATGAGACGCCCGCAGAACAAAATGGAACGTTTAAATACATACTTCCGGCAACAGACGCCTATGCCAAAGGAAAAGTCCTTAGCTTGGACTTTTTGGAGATTGCTACCACAGTCGATTGGACAGTGAATAGCTTCAGCCCATTTATCGCATCTTACCTCAAACAATTGAAGATACTGCTTGCAAAAGAAGGGCTTGATCGTAGCCTTGAAAAAGTAACAGACCTTCTGCCGGGACGGTACATTGATGCGGTCCCCCAAAATATTGTCATTGCCGACCAAGGCCACCCTTCCCTGATTGATGTTGAATGGGAAATGTCCAGCGGCGTAGAGCTGGGTCATCTGTTAATGCGCGCTCTCTTGCTTCTGTTGGCGAGCGCGAACCCTCTTTCCTCCAGCGCTTCAACCTTAAGTAGACAAGATTTCATCATTCAGTTATTGGAAAGCGCGAACCTTCACATTACAACAGAAGACCTTGACCGTTATATTGTAAAGGAGGCTAGTTTCCAGGAGAAAGTCACCGGACGCAGCATTACTAATTTTCTTGACTGGTCTCCCGAAAAAAAGATTTTCACGCATGGCTCAACTCAGTTGAACCAACCTCGTGCAACTCTCTATTACAGTGACGCACTGGATACATTCTCAGAGCAAAAGACGATCAGCCAAGAAGTAAAAAGCGGCGCACAAACAATTATTTTTCCGCTAAATAAAATCGCCTCGGACAGCACTGTAGTACGATTCGACCCGGTTAATACTCGCCAGTCATTTTCCATTAGCAAAATGAAAATCGTCCGTGACTCTCAAACTATTTGGCAATGGCAAGGTGAGAACGAAACACACGCTGGCGTTATAAAATTCAAATACGCAGACAAGAGCGCGCTGTATCTGTCGATTACCAGCGACCCGTACATTATCTTACCTGTCGACCTTAACATACTGAACAACTTAGAACAGCTGACACTGGAAATAGAGTTAACATTACTTTTGGATGAGCAAATCGCTCAAGAAATTACCACACTTAATGAAACAGCATCAAAAGAAGTTGCCGCGAGCCTGATAAAGCCGCTAAACCAGCAATTGGAAGCGGCGAACGCTAATCGTGTAAAACTGCAACAGTCTACACAAGAGCAAATAGAACAATTAAATCAACAATTAGAACGTTCAAACCAAAAAAACGAAAAACTTGAGAATCTACAAAAACTTACACGTTCTTTGGAAGACAGACTTGAGAAAAAGAGCCAGCATATCCAATCTCTGGAACGTGAGCTCACGCTACAGCAAGTCCAGAAAGATACGCATATTCATAATCTGAACTTACAGATTATCGCCATGCAAAGCTCCTCCAGCTGGAAGCTCACAGCACCTTGGCGCAAATCGATCTTGGTCATCCGTCGCCTGCGCCAAACGCTCCGCCTACTCCCTTCAATCATCCGACGGGGCGGCGGCATTCACCACACCGCCAAAAAAGCCTTGGCTGTATGGAAGCTCCAGGGCACTGCTGGCGTGATAGCTCGTCTGCGCTGGTTGAATAGTTCTACCGATTTAGCATTTGTCGGGCTGGAAACTCGCGAAGTACCAGATCGCCACGATTACGCTAGATGGGTCAAGTACTACGACACCATCGATGACACCGGTCGTTGGCACGTCAGTGAAGAAATCAGGAAGTGGGCTCACAAGCCTTTAATCTCTATTGTAATGCCGGTTTACAACCCACCTATCGACCTGCTTCGTGAAGCCGTTGACAGTGTAAAGGCACAATTGTACCCCAACTGGCAGCTATGCCTTGCCGATGACGCATCGACTCAGCCAGAAATACTTGAATACCTTAAGTCGCTGACAAAAGACGACAACCGCATAAAAGTGGTATTTCGTCCGGAAAACGGACACATTTCCCGTGCAAGCAACTCTGCTCTTGAAGTGGCCACAGGCCAATATGTTGCGTTGATGGACAATGATGATCTCCTTGCTGAGCACGCACTGTACTGGGTCGCGCGAACCATCATCGAGAACCCGGATGCAGGTCTGGTTTATTCCGACGAAGACAAGATCGACGCTGACGGAAAGCGAAGCTCGCCCTATTTCAAATCTGACTGGAACGAATTCCTGTTTCGTTCGCAAAATATGATTTGTCATCTTGGCGTTTACCGTCGCGACCTCATCGAACAGGTCGGCAGATTTCGAATCGGATTTGAAGGCGCCCAAGACTACGATCTTGCGCTCCGGTGCTCCGAGCAGCTTGCTGAAAACCAGATTGTTCATATTCCAAGAGTCTTGTATCACTGGCGAATCCACGCCGGCAGTACCGCCATGGCGGGAGATGAAAAGCCTTACGCAGCGCTCGCGGGGATCAAGGCCCTCGACGAGCACCTGCAACGCAAAGGCAACATTGGCAAGACAGAACTACTGCCAAGGGGCATGTACCGTACCCACTACGCGTTGCCGGACCAGCCTCCTCTTGTCAGCCTGATTATCCCGACCCGGAACGCCTACGCGCTGGTGAAGCAATGCATTGACAGTATCAAGGAGCTGTCCACCTATCGGAACTTCGAAATCATATTAATCGACAACGACTCAGATGATCCGGAGTCGCTAGCCTATTTCTCGGAGCTTGGCAACGAACCCAACATCACGGTTTTGCGCGACGACGGGCCATTCAATTATTCAGCCCTGAACAACCGCGCTGTCCGAGTGGCACGTGGCGAGCTGATTGGCCTGATCAACAACGACATCGAAGTTATTACGCCGGGGTGGCTTGAAGAAATGGTTGCGATCGCGCTGCAGCCAGGCGTGGGTGCCGTCGGCGCGCGGTTATGGTATTCGGACGATCGCCTTCAGCATGGTGGTGTATTGGTCGGCCTTGGGGGAGTGGCCGGCCATTCCCATAAATACCTTCCGAAAGGTGACTTGGGATACTTCTGTCGCGCGGCACTGGTCCAGGAATTCTCGGCGGTCACCGCCGCCTGCCTGATCATTAGAAAATCGATATTTGATGAAGTGGGCGGTCTCGACGAAGTCAATCTGAAGATCGCCTTCAACGATGTGGATTTCTGTCTGCGCGTACAAGAGGCTGGCTACAAGAACGTCTGGACGCCATTTGCCGAACTGTATCATCACGAGTCGGCCACTCGTGGCCTGGAAGACACCCCACAGAAACAAGAGCGGTTCATGAAAGAGGTGAATTACATGAAGTCCCGCTGGCCTGATATACAAAATGACCGGGCTTACAGTCCAAACCTGACCCTGGACTACGAAGACTTCAGTCTGGCATGGCCGCCCAGAGTAGAGCTCTGAGGCGGACAGAGGTGTATCCAGCCCCGATCGCCTTTCAAGACATCAATGGAAAGAAATTTATGATCGAAAATCAACACATTGCCGTTGTCATACCCTCCTATAAGGTAACGCGGCATATTCTCCAGGTAATTGCCGAGATGCCGGAGGAAGTCGACAAGATTTATGTAGTGGACGACTGCTGCCCCGACAAATCGGGCGATCATGTCGAAGCGCACTGTACCGACCCTCGAGTGATGGTGTTGCGCTGTGCCAGCAACCAGGGTGTTGGCGGCGCAGTGATGACTGGCTATCGTCAGGCAATTGCTGATGATATTACAGTTATCGTCAAGGTCGACGGTGATGGGCAGATGGACCCGACCCTGATCCCGGCTTTTGTATCGCCAATACTCAACGGTGATGCCGACTATGCCAAAGGTAACCGTTTCTTTGATCTGGAAGAGATCCGCCAAATGCCAAAGATGCGTTTGTTCGGAAATGCCGCACTGTCCTTCCTGACGAAGTTGTCCTCTGGTTACTGGGACCTTTTCGATCCCACTAACGGCTATACGGCTATTCATAGAGACGTGGCCCGGCACTTGCCCATGGAGAAGATCAGCAAACGCTATTTTTTTGAAACTGACATACTCTTTCGTTTGAACACGCTGCGCGCCGTGGTCGTCGATATCCCCATGGACGCCAAGTATGCAGATGAAGAAAGCAATCTGAAGATTTCAAAAATCATCGGCGAGTTTTTCATCAAGCACATGCGCAACACCGGCAAGCGAATCTTCTATAACTATTACTTACGCGACATGTCCCTAGCCTCTCTTGAGCTCCCGATCGGCATTGCAATGATCGCCGTCGGCAGTCTATTTGGGCTTTCTCATTGGATAGACTCGATGCAATCGGGCGTGGCGACATCCGCTGGCACGGTCATGCTTTCAGCATTACCGGTTATCTTGGGAACTCAATTTGTGTTGGCCTTCATCGGCCATGATGTGCAGTCCATTCCCAAGCGAGCTTTCCATCTCAAAAAACGACCAATCTCCAGCAAGCCCGCGGTGAACTCTTGATCTATTTTATTGCGTTAATCTGTGTACTGGGCATTGCGGCCGGTCAGATTCTGTTCAAGCTGAGCGCAACTTCATTGCAGAAAAGCGGGAGTCTCTTCGACCTATCTACAATGACAACCTTGTTTTTTGCATTCGCCCTGTATGGTATTACCACAATCGCCTGGGTGTGGGTCCTGCAGAAAATCGAATTGGGCAAGGTCTATCCGCTCATGGCGATGGCCTTTGTTCTGGTACCGATAGGCAGCCATTTCTTTTTTGGCGAACGCTTTCAGCCGCAGTACTTCGTTGGTGTCGCCATGATCATGGCAGGCATCGTTCTGGCAGTAAAAGCATAACACCAACAATCCATGACGAGCCCGATGCACTTATGATTCATCTACCGCCCACTTACTCCAACATTTCAAAAGCCCCGCTTCGGCTTTTTTTGTTCATTATATTATTTTTTAGTATATTTACAGCCGGGGCTACTACACAGGCGGCATCCCTTAACGATGTAGAGGGGTTCGTCGATGCGCTCGTGATCAAAGATGAACGCATTGCGGCCCAAGGATGGGTGGGCGCCAGCCAGTCATCGCAGCAAATTAGCTCCCTTGCCATCTGGATAGATGAGCTAAAAGTATACGAAGGTCCCTTTGAGCGTTACGAACGTCCGGATGTTGTGCAAGCGACCTCCCGCGCCGATTGGCTTCGCTCAGGTTGGCGAGTGAACGTAAAAATCCCTGATGATATTGAGCCAGGCTCACACGCTATCAAGGTTGTTGCAAAACTCGATACTGGCAAAAATCAACTGATTACCGGTAACGAGCCGACCCGTTCCATTACCATCCCCAACGACTTCAATAAAGATAAAACCAGTGTTCGGCTGGTTAAATTGCTTCTGCTCTCGATATTTTTAACGCTTGTTATCGCCTTTATAAAAGCCGATTATCTTTCTGTCAAACTAACATCGAGACTATCGAGCATTGTTACAGCGCCCCAGCTATTCGGGTTTAGCCTAATTCTGGCCTTCATCGGTCTGGTAGGGATAGGCATAACAGGATCCTCACTGAAATTTGGTCTTGCTCAAGCTCCGACAGTCGACGCGAAAATTCTCAACATCGCCGGACAAGATCGTGGGATTCGCAGCGATGAGTGGCTCGTACTCACGCCTTTGGCAATCGCCCAGTACAATCATCAACCCCCCAACCCGGTGATAAACAGTAACCACGGCGAAGACGGGCAAAACATGTTGATCGTGGGCATGGCCGGCGTCCCGGTTTCACACATATCTGCCATCGCCAAGCCGGCGACATGGGGCTATTTCGTTTTCGACCTCAAACGTGCGTTGTCCTGGAACTGGTTGTTTCCGATCTTTGCCTGCCTGATTGCACTGTGGGCCGTCCTGTGTGTACTGATACCTGGTCAGTGGCGCGCCAACTTCCTGCTGTCACTTTTGTTTTCGACATCGCCTTATGTAGTTGCATGGTCCAACTGGCCGGCCTACGCGGTCTTCTTTCCTTCCGTAGTATTTCTTTGCGCGAATTATATAATCCGCAACAACCCGCTCTCAGGAAAACTTGCAGCAGCGGTATTAATGGGTATCGCTTTTAGCGGCTTTGTATTTGTACTTTACCCGCCCTGGCAGGTCTCGCTGGGGTATATTTACTTAGCCTTGATTGTTGGCCTTTTGATCAAAGAGAAACTGTACAGAAACTTCGACAAGCCCGTCATAGCCTGTATTGTTCTCTCGCTCATCGTGTCAGCTGCGATAATCATACCGTGGTGGTTGGACGCCCGTATTGCTATCCAAGCCATGGAAAACACTGTTTATCCAGGTCAACGGACAACGGTGGTTGGCGGAACCATGTCGCTTTCTACTTTGTTGCGAGGCTTCACAAACCTGGCCACGATGCAGGGCATGGCGAGCCCCTATAGCAACGAAAGCGAAATCGCTTCCTTTTATTACCTCCTGCTTCCCTTGGCATTTCTTTTCGCGGTCAATGCCTACCGCCGTAGTCTCAGTGCACTAGAGTGTGCACTAGTGCTCGCAATCGTCTTTATCTTGGTGTTCATGTTTTGGGGGGTTCCGACGACACTGGCCAAATATTCTTTTTGGGGAAGGGTCCCAGCCAACCGAGCGGATCTGGCGCTTGGGCTTTCTTGTATTGTCCTGACAGGGTTATTGTTTAACAACAAAGCCAGCGAAGTACCGATTACCAATCTTCACAAAGCGCTGTCTTTGTTGATTGCGACAATATGGGCGTACATCGTCTATCGCGCGATTAACAGCCTCGACGATTCAATGCTCTCTACTTTTTCACCGAACATGCAAGTTGCAATTCTACTAGCAACCCTTGCAGCAAGTTATTTTCTTATCACCACACAATTCAAAAACTTCATTACACTCAGCCTTGGGCTCACGATATCTACCACTCTAACCTTCAACCCCATCAATGTTGCCCCTGAGGCGCTGAAGAATAAGTTTACGCCATTAGAAACTTCTGAAGCTCGACCTTCACGAATACTGGTACTCGAAAACATGACTCCTGCCATGTATTTAGTAGCAAGTGGCAATGCTCTGGCCAACGGGATATATTATTATCCACAGTCCTCGCTATGGAAACGCCTAGACATCAAGGGAGCAGAATCGAACACTTACAATCGCTACCAGCACCTTACCTATCTGTCCGGGCAACTGAACGGTAGCGATACGTATGTCATTGAGACGCCGAGGCCCGATGTCGTAATCGTAAGAGTGGATCTTGAAAAATTCGACTTCAAGCTCAGCGGCGCTACCACGGTAGCCGCTCCTGTTGCGGATCGATCAGCACTGGATAAGAACCCAAGCGTATCTTTCATTAAAACTGCAGATGGATGGGGCTGGTTCGATATCGTCGAGAAATAGCACCTCTAGGGATACTGCCAGTCAGCGAAGTTGACTGGCATTTTTAAGCTGTATACATTGAGCGCGAACTCAACGACGACACCGAGGCACAGCGTCATTCTGCGCCATGACGCGCCTGCACTGGTTGACAATTATGAGACTTCGCTGCCTTGAACGACTCACTCGTCTCGCAAAACGCGCCGTCTTTTTTGCCGGAGTACGTCGAGTTCTCACTGTGGAAATCGAAACTTCACCACGCTTGGCTTCACTCACCGCCACCTAAAGACGATGATTTACGATCTCCCCCGCGCACGCTGCACCGCCCCAACATGTCTGATGAACACCGGACAAAAAACCAAGTCTAACGATTTTTACAAGGGCCGATACCTTGGCGAGAAATGCTAATCACCTTGCTTGCCGAGTAGCTACGGACGCATCGTTGTGTAATATCGGGCAGGTCAGTAACGGTGCGAGCAACCATCCTGCCTTAGCGGTGGATAGTATCCTACAGGAGTTTTTGGAAATTGAAGGGTTATGAATCATGATTAAGCGCTTACGCCAGGAAAGCTATCGCCAGAAAAACGAATCGTCAGAGGTCATAGACAGACTTCAGAAACAACTTAAAAAAAGCAAAGAAGCTCACAGAAACGACCTCATTCAACGAGATACGCACATCCATAACTTGAATCTCACAATCAGGGAAATTCAAGGCTCGACGAGCTGGAAAATTACCTCCCCGCTTAGAAAAATAGTAAGCGCTATAAGACGCATCGTAGGCGGCCGGTATAAGGATACTTCTCAAGTACAACCGATCGTGACGCAGGATAACTTGCACCTTGAACCGTCACACGATCTATCCGGCGAAGAGCATCCAAAAGAACACAACTCCTATACACAGTGGATTGATAAGTTTGACACGATCAATGACGTCGACCGCCTTTGCATGCACGAGGAAGCTGGAACATGGAGGTCCAAGCCGCTCCTATCCATAGTCATGCCTGTTTATAATCCTCCCATAGAAATGCTGCGGGAAGCCATTGAAAGCATCAAACACCAAACCTATACAAACTGGGAACTCTGCATCGCTGACGACGCCTCAACCGACCATAGAGTTAGACGGTTTTTGGAACACAGTGTCAAATCCGACCATAGAATAAAAGTTGTGTATCGCGAGGTAAATGGCCATATCTCCCAGGCCACCAACTCAGCACTTGACATCGCTACAGGCGAGTTCATTGTCCTCATGGACAATGACGATATGATTTCCGAGCATGCTTTGTTTTGGGTTGCAAAGACAATCAACGTTCATCCTAACGTCGCCATCATTTACTCTGACGAGGACAAGATAGACGAGTTTGGCAACCGGTCAGCACCATATTTCAAATCCGACTGGAACCCGTATCTATTTCGTTCGCACAACATGATCAGCCATTTAGGCGTTTACCGGAAAGAACTGGTCGACAAGGTGGGACGATTCAGAATTGGAATGGAAGGCTCTCAAGATTACGACTTGGCGCTAAGGTGCACCGAGCAGGTTGACGCCACCCAAATCATTCACATTCCACGTGTGCTTTATCATTGGCGCATGCATGCAGGCAGTACTGCAATGTCTAGCAGTGAAAAGCCATATGCACAAACGGCCGGCCAGAGAGCGCTTGATGAACACCTGCGTCGATCTGGAATAACCGGTCATACAGAGCTTCTCGATTTTGGCATGTATCGCATACACTACGATCTTCCAGAAAACGAACCTCTCGTCAGCTTGATAATCCCCACCCGTAATGCACATCACCTAGTAAGACAATGCATTGAAAGCATTCACCATAAATCGACATACAAAAATTACGAAATCATACTAATTGATAACGGCTCTGACGATAAAGACTCGCTCGCATACTTCGAAACACTATCTAAAATCGAAGGAATCCGCGTTGTTCGTGATGACGGTGAGTTCAACTACTCGGCTCTTAATAACAAGGCTGTGAAGCTTGCGAACGGGGAGTACATTGGATTAATCAACAACGACATCGAAGTTATCAGTCCAGAATGGCTCAATGAAATGATTTCACTTGCCGCTCAACCCAACGCAGGTGCGATCGGCGCTCGGCTATGGTACCCGGATGATCGCTTGCAACACGGTGGAGTCATCATGGGGCCGTTAGGTCTAGCGGGGCACGCCCACAAAATGCTAGCCAGGGGCCATCATGGATACTTCGGTAGGGCCTCGCTTATTCAGGGCCTATCTGCAGTTACCGCAGCATGTCTTATTGTCAAAAAATCGATTTTTGAAGAGGTAGGTGGGCTCAATGAGACACAGCTGAAAATCGCATTTAACGATATAGACTTGTGTTTGAAGATTATGGAGGCTGGATATCAAAATATCTGGACCCCGAATGCAGATCTTTATCATCATGAATCCGCAACTCGGGGCTACGAAGACACGCCGGAAAAAATAAAAAGATTTGAAAGTGAAGTAAGCTATATGGTCAATCGTTGGAGCAAAGTTATTAAGCACGATCCATTTTATAATCCAAACCTGACGCTCTCATCCGAGGACTTTTCTTTGGGCTTTCCCCCGAGAGTAAGCGAGTAATATTAATCATTTGGTCGATTAATCAGTGCAAGGGCTGCCTGAAAACAGGCACCCCATGTTAGCCAGCAGCCCAAAAAGATAATGGGACGCGCTCATCGGTGGTGCCCAACTTAGGTTCTGACCTTGGTAGCAACAATAATCAAGAGTGCATATGATACTACGAGTGCCACTACCCCCTGCAAGATCCCCAAACCGACGAGAATGGCCATAGGCATCAACCAGCCTACATTAATGCATACAACCCAGCCAGAAATGAACGAGTGGCTTTCGTAGCGCCTCGCAGCCTGCTGATAAGCATGTTGGTTATGTGCCTGATGAAGACGCTCGCCTTTCAGCGCACGAATTACCAAGGTCAAGGTAGCATCGACAATGAACACACCAAGCATGATTAGCCAGGACCAAAGCAAATTGGCCTCGTAGGCGGCCGATGAAAGAGCGAGAATGGCGAGGATAATTCCCAGAAATCCACTACCTGCGTCCCCCATGAAAATACGCGCAGGAGGAAAATTCCACCAAAGAAACCCTGCCACCGCCGCCGCCAGAATCAACGGAGCCCAGATCAGCTCAAGATTCCCACTAAACCAATAAACCACACACATCCCTAGGCAAACGCTGATCGCTTCCGCACTGGCCAATCCATCAATGCCGTCCATGAAGTTATAGAGGTTGAGCATCCAGACCAAATACACCAACGCCAGGACGTTGCCGAACCATCCCAAATCAACGCTCATGCCGAATAGCTCAATCGGAGAAAGCCCGTTAAGCCAAACCAGTGCCCAAGCCGCTGCGATGAAATGTCCAAGCAACCGCCACCTGGCAGCGATATGTCCATGGTCATCGGCGAACCCGATAACGGCAACAAGTAGCCCCGAGCCAAACAGCCCATACAGCGCTACGGGACTTAACAGGCTCAGGCCGACCAAGACTGGCAGCGCCATTAGAAAGGCGACAACTATAGCCACCCCTCCCCCACGCGGTGTCGGGATCGAATGAGAGCTGCGCTCGTTAGGTATATCCATCAAACTCTTCGCCAAAGCATATTGGCGCAAGACAAAAGTTAATACCCACGAAACGGCGAATACCGCTATTAGAAGCCACCAAACAGTCATTTCGTTTGCTTTTCCAGGTAATAGCCAGCGGTCTGACGCATGGCTTTGTCCAAGTTTACGGGTGGGGTCCATCCCATTAAGTCGCGATTTTTACTGATATCGACTTGTAGCGATCCACAAATCCTCTGTGTGACAGCCTGCTTGCCAATTATTGAGGCTGCCAATTTCAACAACCACTCGGATAGCGGCAGAAGACGGGCAGGCTTACCCAGTGCCTTGGACAGACGACGCAGCAGTTGAGTTGTAGATAAGTCTTCACCGTCGCTTACCAGAAAGGTTTGGTTGGCGGCTGCCGGATGATCAATACACGTGACAATAAGGCTCACCAGATTTCCGATCGAAACCAGACTTCGCTGATTTCTAATCGCGCCTAAAGGCAAAGGAATACCTTTGCTAAGCCAGGTCAGCATACTCAGGAAATTGGCTTTCACTCCAGGCCCATAGACCAGCGGAGGACGGATGATTACCACTTCCATGCCGGTGTCTCGACCTAATTGCTTTAAACCCTCCTCAGCTTCGTACTTGGATACACCATACGGATCCTGCGGATTGGGTCGGTCATCGGCTTTGAACGGCTTGCCAGGGAGGGTACTTTCGCCATTAACCTTGATTGAGCTGATAAAAATAAAGCGCTTAACCCCTGATGCAGCGGCACGCTGCGCCAAACTAAGGGTGCCTTCCACATTAACCTTACGAAACTCGGCCAACGCGTCCACTGCAGTTTCATTCATGACATGCACTCGAGCAGCGGCATGAATGACTACTTGAACACCATCAAGCGCAGGCAGGACCTTGGTGTGGGTCAAGTTGAAGGGCTGGACCGGACACAGTCCGTGCAAGCGAGTGGTTCCGCGCGCAGCTGCGATCGGGTAGAACTTCTTATCCACCAACAGCTTGAAAACTACTGCTTCTCCAACAAAACCGCTTGCTCCTGTAACCAATACCTTCAGGGCGGTCATCTGGCCTTATTCCCTATCAACGCAGTCACCCAGCAAATACAAAAGAAAAACACTTTATCCCGCACCCGCCGTCGGCAACGCCAGGCACTGAATGAAAGCGTCATAAGGTGTCTGCGGCGTAATTCCAGCCAGGTTTGCACAAAAGGATCAGTCCCCTGCCCGACCAAGTGCGCAATCAACTGCACCTGATTGAACCACCAACCATCATGGATTGTTTGGTAACGGGCAATCAGCGGACTCAACCCCTTGTTGGCGCCTACCTGGTTCCGCTCGTGCTGGCGATAATCCATGGACGGTTCAGGGTCGATGTACCAGCGATAACTATGGCTACGGGCGAAGGCGTAGCAATACCAGTCGTGCAAGGTGACATCTTGTAGTTGCTGCCAGTTGGCGAGCATCGAAGCCTTTAGCGAATCCGCGAGGCTTTTGCTCATCACGTAAGTACATCCAGGCCCCGCAGCTTCGAACAAGAAATCCCATTCAACTTGGGGCTGTGCCTTGTCCAGCAAATGGGTTTTACCATCGGGCCAAAAAGCCGTGACGTTACTGGAGTAGGCGTCGATCTGACGGGTTTGAATGATATGGGTCGCACGCTGAAGCTTATCCGTATGCCAGACATCATCCTGATCGGCAAAGGCAACGAAGTCATAACTTTCAAAGTCAACATCGCGGATGAGTCGGAAGAAGTTGCGAGATGCGCCTCCAAAACTGCCGGCAGCTGGCAAGACCATAACTTCGGGGTGTTTAGCAGCGTAAGCCTCGCACCAAGCTTCGGTACCGTCAGTGGAGGGGTCGATGCTGATATGCACGGTTACGTCGACAGCTGACTGGCCGAGGATCGAGGTCAACTGCTCCTCGATCCACTGCATGCCATTGTAGGCAGCCAGCAAAACCGCAACCTTGGGATGTTTTACTGGCATGCCATTCCTGCTTGCACCGGTTAGACGCTACTGTTCGAACGGATTGAGCGCTCGAATCAGTGGGAAGGCGAATCCAGCAGCTTCTGCAGGTACTGACCGTAGCCAGTCTTCTTCAGGGCGTTGGCTTGAGCACCCAACTGCTCGGCAGTGATCCAACCGTTGTGGTAGGCAATCTCTTCCAGGCAAGCCACTTTAAGGCCTTGGCGCTGTTCGATGGTGTGCACGAAGTGACTGGCTTCCAGCAGTGAATCATGGGTACCGGTATCGAGCCAGGCGAAGCCACGGCCCAGCATTTCGACGTTGAGCGTCTTGCGCTCCAGGTACGCACGGTTAACGTCAGTGATTTCCAGCTCGCCACGCTCGGACGGCTTGATGCTCTTGGCGATCTCGACAACATCGTTATCGTAGAAGTACAGACCTGTAACTGCATAGTTCGACTTAGGCTTAAGCGGTTTCTCTTCAATGCTCAGCGCTCGACCAGTTTTGTCGAACTCAACAACACCGAAGCGTTCCGGATCGGAGACGTGGTAGCCGAATACAGTAGCGCCATTTTGTTGAGCGCTGGCGGAGCGCAAGTTGTCCGAGAAGTGCTGACCGTAGAAGATATTGTCGCCCAGGATCAGACAGCAAGGATCTTCGCCGATAAACTCTTCGCCGATAATGAACGCTTGTGCAAGACCGTCTGGACTTGGCTGCTCGGCGTAGGTCAGCTTGATGCCGTACAGGCTGCCGTCACCCAGCAACTTGCGGAAACACGGCAAGTCTTCAGGCGTGGAGATAATCAGGACTTCACGCATGCCCGCGAGCATCAGCACCGACAGCGGATAGAAGATCATCGGCTTGTCGTAGATCGGCAGCATCTGTTTGGATACACCGAGGGTCAACGGATGCAGACGCGTGCCCGAGCCGCCAGCGAGGATGATGCCTTTACGATTTGTCGTGCTCATTTATTCAGAACTTCCCTAAGCATTCGGGTTACACCACTTTGCCAAACCGGCAAGTGTAGAGAAAAATTGTCGCGCAGCTTCTGAGTATTCAATCGCGAATTCAGAGGCCGGCGCGCAGGTGTTGGATAAGCGATCGTTTCAATCGGATTGATCGCCGTCACGGCAAGCTGCTCGCCGTTGTCTTGGGCGAAGCCGATCACATGGCTAGCATAGCCGTGCCAGGACACTTCGCCACTGGCCGCCAAGTGATACAAGCCCGACAACTCGGGACGTTGCAGAACTTGTTGAATGGCCAACGCAGTCACGTCGGCAATCAGGTCTGCACCCGTCGGGGCTCCAATCTGGTCGGCGATGACGCTCAATGTTTCGCGATCCTTGGCCAGACGCAGCATGGTTTTGGCGAAGTTGTTGCCGCGAGCGCCATAGACCCAGCTGGTGCGGAAGATCAGATGCTTGCAGCCCGACGCAGTAATCGCCTGTTCACCGGCCAGTTTACTGGCGCCGTAGTGATTCACCGGGGCGACGGGATCTGACTCTTGCCATGGCAATGAACCCTGGCCGCTGAAGACGTAGTCAGTCGAGTAGTGAATCAGCCAGGCACCCAGAGTCGTGGCCTCTTCGGCCATGACTTGGCTTGCCTGACCGTTAACACGGTCGGCCAGCTCGGTCTCGGACTCGGCTTTATCGACAGCGGTGTAGGCCGCAGCGTTGACGATGACGTCTGGCTTGACCTGGCGAATCGTCGCGCGCAAGGCATCGAGATCGGACAGATCGCCGCACAAACCATCCACAACATGACGGTCCAGGGCGATTAATTCACCCAGCGGCGCGAGGGAGCGTTGCAGCTCCCAGCCCACCTGGCCGTTTTTTCCCAGCAGGAGTATTTTCATGCCTTGTTCGAGCGGTCCGCGTAGTTCTGATCGATCCACTGCTGATAGCTGCCGCTCTTTACATGAGCAACCCATTCAGTGTTGTTGAGGTACCACTCGACCGTTTTGCGGATGCCGGTTTCAAAGGTTTCTTCCGGCGTCCAACCCAGTTCACGCTGGATTTTGCTGGCGTCGATTGCATAGCGCTGGTCGTGACCTGGGCGATCCTGAACGTAAGTGATCAGGCTGGCATGCGGACGGTGAGCAGAATCGGGACGCAGTTCGTCGAGCAGAGCGCACAAGGTATGCACCACTTCGATGTTTTGCTTTTCGTTATGGCCGCCGATGTTGTACGTCTCGCCGATAACGCCTTCGGTCACAACTTTGTACAGTGCGCGAGCGTGGTCTTCGACGTACAGCCAGTCACGGACCTGATTGCCTTTGCCATAGACCGGCAGCGGCTTGCCTTCCAGTGCATTGAGAATGATCAGCGGGATCAACTTCTCAGGGAAATGGCATGGGCCGTAGTTGTTCGAGCAGTTAGTAACCAGGGTCGGCAAGCCGTAAGTACGGCTCCAGGCCCGAACCAGGTGATCGGAACTGGCCTTGCTGGCGGAGTATGGCGAGCTTGGCTGATACGGTGTGGTTTCGGTGAAGAGGTCTTCCGGACCTTCGAGGTCTCCGTAAACTTCGTCAGTCGAAATATGGTGAAAGCGGAAGTTGGCTTTACGCACATCATCCAGCGCAGCCCAATAGTGGCGCGCAGCTTCCAACAGGGTGTAAGTGCCGATGATGTTGGTCTGGATGAATTCAGACGGGCCAGAGATCGAGCGGTCAACGTGGGACTCTGCGGCCAGGTGCATGATCGCATCCGGTTGGTGTTCACGCAGGACGCGGTCGACCTGATCACGATCGCAGATGTCGACGCGCTCGAACACGTAACGCGAGTTCTGGCTAACTTCGGCCAATGACTCAAGGTTACCGGCGTAAGTAAGCTTATCGACGTTAACGACAGAGTCGTTAGTGTTGGAGATGATATGACGGATGACTGCCGAGCCGATAAACCCGGCGCCGCCGGTTACTAGAATTTTCACGCGAAACCATACCCTTGAGTTACTGACAGGGCCGCCAACCGAGCACTGTCTAATCCATGAATGCAGAAGCCATCAAGGTAGCTGAGGCCTCTGACAGAGTCAGTTTGAACCGACGTGGGCTTATGCCATTATCGGACAAGCGCAGCATTTTACAGCTTAATGACGGTTTTACTAATGGATATAGACAAGCTGTGGCTAAAGCTTAGTGCGCCTTGCGGTTATGTCGCAATCAGACAAGGCGCTTGCGTGAAGTTCTGGACGTACGTCCCAGAAACCAGCCCAAAATCGGCCCGATCACCATCCCGATCAGCAGCGCAACAACCATGACCAGCGATACCGGTAGTTGCGGTCCCGCCCAACCCAGGAATAGCAGGGAAACCGATTGCTGATTCTCGAGAACGAACGCCAGGATCACCAAAATCAGCAACAGGAGGAATACGGCGAGCAGTACGCGCTTGAGGTTACGCATAAGCGGTTCCTTGAATTACGGTGGCCGTCAAAGCATCTCCTCCTCGTCCTCGTTCACACGGTCACGCAATTCTTTGCCCGGCTTGAAATGCGGAACGAACTTGCCATCCAGGCTAACCGACTGACCGGTTTTTGGATTGCGACCTACGCGCGGCGCGCGGTAGTGCAAGGAGAAGCTGCCAAACCCACGGATCTCGATGCGATCACCGGTGGCCAGACATTGGGACATTTGTTCAAGCATGGTCTTGATGGCCAGCTCCACATCCTTGGATGAGAGCAGCCCTTGATGGGTGACAATTCGTTCGATCAACTCCGACTTCGTCATATTTTTCCCTTCTTTTTCAAGCAGCTAGATCAGCGCTTCAAAGGTTTTAGCACGCCCCGATGAATTTGAACAGCCTGAGTTTTTGACATCTTCCACCAACAATGAGATGCCCTCTTCCAGGACAGCGGAACACCGCTCGTGCACTCACACACTCATCGACAGATGACCAGCATGGTGCGCGTCAGATAGCCCGCGGGATTGAAGCCAAAGGGGTACTCATCCTCGTCTTTGGCATCATCTGACCTGGCTACAACTTTGTAGCCCGCCGCCTTGCACTCCTTGCTCGCTCGCTTGCGACACTTCTCCCATCCCGACCCCAACCCCGAACAATCGATCTCGATGCCACTGACCCCACGCACCGCGTGAGTCTTGGCGCTAGTGGTACAACCCGCCAATGTCAGAACTGCTATTACGACAATGAGCTTGTTCATTCGCTTCCTTAGGTCGGACACGTCACCCGACGGTCGCTCGCTTCAAGCTAGAGACTAGCTGTAAATAAACGATTGATCCGACTAAAGAAAGAGACAACTTGTTGAGAGGATTGGTTTCACGGCAAACAATTGCAGCGCCGTAAAACCATCAGATTCACTAAATCGCAGGCGTAAAAAAGGGCGACCGAAGTCGCCCTTTTTCTATGGTCCGACAGAACTTAGTTCTGTTTAGCCATTGCCTGGCGCAGCAGTGCCGCCATGGTGGTATCAGTTGCAGCTTCACCTTCCGGAGCAGATTTCAGGCTCTGGATGGCTTCTTTCTCTTCAGCATCGTCTTTCGACTTGATGGAGAGCTGGATTACACGGCTCTTGCGGTCAACGCTGATGATCTTGGCTTCTACTTCCTGGCCTTCTTTCAGTACGTTGC
>Ga0255334_1000257_pt1 | contig 50802 bp, 46 predicted proteins | sample EtOH5_35cm_T3_12_FD_202080 | JGI IMG/M metagenome (GOLD analysis project Ga0255334, IMG submission 202080) | Sandy soil microbial communities from University of British Columbia, Vancouver, Canada - EtOH5_35cm_T3_129 | ecosystem: Engineered > Artificial ecosystem > Sand microcosm > Unclassified ...
TTCTTCTTCCGCAAACCGTTTCTTGCTCATGATGTAATCCCCTCCGTTGCTTACTCCAGTATACAAAAAGGTACCCATAGCTTGAACACCTTTTTTCTAAGTGTCCATTCTATGGGTACCAGTGTATATAGGGGCCCTCTCTCTTATACTTAGATGTCGTCCTTCTCCAGGTCGGCGATCAGGGTTTCGAAGGTTGCTTCTACTTGCTCCCACTCTTCGTCGTCTTCGATCGGCTGGAGCATGTCGGTGCCGTCGTAGCGCAGGAAGTGGACTTCATACTCTTCTTCGTCTTCCTGGTCTACTGGCACGAGCACCAGATAGCTGCGGTCTTCAATGTCAAAAATGTACATGATGCGGAAGTCGTGAGGTTCCTCGGTGCCTTCTTCTGTCAGGGCAATGACATCGCCCACTTCAAACATTTCGTTCATCTCTTCGCTCATCGTGGTCACCTCGATTTTGCGTCCAAAAATCCTTGGAGGATCAATGTGGCCGCCATTTTGTCTATTACCGTCTTGCGCTTTTGACGACTGACATCGGCAGAGATCAGCATGCGCTCCGCAGCCATCGTCGTCAACCGTTCGTCCCACATGTGGACAGGAAGAGAAGTACGTTCCTCCAGAAGCTTCCCGAATGCCTGACACAATTCCGCGCGCGGTCCGATGGTGCCATTCATGTTTTTCGGCAGCCCTACCACAATCGCTCCGACCTGGTACTGAGCAATCAGTTCGCGCAGGCGGGCAAGGTCCTTTTCCTTGGATTGCCGCTTGATCGTCTCTACTCCCTGGGCAGTCCAGCCCAGTTCGTCGCTGACTGCTACCCCAATCGTCTTGTCGCCAACATCCAGTCCCAACAATCGTGTCATAAAGGCAGGCTTACTTGCGCTCGGACAAGTAAACGGTCACCAACTCTTCTATGATTTTGTCCCGTTCCAATTTGCCAATCAGGCTGCGCGCGTTGTTGTGGCGTGGGATAAACGCCGGGTCGCCAGAAAGCAAGTAACCGACGATCTGGGTGATCGGGTTGTATCCTTTTTCCTGCAGGGCTTTGTACACCTCTGTCAATATCTCTCGCACATCCGCCGCATTCGCTTCCTTTGGCACCGTGAACTTCATGGTATTATCCAACGAACTCACAATCAACACCTCGATTTCATCTGAGACTTATAGCCATATGGCCGCTTGCTACCCATTGTATTCGACCTCGGCCGACGCTACTCCTTGTCGATTCCGCAAAATTATCGCCCAGAAGTGTTATTTCGCCACCGCTTGACTTTTGACGAACTCGGCGACAGCATCCAGCGCTTCCTGCAGCTTGGATGGATCTTTCCCGCCTGCCTGCGCCATGTCCGGACGACCGCCGCCGCCCCCGCCGCAACGGGTCGCCACTTCCTTGATGATTTTGCCAGCGTGGATGCCCTGATCCATCAGGTCTTTTGTCACCCCGGCCACGAGGTTTACCTTTTCTCCATCTACCGCACCGAGAACGACCACAGCGGAGCCGAGTTTGTTTTTCAGCTCGTCCACCATGCCGCGGAGGTTATCCATGTCGACAGCAGAGACGCGGGCAGCCAGCACATTTTTGCCATCCACCTGTTTCAGCTGATCGGTCAGGGAAGCCGCCTCGATGTTGCCCAGTTTGGCGCGCAGCGACTCGTTTTCACGCTGCACTTCTTTCAGCTGCTGCTGCAGGCTTCCCACGCGCGCGGGCACTTCGGCCAATACCGGTGCTTTCAATGCGTGCCCGACTTCTTTCAGCGTCGCAAACTGCTGGTTCAGGAACTGGTAGGCGCCGCGTCCGGTCACGGCCTCGATCCGGCGTGTCCCCGCCCCGATTCCGCTCTCGCTGACGAGCTTGAACAGTCCGATTTCCGCGGCGTTGGTCACATGGCAGCCGCCGCACAGCTCCAGGCTATAGTCGCCTACTTTGACGACGCGAACGATGTCCCCGTACTTTTCGCCGAACAGCGCCATGGCGCCCAGCGCTTTTGCCTCAGCCAGCGGTTTGCTGGAGATCTCGACAGCGAGGTTCTCCCACACTTTTTCGTTGACGATCGCTTCGATGCGCTCCAGCTCTTCCGGCGTGATGGCGCTGATGTGCGTGAAGTCAAAGCGCAGTCTTTCCGGCGCGACCAGGGAGCCCGCCTGGTTGACGTGGGTACCCAGTACATCCTTCAGCGCCTGGTGCAAAAGGTGTGTCGCGGTATGGTTCTTGGTGACAGCCAGACGCGCTTCACGGTTGACCTCTGCCCGCACTTCGTCGCCTTTGCGCAGGGTGCCCGCTCCCACAATCACGGAATGAACGTTTTGGCCTTTAGGACCTTTTTGTACGTCCATGACGCGCGCTTTTACAGAATCAGAGATCAGCAAGCCTTCGTCGTTGATCTGTCCGCCGCTCTCTGCGTAGAAAGGCGTCTGGCTCAGAATGACTTGCACTGTCTGGCCTTCCTCCGCTTCGTCCGTCAGCTGGTTCTCGAAAATGATCGCTTCCACTTTTCCTGCAGCTACCAATTCAGTATAACCAACAAATTGACTCGTAACCGTCAGTTCAGACAATGGACCGCCCTGGATCTGCATGCTGTCTACATCCTGACGGGCTGCGCGGGCGCGCTCGCGCTGTTCTTCCATCGCCTGCTCGAAGCCGTCGCGGTCAACGGTCAGGCCTTGCTCATCGGCAAAGTCTTCCGTCAGGTCTACCGGGAAGCCGTACGTGTCGTACATTTTGAACACGTCTTGGCCGGAGAGCTGCGTTTTGCCTTCCGCCTTGGCGGTTTTCACCATTTCAGATAGAATCGCCAGGCCGTCGTTCAACGTTTCGTGGAAACGCTCTTCTTCCGCACGGATGACTTTTTCGAGGAATTCGCGTTTTTGCACCACTTCCGGGTAGAATTCGCCCATCATCGCGCCTACTGTGGCGGTCAGGCTGTACAGGAACGGCTTTTCCACGCCCAGCTTTTTGCCCATGCGCACGGCGCGGCGCAGCAAGCGGCGGATGACGTAGCCGCGTCCTTCGTTGGAAGGCAATGCGCCGTCCCCGATCGCAAACACGACGGTGCGCGCGTGGTCCGCGATGACTTTCAGGGCAACGTCCATTTCCGGGCTCGTCTTGTATGTCACGCCGGAGATTTTGCTGGTTTCCTCGATCAGCGGGAACAGCAGGTCGGTCTCAAAGTTGTTGTCCACGCCCTGGATGATCGAAGCCATCCGCTCGAGCCCCATCCCGGTATCGATGTTTTTCTTCGGCAGCGGCGTGTAGGTGCCGTCCGGATTGTGGTTGAACTGGGAGAACACCAGGTTCCACACTTCCAGATAGCGCTCGTTCTCGCCGCCCGGATACAGCTCGGGATCGTTCGGATCGTTGCCGAACTCCTCGCCGCGATCGTAGAAAATCTCTGTATTCGGTCCGCTCGGGCCTTCGCCGATATCCCAGAAGTTGCCTTCCAGCTTCACAATGCGCTCGACAGGAATCCCGATGTTTTTGTTCCAGTATTCAAAAGCTTCCTCGTCTTCCGGGTGAATGGTGACAGAGAGCAGCTTCGGATCAAAGCCGATCCATTTCGGGCTGGTTAAAAATTCCCATGCCCACTCGATGGCCTTTTCCTTGAAGTAGTCGCCGATGGAGAAGTTCCCCAGCATTTCGAAGAACGTATGGTGACGGGCTGTGCGTCCGACGTTTTCGATGTCGTTGGTGCGAATGGATTTTTGCGAGTTGGTGATGCGCGGGTTGTCTGGAATAATGCGGCCGTCAAAATATTTTTTGAGGGTCGCTACGCCGCTGTTGATCCACAAAAGGGACGGATCTTCGATGGGAACCAGAGGAGCGCTCGGTTCAATGCGATGTCCTTTTTCCACAAAGAAGTCCAGGAACATGCGGCGAATTTGATTGCCTGTCAGTTTCTTCATTTACATTCTCCTCTTATGAAAAAATAAAAAAAGCCCCCAATCCCCTCAGGGACGAGAACTGTTTTTCTCGCGGTACCACCCTGCTTACAGGCTTGCCCTCCACCGGGGCATGACAAATCCTGTCGCTTTCCGGGGGGATAACGGTGCCAAGCCGCCGGTTTTTGCCCGGTCTTAGGAGTAGCCTTCTGTCGCACTTCATCTGGCCGCTCTCTCAACCGTGGAGCGTCCTCTCTGTAAAAGGGCTGCGACGTACTCGTTCCCTCATTGATCAATCGCGTATTGCTTTGTTCGTATTATAAATTTTTTGGGCGATCACTGTCAACTTTCATGCATCATGAGAGCGATTCTGCTGATGACGACCTTGCAGACAGCCAAGATCGGCACCGCCACGATCAGCCCGATGATGCCGCCCAGCGCCTCCCCTGCGAGCAGCGCCATGATGATGAGCAGCGGATGCAGGTGCAAGGAACGTCCCACGATATGGGGCGAGAGGATGTTGCCCTCGACGACCTGGATGATGATGTTGATCGCGATCACGAGGAGCAGTGTCTTGGTCGAAATCGTCAGCGCGACGACAACGGCCGGCGCCGCCCCGATCAGCGGGCCGATGTAAGGGATGATGTTTGTCAAACAGACGAAGGTCGCGAGGACGAACGGATACGGCATATCCGCCCACCAATAGCCCAGATAGGCGAACAGGCCGACGATCAGCGCCACCATCATTTGACCGTGTATGTAATTGCCGAGCGATTCATTGATATCCCGCAGCACGACGAACACGCGCTTGCGGTAGGCGCGGGGAACGATCGACATCCCCGTCTCGTGCAGCTCCTTCATGTCCTTGAGCAAGTAAAAGGCAATGAACGGAACGACCGCGTAGGCGAGCACCTTTCCGAGCGAGTCTCGCGCGTTGTTCACCAGCTGGGTGACGGTATGCGACATCCGCTCGTGCGACTGGATAATGACGCGATCCACCCCATGCGAGATGCTGTCAGGCAAAAAGTATTTATGGGCTTCCCACTCACTCATCCATTTGTAGTACCACTCCGACAGTCTGGGCAAATCGTCGGCAAGCTCCACCAGCTGCTTCGTAAAGATCGGGATGGCATTGACGACGGCGATGGCGATGATGAGGACAAACGATGCGTAAATCAGCAAAACGGCGATGAGCCGCGGGACTCTGCGCCTCTCCAGCGCCTGCACGATCGGGTGAAGCACATAGGCGATGATCAGCCCTACCAGGACAGGCACCAGCACTTCCTCCAGCAAGTGAAGCAGTTGTGACAAGACAGGGCGGAGCAGCCATAGCAGGTTGCCGATGATCAGGATGGTGATGAGCCACAGGGCTGCGGCGAACAGGCGACTGCGCCGGAGTTCATCCACGCGGACAGACCTCCCTTTCCTATACCGTATTTCCTAGGGTGTCTCAGCCGCACAAAAAACATGTACCCTATTGACACATCAGAATCCTCGAAGTAGTATGGTAATACAAGTGGATATCTCCAAAGGGGAGTAGCTTTTTCGCGACATAGTCGTCATTACGGGAGAAATCCCCGGCTATGTTGGCAACATGTTGCATGATGTTGTAAGCAAGACCTTTGCCTGATGGGTAAAGGTTATGTGTATATTTCACGACCTTTGCCTGTCCAGGGAAAGGTCGTTTTCTTTTTCCCCCTTTAAAACAGACTATAGGAGGTATCAAGAAAATGGCCGGAGGATTCCGATTTGCCAAGGACAAGGAGGAAGAGAAATGGAACTGTTGTTTACCCCTGAATTTTGGTCTGCGCTGCTCGCCATCGTCGTCATCGACCTGGTGCTCGCCGGCGACAACGCGATCGTCATCGGGCTGGCCGCACGCAATCTCCCCGCCAGTCAGCAAAAGAAAGCGATCATTTTGGGAACGATCGGGGCGATCATCATACGTGCCCTGGCGACCCTGGCCGTGGTGTGGCTGCTGAAAATTCCTGGCCTGCTGCTCGTCGGGGGGTTCATCCTCGTGTGGATCTCGCTGAAGCTCTTGGTGCAGGAAGACAGCCATGAGGACATGAAGCCGAGTACCACCCTGGGAGCAGCGATCTGGACGATCATCGTGGCGGACACGGTGATGGGTCTGGACAATGTCATTGCGGTCGCAGGTGCGGCACACGGCGACTTCTTGCTCGTCATCTTCGGACTTATCATCAGTGTCCCGATCATGGTATGGGGCAGCACCCTGATCCTCAAGATCATGGAGCGTTTCCCGATCGTCATCTACATCGGCGCGGGAGTGCTGGCCTACACGGCCGCGAGCATGGTCACGTCGGAAAAATTCCTGGCGCCGTTCTTCACCGCCTATCCGTGGGTGAAATGGCTGTTCATCGTCGCCGTCGTCGTCGGCGTCCTGCTGACCGGACGAGTGATAAGCCAAAAGCAAAAACGGCTGGCCGAGCAATCGTAAGCGAGCCCGGGTTGCTGGCCTATCGCTATTAGCAGACAGCCAAACACCTCTTGCCAAAGCCCGTCAAGTCTCAACCCGAGACCGGCGGTGCTGCAAGAGGTGTTTTTTATTTGCATGGAAACATCCAGAGGCTCCACGATAAAGAAGCTGACGCCCATCCATGACAGGCGTCAGCTTTCCAAGCCATTCTCCCAACTAACGAGCGACGGCACGCATCAGCTTGCGGCCTGTTTTCACCATACGCCGGATGTCGCGCATGGAGAAGGGCAGCCGATTCCAGTTCAAGGAAAATCGACTGCGACGACGGGGAGCCATCAAATAGCCGATGACGGCCACGATTCCGCTTGTGGCCAAGACGCGCAACAGGCTTCTCATTACCAAAGAGCGTGCCACCTCCAGTTGTTTTGGCCGCTCAACCACGTCACATATTCAGTTGAGCGCTAACCGTTTGATCCTCGATAAACAGGTCATTGAGCGAATGCAGCGAACCGTCTTCCTCCACCTGGTAGACAGAGGCGATCTGCTCGCCCGCAACGCTCATCTCTATAAAGCAGTTCCAGCAGTAGTACTGATTGGTACCAATCTTTCCTACGTCTTTGGAACTGCAGTTCGGGCAAATAACACGCATTACGCTTTCCTCCCTTTCACGCCTGGCTACGAACCCATGTCCGGCACGATCAGGTTTTCTTCCCCGACGATGACGGAAGCCGGCGCGGTCAGGCGTTTTCGCCCTTCCGTTACATCCGCAAACCAGCCATTGGACAGTTCGTACCCTACTAGTTTCTCCCAGTTTGCAGAAAAGTAAACGTCTTCCAATCTGCCCAGGAGTTCTCCGGAAGCGGTGATGACCGCTTTCCCTTTTAGTCTTGTCTTTCCCGTCACGATGCCGACAGGTTCCAGATCGGCGAGATGAGGCAGGGGCGTAATCGCGTCTTTTCCCGATACGGTAAGGCAGGATTCCCCTACCGCGTAAATCCGATCGGCAGGAATGTAGGTACCTGGATGGAACCAGCCCTTTTCGCTCAGCAAGACTCCCTGTACATGCCAAGTGGAGTCACAGAGAATGTCATGGACGGTGCCGATCGTCTCTCCGGTTTGCAGACAGACAACAGGCAAGCCAACTACATCCAATGCCTTGCGCATATGGGACATCCCCCTTCCGCCCTTTTAGTATCTGGCGAAAGAAAGCCTGTCATGCGGCACAAAAGGTTCCAGACTCAATCGTGCCGCAGCCGCTCTTCCAAATAGCTGTACCTTACCCCTTCCTCATCCGTCTCCACGGCTGTGCGGAATGCGTCCGGCTCCCCGCACATGATGAGAAAAGACTTGCTTCGCGTGATTCCCGTGTACACGAGCTTGCGGCGGAGCATGCGGTAATAGCTTTTGACGAACGGCATCACGACGATCGGAAATTCGCTTCCTTGCGATTTGTGGACGGAGCAGCAGTACGCCAGCGTCAGCTGATGATACGCCGAGCGCTTGTACGTCACTTCCCGCCCGTCAAAGGATACGACCATCATCTCTTCGTTCTCTGCGTTTTCGTTCGGGAAAAAAATGGCCACAATCTCACCCATGTCACCGTTGAACACCTGTTCCTCGGCGTTGTTCATCAATTGCAGGACTTTGTCGCCCGTGCGGAAAGCCGTCTCCCCGAACGTCACTTGTCGCTTCTGGGCTGTCCTCGGATTGAACAGCTCCTGCAACTCTTCATTCAACCGGTTTACCCCGGCATTGCCTTTATAGATAGGGGCCAGAACTTGTACATCTTTTGCCGTATATCCTTTCTTTACGGCCCCGGAGCAAATTTGTTTCACGGCTTCCGGCACATCTTGTGGCGAACTTGTGAAAAATCGCCGATCCGGCGTCGTATGCAGCAGATCCATCGGCACATGTCCCTTGCGGACGTCGTGCGCCAGACGGATGATCGTGGATTCTTCGGCTTGCCGGTAAATTTCGGTCAGCTGGACCAGCGGTAGCAAGCCTGAGCGGATCATGTCCTGCAGCACGTTGCCCGGTCCCACGGATGGCAGCTGGTCCGGGTCTCCGACCATGATGATCTGCATCTCGTCCGGAATGGATCGAAACAGCTGATTGGCCAGCCAAATATCGACCATCGACATCTCATCGATAATCAGAAGCCGCCCCCGAATGGGATGTTCCGCATCGTGCTCAAAGCTTTCTCCTTTGTAGCCGAGCAGCCGGTGGATCGTCATCGCCGGCAGCCCCGTCGTTTCCGTCATTCTTTTGGCCGCACGTCCTGTAGGCGCGACGAGCACGATCGGGAACGGATTGTCTTCCCCGTACTTTTTCAGGTCCAGCGACAAGCCGTGGAGCTGGGCGAACACGCAACAGATCCCGCGGATGACCGTCGTCTTGCCGGTGCCGGGACCGCCCGTGAGCAGCATCAGGCCGGACGTGATTGCCTGTTCGATCGCATCCCGCTGCGTTTGCGCGTACGTGATCGCCAGCTCGTCCTCGACCGCGCCGATCGCCCGGTAAAACTCCGATGCCGGAAACGATCCAAACTGATCGCGGGCGGAAAAATGGCGCAGCCTTTTCGCCAGACCCAGCTCCGCGAAAAACAGAGAAGGCAGGTAGACGCGATCATCCTCCCATGCGACTTTGCTGCCAACGAACAGCGTCTCTACCGCATAGGTAATGTCTTCCGCTGCGAAAGCATGTCCTCCGCACTCGTCCAGCAGCCTCATCGTCTTCTCGCACAGTTCGTCTACCGGCAAGTATACATGCCCTTCCGAATAGGACGCCTCCTGCAGCGTGAACAGCGCAGCCGCCTTTACCCGCTCCTCGGAGGACGCTGCGATGCCGGTGGCGCGTGCGATGTCATCCGCCCGCTTGAAGCCGATCCCCTGCACATCCTCGATCAGGCGATACGGCTCTTCCTTGAGCACCGTCATCGTCTCCAGCTTGTACGTCTGATAAATGCGCAGGGCCATGTTGACGCCGATGCCAAAATCGTACAGGAAGACCATGGCGCTCTCCAGGGAGCGATGCTCGATGACCGATTCGTAGATGATTTTGGCGCGCGCCTCCGAGATCCCCGGCACCCCCGCCAATCGCTCCGGATCGTCGGCGATGATGGTCAGGGCGTCTACCCCCAGATGCTCCACGATGCGCTTCGCCATTTTTTTGCCGATGCCTTGAAAGAGTCCGCTCGCCAAATACCGCTCGACACCCGCGACAGTCTTGGGCGTTTCCCGTTCGTAGCGCCTGGCGACGTACTGCTGGCCAAAGCGGGCATGCGTCTTCCATTCCCCGTAAAAGGTGTACAGCTCATCTGGATGAGGACGTGGAAAGTTGCCGACGATCACTACTTCCGACTCTTTGATGGACTCAGTTGTCTCTTCTATTTTTAGACGGATCACCCCGTACCACGTTTCTTCGTTGTAAAAAATTTCTTGCGAGACACATCCGCGGATGTACGTCTCTGCAAACAAGGAAATGGACTGCTGCTCCCCCATCCTGCTCCCTCCTTACCCAGCTTGATTCTCGATCCCTATAGGAAGGAAAAAATCCACTTCGCCCTAAGTGGATTTTACCCGACAACTCTTGTTAAATTGTAAAGCGTTTTACCTGTTCTGACAACCGCTCTGCCATTTTCGCCTGACCACAGCGGAACGTGGCACTTTACGCAAGCAAGAAAAGGCAATGAAAAAACCAGCGAGTGCTGTTGGACCCTCTGGCTTTGTTTTGATTACCCCGTGATTGTGGTGGTCGAGACGGGGGCGTAACTGACGATTTCCAGTACAACGACCGTGTCAAGAGCAATACTTTGACCGGTTGGCAAGGTAATGGCAAGCGAGCCGACTCCGGTTGCGCCCGGTGTATAGACAGACAGTCCTGCCATCTGCAGCAAACCGTTGATGTATACGTTATAGTAGCTGTTGTCCGCGTCTAAAGTCGGCAATTCCGTCGATGGGTTGCCGTCATCCCCCATAAAATCGGCGGCGTCGATACTCAAGGTCGTGGGGCCCGTCGTGAGTGCAGGGACCTGGTAAAACAACCTTGCCAGGGTAGGATCCAAGGTTGTGGTCGTCGTTGCGCCTACGACAATTTTCATGATTTCAAGTGCCATGTGAAATTCTCCTCCTTTCAGCATGCTACTGTATTATATGAGGACTTGCTGAAAGCGTGTGGGACGAGTGACGCTTTTCTCGATCCCATTTTGGCGAAGAAAATTTGTCCACACTCAGGACGGGGGCATCAAAATCTTCACGAACTGCAGCATAATCACGGCGCCAGCCGGTGGTACATCCATTGATTTCAGCAGCAGCACACCTCTTCTCACGTCGTAAAGAATCGGGGGCTGCAGCATTCCATTTATAAAAAGGTTGATGTAGGATACCCGGTCCGGATTCAAAATCACGGAGGAATCATATTCAAGCATTCGGTCGTGGTCAGTAAAAATGCGTGCTGCCCCATTCGCGGTCGCGCAGTAGTATGAGACCTCTGTCTGCAGCAGTTGATTTTGATCGATGCCGGGATAAATATCCGGACATCCTAGCGGCATGAACAGCCCTGGTCTGATCAAAGAAACCTTGCGTGTCAGCATATCATCCCCCTGGTCAACGGCATCTGCTTTTAGCGTATGATTTCCCGCCAGGAATGGAGTTGGTTATTTACCCTGCTTGCGTACGCAAAAAAACCGCTCGGGCAGAAAGTCTTCCCAAGCGGCCTCTTTCACAGCTTTGTCTATGCGGTTGCAGCCGTTACCGCTTCACCAGGCGGTTTGCGATGTCAGCCACGGCCTGCGCCGCCAGCTTCGCCTGCTCTACCGTGTTGGTGATGCCGAAGCTGAAGCGGATGGCAGAGTGTGCGATGCTGTCGTCCAGCTTCATCGCGCGCAGGACGTGGGATAGCTCAAGCGAGCCGGACGTGCAGGCGGAGCCGCTCGCCGCAGCAATGTGCACGATGTCCAGATTCATGAGCATGGTCTCGGTATGAACCCCTATGAAGCTGACATTGAAAATATGGGGCAGGACGGCTTCCCGGCGGCCGTTGATCTGGTACGCGATCCCCGCCTCTTTCCAGACGGACTCCATCTCCGCTTTCATCCGTTTGTACTTGGCGACGCGGTCGTCCATTTCCTCCGCAGTCACTCTCGTCGCTTCCGCAAAGCCGACGATCCCCGCCAGATTCTCCGTCCCGGCACGCCGCTTCCGCTCCTGGTTCCCCCCGTGCACGATCGGGGTAATCGGGACTTTTCGACCGAGGTACAGCGCCCCCACGCCCTTTGGCCCATTGATTTTATGGGCGGAGACAGAGAGCATGTCCACCGGCAGCTGCCGCACGTGAATGGGCAGGACGCCAAACGCCTGCACCGCGTCCGTATGGAACACAATCCCTTTCTCATGCAAAAAAGTCCCGATCTCGACAATCGGCTGAATCGTGCCGACTTCATTGTTGCCGTACATGATGGAGACGAGCACCGTATCCGGGCGAACCGCTTCTTTCAGGTCAGCCAGGCGGACCGAGCCTGTCTCATCGACCGGCAGGTATGTGACCTCGAAGCCGGCCTGCTCCAGGTGCTCGCAGGCATGCAGGACGGCGTGGTGCTCGATCTGCGAGGTGATGACATGGCACCCCCGCTCCCGCAGCGCCATCGCACCGCCGATGATCGCCAGATTGTCCGCCTCCGTCCCGCTCCCGGTGAAGATGAGCGACTGCGGGTCGGCATCCATGAAAGCGGCGATCTGCTCCCTCGCCTGCTCCAATGCCTTGCGCGCCTCCCTGCCAAAGCCATGCACACTGGATGGGTTGCCGAACACATGCGTCAAATATGGAGTCATCGCCTCCACGACCCGGGGATGTACCGGAGTAGTGGCGGCGTGATCAAAATACATCATGTCAGACACGGGTGTCACCTTCTGTTAATTCGTCAATTTTTACCAATTAATTTTTGACGGTCGTCAAATGTAAAACATGTAGCTGTCCGATCGGCCATCGTCCTCAAAGTTGATCAAATCCTGCAGCGTGGTCGAATCGAGCACCGCAGAAATGCTGTCGCGGATGCGCAGCCACAGGTAGCGTTTTGCCGGATCTTCCTCTTCTGCGAACTCTACCGGGCTGATCGGCCCTTCCAGGACGCGGATGATATCGCCAGCCGAGATCTCTGCGGGCTGCTTGGCAAGCACATAGCCCCCGTAGGCACCGCGAATGCTCTTTACCAAGCCCGCATTGCGCAAAGGCGCGATCAGCTGCTCCAGATAATGCTCAGACAAATCGTGACGCTGGGCGATGCTTCGCAAGGAAGTCGGCCCTTCTCCGTTACGGTTGGCCAACTCCATCATGATCGTCAGCCCGTAACGCCCTTTCGTAGAAATCTTCACGTTACAACTCTCCTCTTTAACTGTATCGTTTCCCCAGTCCTCACTGCCTACATGACTTGGCCGTGTCGGGACACACTAGCATCCAGGGGGGTGAAGTATGATGGCGACAAACAAACGTTCAGAGCGGGGCCGCAACCACCCGTCTGACACCTTGTATGATCAGCCGGCCGGAACGATCGCTCACAAAGCCCGTTACGGGGCCAGCGAGCAAAGCAAGCAACCGAATGAAAACGGCGATTTGCCCAATAAACCAGGCGGAGATGTCCGTACCTGACTGTCGCCTCCCCCTTATTCGGGGGAGTTTTTTTGCGGCGGCAGTTCGCGATCATCCAGTTTTTTTCGCTCTTCCTGAAATCTCCGAATATGCCGCTCGTAGCCATGGTCCTTCGGCTGGTAGAACGAGTAGTTTACCCCATCTGGCAAATACTGTTGCGGCACATACCCATAGGGGTAATCATGGGGATATTTGTAGCCTTTTCCATGTCCCAGCTTCGCTGCACCCTTGTAGGCTGCGTCGCGCAGATGGATCGGAACAGGCTTGTGCCCGTCGTTACGAATGCGCTCCAGCGCCGCATGAATGCCGTTGTAGGCGGCGTTGCTCTTGGGCGCCGTCGCGAGGTAGGTCGTCGCTTGCGCCAGAGGAATGCGCCCCTCTGGCATGCCGACCAGCTCTACGGCCTGAAAGCAGGCAGTGGCGACAGCGATGGCTTGCGGGTCTGCGTTGCCGATGTCCTCGGATGCGGAGATGACCAGCCTGCGGGAGATGAAGCGCGGGTCCTCTCCCGCGTCGATCATGCGCGCGAGCCAATACAGGGCTGCATCCGGGTCGGAGCCGCGAATGGATTTGATGAAAGCGGAGATCGTATCGTAATGATTATCCCCGCTCTTATCGTAGCGTACTGCCCTGCGCTGAATGGACTCGACCGCGACATCCAGCGTAATCAACACGCGCCCGTCCTGATCCGAGGGAGTCGTGGTGACAGCCAGCTCCAGGGCATTCAACAATCGCCGGGCATCGCCTTCCGCGTAATGGATCAAATGTTCGGCAGCCTCGGGCGTCAAGGAAACGGACAGTTCCCCCAAGCCGTTCACCTCGTCCGTCAGCGCGCGATCCATCACCTGCTTCAGCTCCTCATGCGTCAGTGGCTGAAGGGAGAAAATCCGGGAACGGGACAACAGCGCCGGATTCACCTCAAAGAAAGGATTTTCCGTCGTCGCGCCGATCAGGATGATCGTTCCTTCTTCCACATACGGCAGCAAGGCGTCCTGCTGGGATTTGTTGAAGCGATGAATCTCGTCGACAAACAGCGTCGTCCGCTGATTGTCCATCACGAGCCGTTCCTTGGCTGCCTCCACCACTTTCCGAATATCCGCCACGCCAGCGGTGACTGCATTCAACTCGGAAAAATGGGATTTCGTCGACCGGGCAATGACTTTTGCCAATGTCGTCTTCCCGGTTCCCGGCGGTCCGTAAAAAATCAGGGAAGACACCTGGTCCGCTTCGATGGCGCGCCGCAGCAGCTTGCCAGGCGCCAGGATGTGCGACTGACCGATGACCTCCTCAATCGACTGCGGCCGCATCCTTGCAGCGAGCGGCTTCTGCTTGCCGCCGCCCTGCTGGTCATAGGCAAACGCAAAGAGATCGTCCATCGCTCACACTACCCTTTTACCGGCTGCCAGTCCAGCAGGTCGCGCACAACGACACTGGCCAGAATCAGTCCGGCTACCGAAGGGACAAAGGCGTTGCTTGCCGGAGGCTGCCGCACTTTGCTGATGGGGGATTGGGGATTGGACACGATCTGCTCGCGCACGTCTGAGCGCACGGTCACAGGAATCTCGCGGGAATAGACCACTTTTACGCCTTTGTAGATCCCTGCCTTGCGCAGCTCGCGGCGGATGACCTTCGCGATCGGATCGTAGCTCGTCTGGGATATATCGGCGACCTCGAAGCGCGTCGGATCCATTTTGTTCGCTGCTCCCATGCTGGAGATAATGGGAATGTTGCGTCGCTTTGCTTCCTTGATCAGAAACAGCTTGGCAGACATGGTGTCCATGGCGTCCACAATATAATCTACCTCATGCGAGAAAAATTCGTCAGCCGTCTCAGGCGTGAAGAACATGTTCAAGGTAACGACCTCGCACTCCGGATTGATAGAGGCGATCCGTTCCTTCATCAGTTCGGCCTTCTTTTGCCCGATCGTGTGAAGTGTCGCATGAATCTGGCGGTTGATGTTGGTAATGTCTACGGCGTCCTTGTCCACCAAAACGAGCTTGCCCACTCCGGTTCGCGCCAACGCCTCCACCGCAAACGAGCCGACTCCGCCTATGCCCAGCACCGCGACGCGGCTATTTTTCATTTTTTCCAAACCTTCGGGACCGAAGGCCAGTTCACAGCGGGAAAATTGATGCAGCATCGTTTTGTCACCTTTTTCGTAAGCAATTATGATTATCAATCGGAAAAGTAGGATTCCAGCGAAAAAAGGAGCCCCATTATGCCGTGCAGCTCCTTAGTTTTGAACCTGCTCATCGCAGGTGGGTGCCTTGCCCAACCATTGCAGACGTCCACTCGAACGGAGGCATGCCTTTATGATTGTGGACGAAAAACTCCCGATTCAAACTTTGTGGCTCAAAACTATTGGATTTCACGTACATCGCAGGGCTTCATTATAGTATTACCACTGTATCAAATCGCAATGCGGTTGTGCAAGTCGTCGTTACGCTTCTCCCTTTTCTTCTTTCGTTGCGGTCGAGGCGATGTGCAGGTCGGACAGCTGTCTTGGCGCTACCACATTCGGTGCGTTTACCATCAGGTCGGTCGCACTCGCTGTTTTCGGGAACGCGATCACTTCGCGCAGGTTGGTGCGCCCTGCCAGCAGCATGATCAAGCGGTCCAGACCGAGCGCGATGCCGCCGTGTGGGGGAGTCCCGTATTCGAAGGCGTCGAGGAGGAAGCCGAATTGCTCGCGCGCTTCCTCCGGCGTAAAGCCGAGCGCCTTGAACATTTTCTCCTGCACGTCGCGCTTGAAGATCCGCATGGAACCGCCGCCCAGCTCGTAGCCGTTGAGTACCATGTCGTACGCTTGGGCGCGGATTTGGCCGGGATCGGTGTCAAACAGGTGCAGGTCTTCGTCTTTTGGACGGGTGAACGGATGGTGCAGGGCCACGTAGCGCTTCGCCTCTTCATCCCATTCGACGAGTGGGAAATCGACGACCCACAGGAACGCGAACTTGCTGTGGTCAATCAGGCCGAGCTCGGCACCCAGCTTGGAGCGCAGCGCACCCAGAGCATCGGCCACCACTTTCGGCTTGTCTGCCACGAACAGGAGCAAGTCGCCGTCTTGCGCAGACAGACGCTTTTTCAATTCAGCGATCTCTTCTTCTTTGAAAAACTTTGCGATCGGGCCTTTCACTTCGCCGCCCTGAAAGGCGATGTAGGCCAGGCCTTTTGCGCCATAGCGGTTCGCGAATTTTTGCAGATCGTCAGCTTCCTTGCGGGAGTAGTGGCCGCAGCCTTTGGCGTTGATCGCCTTGACTTGGCCGCCGCCGGCAACGACGCTGACGAAGACTTTGAAGTCGCTGCCTGCGACCAGGTCGGATACATCGGTCAGCTCCATGCCGAAGCGTACGTCCGGCTTGTCGGAGCCGTAGCGTCCCAGCGCTTCCGCATAAGTCAGGCGCGGGAACGGAGACGGGATGTCTATGCCGAGCGTTTGTTTGAAGACGTATGCGACCATGTTTTCCATCATCGGCAAGATTTCTTCCATCGACAGGAACGAAGTCTCGATGTCCACCTGGGTGAATTCAGGCTGGCGGTCAGCGCGCAAGTCTTCGTCGCGGAAGCAGCGCACGATCTGATAGTAGCGCTCCAGACCGGATACCATCAACAGCTGCTTGAACAGCTGCGGAGATTGCGGCAGCGCGTAGAATTCGCCCGGGTGCACGCGGGATGGCACGAGGTAGTCGCGAGCGCCCTCCGGCGTGCTCTTGGTCAGCATCGGCGTCTCCACTTCCACGAAGCCGTGGTTGTCGAGGTAGTCGCGGAATGCCTTTGCCGCTTTGCTGCGCAGGATCAGGGAACGCTGCACCTCCGGACGGCGCAGGTCGAGGTAGCGGTATTTCAGGCGAACCTGCTCATCCACATCGATGTCGTCCTCGATTGGGAAAGGCGGTGTTTTCGCTTCGTTGAGAATTTGGATGTCGGCGATGTGCACTTCCACTTCGCCCGTCTGCAGTTTCGGATTCACTGCTTCCGGCGCACGGTTGACGACGGTCCCTTTTACGACCAGCACGTATTCGCTGCGCACTTTGTCGGCCAGCTCCCATGCCTCCTTGTTGTGCTCCGGGTTGAACACGATCTGCACGATGCCTGTGCGGTCGCGGAAGTCGATGAAAATCACTCCGCCGAGGTCACGGCGTTTTTGTACCCAGCCGTTCAGGACGATTTCCTGTCCGACGTGTTCTTTTGTCACCTCTCCGCAATGTACGGTGCGATATTGCCATGCCATGTTGAGATCCTCCACTCGATTTCTAGTTTGTCTGGTGCAATTTGGCGTTCAATTCGGAAACGAGGCTGGCCCGTTTGACCTCTTGCTGTTCCCCTGTTGCCATTTCTTTGAAGACGACGGTGCCGCTCGCCAGCTCGGACTCGCCGATGATCGCGGTAAAGCGCGCGGATAGGCGGTCGGCTTGCTTCAGCTGCGCCTTCATTTTGCGGTCCAGATAGTCCAGCTCGGCTGCGATGCCTGCCCGGCGCAGTTGATCGACGAGGACAAAGGCCGCTTGCTTGGCCGCAGGCGACTGCACGACGACGAAGCAGTCGATGCCTCCCTTGACTGGCAGCTGCACGCCTTGCTTTTCCAGCGCCAGCAGCAGCCGCTCGATGCTGAGCGCAAAGCCGATGCCCGGCATGTCGTCGCCGCCCAGCTCGGCCACCAGGCCGTTGTAGCGTCCGCCGCCGCACAAGGTTTCGACCGCCCCGATCTCCGCCATCTTGATTTCGAACGCGGTCAAGGTGTAGTAGTCCAGTCCGCGCACCAGGCGAGGATTGACGTGGTACGGGATGTCGAGCGCGGCCAGATAGCCCTTCACCGCCTCAAAGTGCGCAGCGGATTCCTCGCTCAAATAGTCGAGAATCGATGGAGCGTCTTTGGTCAGCGTCCTGCACTTCTCGTTTTTACAGTCGAGCACGCGCAGCGGATTGCGGTCGATCCGGGATTGACAGTCCTCGCACAGCTCGGTTCGCACGCCGTTCAGATGCGCCAGCAGATGCTCGCGGTGACGGGCGCGGTCTGCCAGCGTGCCGACGCTGTTCAGCTCGACGCTCAGCCCGTTCAGGCCCAGCTCCTGGTACAGGCGGATGGCGAGGCCGATCACCTCGGCGTCAATGGCGGGATCGCTGGAGCCGATCACCTCGGCGCCGAACTGGACAAACTGGCGGTAGCGGCCTGCCTGCGGGCGCTCGTGGCGGAACATCGGTCCCAGGTAGTACAGCTTGGTCGGCTGGTTGGACGAGCCGTACAGCTTGTTTTCCACATAAGAGCGGACGACGCCGGCGGTCCCTTCCGGCCGCAGCGTCAGCGCGTCTGTGCTGCGCGGATTGGCGACGCTGTACATCTCCTTTTCCACGATGTCGGTGGTCTCGCCTACGCCGCGCTGGAACAGCTCGGTGCTCTCAAACAGCGGCGTGCGGATTTCCTGATAGTTACAGCGGCGGCACAAATCGCGGGCCTTGGCCTCGATGTAGTGCCACAGCTCGACGGTGCCGGGCATGATGTCCTGGGTACCGCGAGGAATTTGAATTCGCGTCATTTTGCAAGAACCCCCATTAAGAAAATAAAAAAGCCCCTCGCCTCCCGACATGCAGCGATGCCACATGCCAGGGACGAGAGACTGGTTTGAACTCCCGTGGTGCCACCCTGATTGAGCGGCCTGTTTCGCAAGCGAAACGGCTCACTCCTCTTGAAAAAGCCGTTAACGCCGGCGCACGCCTGCCAGTTACTGAGGAAGCCGGTCCGCTTCAGCCGTTCACTGCGGTCTTCGGGGATGTCATTCACCAAGTCGTCATACAAAAGCACTTTCAGCCACGGTGCTTTCTCTCTGGATATCCGGTGCCTGGCTACTCGTTCCCGTCATCAGATCTTGTTCCTATTACAAAAGCTTATTGAAAATAATAGCAAACCTGCTGGCCTGGCGTCAACAGGCGCTGTCGGAAAACTTTTTTTGCAAACCATTTAGCGGTTGGCAGCAGCCGTCTTTCCGAAGTAAATGTCATCCAGATCGCGCAGCTTGTTTTCCACGAGCACGCGGTGCGTATCGTTGTACGTCTTGGGGTCCTTCGGGTTCGGCCAGCGCGCCAGCTTGCCGCTGCCAGGCGCCATCAGCTTGGAGACCGCTCCGCAGCCCAGCCCGAGGATCGTCTGGACCTCTTCCATGATCATGATGTTGTAGATGCTCTCCTGACCTGGCTTGGAGTAGCCGACATTTTCCAGATTGCCCAGGATGTTTTTTTGACGGTACAAGTAGTATGGATCGTAGCCGTGCGCACGAGTCCACTGCGACGCCATTTCCATCATTTTACTGATCTCATCCCGGCTCGCCACCTTGTAGCGCTCCTTGTGCTGCGTCATCTCGGAAGCGCGTTTGAACGAGAGCGTATGCACCGTCAGCGAGGCAGGCATCAGCTTCTCGATCTCGCCCAGACTGTGCGAGAGCTCTGCCACGCCTTCGTTCGGCAGGCCGATGATCAGGTCCATGTTGATGTTCGTCAAGCCCATCTCCATAGCGAGGTGGTACTTCTCGATCGTCTCCTCGACTGTGTGGTGCCGGCCGATCGCCTGCAGCGTCTCCTGGGTAAACGACTGCGGATTGATGCTGATCCGGTCGACCTCCCAGCGCTTCATGACCGCCAGCTTCTCGCGGGTGATCGTGTCGGGCCGTCCTGCTTCCACGGTCAGCTCCCTGACCGCGTCCATATGCGGGAAGGAGCGGTGCATCGTCTGAAACAGCTGATCCATGTCATCGGCCGTAATGCTCGTCGGCGTCCCTCCCCCGAAGTAGATCGAGGTGATGCGCTGGTCGTTTTCCGTCAGCCACTTGCCGAGCTGCTCCATCTCGTAGTGCAGCCCCTCCAGAAACGGATGGACCGACGCGGTATGGCTGCGGATCGCATAGGCCGGAAACGTGCAGTAGGCGCATTTGGTCGGGCAAAACGGAATCCCGATGTAGACCGACAGCTCCTGATCGATGCGGTACAAATCAGGCATGACCTTCAGCTGCCGGTCGACGATCTCTTGCAAGAGCTGCAGCTTGTACGGGCGCAGGATCACATCCTCCCGCAAACGGCGATGCGCCTCCTCCCGCGCGATCCCAGCCGCATTCATCCGGTGCAGCAGCTTGGTCGGGCGGATGCCCGTCAAAATCCCCCAGCCCTGCTCGATTCCGGAATATTCTTCCAGCAGCAAAAGCAAGGCGTAGCAAAGCACCTGCTTCGCCGTCTTGCGCATCGCCTTTTCTTCGCGAGACACATCGTTTCGATTGACCTGATGCCGAATGCGGCGAACACCGTCGTACAGCTCGCCTGTCGCCAGCACCCCGCCTTCTCGCAGCGCCAGTTCGAGCCTGAGCTTCAATCCAGGCTCCTCTGTCCATTCCCTTTCGAAAGACAGCTGCGGATCTTCGTAGAACAAAGCGAGAATCAGGGACAGTTCCCGCTCAAATGCGTGCCCTACGCATGTAATCTGAATCATAGGTTCACCTGCTTTTCAGTATGCCACTCCTCATCTTAGCTGACCGCGAGCAAGCCGGTCAACCGTTCAAGCGGCATCACCTGCAAGCAATCCCGTCCACTATTTCCGTTTTCTGCGCATATGCTGGACGTCCCGCACGCTGTTGGGGAACTCCCTGGACAGTTCCACATCGTTTAGCCTCGACTCTTTTTCCAAAAAATCGTGAAAATCGACGGAAAGCAGCTTGCGGTTCAGCTCCTGGGCGAATGTCTCCTTGTCCGACTGTCTCACGCTGGATTCCTCCCGGATGCGATGTTGTCTCTCTAGTATTGCCAGTTGCTTGGAAAAACAACCCGTAAAACCATGCGGAAGTTTGTCGGATGATGCAGGAAAAAGCAGGAGAGAACGCGAAAGAAATACCTTTGCCAAAAAGATGCAAAAAGAAAGCCTTGACAAAGATAAATCAGCTGGAAAGGATGTCAAAAAAGTGTTTCGTCAAAAGCTCCTGAGGTCACTCCTGACTATCGCATGCGCCGTTTCCCTCCCCGTCACGACAGCTTGGGCCGCCGGCTCTGTTCAGGTCTCCGTGGACAAGCTCAACGTCCGCTCGGGTCCCAGCCTTCAGGATTCCGTCATCACCACGCTGCCGATCAAAACGGTGCTGCCCGTAATCTCCTCCAAAAACGACTGGATTCAGGTAAAGCTGCCCAGCGGCAAAACCGGCTGGGTCGCCAATTACCTGGTGACAAAGCAGCAAGCCGCGGCGGCACCTGTTTCCCAGATTGAGAGCACAACCACCGGTCTCAACGTCCGCTCCGGACCGGGCCAGACCTATTCGGTCATTCAAACAATCAATCCGGGGACGCGCTACCCGATCGTGCAAAAAAATGGGCAGTGGATCCAGATCCAGCTGTCCGGCCAATCCAAAGGCTGGGTCGCCGGCTGGCTCGTCAAGGAAAACGCAAGCGGCAATCAGGCAGCCGGGACATCCGCTGCGGGCAGCAGCACAGTGCCCTCCCCGACTGCGCCGACGGCTCCTTCCGCGAATCCGGGAAGCACGCCTGCAAAGCCTTCCGCAGTCCAAGGCGCCAGCCTGACGCTGGAATTCGCACCGTATGTGTACGCGACTCCCGATTCCAGCACCCCGGCGATCGGCCAGCTGCACCCTGGCGAGAACGTCACCGTCCTGGCTCAGCAAAACGGCTGGATCCAATTCCCGTATCAGGGAGTCAACGCGTGGTTCCCGACCGATGAGGGAGCCCTTCCCTCGCTGCCTGGCACAGGCGCGAGCAGCCAACCCGGATCGGGCGGCGGGACTGTGACACCGCCTGTAAACGGCCCGGCCGTGACCACTCCCTCTGCCGGTCAGCCGGCGCCGCCTGCCAAGCAGACCGCCAAAGTGAACACGGACGGTCTCAACCTGCGCAGCCAGGCCAACACGACGAGCGCCGTCCAGGGGACGCTGCCGCTGGGAAGCACGCTGACCGTCCTGGAAAAGCAAGGCGAATGGTATCGGGTCCAAACGCAGGAGGGCAAAACCGGCTGGGTCGCCGGCTGGCTCGTGACCGTGTCACAGCCGGAAGCCGTGACTTCATCACAGCCGGGAACTCCGGCTCCCAGCGGTCCGTACGTCACGATCATCAACCCGGATACGAACATCCGCTCCGGACCCGGCACCGAGCACACGGTCGTGTCGCTCGCCCACACCGGTGAGAAATACGCCATCGTCAGCAAGTCCGGCGATTGGTTCCAGGTGAGCTTGAGCAGCGGAGCAACCGGCTATATCGCGGGCTGGCTCGTGTCGGCAAGCGGCGTTCCTGCCGTCACCCGCTCCACCGAGCTGGCCGGCAAAGTCATCGCAATCGACCCGGGCCACGGCGGCAACGACAACGGCGCTACAGGCTCCAGCTTTTCGACATTGGAGAAGACGGTGAACCTGCAAGTCGCCCTGCTCCTGCGCAACAAGCTGGAGGCTGCAGGGGCCAAAGTCATCATGACGCGTACGGACGACCGCAAGCTGACCTTGCAGCAGCGCGTGGATGTCGCTGTCGGCAGCCACGCCGATGTTTTCGTCAGCGTCCATCACAACACGCATCCGAATACCGCCACCAACGGGTCGATCGTCTTTTACTACAACCAGGGCAACTCCAACAAGCTGGCCTCCTTGGTACAAAACGAGCTGGTCAAGGCGACCAGCTACAAAGACCTGCAATCCCGCTTCGGCGATTACTTCGTGCTGCGGGAAAATTCGGTGACAGCCATCCTCGCGGAGATCGGCTTCCTATCCAACTACAACGACGAAATCCGTGTCCGCTCGGAGAAACAGCAGGATCTGGCCGCCGAGGGCTTGTACAAAGGGATCGTCCAATACTTCTCCGCGCAAAACACGCAGGGCAGCTGAGCCGAATGGACAGACCGCATCCCCTTCGAGCAAACAGGGAAAACCGCCAAGCATCAAGCCTGGCGGTGCCCTGTACGCGAAGGGGATTGTCTTGTTTCCTTGGCCATGGTCGCGCCAGCCTGACGGACACGCGGAAATTCCAGGCTTCGCTCTGCTCGAAGCCCCGGCTACAAGTTCAGGTGCTCCTTCCACGCTGTGGGCGTGAGCAATGTCCAGCGTGTGCCCCAGGCAGGGATGCTTCACCTGGTTCCGGGAGGCAAGGAAAAGCGAATTCCCCCTGCCGGCCAGACGAGCTTGCCTTCCCCGGCCTCGGCTTGTACGGAGATCAGGTTCGTCTTCCCGACAAAATCGGCCACAAAGGAGTAGGCAGGATTTCTGTAAATGTCTTTCGGCGTCCCCTGCTGTTCGATTTTCCCGTGGTTCATCACCACGATTCGATCAGACATGGACATGGCTTCCTGTTGGTCATGGGTCACGAACAGAATGGTCACTCCGGTCCGCTTTTGCAGCTCCTTGATTTCTTGGCGCATGTGCACGCACGGTTGTCCCCTCACGACTCGACGATCAACGTAACGGGTCCGTCATTGAGCAGGCGCACGTCCATCATCGCCCCAAAGCGTCCGGTCTCCACCCGCAGGCCTTTTTCCCGCAGCTTTTGGTTGAACCGCTCGTACAGCGGCTCTGCCTGTCCGGGCCTCGCCGCCGCCATGAAGTTGGGGCGCCGGCCTTTGCGGCAGTCGCCGTACAGCGTAAACTGCGACACGGACAAGATCTGTCCGCCCGTCTCCAGCACGGAATGGTTCATTTTGCCGTCCCCGTCTTCAAAAATGCGCAGGTTGGCGATTTTATCGGCGACGAATTCCACGTCCTTTTCCCCGTCTTCATGCGTGATCCCTACCAGCAGCAGCAAGCCGTGCCCGATCTGTCCCACGACTTCGTCCGCAACTGTGACACTTGCTTTTCTCGTCCGTTGTACGACTACTCTCATCGCTTGTCCATTCCTTTCTCTTTCCCACCCCTACAGGCGACAGGCAAACAAGAACACCCAATCCACGAAGGATCAGGTGCTCAAAATCCGGCGAACCGAATAAATATCCTTGATGCGTTTGATCCGCTCCACCACTTTTTGCAAATGATCCACGTTGCTGATGGAGATGGTCATGTGGATCGTCGCTACGCGATTTTTATCCGCTTTGCCGTTCACCGCTGCAATGTTCGTCTTGGACTCCGCCACGACTTGCAGAACGTCGTTGAGCAGGCCGCCGCGATCATTGCCGGTGATTTCGATCTCCACGTTGAAGTTGTGCTTGAAGTCTGTGTCCCATTCGACGTCGATCAGCCGTTCCGAGCATTCATCGGCCAGCACATTCGGGCAGTCGAGCCTGTGCACGGAAACACCGCGGCCTCTCGTGATGAAGCCGATGATCTGGTCTCCTGGGACCGGCGTACAGCAGCGGGAAATGCGCACCAGCAGGTTGTCGACGCCGCGCACTTTGACCCCGGACCCGCTTTTTTCGGCATGCTGCGGATTCGGTTTGTACTCGGGAATGACCGGGTTCTGCTCTTCCCTCTCCCTGCGCAGCTTGTCGACCAGACGAGTCACGATTTGCGAAGCGGTAATCCCGCCGTAGCCTACGGCAGCAAACATGTCCTCGGCGCCCTGGAAGTTAAACCGCGCTGCCGCTTCCTTCAGGTTGGCCTCGGTCATGGCATCCTTCACTTCAAAGTTGCGAGCCTTGATCTCCGCCTCAACCATTTGCTGTCCTTTGGCAACGTTCTCTTCCCGCTTTTCTTTTTTGAACCATTGCTTGATTTTATTGCGGGCATGCGCCGACTTCGCCATTTTCAGCCAGTCCTGGCTCGGTCCGTACGAATGTTTGGATGTCAGGATCTCGACAATGTCCCCGGTCTTCATCGCATAATCGAGCGGCACGATCTTTCCATTGACCTTTGCCCCGACCGTACGGTTTCCCACGGCCGAGTGAATCCGGTAGGAAAAGTCGAGCGGCACAGAGCCTTTGGGAAGCTCGACGACGTCGCCTTTTGGCGTGAAGACGAAGACCGTATCGGAGAACAGGTCCTGCTTGAGGCTTTCCATGAACTCCTGCGCGCTGGGCGCTTCCTCCGAGCCGCCTTCGATCATCTCGCGCAGGTTCCCCAGCTTTTCCGCGAACGATCCTTGAACTACGCTCTTGCCCTCTTTGTAAGCCCAGTGAGCGGCGATCCCGATCTCTGCCGTCTGGTGCATATCCCATGTGCGAATTTGCACTTCCAGCGGCTCGCCTTTGGGACCGATGACCGTCGTATGCAGCGACTGGTACATGTTGGTCTTCGGCATGGCGATATAGTCTTTGAACCGGCCCGGCATCGGCTTCCACAGGGTGTGAACGATCCCGAGAACCGCATAGCAGTCGCGGATGTCGTTCACGATGACCCGCAGCGCGAGCAGGTCGTAGATCTCATTGAACTGCTTGTTTTGCTTCGTCATCTTTTTATAAATGCTGTATATGTGCTTCGGACGTCCGGAAATTTCCGCCTCGATGTTCAACTCTCCCAGTTTTTCGCGGATCGTATCCGAAGCTTCATTCAAGTAGGCTTCGCGCTCTACCCGTTTCTTTTGCATCAGATTGACAATCCGGTAATACTGCTGGGGATTGAGGTAGCGCAGCGCTGTATCCTCCAGCTCCCATCTGACCGAAGCGATCCCGAGCCGGTGTGCGAGCGGCGCGAAAATTTCCAGCGTCTCATCGGAAATTTCCCGTTGCTTTTCCTCGGACATATGCCGCAGCGTCCGCATGTTGTGCAGACGGTCTGCCAGCTTGATCATAATGACCCGGATGTCCTGAGCCATGGCAATCAGCATCTTGCGGTGGTTTTCCGCAAGCTGCTCTTCCTTGGATTTGTATTTGATTTTCTCCAGCTTGGTCACACCGTCTACCAGGAGCGCCACATCCGGTCCAAATTGCTCGCGGAGGGAATCGAGCGTAATCTCCGTGTCTTCCACCACATCGTGCAGGAAACCAGCCGCAATCGTCACGGCATCCATGTGCAGGTTCGCGAGGATGCCCGCTACCGCGATGGGGTGCATGATGTAGGGAACGCCCGATTTTCTCACCTGGCCTTCATGCGCTTTGTCCGCCAGCTGATACGCACGGGTAATCAAATCCAAATCCGCTTGTGATAAATACGTGCTTGCTTTTTTTACTACCTCATCAATGCCGGTAATCATAGTTCCCTTCCCTTATCCTCTCGTAAGAAAGCCTTCTCTTTGAAGTCCTTTTCAAAGAAGCTGGTCCATTATTAAGCGGAAGTTTTTACCGCGGTAAGACGTTCGGAAAACCTTTTAACGAGGCTCATTCACGGATGCGCAACCGCGTATTACTCCTTGCTATCAGCCTGCCAGATATGGCCGCCGAGGAAACGATAGTATAAAAAAAAAGTCCTGCGAAGCCGGTTCACAAAATCGGTCATGCGTTAGGATGGAAAATAAGTATCATGTCTATTTCATACTATTATCTTGTAAGTCGTTCGTATTGTAAAGCTGTATTCCCCTGTAAAGTATGAACCGTAGTAAAAATACGCAAAAAACGGGCGCATGGCCCGTTTTTTCGCTTCCTGCCTTAGTATTGCATCAGGGATTTTACTGGAATCCCACCGATTTTTTTGCGGCCGTCGAGGTAAGACAGCTCGATCAGGAACGCCGCACCCACGACGTTGCCGCCCAGCTGCTCGACCAGGTTGATGGTGGTCTCGATCGTTCCGCCAGTCGCCAAGAGGTCGTCTGCGATCAGCACGCGCCGGCCAGGCTGGATCGCATCGACGTGAATGGCCAACGCATCTTTGCCGTACTCAAGATCATAATCCACCTTGATCGACTCGTACGGCAGCTTGCCGGATTTGCGAACCGGGACGAAGCCGATGCCCAGCTCGTAGGAAAGCGGCGCGCCCACGACGAAACCGCGTGCTTCCGGCCCCGCGATGACGTCCGCCTGTACTTCGCGGGCGAACAAAGCCAGCTCCTGGATCGCGGCGCGGTAGGCCGGGCCATCCTTCAGCAGGGTGGTAATGTCTTTGAAACGAATCCCTGGTTGCGGGAAATCCGGAACGACGCGAATGTACTGTTTAAAATCCATGAATAATTCCTCCTATACGATGGTCGCTTCCACCAGCTGATGAAACGTTCGAATCAATTCATCTGAAGAAGACAGCAGCAAATCTGTCGCCAGCTCTGCTTCTTCCTTCCAGGCCATGTAGATTTGCGAGCTTTCCAGCGGACGCTTCCCCTCTGGGGTCTGCAGCCGGTACTGTCCGGGCTCTTCGGCGAGCAGCCCCAGCTCCATGAAGATGGCGATCATGCCGTCCAGCAAATTCCGCTTCCATTTCAGCTTGCGTGCCAGGGCGTCGAGATGAATGTGCGGGACGACAGGCACTTGCACGAGAAACTGGTACAGCTGCTTGAAATGCTCTCTGCTTGGACAGGAGAGCCTTTCCATCCCCAGATCCGGGTCCCCGAACAAGCAGTAGATGCGTTCCGCCTGGCTCACCTGGTTCCAGATGGCCTGCAGGTCAGCCCGCCGCCTCGGCAGGTCGTACAGCACCACATTTTGCAGAGCAGGCGGCGGCGCGCCCGCCGTTGTTTTCGCTCCGACGTACCACACCGCGCCGGTCTGCTCGGGGCTCGCCTTGGCGGTAAAATATTCGTAGCTTTCCTCGCGAAACAGCACCGTCCAGGAAGCCGGCTCCGCTGCGAGCTGGAGCCATTTTTCCCACTTGTCGCGGCTGCCGCGCCAGTCGAACACCTGCTGATGCGGCACGGACAGGTCGCGGATCGTCAGCTGCGGCTTGCGGTTTCCGTTCCACTCGTTGACCGACAGCTCGCCGAGCACGCGGAACCTGGCCTTTGGCGTCACCTTCTTCGTGACGTGCGCCCAGTTAAAACCGATGGCGTCGACAGATGTGCCCGCTTTTTGCAGCGAGCACTTCAGGTGATTGTCGTCACGGCCAATGGTGCGCATGCCGCTGGTTTCCACGTCTTCGAGCATGACGAGCGGGGTCGGATTCCCCATTCCGTAGGGTGCCAGCCTCTCCAGCTGCTCTGCCGCATCCAGGCTGATTTCCTGGATGTCCATGGCCAGATCGACTTTGGTCAGCGGAATGAAATCATCCACAGACAGCCATTCCCCCGCTAGCTCGTTCAATTTTTGCCGGAGCGGCTCGAGATTTTCGACCGGGAGCGTCATCCCGGCAGCCATCGTATGCCCGCCGTAATGCGGCAGCCATTCCTTGCACGCCGTCAATGCCTCGTACATGTCGTAGCCGGCGATGCTGCGGGCGGAGCCTTTGGCCGTTCCTTTGACAGGATCGATCCCGAGCACGATCGTCGGCCGGTAAAACTGCTCGACCAGCCGGGACGCGACAATGCCGACGACGCCGACGTTCCAGCCTTCCTTGGCTACCACCAGCACTTTATGTTCATCTGGCGGATACTGCTCCCGTACGATCCGGACCGCTTCCTCCGTCATGGACTGGACGAGCTCCTGCCGCTCGCGATTCAGATCGTCCAGCGCTTGGGCGCACTGCTCCGCTTCCTCGAGATCTTCGGTCGTCAGCAGCTTGACAGCCGATTCCGCCGTCTCCAGCCTGCCGCTCGCATTCAGTCGCGGCCCGAGGGCAAAGCCAACGTGACCCGCGGACAGTTCGCTGCCGGCCAGCCCGCAGACGCGTATCAACGCCTGCAGCCCGATGTTTTTGGTCTGGTTCAGGCGCTTGAGACCTGCCCGGGCCAAAATGCGATTTTCGTCTACCAGCGGGACGAGGTCCGCGATCGTGCCCAGCGCCGCCAGGTCCGCCAAGTGCAAGGGCGCTTCCCCCAGCAAGGCATGCCCGACCTTGAAGGCGACGCCGACACCCGCCAGCATGTCGAACGGATAGGAACAGCACAGCTTTTTCGGGTTAATCACAGCAAATGCCTCCGGGATGACAGCCGGAGGTTCATGGTGGTCGGTTACAATGACATCAAGACCCAATTGCTTGGCGTATTCCACCTGCTCTACCGCACTGATCCCGGTATCGACGGTGATCACCAGCTTGTAACCGCTTTGGTGCAAATGCGCCAGTGCATCTTTATGTAACCCATACCCTTCCGTAAATCGGTTGGGAATGTAGGAATCAAATACCGCGCCGAGCTGGCGCATCAAATGAACCATCAACGATGTCGAGCTGACACCGTCTGCATCGTAATCGCCGTAAATACAGATCGGTTCCCTCTTCTCAATGGCCTGCCTGATGCGGTGCACGCTCTGTTCCATGCCGTCGAGCAGGAACGGATCATAAAACAGCTCCGGGCCAGCATGAAGAAAATCGCGAGCCTTCTGTGGCGAATCGATGCCGCGAATCACCAGCAGCTTGGATACGAGCGGCGTCAACGCACATTCGGCCGCAATGGCCGCCGCCAGTTGCTCGTCGTAAACTGCCAGCTGCCAGCGTGTTTTCGCTTTCAACATCAGCCACCCCTCCAATCCTCATTCATTATAGAGGATGGAGGAGGAGACTGACAACTGCGTAAAGCAGACATACGACCTACTTCTGTTCCTGCAGAGCCTGATCCTCATAAGGATTGATGTGCACGAAGACATCGCGGACCTGCGGATGCCGCTCCATCAGCTCGCGCTTGACCTGCTTGCCGATCCGATGCCCCGCCTCTACGGTGATGTACGGATCCACCCCTACCTTCACATCGACGATCAAATAGTGCCCGAGCTCCCTCGCTCGCAGCGTATCGATGCGCAGCACGCCTGCTGCGCTGCTGATCGTCTGCCGCAGCTCCGTTGTGTCTTCCTCGTGCAGCACGTGATCCAATGTGCTGTGAATGGATTCCATCAAGATGTTGTAGGACATTTTCAAGACCAGGGCAGAGACGAAAATCCCGGCTGCCGGGTCCAGATACAGCATCCACGGTATCGCCAGCCGCTCGCCGATGATCGCTCCCCCGATCCCAACCAGGGCGGCAAAGGAGGAATACACGTCCGACCGATGCTCCCACGCATTGGCAATCAAGGATTGGCTGTTCAGCTTCTTGCCCAGATTGTATTTGTAGCGAAACATCCACTCTTTCACGATCATGGAGCCGATCGCCGCCCACACGGCGAGGAAGCCGGGCGCTTCCAGCGGAGCGAAAAATGACTTGACCGAGGACAGGCCAATTTCAAACCCGACGATAGCAAGCAGCACCGAGACGATAATGGCTGAGATCGACTCCGCCTTCCCGTGCCCGTAGGGATGGTCCTCATCAGGAGGACGCTCCGCCGCCCGCAGGCCGATCAGTACCGCTACCGATCCGACGACATCCGAGGCGGAATGGACGGAATCGGCAATAAGCGCCTGCGATTTCGCCAGCAGGCCGATGACGAGCTTGACCCCAGCCAAGGCCAGATTTCCCACAATCCCCACCCACGCGCCAAACTGCGCTTTTGCCAGCCAATCATCCACGCTTGCGATGCCTCCTGTCAAAAAAACTCATAAGAGAGAAAGCCGCGGGGAGCTTCCCCCGCGGCGCATTGAACATGCCGTTATGAGAAGAAGCTGCCTTACGCTTTCGCTTTCTTCTTCAGCATATTTCGCTCTTTCAAGTTTACCCAGATTTGGGCAGCGATAAAAATCGAAGAGTACGTACCGCTCACCAGCCCGAACAGCAAGGCCAGGGAGAAGTTGCGGATGCTCTCGCTGCCCAACACGGCAATCGCCAGAACGGTAAAAAACACAGTCGCTACCGTGTAGACGGAACGGCGCATGGTCTGCCACAAGGACACGTTGACGAGATGCTCCAGGTCTTCGATGCTTTTCGACTTCATCGTTCTTAGGTTTTCCCGAATCCGGTCAAAAATAACGATCTTGTCGTTAATGGAATAACCGAGAATGGTCAGGAGCGCGGCAATGAACGTCAGATCGACTTCAAGTCCCAAGACCGAAAAGATGGCGATCGGAATGAACACGTCATGGATCAGCCCCGCAACTGCAGCGATCCCGAACAGCCACTGGAAGCGAATGGCAATATAGATGACAATCGCGATCGAAGCAATCACTACGGCAACCGCCGCTTTCTTCACCATCTCCTGGGCAATACTCGGGTCGACCGTGGATACCTGCTTGGTTACCTGATCGCCGTACTTCGCTTTCAACCCTTGCTCTACTGCCATCATCTTATCGGAAGAAACCGTCTGGTCAAAACGAGTATAGGCTTGATGCGTACCGTACGGCGTCACTGGGGAAAAGGCTATATTGGGAATGCTCTGCTTGATGACCGCCTCTACGTCTGCCGGCTTGAATTCTTTGCCGATAAACAGGTCGAGGCGTGTACCGGCTTTGAAGTCTACCCCTAAATGAAGACCTTGGAACAGGATAAACACCAAGCCCAAGATAATGATTGCGGAAGAGCCGATGAAGAACTTCCGCCGATTTTTGACGATATCAAAGCGGATGACCGTGTCTTGTTGATTAAAGCTCACCGATCTCACTCTCCTTTACTCCGAACCAGAACGGCTTATTGAACATGTTGGAGCGGACTACCAGCCAGAGGAGCAATCGAGATCCGAACACGTTGGTAATGATACTGACGATAATCGTCATCGCCAGAACGACCGCAAAGCCCTGAATGGAGCTCGTCCCGAAATAGAACAGCACGACGGTCGTGATCAGGTTCGTGAAGTGAGCATCCAGAATGGTGATCAGGGAACGGCGTTCGCCGGAGCGGAATGCCGAAAAAATCGTTTTCCCCGAGCGAATTTCTTCCTGAATGCGTTCGTACGTAATGATGTTTGCGTCCACCGCAATCCCGATGGAGAGGATAAAACCGGCAATCCCCGGCAGTGTGAGCGTCGCATGCATCCAGTCCAGTACGAGCAGACAAAAATACGTGAAGCCCACCAGCGTAATGTTCGCAATCATCCCGGGCATGCGGTAAACAACCAGCATGAACAGGAAGATCAAGGCTGCCCCGATGTACCCTGCATAAATGGTTTTTTGCAGCGCGAGCGCACCCAAAGAAGCTCCTACGGATGTGACCTGTTTCTCAATCAGTTTGGCCGGCATCGCGCCGGAGTTCAGCAGGTCAGCCAGCTCTTGTGCCGATTCCTGCGTGTAATCTCCGGTGATTTGCGCGCTGCCGCCAGAAATGACGGATTGGATGGTCGGGTTGGTTTGCAAGTTTTCATCCAGATAGATCGCCATGCGTTTGTAAAGATTTACGCGCGTTACGTCTTCCAATTTTTTTGGATCTGAGAATTTCACGGTTACCAAAGGCCGTCTCAAGTCGTCGTAGCCGACTGCCGCGCCATTTGGAGCAAGATCGCTGCCGCGCAGGATGATGTTACCGGACTCATCCCGGAAAGTCAGAACAGCGGGCTTCCCGATCAATTCCCGCAGCTTGTCCTGATCCGCTGACTGCGAAGCGATCTGTACGCGAATCCGGTTAGGAAGCTCGGTCGTGATGACGGGCTCCGCCACGCCGCCAATGTTAATCCGCTTTTCAATCATGTGTGCCGTTGATTTCAATAATTCAATATCAACCTGATGTCCGGCATCAAGCGGTTCTACTTCGTACAAAATCTCGAAGCCGCCTTGAAGGTCCAGACCGAGTGTGATGTTGCTTGCCACCTGCGTGGTCGTCGTTGCTACCAATGTACCCAGCAAGGCTACAACAACCAGGAACAGGAGGAATCTTCCCCATTTTATCATCGCAGTAATACCCCTCTTTCGTAACAGGGTCCCGTCCCTTGACGAGAAACCAATATGCCCATTATAGCGAAGCATGAAAAAACGTGTCAATTATTGGTGGAAAAGTGAACCAGGTAACCAACCCCTTGTCTGGCATGCGCATTTTCTTTCATACGCATGAACCACAGAGAAGTTTCACTACGAATTCCGATACATTTGAATCATCAGGTAGTTCATATACTTGTTCGGCTTCAGGGACAGGACGTCGTTGACCAAGCGGTGCATCGGCGGTATTTCCTTGTAGGCATGGCTGACACACTCCCACACGTCCGCCGCCGTCACATTCTCGTAACCGAGCAGCGCAAACTCCTCCGCTTTGCTCTGGCAAATACTTGACACCTGCCGAAACCAGCCATCTATTTCCGCCTGGTCCATCATTTGTTTCCCTCCCCAAAGTAGTCATGCCGGATGCGGCACGTCCATATTCTGTAATAAATGAATTTCCTTGCAAAGGAGCCTTCCATGAGACAGTCATTTTTTTACGGAACGGTCATCCTCATCATCGCCGGCGGCATCACAAAAGTGTTCGGGTTCGCCCACAGAATCGTTCTCTCCCGCATCATCGGCGCGGAAGGAATGGGGCTGTACCAGATGGTCGTGCCCCTCCTGTATTTTCTCATCACCTTGACGACGTTCGGTCTGCCCGTAGCGATCGCCAAGCAGGTAGCGGAGACCGAGGCCGCCAACAACCCACGGCTGACCCGCCGCTTTCTCCTCCTGGCGCTGTCGGTAACAGGCGGAATCAGTCTGGTCGTCTGCTCCCTCCTGCTGCTGTTCTCGACATGGATCTCAGGCGGCCTGTTCGCCGACCCGCGCGCGCACATCGTCATGCTGGCCGCCATCCCCGTCATCCCCATCTCCAGCATTTCCCTCGTGCTCCGGGGCTACTTTCAGGGCAAGCAAAACATGGTGCCGACAGCCGTCTCGCAGCTGCTGGAACAAATCGTCCGCATGGCGCTGGTCGTCGTCATGACCCTCTCGTTTTTGCCGGCAGGCATCGAGTATGCGACCGCCGGGGCAGTAGCCAGCATCATCTTCGGAGAAGCGGCCGGACTTTTGTACATTTTGTGGCAGTACCGCAAAGGAAGCAAAAAAACCGCCGTACTTCTCTTGGAAAAGCCATTGTTCCAAGCCGTATCAGCGAGTCGCGCAAGCCTGCGCCAATTGATCCACATCGCCCTGCCCGTGACCATGAGCCGCCTCATCGGCTCCATCGCCTACGTCCTGGAACCGATGCTCGTACCGCTCGCGCTCGTCATCGCCGGTTTTTCGACAGCGACTGCTACCGGTCTGTACGGCCAGTTCGCCGGCATGGCGGTACCGCTTCTGATGTTTCCGACTTTTCTTACGTATTCCTTGTCCGTTTCCCTCGTTCCTGCCGTCGCGGAGGCCGCCTATCAAAATAATGCTCCCCTCGTGCATCGGCGCATCTACCAATCGATGCGGATCACACTCGTCATAGGAGCACCTTGCACGGTTTTGCTGACCATTTTCGCGGAGCCGCTTTGCGGGCTGATTTACGGAAGCCAGTTCCAGGAGGTAGGCTTCCTCCTCAAGGCGATGGCTCCCTTCTCCGTCTTTTTGTTTTTCCAGGCCCCGCTGGCGGCCGCCCTGCAAGGCCTGGATTTCGCCCGGGTCGTCTTCCGCAACACGCTGATCGGCGCCATCGTCAAAACGGCGGCCATGTTTCTGTTTACCGCCCAGCCCACCTTTGGCATACACGGCGCCGTCATCGCGCTGAATATCGGCATTACCCTCGTGACGCTGCTGCATTTCGCCAGCCTGATCAAAAAAATCGGCTTCACCATCGACGTCAAGGAGTTCGGCAAGATCGGAGCCGCGATGCTCGCCATGGGCTACGCCGGTTCGTACATGGCCAGACACTGGTTTACGGACACGCCGGCAGGACAGCTCCTGCTCGCCTGCACGCTGGCCAGCAGCCTGCTCTACGTCGTCCTGCTCGTCGCCATGCGCGTCCTCGGCAAACAGGACGTTCGCCGCATCCCCTGGATCGGCGAGCAATTGGCCGTATTTTTCCCCCGCCGCTGAGCCTTACTGCAGCGGCGGCTTGTCTTTTTTGTCCAAAAACATGATGCCGCGTTCGTCAATGCTGCAGAACGACACTTCCCGAATTTCGCGAATCCCGTACTTTCGTATTTCCCGTTTGAGCCACAGCTCGTTCTGGCCGATTTTGTGCAGAGCTTCCTTCCGTATCCGTCCGTCGAGGATCAACGGGATCGGCAGCCCTTTGTAGGACATCGGCACGATCGGATCGCGCTCATAGAGCCCCAAGTCCTCACGGGTGACAGGATCTTTCCGTTCCTTCAAAAAGACGCTCATCTGACCGGTCGGCTCCAGCACGGCAAACTCGACGTCGGCGATGTTCTTGACGTCTTTTTGCCGCAAATGCACCATCAGATCGTCCATGTTCAAGCGATTGCGCTTCATAGCAGCTTCCCTGATTTCCCCGTTTTCGATGATGACGTCCGCCGACCCATCCACGACATCGCGGATTTTTTTGCTTTTCAGCGAGATGTACGCCATGCCAATCTCCAGGATCCCTATGAGCAGCATCGGTATGTAAAACAAAATCGCCGGTTTGTCGATTTCCTCGATTGCCAGGACAGCCATTTCTGCCAGCATGATGGAAATGACCACATCAAAAACAGACAGCTTCCCCAATTCCCGCTTCCCCATCAGGCGCAGCATCAACAGGAGAAAAAAATACGAGAACAGCGTGCGCAGCAATGCAGTTGTCAAGTCTTCCACTCGCGCCACCCCCCCCCATCGAACATTTGTTACTTAGTTCTTTGCTTCGGAGGGCGCAACTATTACCGCCAATTACAGCCACTTGCGCTTGCGAAAAATGTGCAGCATGGCGAATGTCATCGTCAGCATGATGACGAGGGCCACGACCAGCATGTACGGCTCCGCCTCCTCGCCCAGCCAGGAGAAGGTATTCATCCCGAACAAGCCGGTGATAAACGTCAGCGGCAGGATGATCGTGGAAATGATGGTGAGGACACGCATCGTTTCGGTCGTCTTGGCGCTGATAATCGTGTAATACGTATCCAGCGCCCCGTTGACCAGATCGCGGAATGTCTCCGTCGAGTCGGAGATCCTCTCCAGATGGTCTGTCAAGTCGCTGTAGAACGGAACGTTTTCCTCGGATATATCGAAGGAGTAGCGGCCATTGACGTTCGCGAAGATCCTTTTCTGCGGCATAATCACGCGACGAATCAAAATGATGGTGCGTTTCAACGCCAGGAATTCTTCCGTGATTTCTTCCATCTGGTGCTCGTAAATCTCGTCCTCCAGTTCATCGATCCGCACACTGATCCGGTCGATGATCGGAAAGTATTCATCGGTGATCCCGTCCACGATCGCATACAGCAAATAATCGGGGCCTCGATTCAGGTACGAGATGTTGCGGTGGCACATGGCCGCGATCCGTCCGATCGTGTTCATCGGCGATTTGTGGATCGTCACGATGTAGTTCGGGCCGAGAAACACGTTCAGTTCTACGGTGGTAATTTCGTCGTCGCTCTCTTCATTGTAACGGAGGGCGTGAAAGACGAAGAAGTAGTAGTCTTCGTACTTGTCTACCTTGGCACGCGGACTGACGTGCAGGCAGTCCTCAATCGCCAGCGGGTGAAAGTCGAAAATCTTGGCAATATAGGGAAGTTCATTGTTTCCCACGTCATACAGATCGATCCAGAGCAAATCCTCCGGGGATTTCAGCCATTCGTCCTTGGTGGACAGATCAACGTCATGAAACATCTTCTGTTCTGAGTGGTTATAGAAGTACGTTTTAATCATCTTTCCTCACCCCAGTCTCGTTCCCCATCCATCATACGAAAATTCCTTTCAATGTTCAACGCGAAGATGAATACGCTGACCAATCCTCTCATATAGATGGTACAAACAGTTGACCAGTGAGGGGGTAAATACCGTGCGGAGCGCTTCCACCTCTGTGCTGACAGGTCTTTTGTATACGCTCGGTCTCGTCTTGACCGGAGCGTTGCTCGCTACCTTTCTTCTTAGCTTTACCAATCTGCGCGAAAGCTCACTTCCCTATTTTACGTACGTCATCAACGCTCTCGGCCTCCTGATCGGAGGGTACGTCACCGGGCGGCGCTGCGGTGGAAAAGGCTGGTACTACGGCGGACTTACGGGACTTACGTACTTTATCTTCGTCCTCCTCATCGGCTTTCTCGGCTTTGGCGCTCCCATGCATTGGGGGACGCTGCTCTTTTTGCTCGGCGCTTTCGTGCTGGCAGGTTTGGGCGGCATCCTCGGGGTGAACTCCATCAACTCCAGTCACAAACCAAGGGGAATCAAGCCGAGAAGGTAAGCTCGAAAAAGCAGGCGGGCTCTCCCACCTGCTTTTCCTGTACTCGCTTCTTCTTTTACAGGGCGCTGGATTATTTCGCTCCCTCGGTCTCTTCCGCTTTCGCAGTCTCTGCAGCAGGTTCCGCTTTCGCAGTCTCTGCAGCAGGTTCCGCTTTCGCAGGAGCGGCTGCATTGCTGGCGGACACGACACTGTTGATCGCCCCGCGATCGAACGTCACGTTCACGTTGTGAGCGACGCGCAAGGTAACGCTGTCATCAGTCAGCTCCTGGATCGTGCCGTGAATGCCGCCAATGGTCACGATCTTGTCGCCTTTCTTCAAGGCTCCCAGCATGGCATTGCGCTGTTTGGCTTTCTTTTGCTGCGGACGAATCAGCAAAAAGTAGAAAATCGCAAACATGATAATGATCGGTAAAAAATTCGTCAAGCCCTCCATGTAAATCCCCCTCGATTAAAAAGATCTATCTTCACCCAATCCATATTGAGCGAAAAACTGGTCGCGGAAATTTTGCAAACGGTCTTCGGCAATTGCCTGGCGCACCTGTTCCATCAGCTTCACGAGAAAGTGCAGGTTGTGGTACGTCGTCAGGCGAATGCCAAAGGTTTCCTCCGACTTGACCAGATGTCGGATGTAAGCACGGGTGTAATTCCTGCAGGTGTAACAGTCGCAATTCGGGTCCAGCGGCGTGAAGTCGCGCGCGTACTTCGCGTTGCGGATCACCAGGCGTCCCCGGCTCGTCATGCACGTCCCATTGCGGGCGATACGTGTCGGCAGGACGCAGTCAAACATGTCGATTCCGCGGATCGCGCCTTCGATCAGAGCGTCAGGCGATCCTACTCCCATCAGGTAACGCGGTTTGTTCGTCGGCAGCAGCGGAACCGTACTTTCCAGCACTTCGTACATCAGGGAGAACGGCTCTCCTACGCTCAAGCCGCCGATCGCATAACCGGGGAAATCCAGGGAGACGAGATCGCGGGCGCTCTGGGCGCGCAAGCCGTGATACATCCCGCCTTGGACGATCCCGAACAGCGCTTGCTCATCCGGCCGCGCATGCGCCTTCAAGCATCGTTTCGCCCAGCGCGTCGTCCGTTCCATCGATTGCTGGACGTAATCGTACTCCGCCGGATACGGCGCGCATTCGTCAAACGCCATAATAATGTCGGCGCCCAGCGCATTTTGGATCTGGGTGGCTTCTTCCGGACCGATAAACAGCTTTTCCCCGTTGAGGTGGGAACGGAAGGAAACTCCCTCTTCTGTTATTTTGCGCAAATTGCTTAAACTAAAGACCTGAAATCCCCCGGAATCTGTCAGGATTGCGCGGTCCCAATTCATAAACCCATGCAGTCCCCCCGCTTCCCGCACGATTTCGTGCCCGGGGCGCAGAAACAGATGGTACGTATTGCTGAGAATAATCCCAGCCCCCATGGCCTTCAGTTCCTCGGGGCTCATCGTTTTGACCGTTGCCTGGGTGCCGACCGGCATAAAAACAGGCGTGTCGATCGTCCCATGCGGCGTATGCAGTTTGCCGAGACGTGCACCGGTTTGCTTGCATGTTTTGATTAATTCGTAGCGTACGGCCAACTTTTTGCACTCCTCAAGCTATGTATGTAAGTCTTACCTATTATAAAAAAATCTTACAATGAAGTAAACCCACATGGCCTGACGGATATATCAACAATTGCGATTACCCTCATCGATCTACAGAATCAGCATGGCATCGCCGAAGCTGAAGAAGCGGTATTCCTCCTCCGCTGCGCTTTTGTAGGCGCGCAGGACATTTTCCTTGCCTGCCAGCGCGCTCACCAGCATGACCAGCGTCGATTTCGGCAGGTGGAAATTGGTCAGCAGTCCATCCAGGATCGAAAACGCGTACCCCGGATAAATAAAGATGTCCGTCCATCCCGAGGTGGCTGTCAGCTTGCCGCCGTTTGCCTGGCCGACCGTCTCCAGCGTCCTGCAGGAGGTCGTGCCAACCGCGATCACCCGTCTTCCCTCCGTCTTGGCCTGATTGACGATCCGCGCTGTCTCTTGCGGAATCTCATAGTATTCGGCGTGCATGACGTGCTCTTCGACCGTATCCGCCGCCACCGGGCGAAACGTCCCCAGTCCGACATGCAGCGTGACATAGGCGAGCTGCACGCCTTTGGCAACGATTTGCTCCAGGTACGCCCTCGTAAAATGCAGGCCGGCCGTCGGGGCGGCAGCAGAGCCGCGCTCGCGGGCATAGACGGTCTGGTAGCGTTCCTGATTGTCCAGCTGCTCGTGAATGTATGGCGGCAGCGGCATCGAGCCGAGCCGGTCCAAAATCTCGTAAAAAATGCCGTCGTAATGAAACCGGACAATCCGCCCGCCCGTTTCCGTCACCTCCTCGCACGTGCAGCGCAACAGGCCCTCGCCGAACAGGACCTCTGTCCCCGGCTTCATCCGTTTGCCCGGCTTCACGAGCGTCTCCCACCGGTCATCTCCCAGCGATTTGAGCAAGAGAACCTCGATCTTGGCCCCCGTCTCCGCCTTTTCCCCGATCAATCGGGCAGGCAGCACGCGGCTGTCGTTCATCACGAGAACGTCTCCCGGAACGAGATGGTGGATCAGGTCCGTAAAGCGCCGATGCTGGATGTCCCCTGTCCCTTTTTGCAAGACCAGCAGCCGAGAGGAGGTTCTTTCCTCCAACGGATGCTGGGCGATCAAATGCTCTGGCAGTTCAAAATCAAATTGCTGCACATCCACAAGTCGTTGCTCCTTTTATGACAGTTCATGTGTCCCTCGGCGTTACGGCTCGATTGTCACATCCTGATAGTAGTGTTGCAAGATCTCCTTGTAGTCATACCCGCTCTGTGCCATCGCTTTCGCTCCGTATTGCGAGACACCGAGACCGTGACCAAAGCCTGTCCCGCTGAACAGGAACTTTTGGGTCTTGCTGGCTGCACGCCAATCATCCGTACCGCGATAGATCAGAAATTGGTCGTTGTAGCCATTCGCCGGAACAGCGCCGTAGCCGTCCGCACCGATGACCTGCACCTCCCCGCCCGAATCCGGATGGGTCGCGCGCTTGCCTCCCGCTCCCAAAATCGTCAACTTGCCCATTTCCTCGACGTCAAACCTGGTGCTGCGCAGAGTGCTTCCCCCTTGCTGGAAAATGGAGCGGTGGGCATCGGGAGAAGACACCTTGATCTTGGTGCCGTCCGCTTCCATCTCCAGAACGCGCCCGGACGGTCCGCGCTCCGTCACCCGCAAGCTTTCCAGCGAGGCCGAGACCCGCTGGGCATTGCTTTTGGACTGGTTGGCGTTAATCATTCCCGCCACCTCGGCAGGCGTGTACGGCCCTCTCGTCCAGGCATACGCATTTTCTTCCGGCTCCTCCGCCACGATCGTGACCTCCGCCCCTGTCGGCAGAGTGGAAAGCACGCGGTGGTAGGCCGTGCTCGGCCCGGAGCGCAGGTTGGTGCTGTTGGTACTGACGACTCCCAGCCTGAGGCCCACCGGATTGGTTTCCCCGGTCACTTTCACCAGATCGCTGCGAATGTAGCCGAGCGAACCGTCGGCGAGCGAGACCAGGTACCAGATGTTTGCCTTTTCCAGCGGCTCGGTATCATCGCTCATGACCGGCCGCAAATAGGGGACCGGATTGCCCCACACTTCTGTGCCGTCCGCCGTCATTCCGCCTGCATTGGAGTAATACAGGGATTCCGCTACTTTCCCCTTGTAGTAGATGACTTCGCCTTCCGTGTCGTCCACGGCTTCGCGAATGTCTTTCGATTCCTTCTGGTACCCGTAGTACGCCTGCTCGTACACTGTATCGGACAGGTTTGCCACGCCGTACTTGTTGCCTGCTCCCGCCGCACGGGTGCGGGCGAGCACGGCCTGCGTCTTCAGCGCCTCGATCGGCCAGCCCGGCGCCATCTCCGAGCCTACCACACCGTACAGGTACTGCTCCATGGACAGCTCATTGACCAGCGTCAGATTGCCTTTGTACTCGGACAGCTCCATTTCTCCGCGATAGGTGCGCTGCTCCCGCTCGACGACGCCGATCAGCGAGACAGACCCCGCTTTCCTGGGCTCTACGGTCAGCTTGACCTGCGGAGAAAAGACGTACTTCCAGATCGTATCGTTTTTGGAGCCGTACGTGTCCTGCTTGAGGACGACGTACGACTTGGCGGAGGGCTGCTTGTACCCGACTCCGGGAAGGGCCGCAGCGGCCCTTCCCGCCAGCGCATTCAGCTCGTCCTGGGACGTTTCGTCGCCGATCCAAACGGCGTAGCCGACTTTGCTCTTGTCAGCCACCAGCACCGGGTACGCCGGAATTCCGGCGGCTTCGAACCGCGCCTGCCAGCTCTGCGCCTCCTTCAGGCTGCTGTACCGCCCTGCCTCCAGACGCAGCGGCCCTCTGACCACCGGCTGCTGTCCTGTCGCCTGCGCGACTGTCTTCGCCTGATTGGCTGCTGCCTGATAGTTGTTGTAGGTGCCGCTGATGATCTGGTAGACGACCTGACCGCCCCGCTTTGCCACCTGAATGCTGCCTTCGTATTTGCGCTGGCTCATTTGCTGCGCGACTCGCTGGGCGTCATTCCAGTCTCCTGTCTCCTCCACGACCAGATGGTATTCGTCCACCCGAAAGCGCGCCTCATCTCCGCCCAGATTGGGCAGCTTTTCTTTTCCATCCGGACCGGACAAGGCGACTTCCATCCCTTTTTCCGTGGTCAGCGTGACAGCAGGCACCACGCCCCGGTAGCCTTGTCCTGTATCTACAAAGAGAGCCACCCGGATGTTTTTGCCGGCTGCCTCCGCAGGAGTGTATCCTCCCAGGAGCACAGCGGACATCACACCCGCTGAAAGGACTTTTCCCATCCATTTCTTCCACATGTCGTCCATCGTCCTTCCCATCCTCTGATTTCGTCGAAAATTGGCATGAACTCCCATGTTTTTCGACAAACCTTGGACGTTCTCCTTCCCTTTTTCGGAAATTGGGACCAGTCCGATTGGACCGATCCTTTCGACAAATCGCAGGCGTTCCTACGCGTCTAGCTTGCTCCTGGAAAAGTCGTGGCTGGTCGTACCGTAAGTCCCGCCCAAGCAAAAAACCATTGGGAACCGTCGCCCCAATGGTTTTTTCATTTGAACAGCCGAAACAGATACGACACGAGCGTCAGCACGATACTGATGACGATGCAGGTGACGACCGGAAAGTAGAACTTGACGTTTTCCTTCTCGACCACGATGTCACCCGGCAAGCGGCCCAGCGGCAAAAACCGGCCGCCCACCTGCCACAAAAGTCCGATCACGATCAACACGGCACCGCCGATGACGAGCAGCTTGGCTATCGGATTCACGCTTTCATCTCCCGCCCAAAATGTTGGTACGCGCCAGGCGTCAGCACTCGCCCGCGCGGGGTTCGCTGTATAAAGCCGATCTGCATCAGGTACGGCTCGCAGACGTCTTCGATCGTTTGCGACTCTTCGCCGATCGTCGCCGCGATCGTGTCCAGCCCTACCGGACCACCGTCGAAGCGATCGATGATGGCGAGGAGCAGCTTGTGATCGATGTGGTCGAGCCCGCATGCGTCCACCTGCAGCCGCTCCAGCGCTTCCCCGGCAATCTCCGTCGTAATGACGCCCTCTCCCTTGACCTGGGCGAAGTCCCTCACCCGCTTCAACAGGCGGTTCGCGACCCGCGGGGTGCCCCGGGAGCGCTTGGCGATCTCCTCGGCGCCTCCATCGCGTATGACCACTTGCAGAATATCCGCAGCGCGGGAGACGATAAACGCCAGCTCAGGCACCGTGTAAAACTCCAGCCGATTGACGACGCCAAAGCGATCGCGCAGCGGCGCGGAGAGCATGCCGGCGCGGGTCGTCGCTCCGACCAGGGTAAACGGCGGCAGGTCCAGACGCACGCTGCGCGCAGAGGGTCCTTTTCCGATGATGATGTCCAGCGCAAAGTCTTCCATGGCCGGATAGAGCACTTCCTCCACACTTCGGTTCAGCCTGTGAATCTCGTCGATAAACAAGACGTCCCCTTCCTGCAGGTTGGTCAGGATCGCGGCCAAATCGCCCGGGCGCTCGATGGCGGGGCCGGAAGTCGTGCGGATGTTGACTCCCAGCTCGTTCGCGATAATTTGCGACAGCGTCGTCTTGCCGAGGCCAGGGGGACCGTACAGCAGCACGTGGTCCAGCGATTCCTTGCGCATCTTGGCCGCCTCGATGAAAATTTTCAGGTTTTCCTTGACGTGCTGCTGCCCGATGTATTCGTTTAAATAGCGGGGACGGAGGCTCAGCTCCGCCGCATCTTCTTCCCAGTCCATTTGCGTTGTAATGATTCGCTGATCCACAGTCCTACCCCCTCATGAGCAAAGCGAGCCCTTGCTTGATGAGCTTCTCCACGCCATCGCCTTCCTTTGCCTTCTCGGACAGCGCCTTTCTGACTGCTTGCAGCTCGCCGTCGGAGTAGCCCAGGGCAGTCAAGGCATCCAGCGCTTCGTTCAGCGTCGATACGGCCGCTTCCCCTGCTGTCAGATCGCCGGCAGCGACGGTTAAAATCGCGGATGGCGCGTACCCTGCCAGCTTATCCTTCAAATCGATGATGATCCGCTGTGCCGTCTTTTTGCCGATGCCAGAAAACTTCGTCAAATACGCGACGTTTTCCTGTTGGACAGCTATGACGAGCTGCTCCGGTGTCGCCGCCGCGAGGATCGCCAGCGCCCCTTTGGGGCCGATCCCGGTCACATCCAGCAGCTTGCGGAACAGGTCGCGCTCGTCCCGCGTGGCAAAGCCGTATAGCAGGATCGCGTCGTCCCGCACGTAGTGGTGGGTGTACAGCTTCGTCCGGCTGCCTTCGTAGCGGACGAGCTGGTACGGATTCGGGCAGAACAGGCGGTAGCCGATTCCCCCCGTCTCCACCACTATGTATTCGGAATCCAGGTGACGCAAGACCCCTTCGACAAAATCAATCATTTCTGAACTCCTTCCGAAATGGAAATAAACGCGCGGAACTGTGCGTGCGTAATGGCCATTCCCAGCGCATCCGCCACATCGTCAGGTCTCGGCACTTCTTTTAGCCGCAAGAGCAGCCTCGTCATTTCCTGGATCTGTTTTTTCTCTGCTCCCCCGTAGCCGGTCACTGCCTGCTTGACCTGCATCGGGGTGTACTCATACACAGGCACGCCCGCGAGCTCTGCCGCGAGCAGGATCACGCCGCGCGCCTGTCCTACCGTGATCGCCGTCGTCACGTTTTTGCTGAAGAACAGCTTTTCCACCGACATTTCATCGGGGCGATACGTCTCCATCAGACTTTGCATCGCCTCAAAGATTTGCTTGAGCCGAAGAGGAACCGGCAAGCCTGCCTCCGTCTGAATGCTGCCATACTGCACGGGACAAAGCTGGCTCCCCTGTTTGTCCAACACCCCAAACCCTACGATCGCGATGCCGGGGTCAATTCCCAAGATGCGCATGGCTCACTCTCCGTGTACATATTTCTACTCTCTACTGTATCACAAAGCGTCCGAAAAACGAACGTGCATTTCCATCCCGCCGGCCCTATCCGCCGAAAAACACGAAGAAACCCGCCCCTCGTCGCGGGGTCGGGTCATACGGTGTCTTCGTCTAGTGTTTGTTCTGTCCCTGCAAATCCGACACATCATGCTGCATGTGGGCATACTCGTCCACACCGCTCTGCATCTGCTCCTCGATCCTGCTGATCTGCTGGTAGTTGAGCTTGTTGTGTCCCTGATTCAGTTGAACGTACAAACGCTGATGGAACTGGTCTTTGTAGCTACCTCTAGGCATCGAAGACATGCTAAAAGACTCCTCCTTCAAAGATCACCGTATGCCATCAGTATGGCGGATCCTTCCCCGGGTTATGATGGCAAGATTTACTCGTCATTTGTCTCTTCCTATGGAGACAATATCGAGGGTGGAGGTGATTTTTTTTGCGATCTGCAAGGCTGCTTTTGATCCATGCCATCTGGCTGTTTGGTCTGTGGTTGTCTGATACGGGCACCGCTTGTGCGAAGCGGGCAAACGACATCGTCATCTCTGTATCGGTATCACCGGATTCGCCGTTCGTCTCTACCCTGGAATTTCCCAATACGCATCCGCTCGTTCGCGAGCTGGTCCGCACTCCTACCATTCCTGCCAGCTTTTCGCCCGACTGGATTCGCGCCCGGATCAAGGTAAAAGACCGCGATCTCGTCTTCGATTTTCAGGACAGGCTGTTTGATCATAAAAAATCCCGTCAATACCTTTTGCCGCTGTCCCTCAAAGCGAAGCTGGAGGAGCTGGTGCAAACCGTGGAAAAAGTCCATTACGGCAAGGCGGTTCCCTGGGAAAAGGTAAAGCACTCGTTCGGCAGGATGAAGTATGCGGCGGTGATCGATCTGGAGACAGGGGAGCGTTTCAACGTCCAGCGCAGGGCGGGCAGCCGGCACGCCGATGTCCAGCCCCTGACCCGAGACGACACCCAGATCATGAAGCAGATTTACCAGGGAAAATGGAGCTGGAAGCGGCGCGCGATTCTCGTGGAGGTCGAAGGGATCTACTATGCGGCTTCCATGCACGGCATGCCGCACGGTGCCGGAGCCATCCAGGGCAACGACTTTTCCGGCCATTTTTGCATCCATTTTTCCGGCAGCTCTACCCACCGGCGCAAGGAGCCCGATCCCAGCCACAGCCTGATGATTCTCAAAGCGGCTGGCACCTTGCCGCAGACGATCCTGGAAGCGGGTCCGGAAGTTCTGGTCGGCTATTTCCTGACCTCCCTCAATGAGCACGACAGCCACATGCTGCGCATGACGGCGGACAGCTCCGCCGTGCCGGAAGGACTGAAAGCCATCGAATCGGTGCGGAAGCCCGAACACATCCCCTCCCCTGCTGCGGGTCCGTTCATGGCCGAGCTCCCGGTTCGGGTCGACTATTCGCTGCGCACGGGCGGACAGCACTCCGGGCACTGGCATTTCCTGCTGTTGCGCTCGGCCCCGTGGGAGCGGTGGCGGATCGTCGACATCGCCATCTAGTGAAGCCCATCCAGTGAAGCCAGACAAGCAGGCTGCTTTGATCCGGGCAGCCTGCTGTTCGTTCCTTTTTCCAGTCACTCAATCTGCGCTCAGCTGAAATTCTCCGTACGTCGACAACACGCTGTTGTACTCCGCCAAATCATGCACGCGAATGCCGCGCTTCAAGCTCTCCACTTCCTCCTTGGGGAGGCTCGCTTCCATCTTGGCCGTATTGATCCGGTAAAAGGTCTGCACCACTTCCTGATCTGCCGGAAGCCCGTGAAACAGCGTGAGCATGCCGTCGGCAGACAAGCCGAAGTGGCCGTTCTCCTTGCACTCGGGCGAAATATCGTGCTCCCGCTTCATCAGGATCACTTTCGCAGCGTCCGCAGCGACAATCTCCCAGCCCTGGTAATCTGCCATCGAGTCAGCGATGTGATTGCGAGAGACCGGCTTGCGTTCTTCGTCCCGCACTCCGCACAAGTAGCTGCGGGTGAGCACGAACTCATAGGAATTGCCCATGGCTTGCATTGACCTGTTTGGTCCTCCCGCCAGCAGCTCGGTCAGTGCTGCCGACTCTTTGCCGCTGCTTTGCGCGAGGACGATGCCGCCCACCAGCCCCGCAGCCAGGGCAAAAGCCCATGATGCAACTATCATCCATTTTTTGTTCATGATTCGATTGAACCCCTTCACTAGCCTTTTCTTCCTAGTCTCGCCAGGAAAAGGGACCCGCATACCTGAAACTCTCAAGATTCGTAATTTACTACAAATTTACAAGGAATATCTACCAATTCTAGAATTCTAATGATAAACTTATTTTTGCCTGGTTATAATGGTAAGTTTATGGAGGTAATCGGAAAAATGAAAAAAGCAAACATGCAAGGCTGGCTGCATGCCTTCTCAGCACATCCCTGGTTGTAGGCGCACTGACTTTCTCCCTCACGCCTGCAAGCGCGCAAGCCAGCTCCACCCTCAAGCTTCGTCTGCTCGAGACGACAGACATCCACACCAACATCGTCAACTACGACTACTATCAGGACAAGTCTACCGATGAATTCGGCCTCGCCAAAACCGCCACCCTGATCAAAAAAGCCCGTGAAGAAGCAGCCAACAGCTTGCTGTTCGACAACGGCGACCTGCTCCAGGGCAACCCGCTGGGCGATTACGTCGCGAAAATCGATCCGCTCAAAGACGGCCAGACCCACCCGGTCTACAAGGCGATGAACCTGCTCGACTACGATCTGGGCAACATCGGCAACCACGAGTTCAACTTCGGCCTGGAGCATCTGGAGCGCAGCATCAAAGGCGCGAATTTCCCTTATATCAACGCCAACGTCTATGTGGATGACAAGGACACCAACCCGGACAACGACAAAAACCTGTTCACCCCCTACCAAATCCTCGAACGCACTTTCAAGGACGAGAGCGGCAAGGAAGCTACCCTGAAAGTCGGCGTGATCGGTTTTGTTCCTCCGCAAATCATGCAGTGGGACAAGAACAACCTGGAAGGCAACGTCATCGCCAAGGACATCGTGGATACAGCGAAAAAATACGTTCCGGAAATCAAAAAGAAAGGCGCTGACCTCATCGTAGCCGTCGCTCACTCCGGGCTCGGACCGGTAGAAGCAGCCGCCAATCTGGAAAATGCCAGCTACCAGCTGAGCAAAGTCGAAGGCATCGACGCGATCCTCTTTGGCCACTCCCATCTGGTGTTCCCGGGACCTGGCTTTGAGAACATCGAGGGCATAGACAGCACAAAAGGCCTGATCAACGGCAAACCCGCTGTGATGCCCGGCTACTGGGGCAACAATCTGGGCGTAATCGACCTGACGCTGACGCAGGAAAACGGCAAGTGGAAAGTAGCTGAGGCTGCTACCAAGGCGGTTCCGATTTACGATTCGAAGAACAAGGTTGCCCTCACCGAAGTGGATCCTTCCATCGTGGACGCCGTGAAGGAAGACCACGACCATACCGTGGAGTGGGTACGCTCGGCTGTCGGTACCACCACTTCTCCGATCTTCAGCTATTTTGCTCTGGTCCAGGACGATCCGTCCATCCAGATCGTGACCAACGCGCAAAAATGGTATGTGGAGAAAAACATTCAGGGCACGGAATACGAAGGCATTCCCGTCCTGTCCGCAGGCGCTCCGTTCAAAGCAGGCGGCCGCAACGGCGCAAGCTATTACACCAACATCCCTGCAGGCACGATCGCGATCAAAAACGTTTCCGACCTGTACATCTATCCGAACACATTGAAGGCTGTACTGATCAACGGTTCCCAGCTGCAGGAATGGCTGGAGCGCTCCGCTGGCCAGTTCAACCAAATTGACGTGAACAAAGCAGATGAACAAGCTTTGGTAAACGATGCGTTCCCGACGTACAACTTCGACGTCATCGATGGCGTCACGTACCAAATCGATCTGACCCAACCGTCCAAATATGCGATTGACGGCAAGCTCGCCGACGAACAGGCAAACCGCATCAAAAACCTGGCGTACAACGGCAAGCCCGTGAAAGCGGAAGACAAATTCATCGTCGTGACCAACAACTACCGCGCAGGCGGCGGCGGAAACTTCCCGGGCCTGGACGGCAATAGCATCGTAATCGATTCTCCGGATGAAAACCGTCAAGTCGTCATCGACTACATCCTGAACCAAAAAACGATCAACCCGGCAGCCGACCAAAACTGGTCCTTCGCTCCGATCCAAGCAAAAGGCAACGTAACCTTCACGACCTCTCCGGAGGCGAAGCCTTACGCAGAGAAAATCTCCAACCTGAAATACATCAACACATTGGAATCGGGCTTTGCGAAATACAGCATCGACCTCTCCAAAACCGCATCCAAATAAGGCAAAGAAGCTGATGGCGCCCCTGCCGTCAGCTTCTTTTTTATGGAATGGGCTCCGGCAGGGCGACGGCACAGCCCTCTTCCCCGAAGCATCCGCCTTTAGCCCACAAAATGGTACTGCCCCCACGGCGATCGCTGGAAGATTTGCTCGCCCGCGTGCAGGAAAGCCTCCCGTTCCCGGAGGAGCTTTCCTTCCATCTGCACGAGCTGCAGAACGCCGCGCATATGATATCCCGGCCGGCTGCTGTAGAGCCCTGTCACTTCTCGCAAAAAGTTGTCCGGGTAACGGAGCAGCTGATGGACCGTCCAGATTTGCGTGTCGCTCAAGTAATGGACTTTGCTGTAAGCTTCCATCGCTTCGACAAAGGAGCCGATCCGGTATTCCTGGAGGAGGAGCATCCTCGACATCAGCTGCACCAGGTCGACCAGCTGCACGTCGTGACCGACCGTGTCCAGATCGATCAGGTAACAGCTGCTCCTCGGTGTCAGCAAAAAGTTGTGGCTCGCGACATCCCGATGAGCCAATGTCCCTCTCTCTACCGCTGCAAACCATTCCGGAATCAGCGGTAGCTTGTAGGCAGACTGGAGCATTTGCTGACCATCCCGAATGATCGTCTGGCTCTTCTGTTGGATCACCTGCTCCAGCCTGTTTTGCGGGCCGTTCTGTTCGATTTCCCACGTGATCCGTTCAAAGTGCTCCAATCTGCTCTCCCATTTGTCCAGGAGCGCCGCCTTGCCTTCGTACGCATGAACGGCTTGCGCGACAGGAAACCCCTGCGCCGCTACGTGGAAACGGGCAAGTGTCTCCGCTGTCTTTTTCACATCGTACAAGGACGAATTGTCTGCTTCCCGCCCATCAATCATTTTCATCATCGTGTAATAGCGATCTTCGTAGGGAAAAATGGTCGATCCCCCTGCGTCCGGCACATATTTGACCGTGTGCAGAAAGCCTTTCTCCCGCAGAGCATCGGAAAGCTGCGTGACCCACACTGCCTTATCCAGCTGCTTGTAGCCCTTGATAATCCAATGACCCCGGTCGGTCTTCAGCAAATTCACATTTCGTTTCGGTTTTACCGAGTGAATTTGACAGCGAAACGCTTTTTCGAGAGATGCGATTAGCCCTTTGTTCATACCGAATCCATTCAGTATGACGAGGATTCTTCATGCCCATCGCCCCAATGCGGCCACAACCCAGTATCGGGCATGGAGGTCAACCTCGGAGGGGGTGGGAACATCATGTTGTTCGGGTTCACTGGCCCGCGGCCTCTCTTGGAGCCGCGACTGGCTTTTCGCTGTGTGCTTTCCGGGGAACAATCACAAGAGGAAGAGGAGCACGACGATTCCTCTACGACTTCGGCGCGGACACGCGGGCGTCGTTTCGGCTGCGGCGGAAACGGCAACGGCATGGGACCAGGCGGCAGCGGCGGGCAGAACGGCACGATCGGCGGCCTCATCGGCATGATCGTTTGCGGCGATACGATGCCCGGTCTTGGGAACGGCATCGGCGGGAACGGCGGGAAGATCGGCCTCATCCAAGGGACTGGGTATGGCGGGCAAGGCGGTATCGGATACGGGAACGGCATCGTCGGACGGCGCGGTCCCGGCGGTCTTGCCGTCGCTTCCGGACTCACCCTTGTGCTTGGCTTGGTCGTCGTCTCCGGACTCACCTGCGGCTTCCTCGTCGGCTGTGCCTGGACCTGAGGGTACGACGGCGCGCATGGCGGAGAATATTTGTATGGCGGCGCAGGCGGATACGGGAGCTGGGTAGGTGCTACCGGTGGCCGGTAGATATACGGGCTCACTTGGGTCGGCCGAACAGGTGGAACTGGCCGTGTCTGCGTCGGCGGCACGTTTGGGGGATAACCATACGGGCTCACCTGCGTCGGCGGCACGTTTGGTGGATAACCATACGGGCTCACCTGCGTCGGCGGCACGTTTGGCGGATAACCATACGGGCTCACCTGCGTCGGCGGCACGTTTGGCGGATAACCATACGGGCTCACCTGCGTCGGCGGCACGTTTGGCGGATAACCATACGGGCTC
>Ga0255334_1000259_pt1 | contig 50476 bp, 50 predicted proteins | sample EtOH5_35cm_T3_12_FD_202080 | JGI IMG/M metagenome (GOLD analysis project Ga0255334, IMG submission 202080) | Sandy soil microbial communities from University of British Columbia, Vancouver, Canada - EtOH5_35cm_T3_129 | ecosystem: Engineered > Artificial ecosystem > Sand microcosm > Unclassified ...
CTTTCATCAAGCGCTCCTAATGCCCATGAAAACGACGGGGAAACAGCTTCCCGACTATTGTGAGGCTCAAATTCAAAAATTGGCCTCCTAAGCAACAATCATCTGGAACTCAGCCAAAAATAAAAAACCAGTTGCCGTTTTCGTATAATGAACTTTTTTACCTGATTAGATAATATCGTAGCATGTGGGATCGATATGTCAAGCAAAAGATTGCACTTGACCAGGTTCTTTCCTGGACGGCATGATGAATCCCGGTCATATGCCGGCATCGTCATCCGGACCATGCATTTTCCCGAATGCTTTTTATCCAAAACTCGAGCCGCCCCTGTCATGCAAAAGGCAGGAGTCTCGTTGCATGGCTCCTGCCTTCTCCTTCCGCTGGCGAACATGATCGCTGCTCCCTATCGCCCCTCTGGCATCACGAGTTACTCCGCCGAGCGCAGATAAGCGCCGCCGAAGAGGACGTCCGCGCCATCTGTGCCCGTCCCGGTGACGCGCACGAAAAACGGCCCTTCCCCCCGATTCCGCAGCGCCTCCTCTGCCATCCCCGCTCCCAGCGGCTGACAGAGGACGATGTCGCCACCGGGAACCGCAAACGTGCAGCAGCGCGCTCCCAGCTGCTCATCGGTATAGGCTTCGCTGCTCTGCCAGCCAAACCAGCGCTGCCATTGGCTCACGGCTGCTTGCAGATCCGCCGTCGCGTAGCCGACCGCCCGAAGCGTCTGCGCCCCATTGGGATGCGGCGCAATCAAGCCGCGGTCCGTCAGATCAGCTGCCCGCTCGGCATCCGGCTGCTGCCACTCGATGAGAAACGGCGGAACGTGGCTGCCGGCCGGGTCGTGCAGGAAGAGCATTCTCCAGCGAATGACCACACCGTCCTCCCGCGTCCGGCTGCCAGCTACGGGACCCGTCACCTGCAAGCCACGCTCGCGCAGCTTGTCTGCCCACTGATCCATCTGCTGTGTCCGCAGGGCGATCTGCCCAAAGCCCTCCCCCCGGCTGTGTTCCCCGATGAGCTGGCGAATCAGGGGATTGTCTGACTGTCTCGCCGTCTCTTCCACCTCGACTGCCAAAAACTCGACATAGGAGAGCCCAAAGTAGCTCAGGCTATTCCAGGTTCCCCACGCAGCATGCCTGCCGCCTGCTGCGGCGTGATACCCTTTTTGCTGAAAGGTTTGCGCCGCCTCGACAGGAGAGCGATGCGCAAAATGAACGATATGGTCGAAAGCCAATTCCATCTGCTGTCACCTCATTGGATTGCCCGGCTGCCGGGCAGGATCTGCGTACACAATTTCGTCCATTGTACTTCTTCCCCCATGAAAAGGAAAGACGCTCTTGGACATGGTATAATGGACGAATGTTCCGAAAAATGCTGTCTTTTTCAAAAGGAGGAACCATGAGCCGAACGAATCAAACCAGAGCGGAGCGCCACCGGGCGAAAAACAAGTGGAAGCGCATGGTGCGGCGTACGCTCCTGTTCAGTCTCGCTGTCATCGCCGCTGTCGGCATGTATGTGTGGGTCGATCGATTGTCCGGCAGCGCACAGCAGGAGGCCGCCCGCCCCGAGGCCGCCCCTGTCGGCGATGTGACCGGAACCGAGACCGTCCGTGAGCCGACTATCGCCTTGAGCTTTGTCGGCGATGTCATGATGTCTGGAAACGTGGAAAAAACCTTGCTGGAAAAAGGCTACGACTACCCCTTCGCGCATGTGAAGCCGCTGTTTCAGGCGGATGACCACACAATCGCCAATCTGGAGACGCCGATTACAGAAAAGGGAACCCCCGCCGAAAACAAAGCCTTTGTGTACAAATCGTCCCCACTGGCTGTACCGGCGATGAAGGAAGCAGGCATCGATGCCGTCAATCTGGCGAACAACCACTCCATGGATCAGGGGATCGACGGTCTGCTCGACACACTGGCGGCCCTGGAGAATCAGCAGATCGATTACGTCGGCGCCGGGCGGGATGAGACCCGGGCCTACGCGCCTGTCTACGTCGAAAAAAACGGCATTCGCGCTGCCTTTCTCGGCTTTAGCCGGGTCGTACCAGAATACGGCTGGTACGCCGGAAAACGGAAACCGGGCGTAGCCGCCACGTACGATCCTGCCCTTGCCGTCCAGGCGATCCGGCAAGCCAAAGCAGCAGCGGACCTCGTCGTCGTCATCGCCCACTGGGGAAAGGAGAAAGTCGATCTGCCCGTCGATCATCAAACAGAGCTGGCTCATACTTACATCGAGGCTGGCGCCGACCTGGTCGTAGGCGGACATCCGCACGTCTTGCAAGGCTTTGAAAAGTACAACGGCAAATGGATCGCTTACAGCCTCGGCAACTTCATCTTTACACGCGCCCAGGAGCCCAAAACGTGGGAAAGCGCGGTTCTGCAAGCCAGCTGCACCAAGCGCGGCGATTGCGAGCTGACGCTGCTCCCCTACCACGCACAGCTGGGACAAGCCGTGCCGATGAACGACGAAGCTGGCGCCCGCCTGCTGGCGCGCATCCAATCCATCTCTGACCACGTCCTGATCCACCCGAACGGCCGCTTGGAGTGAAACTCGTCGCCGCTTCGCACATATCAGGTAGCAAGGATACAGACAGGAGGCGCGACGCCATGACTGGTTTGCTCATTGCAGCGGCAGCGATCGGGATGTTTATCCTCTCGGGCTACTTCTTGACCAAGCGGGAAAAGGCTGTCTTCCTCCACAATCTGCAAAACGGAAATGCCAACCGGGTGTACGATTAGCCCGCTTCTTATCTCCCAGCCTGGAACAGGCAGCAGCATGATACCGAAATATTACGCGATCGCCACGCCGTCGAACAGCAGCACGCGCGCCGGAGAAGCATCTGTCCCGACCAGCTTCAGCGGCGCGGCGACCATAAAATACCCGCCCTGCGGCACTGCCTGCAAGCGCAGACCTTCGATCACAATCACGTTGCCCGCGAACAGCGTCTTATGCGTGGGATGTCCCGCCTGGCTCCTCTCGATCCCGAGCGCGTCCGTGCCTACTCCGCGCACCCCGATGCTGGCCAGGTAATCTGCCCCGTCCTCGGCCAAAAACACGAAGTCAAAGGAAAACGCCTCGTCCAGCGAATTTTTCGTTTTGAACAGCAAAAAATCGTCCCGCTGAATCTCGCAGCGCTCCAGGTCAGCCCGCGTGATCCTGTCTTCCACATGCGTAAGGTCCAGTACCTTGCAGCTCCCTACCAGCTTGTCCAGGGCGATGCTGTCAAACGTGGCTCCATCTGTCACCATATGAAGCGGGGCGTCCACATGCGTGCCGGTATGAACATCCAGTTCAATCCGCGATTCGGTGACATAGCCGCTCGTGACCGGCTTGATTTTGGGCTGTTTCTCAGGCTTGTTTTTATAGACCGTCATTCCTTCAAAAATAGCCCCTGTGACATCGTACATTTTCATCGCCTACCGCCTCCTGTCCGCTTCTTTTTCGTACGCGAGCCATTCGCTCAGTGATGCACGGTTTGACGCTCCAGCGCTTTATCCAACCACCATTGAAAGCCATCCGCTTCCAATAGCGCCCGGGAAGCAGCCGGCCCATGCGAGCCTGACTCATACGTGTGCAGCGGCACGAGATTTTCTGCAAACGCCTCGAGAATGGGCTGTACCCACAGCCACGACAGCTCCACTTCATTCCAATACGCGAAATACGTGGAGTCTCCTCTCAGCGCATCGAACAGGAGCAGCTCGTAAGCCTCCGGCACATCCTGCGTTCCCGCTGAAAAATCGACCGTGACCGGCTCAATCTTGCCGCTATTGGATGCATTCTTACTATTCAGCTGCAAAGCGATGCCCTCATCCGGATTGACGCTGATGATCAGCAAATTCGGTGCCGGTTTTTCAGCTTGTTCGCGGTACAGCTGCTCCAGCGGATTTTTGAATTCGATCACGATGCGTGTGCATTTTTCTTTCATCCGTTTTCCCGTGCGGATATAGAACGGAACGCCTTTCCAAAAAGGATCGTCAATCCAGACGCGGGCCGCTACAAACGTATCGGTCATGGATGCCGGGTCAACCCCGGACTCATCCTTGTAGCCGACTGCCGGCTTCCCGTGGATCTCCCCCGGGCCATACTGTCCACGAATCACGTGATGCCGCACATCTTCCTTGCACAAGGGACGGACCGCTTCCATCACCTTGCGTTTTTCATTGCGGATCTCTTTCGCCGTGATCCGCTTGGGCAGCTGCATGGCCGTCATCATCAGCATTTGCAGCATGTGGTTTTGCACCATATCCCGAATGGCTCCCGAGTGGTCGTAGTAACCGGCCCGCTCTTCCACCCCGACGGTTTCGCTGGCGGTGATTTGCACATTCGCAATGTATTGATTGTTCCAGAGGGCTTGGAAGACCGGATTCGCAAATTCCAGCGCTTCCAGGTTCCGCACCATCGGTTTCCCCAGGTAATGGTCGATCCGGTAAATCTCTTCTTCCTCAAAGGCTTTGCTCAGCTTGGCGTTCAAGTCTCTGGCCGATTCCAGATCATGGCCAAACGGTTTTTCGATAATCAGCCGCTTCCAGCCCGTCGTCGATCCCAATCCGCTCGCCTGGATCTGTTCGGCGATGACCTCAAAGAACTCCGGTGCCACTGACAAGTAAAACATGCGGTTTTCCGGTATATTCAGCTCTGCCTCGCGCCGTTTCATGCGATCGATCAGCTTGATGTAGTCTTGCGGGTCCGTCACATCGACGGCAGCATAGCGGAACGACTGGAGAAATTCGCCCAGCTGGGACGTCTCCACCTGGGAGCGCCGGGAAAATTTGCGGACAGATTGCTCCACGCTTGCCTGGAACTGTTCGTCCGACCATTCCCTCCTGCCTACGCCCATCACGGAAAAAGCAGCCGGCATTTTTCCGTCGAGCGTTAAATTGAACAAGGCAGGGAAAATTTTACGTTTTGCCAAGTCTCCTGTAGCTCCAAACAACACAAAGGTCATCGAATCCACGTGCGATCCCTCCCCTTCCTGCTAGTTTCATCAACATCGTTATGATTAGAGAAATCACACCGCGAATCAAGTCAACTTTTCACTGACATAGTGAGGGAAAGGATACCATTTCCCCGCTGCTGCCAGCTCTTCCTGATTGTTCAGGACCGTATCCATGTAGTTTCTCCCCCATTGGTACCTCGCATCCAAAGCGGCATCAGGCTCTGCGCTCGGCTCCGTCAGCGGCTTGCGGCACGCGGCTTGTCCTGGGATGTCGCGAGAAGATCTCCCCCCTTTTGCCAATCACGCAAGACGTAACGTTGACATACCAAAACCGTTCGCACGCTCCCGAGCACAAACGGTTTTTTGAGGTGAGCGAGCAGCAGCCCTTGCCTTACACGCGTTGATGCTGGGCCAAAAAATGCTCCACGCCATCGTACAGCCCTTCGTCATTGGCGTATTTCACGATGTTTTTCGCCGTACGCAGCCACTCGATAGTCGTGGGCCGGGTCGCCGCAATCGACTCGCGCAAATCGCTCATCCGAATGGGACGCTCGAGGCCTTTGGCCAAAATGTCATGCAGCACTTGCTCCGTAGCCAGCTCCACCACGTACTCGATATCGGCTCCCGAATAAAACTCGGTCCACGCCGCCAGCTGCTTGCTGTCGATTGGCTCCGCAGGTCTTCCCTGCAGCTTGAGACGAAAAATGGCTTCCCTCGCCTGGACATCCGGCGGTCCCACAAACACCATTTTCTCGAAGCGCCCCGGGCGATGAAAGGCAGGATCCACATCCCACGGCATGTTCGTCGCCCCCCAGCACCAGGAGTTGGTCCGCGTGAGAGGCGGCTCCTTCCATTTCCGTCAGCAGCTGGTCGTGAATCCCTCTCATCCAGGAGGAGGCAGCTTTGCCCCGGTGGTGCCCGAGTGCATCCATTTCGTCCAGAAACAGCACCGCCGGCTTATGGGCCCGGGCAGCAGCAAACAGGGAGCGGATGTTTCGCTCGCTGGCCCCGATGTGCGGGTCCAGCACGTCCGCCACTTGCACATGGAACAGCCGCGCCTGGCATTCCCCTGCCGTCGCTTTGGCCAAAAACGTCTTTCCGCAGCCAGGCGGTCCGTACAACAGCAGGCCGCCCCCAGCCTTTTTCCCGAACCGTTCGAACAGGTCCGGGGTCAGGAACGGCTGCATCATCTCCTTCCGAATCGTTTCTTTGAGGTCGTGCAGCCCTCCGACTTCCGCGAAGCTGACGTTTTTTTCAGGCTGGGGCCAGCGTACCGCACCCTGTTTGCCTTTTCCGCCTTCAATGACGCGCATCGGCGTGGCCGCTTTTCCCACCGGTTGTCCGGTCCTGTGCTCAAATGCTTTTCCTGCGTAGTGGCTCGACTGTTCCCTGGTCAGCTTGTTCAGCTCTCTTGCGATCTGCCCCTTCAGCTCTTCGTCTCCATGGGCCAACGCCTGGGTAAAGGCAAGCAGCGCTTCCCCGCGATTCCCCTGTTCGCTGTACTCCAAGCCGAGCAGGAACCATGCGGGAGCATTCGTTGGCTCGGTTGCAACCAATCTTTTCAAAATCTCGATCTTCGTCATCTGTTTCATCCTCTGCGATCCATTTTGCACGACCATTTGTACAGAAGGGGAAAGAGCCATAAATAACCGCAAACCACTTGGCAAGCTCCTTCTCCGCCCACAATTCCATGGTGGAAGACCCCCCCCCCCCCCCCCGCATGGCAGGGATCAGCAGCAGCTTTGCGGAAGGGCGAGCAAAGCCAGCAGCACGGCATGTCTCGCCATCGGCTGATACAGCCCCTGCACGACCGAATGAAGCCGAAATCTCTTTTTCAGAACGAAGCGGTAGGCGAGGGAATGCCAGACAGTCATCATGCGTGAAAAAAGAAGCGCGTCAAACCTTGATCCCGAAAACCATGTATAGAAGAAAGTCGATGTCCACAGAAGCAGACCGACCAGCAACATTCGTACCGTGTCTTTCTTTCTGGCTCGCAGCCAGTTCGATCAATGCTTGTTCCCCTTTCCAATATGTACGACTCCAACCATTTTATTATAAAGCATTCCTGCAGCAAGAAGAATATGGAAATTGAAGAAGATGGAAGATTTCTGGGCAGTGAACCATTGGCAAACGAAAAAAACGCTTCCTCCCCTGTTCGAGAAGAAGCGTTTCGGGTGTGTCGGATCAGTCGTTATTTTCGTCTTCGTTTGTGCCGCCGTTATACTTTCCTTTGTCTTTACCCTGGTTGTTGCCGTTGCCGTTGCCTTTGCCTTTCGCGCCGCTGCGGGCCCGTGGATGTTTCACTTGCTCATAGGAGTAAACAATCGACTGGAATGAGCGGTCATCCACGGAGCCTGTGACCGGCAGTCCGAAAAAAAGAAACGGCCTCTAAACCGCTTCTGTCATCCCGTATGTTTGCCCACATCAGCCTAGCCTGACTCTTCCCACAGGCCCGTCCAGCTCGTGATTCGGACGACGCGCTCGGCAAACGTCGGGTAATAAAGCTCTCGCCAGTCGAGACGAACGTCATGCTGCTCCCAATCTGCGGCCCCTCCTGCTCTCTTCTCCTGAAAGATCTCTTTTACGTCAGGCGCATTCCCTGCTCCTTGATGAATGGCGTGACATGCGCCCTGCGCGGTTTGTTCAGGTAGTCCGCCATTTGTTTGGTCCACCCGTCCGTGCGCTGCCCATTGGTGCGCTCGCTGTAGTATTCGGAGGTCGTCTGCTCATATTCTTCCAGCGCCCCGGCAATCCGCTCCGTTTGATACCGCTCTTCGTGGATGACGGCGCGCTTCGGCAGGCGCGGTTTCTGCTGGACATCCTGCGCAGGATACCCCAGGCACATCCCCATGAGCGGCACAGTCAGAGTCGGCAGTCCCAGCACGTTGGCCACCTCCCGCGGATTGTTGCGGATGCCTCCGATCATGACGCCTCCCAGTCCGTGCGAGCGCGCGGCGAGCAAGACATTTTCCGCTGCCAATGCCGTATCGACCGCCCCGACGAGCAGGCTCTCCACCTCATCGGCCGCCAGCGTCTGCCCATGCATTTCGCATACCTGCTGCAGCCGGTAGTAATCGGCGCAAAAGACAAGGAAGACCGGGCACTCCTTCACCCACCGCTGATTGCCGGCGAGCGCGGACAGTTTTTCTTTCACCTCGCTTGAGCGCACGACGATTACACTGTACGCCTGCACATGGTGCGAGGACGGCGCCCACTGCGCGCAATCCAAAATTTCCTGCAGCACCTCTTCTGCGATCGGCTGATCCTTGTATTGTCGGATGGATCGGTGAGACTTGATCAATTGGGTTACTTCCGTTGGCATTGTTGCGCCTCCTTTATCAAAGTTGTTCACACCAAGCATGCCCGATTGCGTCCTCCTGTCTGACAGGATGGATCCATCGACCGATCGGGCCGCTGACGATTTGGCCATCACGCATGACGGTCCGACCTTTCTGCGGGAAGATTCCGAACTGCTTCGCGGGATTTTCCGACGAGACGGCAGCGACCTGCGAAAGCGACAGCCTGTTTTGCGAAACGGCGTTCAGCATGAGCGGAGCCAACGTCTCCACCCCGCACATCCCGGCAGGAATGGACCAGAGATCGCCGTCCTTTTCCTGCTCCGTATGCGGCGCGTGATCCGAGCAGACGATGGAGACGACGCCCTCTGCGATTCCTTTCCACAGCCGCTCCTGGTCTTTTTTGTACTTCACTGGCGGGTACACCTTCATGGCAGGCCCGACGGCTGCGAAGTCTTCGTTGCTCAGGAAAAGATAGTGCGGGCAGGTCTCGGCGGTGATCGGATAGCCTTGCTCCTGCGCCTGACGGATGAGGTCCACCGCTTCTCCCGTGCTGACGTGGAGAATGTGCAGGCACTTTTGCAAATTGGCCACGTTGCTTGCTTCGCCCGGCAGCCGTCGCTTGGAAATCGCAGCGATTTTTCCGTCCCGAATGTAGATGTCCGCTTCATAGACCTCCTGCGGCGTCACGATGGTCCCGCCTCGAATGACGTGATCCCATATCATTTTACCATCCCTCCGTGTGCTGCTTTGCAGTTATGACCTGTCCGACAAGCGAATGGATGTCGGCGATCAACAGGGTATTGGCTACATTCAGGCCATCCGCTCTTAGATTTATGTGGAGGTTGGGCGAATACCTTTGTCCCTGCAGACCATTCTGAGGTTTGTAAATTGTTTCAACCGACAACTTTCGCATCAGACCACTTTTCTCAAAGAGTGGTTTCCCGAAAATCACGTCAGGTTTTCTTACATAAAAAACAGGAGCGAGAGCGGAATTCCTGCCGAGCTCTGCTCCCATCCCTTTGCTTTGACGATCTCAGGCAAAAAAAGCGCGCGGAGATTTGCGCCACTCGCCCAAAACTTTTTCCTGCTCTGCCGTGATGACTCCTTGCTCGCTTGCTGCCTCGAGCAGAGCGGTGTAGTGGGACAGCGTCGTGCAAGGGATGCCCGCTTCCGCAAACAGCGCCTCCGCATCCGGGAACTGATAGCTGAAGATGGCCACTACGCCCAGCACTTCTCCACCCTCTGCCTGTACGGCATGAGCGGCTTTCAGCGAGCTGCCGCCTGTGGAGATCAAGTCTTCGATGACGACCACTTTTTGGCCGGCAGCGAGGGAGCCTTCGATCTGGTTTTGGCGGCCGTGTCCCTTCGCCTTGTCGCGCACGTAGATCATCGGCAAATCCAGCAGCTCCGCTACCCAAGCCGCGTGCGGAATGCCTGCCGTCGCCGTTCCTGCCACGACCTGCGCCTCCGGAAATTGCGAGCGGATCGTCTCGGCAAAGCTGCGGGCGATCAGGCGGCGCACCTGCGGATAGGACATGGTAATCCGGTTGTCGCAGTAAATCGGCGACTTGATGCCGGACGTCCAGGTAAACGGCTGTTCCGGGCGCAGGTGAACCGCCCCGATCGCAAGCAGGTTGGCAGCAATTTCTTTGGCAGTTGTTATCGCCATCATTTTGATTCCCTCCAGATTCGTAGATTAAAGGCGGTCCGCTTCCACGGCTGAAACAATGCTCTCCCAGGCAGCCGCCGGATCCTTCGCCGCAGTAATCGCGCGGCCGATCACGAGATAATCGCTTCCCAGCCGGAATGCTTGCTCCGGTGTCGTAATGCGTGTCTGGTCTCCTTTATCCGAACCGAGCGGACGTATACCCGGCGTCACCGTCAGGAACGCTTCTCCTGCCGCCTGCCTGATCATCGGAACCTCAAGCGGGGAAGCGACCACTCCATCGAGCCCTGCCTGCTTCGTCATTCTTGCGTAATGGACGACCACGTCTTCTACCGCGCCCGGGATCGCCAGCTGCTCGTTCATCGTCTGCAGGCTCGTCGAGGTGAGCACCGTCACTCCGATCAGGATCGGGCGGGGAGAGCCTGCAGCCGTCCCCTGCTCCAATCCTTCCCGCGCCGCCTCCATCATCGCCACGCCGCCTGCGGCATGGACGTTGACCATATCGGCGCCGAGTCTGGCCAGGCTCTTCATCGCGCCTCTGGCCGTGTTCGGGATGTCGTGCACCTTCAGGTCGAGGAACACCTTCAGGCCCCGCTCCTTCAAATAGTGGACGATCGCCGGCCCTTCCGCGTAGGAGAGCTCCATCCCTACCTTGACGTAGCGGATGCGGCCTTCCAGCGGCGCCAGGCACTGCTTGATTTCGTCCAGTGTGGAAAAGTCGAGCGCCACGATCATGCGCTCTCTCACATCAATGGTTGTTGGTTGCACACCGCTCTCCCCTTTCCTATACCGTCACAGCCACCTTCGCTCCGGAACGCTGCGCCGGCATCGCTTCGGTCGAGAAGGTGATGGTTTCCAGCACGTGCAGCAGAGCGGATGCCGTATCGAGCGACGTCAGGCAGACAGCGCCGTTCTCCACTGCCTCGCGGCGGATGCGGAAGCCGTCGCGCTGCGGCGTTTTGCCTTTGGTCAAGGTGTTGAGCACGATGTTCGCTTCACCACTGCGGATCATGTCCAGCAGGTTTGGCGTGCCCTCCGACAGTTTGTTGACGTGTGTCACCGGCAAGCCTGCCTGCTCCAGATAATCGGCGGTGCCCGCTGTCGCCAACAGCTTGAAGCCCAGACGGCGGAAACGTTTGACGATCTCCAGCGCTTCTTCTTTGTCTTTGTCGGCGACGGTCACGAGCAAGGCGCCTTTCGTCGGGATGTTCATGCCGGCTGCGACCAGCCCTTTATACAAGGCTTTCGCCAGCGTGCTTTCGCGTCCCATGACTTCTCCCGTCGATTTCATTTCCGGTCCGAGCGTGATGTCCACGCGGCGCAGCTTGGCGAAGGAGAACACCGGCACTTTGACGGAAACGATCTGCTCTTCCGGATGGTAGCCAGGCGTGAAGCCCTGGTCGATAATCGAATGTCCGAGAATCGTCTTGGTCGCGATGTTCGCCATCGGAATGCCGGTCACTTTGGAGAGGAACGGCACCGTCCGGGATGAACGCGGGTTGACCTCGATCACGTACGGACGGTCTTTGTAGATGACGAACTGGATGTTCAGAAGTCCTTTGATTTGCAGGGCGCGCGCCAGCCTGGTCGTCATCTCGATCAGCTCGTCCTTGATGGCCTGCGAGAGCGACTGCGGCGGGTAGACCGCGATCGAGTCGCCGGAGTGAACCCCCGCGCGTTCGATGTGCTCCATGATGCCCGGGATCAGGACGTTTTCTCCGTCGCAGATCGCGTCGACCTCCGCCTCGATCCCGACCATGTAACGGTCGACGAGCACAGGGTGATCCGGGTTGACCTTCACGGCCTTTTCCATGTACTCCAGGAGCTCTGGCTGGTTGTAGACGATCTCCATCGCGCGTCCGCCCAGCACGTACGACGGGCGCACCAGCACCGGGAAGCCCAGTCCTTTTGCCGCTACGACCGCCTGCTCCACGGACGTCACCGTTTTGCCCGGAGGCTGGGCGATGTTCAGGCTGCGCAGCAGCGCCTCGAATTTCTCGCGGTTTTCGGCCGCATCGATGTTGTCCAGGCTGGTGCCGAGGATTTTGATCCCGCGGGCCACCAGTTTGTCCGCCAGGTTGATTGCCGTCTGGCCGCCGAACTGGACGATGACGCCTTCCGGTTTCTCGGCATCGAGGATGTTCATGACGTCTTCGATGTAGAGAGGCTCGAAGTACAGACGGTCCGAGGTGTTGAAGTCGGTCGAGACCGTCTCCGGGTTGTTGTTGACGATGATCGCTTCGTAGCCGGCTTCTTTCAGCGCCCATACCGCGTGCACCGTGGCGTAGTCGAATTCGATCCCCTGCCCGATGCGGATCGGACCGGAGCCGAGTACGACCACGCGCTTTTTGCCGGTCTCGATGCGCTCATCCTCCGTCTCGTAACTGGAGTAGTAGTACGGTGTCTGCGCCTCGAATTCGGCAGCGCAGGTGTCGACCATTTTGTACACCGGTATGAATCCGAGCTGTTTGCGCAGTGCGCGGACTGCGTCTTCCGTCTGGCCGCACAGCTCGGCGATCTTTTTGTCGGTAAAGCCCAGGCGCTTGGCCGCATACAGCTTTTCAGCCGTCAAGCCTTTCGCCAGCTCGGCTTCATAGGCGACCAGCTTGTAGAACTTGTGCAGGAAGAACAGGTCGATTTTCGTCAGCTCGTGCAACTGCTCGATCGTCCAGCCGCGGCGCAGCGCCTCAGCCAGCAGGAACAGGCGCTCGTCATCCGCCGCTACCAGGCGTGCTTTCAGCTCGTCTGCCCCGATCTGGTCTGCTCCCTTGATTTCCAGATGGTACGATCCGATTTCCAGGGAACGGATCGCCTTCATGATCGATTCCTCAAAGGTGCGGCCGATCGCCATCACTTCCCCGGTCGCCTTCATTTGCGTGCCCAGCTTGCGGTTCGCAGACTGGAACTTGTCAAACGGCCAGCGCGGAATCTTGCTGACGATGTAGTCGAGGGTCGGCTCGAAGCAGGCGTAGGTCTGGCCTGTCACCGGGTTTTTCAGCTCGTCCAGGGTGTAGCCGATGGCGATTTTCGCCGCCATTTTCGCGATCGGGTAGCCGGTCGCTTTGGAGGCCAGCGCGGAGGAACGGCTCACGCGCGGGTTTACCTCGATGACGTAGTATTGGAAGCTGTACGGATCGAGCGCGTACTGCACGTTGCAGCCGCCTTCGATGCTCAGCGCGCGAATGATGTTCAGGGCGGAGGAGCGCAGCATTTGGTACTCGCGGTCCGACAGCGTCTGGCTCGGCGCCACGACGATGGAGTCCCCTGTGTGCACCCCGACCGGGTCGATGTTTTCCATGTTGCACACCACGATGCAGTTGTCGTTGGCATCGCGCATGACTTCGTACTCGATCTCTTTCATGCCCGCGATGCTCTTCTCGATCAGGCATTGGGTGATCGGAGAGTATTTCAGGCCGCTCGCCACGATCTCGCGCAGGCTTTCTTCGTCTTCGCAGATTCCCCCGCCTGTTCCGCCGAGCGTGTAGGCCGGGCGCACGATGATCGGGTAGCCGATCTCATTGGCAAAGTCGACCGCTTCTTCTACCGTGCTGACGATGACGGAATCCGGCACAGGCTCGCCCAGCTCGTTCATCAGGGCGCGGAACAGCTCGCGGTCTTCCGCTTGCTTGATCGACTCCAGCCTGGTGCCCAGAAGCTTCACGCTTTCCTGCTCCAGCACACCTTGCTCCGCCAGCGCGACTGCCATGTTGAGGCCAGTCTGTCCGCCCAGTGTCGGGAGCAGGCCGTCCGGCTTTTCCTGACGGATGACGCGGGCTACGAATTCCGGCGTGATCGGCTCGATGTAGACTTTGTCCGCCATGTTCGTATCCGTCATGATCGTCGCCGGGTTGGAGTTGATCAGGACGACCTCCATGCCCTCTTCCTTCAATGCTTCGCAAGCCTGGGTGCCGGCGTAGTCGAATTCTGCCGCCTGTCCGATCACGATAGGTCCGGAACCGATCACGAGGATTTTTTTCAGGTTAGCGTGTTTTGGCATAGATTTTCTCCTCCTTGGCGGTTTCGAGCATTTCCAGGAACTGGTCAAACAAGTATCCGGAGTCGTACGGACCGGGAGCCGCTTCCGGGTGGTACTGCACGGAGAAGGCTCTCTTCGCCGGGTTGCGCAGCCCTTCTACCGTCCCGTCGTTCAGGGCAATATGCGTGATCTCCAGCTCCGTTCCCTGGAGCGATTCTTCTTTTACCGCATAGCTGTGGTTTTGCGAAGTAATGTAGGTGCGTCCGTTCGGCAGCTCTTTTACCGGATGGTTGCCGCCGCGGTGGCCGAATTTCATTTTCATCGTGTCTGCGCCCGATGCCAGCGCGAACAGCTGATGGCCGAGGCAGATGCCGAACAGCGGATACTCGCCCAGGATGCCTTTGATCATTTCAATGGCTTGCGGCACGTCTTTCGGATCCCCGGGGCCGTTGGATAGCAGGATGCCGTCTGGCTGAATGCGGCGAATCTCTTCTGCTGTCACATTGTACGGCACGACAACCACGTCGCATTTGCGCTTGGTCAGCTCGCGCAAAATGCCGTGCTTGGAGCCGAAGTCGACCAGCACGACCCGATGTTCCGTCCCGGGGCAGCTAAAGACGCTTTTGGTGGAGACGCGCGATACCTGATCGGTCATGAGAGCAGTCGCCTGGAGCATGGCTAGCAGTTCCGCCGGTGGCGCAGCACTCGCGGTGATCATGCCCTTCATCGTGCCGTGATAGCGGATTTTTCTCGTCAGCATCCGCGTGTCCACGCCGCTGATTCCAGGGATGTCGTACGTTTTCAGCAGTTCATCGAGCGTGCTGGTGTTGCGCCAGTTGCTCGGCATGTCACAGTCTTCGCGAACCACGAAGCCGTGGATGTATGGCCGGACCGCTTCGAAATCATCGCGGTTGATGCCGTAGTTCCCGATCAGCGGGTATGTCATGGTCACGATCTGCCCGCAGTAGGACGGGTCGGACAGCACCTCTTGATAGCCTGTCAGTCCGGTGTTGAACACCACTTCGCCGAACGTCTCCCTTGTCGCGCCAAACGCCTCTCCGATAAACTCCGTTCCGTCTTCCAGGATCAGTCTTGCTCGTCGCATCTGTCGTTCCTCCTTCTTTGTCGCGCACTTCCTCGCATCCAGCTTGAGCCGGGTTTTTACACGTCTTGATGGACGATCCTGCCGTCAACCAACGTTAGGATCGTCCATCCTTTGCAGGACCATCCGGCGAATGGCGTATTGGTTCCCTTGCTGGCAAAGCTCGCCGGGTCGATGTTCTTCTCCGTTTCCAGGTCGATCACTGTCAGGTCCGCCGTCGCGCCGACTTCCAGGCGACCGTACGGCAGTCCGAATGCTGCAGCTGGCTTGATAGTCAAGAAGTCCACCAGTTCCTTCAGCGTCAGCTCTCCGGTCTGTACGAAGTGCGTGTACAGCAGCGGGAACGCCGTCTCGGAGCCGACGATGCCGAATGGAGCGCGGTTGATGCCGTTCGCTTTTTCTTCTGCCGTGTGCGGCGCGTGGTCTGTGGCGATCAAGTCGATCGTGCCGTCCTTGAGGCCTGCGATCAGGGCCGCGCGATCTTCGCGGGAGCGCAGCGGCGGGTTCATTTTCCAGTTCGTGTCCAGGCTTTCCGGAATGTCTTCGTCGCACAGGAGCAGGTGGTGCGGAGTGACCTCACACGTCACATTGACTCCTGCCCGCTTGCCGTCGCGCACCAGCCTGACGGATTCCTTTGCACTGATGTGGCAGACGTGGTAGTGCACGCCCGTCTGTTCAGCCAGCAGGATATCGCGTCCCACGTGGATGGATTCGGACTCGGAAGGGATACCGGGAAGTCCGTGGCGCTTGGCTACTTCTCCGTCGTGCAGGGCCGCGCCTGGTATCAGCAGGTCGTCGTCCTCGCAGTGAGCGACGATGGAGAGGCCCCATTCTTTGGCCGCCTGCATCGCTTTTTTCATCATCGCGGTAGACTGCACGCCCACACCGTCATCGGTCAGGGCGAAAATGCCCGCTTCCTTCAAGCCGGCAAAGTCGGTCAGTTCCTTGCCCAGCTGTCTTACGGTAATCGCCCCGTAGGGAATCACGCGTGCCTTTCCGGCTTCGTGCGCCTTGTCCAAAATGGATTTCACGGTCTCCACGCTGTCGATGGACGGGCGCGTGTTCGGCATGCAGCAGATGGTCGTAAATCCGCCTCGCACCGCCGCAGCTGCCCCTGTCGCGATCGTCTCCTTATGCTCAAAGCCCGGCTCGCGCAAATGGACGTGCACATCGATCAGTCCGGCGCTGATCAGCCCGCCTTTGCAATCGATCCACTCGTGTCCTTCCCGCGGGATGGCTTCTCCCATCGCTGCGATTCGTCCGTCCTCCACCAATACTTCAACCGGGATCAGATCTCCCGCATGATTCAATAGTTTGCCGTTGCCAAGGATGGTTCCCATTTCAAATCGCTCCCTTTCAGCAAAGTTTCGAGTACCGCCATCCTTGTTGCGACTCCATTGGTCACTTGTTTTTGGATCAAGGAGGTCCCGCATTCCACCAGATCGGTATGGATTTCGACTCCCCTGTTGACGGGGGCCGGGTGCATGATGACGGCGCCTGGCTTCATCGCCTTGGCCCGCTCCAGCGTCAAACCGTGTGCCTGATGGTATTCTTTCTTGGAAATGTACAGCGACTCCGTGTGCCGCTCCAGCTGCACGCGCAGCATCATGACGATGTCTGCAGTCTGGACGGCCTCTTCCATGCCGACCACATTGACCCCGCCGGGGATTTGCGCCGGCTGCGGCATCATGCTCGTCGGTCCGGACAGCTGCAGCTTCATTCCCAGCTTCGGCATCGCATGCAGATGGGAGCCCAGCACCCGGCTGTGGCGCAGGTCGCCGATAATCGAGACGGTCAGTCCTTCCAGGCGGCCGAACTGCTGCTTCATCGTCAGGAGGTCGAGCAGGCACTGGGTGGGATGCTCATTTGTCCCATCGCCCGCGTTGATCAGCTGCAGGCCGACGCTTCCCGCCAGCTCTTGCAGCAAGCCTTCTTTTTTCGTCCGGATGACCGCGGCTTCCACACCCATCGCTTCCAGCGTGCGGATCGTGTCGTAGACCGTCTCGCCCTTCACTGCCGAGGAGGTTTCAGGAATGAAGTTTAACACGTGCGCCCCCAGACGCTTTTGCGCGACCTCAAAGGAAAAGCGCGTCCGCGTGCTGGCCTCGAAGAACAGATTGGCGACGAAGCGCCCGCGCAGGACGTCCGCCTGCTCGCCAGGGCGGTTCGCCCAGTAGGCTGCCCGGTCCAGCAGCAGCACCATCTGCTCTTTGGTCAAGTCTTTTACACCAATCAGGTGACCCGTGTTGTTCATCGTGAATCCCTCCGTTTATCTGATTATGAAAGTGATGAAAGAAAAAGCCTCTTGCCTTCGCGCGGCCGTCGTGGCTGGCGAGACAAGAAGCTGTGTCAGTCTACTCCCCTTTGGGCAGGGGAAACAGCGTTCTTTGCCTTGTCAGCCTCTCTGGACTGGATTAAAGGAATGCGGAACGTTCTTCTTCACTTTATGGTTGTTCGCCTTGCACGGCTTCACCCATCGCGGATTCTTTGCCTGGCAGGATCACGTGCAGGATGATGCCGAGGAAGGTCGCGAAGGCGATGTTGTCAATGGTCAAATCGTTCAGGAACGGGATGCCTGTGCCGGCAAAGCTGATTTTGTACCCGCCGATCCCGGTGACCAGGATGGCTGCCGCTATGACCATGTTGCGCTTGTTGGCGAAGTCTACTTTCTTCTCCACGTACATCCGCAGACCCTGTGCCGCGATAATCCCGAACAGGATGATGGAGACGCCGCCCAGTACCGGGGTCGGGATGCTCATGAGCAGCGTGCTGATCTTGCCGATGAAAGCGAACAGGATCGCCAGGACAGCGGCCATTCCGATGACGACTTTGCTGAAGACGCGAGTGATGGCGAGGACGCCGATGTTTTCCCCGTACGTGGTCGCCGGCGGACCGCCGATGATGGCTGCCAGCGAGGTGGCGATCCCGTCGCCGAGCAAGCTGCGGTGCAGACCCGGGTCTTTCATCAGATCGCGATCCATGACCTTGCTGGTTACCAGCAGATGGCCCAGATGCTCTGCCAGCGTGACGAAAGCGACCGGCGCGATGACCAGCGCTGCCACCCATGCCGCAGGACTTCCCATCACAGAGATTACTTCCCCGAATTTAAAGTGCGTTGTAAACATTTCACCGAAACCTACTACCCACGGCGCATCCGCTACTTTTTGAAAATCGATCAGCTCCGGGTGACGCAGAAGCGTGTAGACATAGCCGACGATAATGCCGATCAGGATCGGGATGAGGCCCAGGAATCCGCGCAAGAGTACCGCTGCAAGGATGGTCACAACCGTGGTGACCAGCGAAATTTCAATGGAGGTCAGCGACATTTGGGACTGTCCGTCTACCGTTACCTTCGTTGCCATGTCGACCGCCACGCCTGCCAGGCTCAACCCGATGACCACGATGACCGAGGCGATCACGACCGGCGGCAGCACCTTGTCGATCCATTTCACGCCGGCCCTCTTCACGATCGCGGCTACGATCATGTAGACCACGCCGGAGAGGAAGCATCCGAGCAAGGCTGTCCCTACGCCGTGGGATGCCGTGACCGCGATGATCGGCCCGATAAAGGCGAAGGAGGAGCCGAGGTAGTTCGGAATCTTCCCTTTTGTAATCCACAGGAACAGCAGGGTGCCAAGCCCGCTCGTAAACAGCGCGGTAGCGGGATCCAGCCCGGTCAGGATCGGGACGAGCACCGTCGAGCCGAACATGGCGAACAAGTGCTGGATGGATAAGGGCAGCAATTTTTTCAGTTCCGGCGTTTCATGCACATCGATATAATTTTTCTGACTCATAACGATAGGTTCCCCCTGCATTTCTTTTTCTTCCCTGTCTCTCGCATCATTTTCCGGTCAAACGAAAAGCCTCTTTGCACGGGCGCAAAGAGGCTGGCTTCACCATGGCTTGGGAAGGGCTGCGCCTCTTGCCGACCTCACGGGGTCGCTGTTAAAGAGGAAATATGCCGTTTTTACAAAAGCTGCCGGATGGAGACGATGTCCATCATGTCCACTTCCGACAGCTGCACATCGACGATTTCCGTACGCGCCGTCGGGACGTTCTTGCCTACAAAGTCCGGGCGGATCGGCAGCTCGCGATGACCACGGTCTACGAGTACCGCCAGCTGGATCATGCGCGGCCGGCCGATGTCGATCAGGGCATCCAGCGCGGCGCGAACCGTGCGTCCGGTGTACAGCACGTCGTCCACCAGAATGACGGTTTTGCCGGTGATTTGATCGGGCAGCTGCGAGCCCTGCAGGACTGCATCCTCCGACTTGTGCTGCAGATCGTCCCGATAGAAAGTAATGTCCAGCTCGCCGACCGGCACCTTTACATTTTCGATCAGTTCGATCCGCTCCACCAAGCGCTGCGCGAGGTAAATCCCTCTCGTCTTGATGCCGACGATGATGCAGTCCTCCACACCCTTGTTGCGCTCGATAATTTCGTGAGCGATGCGGGTGAGTGCGCGGCGAATCGCCGCATCGTCCATGATGACACTTTTGTTGATCATCTGCTTACCCCCTCCGACGGGAACTGTGGACTCAAGAAAAAAGGCTCCTTGTCAGCAGACAAGAAGCCACAGGACGCGACAGCGCAAAGGCGCAAGGCCCCCTCGTGCCGTCATGTCGATTCCGTGCCCTTGCCAGCCTCACTGGACTGGATTTAAAAGGTTCCATTCGTCATGTAGGATTATGTCACGAATCGGAGCGGCTGTCAACGGCGAATGCGGATTTCATTTTTACTTTCACTAAAAAAACGTCTCGCATATTCAGTCCATCTCCCGCGCTACCGCTGTCCATCCGGCTTGTTCCCTGCTGCGGAGCCTTCTGTCCAATACACGCTGATCCATGGCGGAAGATAGTTCGCATAGTAGCCGATATCCCCTGTCACATGGCGCAAGACTTCGCTTTCCTTCCCTCGGGAGGAAAGGTACAAGCTCCCGTGCAGCGCATGGTCCAGCCGCGCAAACAGCAGCTGGCTCCCGTCCGGCGAGGGGGAGGGAAAATAGTCTGCCGTAAACGCGGTCCCTCGGGTGATCGGCCGCGCTGTGGCATCCGCCGGCTGCTGCCAGATGCGCTGGCCGGGCACCATCACCTTTTTCGGATCGAAGTGGTAGTCCGTCCCGGTGCCGCGGGCGAAAAACAGGGAATACGGCGCTGCGGACGTCCACGCCGGCATCGTGTCCACACTCTCCGGCGCGCTGGCCGACACGGCCTTGCCGCTCGGATCCGCCAGCTTCAAGTGCTTATGGGAGGTCGCCATCCGATCGGTTCCCTCGATAAAGGCCAGCTGCTTGCCGTCCGGCGACCAGCGAAGCCACTGCGGATGAATCAGCCCCGTGCCCAGATCGACCGCTTTTTTGGCAGGCTGGCCGAGGTCAAAGAGCTGGATCGGGACGCCATCGGCCGAGAGCGAGGCCGAGTTGTACTGCACGTAATAGGCGACGTGCTTGCCATCCGCCGAAACGGCCATGGCCCTCGCCGCCCAGGCGTAGATCCCCTCCTCCACATTTGGCGGGTCCGCGATAGGGTAGGCCGCGATGGGCTTCCCCGCTAGATCCTGCACGCGCAGCGTCATGGCTTGATCTTTTGCCGCAGGTATCGACACCAGAAGCTGCTTTCCGTCCGGCATCCACGAGAAATCAACGAAATCGGCCTCTTTCGCGCTGTTCACCTCTGCCGCCTCGCTCCCGCTCATTTCCTTGACGACGAAGACGGGCTTCGGCTCCTCGGCACTGCCCGCGTTCGCGAAGTAGGCAAACCGGGAGGCGTCCGGCGCCCACTTCGGCTGTTCCATGACAGGGCGCTCATCCACCTGGACCGCACCGCTCCCGTCCGCTCGCACCACCCACAAATAGCCGGGAGCCGTGTAGCTGTCACTATCCTTGTCTTTCAAAAACAACAGCCACTGACCATCAGCAGACCATCCGACGATCTCCGCCGTGCCGTCGCTCGTAATCTGCTTCGGCCGCGCACCGGCAGTCTGGCCGTCGAGCAGCCAGAGCTGCTGCTGATTCGTAAAGGCGATCTTGGCTGGCACAGCTTCCTGAGTCACCCGCGCAGGCGGTTCGGCCAGCTCCTGCGCACACGCGCTCCCGCCGCCCGCCGAAGCCAATGCAGCTGCTATGCACAGGCCGCTCATCCACGCTTTCCATTTCTTTCGCATGCGGATCTCCTCCTCCAAATAAAAAACGCCAAGGATGATCGTCTACCTATCTTCCCTAGCGTCTTCCAATCCTCCGCCGTTTATGTAACTCCTAGAAGGTTGCAGGCTGAAGCAGCAAGTATTGATTTCCGTAAAGATCGCAAAAGACGGCTTCGGTCCCGTACATCACTTCGTGCGGCTCGCCGAGAAACGTGACGCCATTTCGCTTGAACGTCTCGTACGTCCCCGCAAAGTCGTCCGTCTCCCAGACCCACATCGGGTTTTTCCCGACCTGCGCCAGCATTTGCTCGGCTGCCTCCTCGCTGTGCCAATGGGTGGGGTCGTGCAGCAAGATCTCCATTTCTTGATCCGGCAGCCCGATCGTGAGCCAGCGCGCGCCATTGTCCATCCGCGAGTCCATCCGCTTCTCGAACCCGAGCTTTTCCGTATAAAAACGCAGCGCTTCCTCGCAGTCACGCACATACAGCGTCACATGCGCCAGCTTTTTCAGCATCTGAACCCCGCCCTTACGCTTGTTTGAGATAGTGAATGACGGCCGTCAAATCCTGCGGCAGCGGCGCTTCGAATTCCAGGCGCTCCCCTGTCCGCGGATGCGTGAAGCCAAGCGTCTTGGCGTGCAAGGCCTGACCGTCCAGCTCCAGCGTGTTTTTCGGACCGTATTTCGGGTCTCCGGCGAGCGGATACCCGATGTATTTCATGTGGACGCGAATCTGGTGCGTCCGCCCCGTTTCCAGCTTGAGCTCGACCAGCGTAAACTCTTTGAAGCGTTCGAGCACGATGAAATGGGTGACGGCGGGCTTGCTGTTCTCAAAGACGACTGCCATCTGCTGACGATTTTTCGGATCCCGTCCGATCGGCGCATCGACCGTTCCCAGCTCATGGGGGATCACGCCGTGCACGATCGCGGCATAGGTCCGGTTGACGCTGTGCTCCTTCAATTGCTCGGCGAGCGACAGGTGCGCCCTGTCGTTTTTGGCGACCATCAACAGGCCGGACGTATCTTTGTCAATGCGATGCACGATGCCTGGGCGCAGCACGCCGTTGATCCCCGACAGATCCTTGCAGTGGGCGAGCAGAGCGTTGACGAGCGTGCCGCTGTAGTGGCCGGGAGCCGGGTGCACGACGAGCCCGCGCGGCTTGTTCACGACCACGACATCCGCATCTTCGTACACGATGTCCAGCGGCATGGCCTCCGGCTTGATCGCCATTTCCTTCGGCGGCGGCACCCGCAAGGTGATTTCATCGTCCGTCTGCAGCTTGTAGTTGTTCTTTACCGCCTCGCCGTTGACCGTGACTCGTCCTTCCTTGATCCATGCCTGCACCTGCGAACGGGACCAGTCCTCGTCTTGCAAAGTAATGTATTTGTCGATCCGCTCGCTGTTGTCAGCCGAATCTGCCGTCCAGTCGTAACGTTCAAACAATTGCGTGTCGTTCATGTATGTCTCCTCATTCATGTACTGTCCAAGCTAACGCTAGTATCATCGGAAATGGCTGTTTCCATTATCGCCCGTTTACCGCCCGTTCTTTTTCCCTTCGAGCAGCACGTCCAGCAGCAAAATCCCGACCCCAATCGTAATGGCCATGTCAGCCACGTTGAAAATCGGGAAGTTGATCAAAGTAAAATCGAGAAAATCCACGACTTGTCCCGTCGCTGCGCGGTCGATGAAATTCCCGACGGCGCCGCCCAGCACGAGCGACAGCGCGAGCGATACACGCGGCTGGGTTCTGCCGATCCGGATCAGGGAGTACACGATCCCGATGACGACGGCCAGGGTAATGATGATAAACAGCCAGCGCTGATTTTGCAAAATGCCGAAAGCAGCCCCCATGTTGCGATGGGACGTGAGCTGAAACACTTCGGCGATGAGGGGAACCGACTCTCCCCGTTCCATATACGTTAAAACCAGATGCTTGGTCCACTGATCAAGCGCGATAATGATGACAGCTATGAGATAGTACAACAATGGGAAATCCTCCTTCGTCTGGCTCGACCAGCCTGGCAACACAATATCAAATGTACATTTTACTACAGCGGAATCACCGAAACAAGCGCCTTCCTTTTTTGTACAGCCGATATCCTTTGCGTATGGCGTCCAGCACCCAAAGAGGGATTTTCCACCCGCGATCCTTCAAAAACGGGAGGTAAATGCGGTAGTACGCCTTGCGCAAATCTTTCCACTTGCTGTCCGGGATATTTTTATAATAGTCCGAGACATCAATCAAATAACCGCGGCCCTGATCCATCAGCACATTTTTCCCGTGCACGTCATGGGGAAACAGCCCTCTGCTCCTGGCCTCCGCCAACGCTTCCTCCACGTCCTCGATCACCTGGGGCGGGATCGGGATGCCGAAGCGCACGCAGTCAAACAGGGAAATGCCGTTGATCCGCTTCAGCACCAGGTAGCCTTTGCCATCATGATAGCAGATCGGAAAAGAACGGGTCTCGCCCAGCTTGCGGTACACTTCCACTTCCTGTTCCCAGCCGGGGCGTCCAGGCGCATAGCGCTTGACGACCAGGCTCGGGTAATCAGGATGGGCGAACACAGCGGCGTAATTGCCGGTTCCCACCAGCTCCCACGGATTAGGCATATGCAGGACCACGACAGGATCGTCCGGTGACTGGCTTTCGAGCCTGACCTCTTGCAAAAACGTTTGCAGCACATGTTGATCGATACGCATAGGACCTCATCTCTTCTTCGTCAGCGACTTCTCCTCTTTAGATTCTAGCAAAAGGCCCTTTTAAAAAAAAGGAAGAACCACGCATTTTCTGCGGGTTCTCCTCTTTTCTTTACACACTAACCTCCAAAAACCAGTCCCGGATGGACTCCTTCAGCTTTTCCAGGGCTTGCGCGCTCGTCGCTTCGCAATAGATCCGGACGAGCGGCTCTGTACCCGACGGGCGGATCAGCACCCAATGCCCCTCGTCGAGCAGCAGCTTGATCCCGTCCAGCCGGTTGATTCCTTTCACCGCGAACGGACCGACCTGCGTCGGCGGAGAGGAGACCATCTCCTGAATCCAGCTGTCTTTTTCGGGCAGCTGGATATCGAGCCGGGTGTGAAACAGCTCGCCAAACAGATCGTACACATCCCGCAAGATTTGGTCGATCCCTTTTTCCTCTACCGCGCACATCTCCGCCAGCAGCAGGTTGATCAGCACGCCGTCCTTTTCGGGGATATGGCCGAGAATGCTCGCTCCCCCGCTCTCCTCTCCGCCGATCAGGACATCCCCCTGCAGCATCTGTTCGCCGATGTACTTGAAGCCTACCGGCGTCTCGACCAGCTCAAGGCCATACGTCTCAGCCATCCGGTCGAGCAGATGGGTCGTCGCGACGGTCCGGACGATGCGGCCGGTCAGCTTGCGGTTTTTGATGAGGTGATACGTCAGGAGCACCAGCACGTCGTTGGGCGGAATGTACTGGCCGAAGCGGTCGACGGCGCCGAAGCGATCGGCGTCCCCGTCATTGGCCAGCCCGAGCGACGCCTTGCGGAAGACCACTTCCTCCTTCAGCAGGGTGAGGTGCTTGTCGTTCGGCTCGGGAAGATCGCCTCCGAAGGCAGCGTCCGGCGTCTCGCGGATGCCTGTATTTTTGACCCCCGCTTCCGTCAGCAGACCGCTCACATACCCCATTCCCGCACCGTGCATCGCATCCACCACGACCTCCAGCGAGGATTGGCGCAGGGCTTCCATATCCACCAATCTGCGCAAATGCGCTTCATAGTGGGGGCGAAGCACAATCACCTGAAGCAGCTTGCGGGCCGTCGCTTCCGCCAGGGGGAGGGTCCGCACCTCCCCCGAGTGCTGGATCTCGGAGATCCACTCTTCCAGCCGCTTCGTGATCGCAGACGTAGCGGGCCCTGCGTAATGCGGAATGTACTTCATCCCGTTGTATTCCGACGGATTGTGGCTCGCCGTGATCATCACAGCGCCGCTCGCCGCGAAGTGCTTGACGCCAAAAGCAACAGCCGGGGTGGGCGCCGCTTCGTTGACCAGGTAGGTGCGGATTTGATTCGCCGTCAAGACCCGGACGACTTCCTCCGCGAACCTGCGTCCCAAGAACCGCGTGTCGTGACCGACGAGGATCGGCTGCTCCTGCCGTCCCATTTCTATTGTATAGCTGGCGATGGACTGGGCGACGATCCGCACATTCTCCATCGTAAATTCGTCTGCCATAATGGCCCTCCAGCCATCCGTACCAAAACGTATCGCGTTCATCATCTTCTCCCCCCCTCTTGTTACCGTAGCTCGGTTGCTTTCTCCAAATAGCTCATGACCGTTGCGACAAAAGTAGCGTGAGACCAAGTCAGCGGGGCCACGGACACAGGCGCGCCCGTATACGGATCGAGCTGCTCGGAAAGCACTCCGCTTTGCAAGGCGTGCTTCACTACCCAGGAGAGCCATTTCTTCGGCTCCTGCAGTTCTTCCATGGAGCGCGCCCTGGCGATTTCCCAATCCGCGACCCAGAGGGTGCAGATAATCCACGGGTTGCCCGGCACCTTCGCTGTATCGTGTGATTTTTTAAAATAATGGTCCCCCTGGTACCGCGCAAAGCCGCCGACGTCCGTATCCACGCGCAGGCTGCGCTTCACCGCTTCCATCGTGCTGGTCACCCGGGGGTCATCCACGGGCAGAACGCCCAGGGCGTAGACGGAAAACAGGCTGCTTTCCACGGTAAAATCTTTGTCGATCCGCCCATCCGGACGAAGGTAAATCCCCCGCAAAAACCGGCCGATATCCGGGTCATACAGATGCCGCAATATCGCTTCCCGGATCCGTTCCGCCCCATCATCGTAGCGCCTGTAGCGATTGTCGTCGCCGAAAAGCTGGGCGAAGCGGGCCGCTGCCTTCAGCCCGGCAAACACCGTGGCGCACGTAAAGGTAAAGATCCCTCTGCGCTCTTCCCACAAGTCGTAGCTCGGCTTGGGGAGCTGCAGGGCGGGCTCGATGTATTGCAGCAAAAACCGCGCAGCCGGACGAACGAGCGTCGGATACAGAGCCTGGCAATCCTCGAGCTGCTTGCCGTTTTTGTACTGCTCCCACAGGGCGTAGAGCACGAGAGCCGTCTCGTCCTCCTGAATGGGCAGCTGCACCTCGCCGTCCACCACGTACGGATGCCAGCTGGAGCCGACGGAGCCGTCCGGATTGTACTTGTGCAGCAAATACCCTTCTTCGTTCAGCGCGTTTGCACAAAAACGGAAGAATGGAGCTACCGTCCCGGTATAACCCGCCTTCGCCATCGCGCAGGCAATGAGCGCTCCGTCGCGCGGCCACATGTAGCTGTAATGATCGCGGTTAAACTGGAGAATGTCCGAGTCGTTGGCAGCCACGATCGCGCCGTTCTGGTCAATCTGCGTGCGGACCAGAAGCAGGCTGGTCTTGTACAGATCGACGACCGGTTGGGGCAGGTCGGCAAAATCCCGCTCCTCCTTGTTCACCCACCGCTGCCAGTAGACGGCGACCCGGTTGAGCAGGCGCTCCGGATCGCTCTCGAGCACGTACTGGTTCAACGCTTTGACTGCGTCGTAGGAGTTGCCGATGCACATCCAGTAATCGAGCGACTTTTCCTCCTGCGGCTCCAGCGTCAGCCGGAAAGAGACCGTGCTGTCGACCGATCCCTGGGCGATCGGATTGCCGGAGAGGAGGCCGTCCTCCGCGTCGCGCCACGTCCCCTCCGCGTAGTTGAAGCGCTTGATGCCGACGCTGTACTGCTCGATTCCGCCCTCGGACGTCTTGCCGTTGACCATGATGTACACATTGCGTTTATAGTGGTACACGGTGCGCAGGACGGGGTCGTAGACGGCGGTATCTCCCACCTCGGTTTCGTTGATGCTGAAATCGTGGTTGAAGAACAGCCGCACTTCCCGCGCCTCGCTGGTTCGATTGCGCACCCGAATCTTTTTCAGGTAGATCGGATCCCGCTGATGCACACCGTCCGATATCCGCAGCGAGAGCCCCAAATCATCGTTCTCAGCGTGGACGTCTGTCACGAGCGATTCCTTGCCGTATCCGAGCGTACGCTTCCACCCGTCGTCATCCAGCCAGGAAAAGCGCCCCTGTACCCAGACGCCCAGCTTGCTGAAATTTCCTCCCACATGATTCAACTGCCCCACATAAGGATAGTAGAGATCGCGCATGTGAAGCCTGTCGTCAAAATTGATCAGCAGTCTCCCGTTTCCGACCACGAGCGGTCTCGGCATGCCTTCACGTCCTTTACTGATATTCTGCGATCCGCCTCGCGTAGGAAGATGCGAGCGTCGCAGCTGTCTCTGCCGTTGCTCCTTGCGAGATCACTTTCACGTGCGAGTCTTCCGTGTCCGGCAAAATCAGGACCCAGCCATTGGCGTCGTAGACCTTGATCCCGTCCACCAGCTCCAGCGGCTTGCCTTTGTTTTCCTCCAGCATTTTCCGCATGACTTTGCCTTTGGACGCCCACGGGCAAAACACGATCTTCTTCTCCATGTGGCAAGCAGGCAGGAGATCGAGCAGCACGCTGAGCGGCTTTTCTTCCTTCGCCAGATAGGAGAGGATCCGCAGCAGGCTGTAGACCGCGTCAAACATCGGGTGGAAGCGTTCCTCGGGCGCTACCTCCATCATCGCACGCGGGGCCACTTTGGTCCGGATGACCTCCAGCTGCAGCAGCTGCGCGAGGTGCTCCAGCTCCATCGGGGCGCTGACCGGCAGGCCGATCTTGCTGTGAACTCCGCTGCAGGCGAGCAGCTGCAGCGCGATGAGCTGCTCGGCGCTCAGCTTTTCACCGCGCTCCGTGAACAGCGCGATCTGCTCCTCGTTTTTATCGAGGCGGACACCGAGGTCTGCCCCGTGCTTGCTGACGCCATCCTGAATCTGGCCGTACTGAACCGTCACCCCCAAGGAATGGAAAAGCGGCGCCAAAAAAGTGGGCATGAACCGCGGCTCGCACTCCACCAGCAGCTGAAAGCGTTGACGCCGGATGCTGGCCACATCGACCCGCTCCGTCAGAGCGCGCAAATACGCCTCCTGCACCTGATGCTCCACGTGCAGCTCGCCCAGATGATGAAGCGTGCGCACGTACGTCTCCTGCCAATAGGCGTTTTCGATTTTGCGCTCCATATCCCGCGAGACGGGCAGGCCGTCCTGATCGACAAACTGGATGACGATCTCCTTGTCCTCCGCCGGCTCTGCCATGAAGATATGAATGCCGCCCACGCACTGCAAGCCGCGCACGCCGTAACGCAACAGCGGCGAATTGCCGACGCCAAAATCGACGGTGTCGATCCCGGACGAGCAGAGGCTGGTCATGATGCTGTGCTTGAGCAGCTGGGCAAACGGATGCGCGCACGCCGACAGCGCGATCCGGCTGCCCGCCTGCAGCAAATAGGCGTAGGAGGCCGCAAGCCGCGTGACGAACTCAGGCGTGATCTCCACATTGCCAATGCCTCTGATGCCGTGCGTGCCAAACAAATTTTTGCTCTGCTTCGCTCCGTAGATGAGCGACGTGCTGACCGTGGCACTCTCGCCCACTTCCTTGTCCGGCCAGATTTTCACGCCCGCCTTCACGACGGACTTGGCGCCCAGATGGCAATTGTCCCCGATGACCGCACCTTCTCCTACCAGCACAGACTCGGCGATCTGCACATTCCGGCAGATGGTAGCCCCTGTCATTTCCGTCTTTTTGCCGATGAGCGTATTTTCCCAGACAATCGCCCGCGACAGATTCGTTCCGGTGGCTACGACCGCATTGGTCCCGAGCACGGAGTAGGGGCCGATCGAGGCTCCCGCTTGCAAATGCACGTTTTCCCCGATGTAGACAGGCCCCTCCAGCCGGACGGAGGAGTCGATCCGCACGTGACTCTCCAGAAAGATGCGGGGAGCGATCTCCTGCGCCTTGATCTCGAGCCGGACTTTTCCTTCCAGCATGTCAAACTGGGCCTGGCGGTAGACGGCCAGCGAGCCGATGTCCGACCAATACCCGGCTGCTGCATACCCGTACATCGGTTTGCCTTCCCGCAGGAAGAGAGGGAACACTTCCTTGCTGAAATCTACTTCCCGATTCTCTTCAATAGAAGAGAGAACCTCTGGCTCGCACACGTAGATGCCAGTGTTTACCGTATCGCTGAATACTTCGGCCCAGGTCGGCTTTTCCAGGAAGCGGATGATGCGGCCGCTCTCGTCCGTCATCACGACGCCGAATTCCAGGGGCGTCTCGACCTGTGTCAGGATGAGCGTAGCCAGTGCCTGCTTTTGTTCGTGAAAAGCGATGGCCGCTGTCAGGTCGATGTCGGTCAACGTATCGCCGCTGATGACGATAAAGCGTCCATCGAGAAAGTCGGCGCAGTTTTTCACGCTGCCTGCCGTTCCGAGCGGCGTCGTCTCTTCAAAATAAACGAGCGACACGCCGTACCGGGAACCGTCGCCGAATTCATTGCGGATCGCGTCGGGCAAAAACTGCAGCGTTACGGCAATTTCGGTGATTCCGTGTCTTTTCAGCAAATCGATGGTGTACTCCATGCAGGGGCGGTTAAGCAAGGGAACCATTGGTTTTGGAGTGTCGGATGTTAACGGACGCAGGCGGGTTCCTTTTCCGCCAGCCATGATCACTGCTTTCATCTTTACTTCCTCCTTCTTGGTTGCTGACACCTCTTTTGCTTCTGTACCACCGAAAGCTTGCCCGGGTACCCTCTTGGTTTTCTATTTCAAAGCCGACATGGCTGCGGGATCCGCCTGTCGGTACTGTTCCGCCGTCTGCCTGGCCAGCTGTGCCCAATCGTAGCGGCTCTGGACCTCCTCCTTCGCCCGCTCTGCCAGCTGGCGTCGCCTGTCTGGATCATTCAGCAGCCAACGCAGCTGATTGACGAGCGATTCCACGTTTCCGGCGTACATCATCGCGCCGTTCTCTCCGTGCCGGACGATCTCGCGAAGTCCCCCCGTGTCCGCGACCAAAAGCGGCGTTCCATGCGCCATCGCCTCCAGCGCGACGATCCCGAACGGCTCATACAAGCTCGGAAATACAGCCACATCTGCCAGGCGGAACAACTGATTCCTCCGCTCGTCGTCGACGAAGCCGATAAAACGCACCTTTTCAGCGATCCACAAGCGGCCTGCCAAATCCCTCAGCTCATCCAGGTACGGGCCCTTGCCCGCGACGACCAGCCGCACATCGGGGAACTCCGGGCTGAGCCAGGACATGGCCTCCAGCAGCAGGTGCACGCCTTTTTCCCGTACCAGCCGACCAATGAAGAACAGCACGGGACCATCCCCCAAAGCCAGTTCCTGCCGCAGATCCGGGCCCGGATTCGAAAAGTCCTCCTGCACCGCTTCGACACCGTTGAAAATCACACTTATTTTTTCGGGAGGGGTCCAAAACAGCCTTTTGACTTCTTCCCCCATATAATGACTGCACACGATCACGCGGTCAGAGGTCGCCGCCAGGCTGCGCTCGCACTCGTGTATGCGCTGCTGCAAGGGCGTGAAGATGCCCTGATGACGCCCGTGCTCCAAGGCGTGAATCGTGGTGATCAGCGGAATGGACAGTCGCTGCTTCAGCTCCATGGCCGCCCAGCCTACCAGCCAGTCATGGGCGTGAATCAGATCCACGCGCAGGCCTTCGCGCAGCAGCTGCTCGGTCGCGTCCACTATCGCCAGATTCAACTGGAACACCCACTGCAAAAAGTCTGCCTGGTCTGGCTGCACGTAGCTGTGCAATCGGTGGACGCGAATGCCTTCGACCATCTCCTGTCTGGCTTCTGCACCCGCCGCTGTGGTGAGCACGTGCACCTCTGTACCTTGTTGAACGAGCTGACGAGCCAACTCGTAGACGGCCCGCCCCAGTCCGCCGACGACATGCGGCGGAAACTCCCACGCGAGCATCAACACGCTGCGCTCTGGCGGCTGGGAAGTGCTCGCCGCTACCATTTGCTGCGATACGTTCACTCTATGCGAACGAACAGGCAAATAGTACGACTCATCCAATGCCGGAAAGATCGGGTAGGCCGTCTCCATGGCAATCAGCTTTTCCTCGGCTCCCTGCCCGGCGCGGTGCATTTCCAGCAGCTCGTAAAAGCGCCTCAAATGATCGTGAAACCTGCGGACCGCGTACTGGACAACGGTCTGCCCATCCAGGATGAACGCCCAGTCGCTGCTCTGGGCCAGCATCAGCTCGCGGGCGGCCTGCTTCAGGCAGCGGCTGGCCCACGCATCCTCGATCTGCCCTTGTGCTTTTGCGCTTTCGCTGTTATGTACAGCTTCGATCAGCTCTCGCTCTGCCTGATGCAAATGTCGGTACATCCAGCCGTTGTTCTCGTTCAGCCAGACCTCCCCGTAGCCGTTGCGCCCCCACGTCGACATCGGCAGGCGCGCGCGATCCTGCTGCGGATATTCGGCCAAATAGGCGGAAGGGGTAATCAATTGGACTTGCTCGGAATCGCATACTATCTTGCGCAGTAAAAAATCGAGGAATTGCGGGCCTTCATACCACCAGTGTCCAAACAGCTCGGCGTCATACGTCGCGACGACCAGCGGCTTGCGGTCCAGCCAGGCAGCTGCCTCCTCGACCTGCCTCTCGCGATGGTACAGGAAGTGTCCTGCATGCGAAGCCGCCTTTTCCCGCGCCCAATCCGGTTCATACCAGTCTTTATGGCCCGTCTTGCCTGTGATGCGGAAATACTTCAGGCCGGTATTGACGCGTATCCCGTCCGGATGAATATAGGGGGCGATGTAGTCCATTTCCCGGTCAAAGCCGACATCGCGGTAATATTCGCGGTAGTCGTAATCGCCCGGATAGCCGTCAAACGAGCTCCAGACTTGCCGCGAAGCCTGGTCGTCCCGGCCAAACGCCGCGACGTCGTGGGGCGTAAACAGCGGAGCGTACAGCCTGCGCATCGGCGTCGGCGTGGCATGCTGGATGGTGTGGGTGTCGACGAAAAAGAATTCGATCCCCACGCTTTTGAGCAGACGGTCCAGCCCTGGCGTATAGCCGCACTCCGGCAGCCAGATCCCTTTCGGACGCGTGCCGAGAATGCGCTCGTGCGTGTCGATGCCGACCTGCAGCTGTGCCCGGATGGCCTCTTCGTTCTCCACAAAAGGCAGAAAGGCGTGCGTCGCCGCGCAGGTGATCAGCTCCAGGCAGCCGCTCTCCTGGATTCGCTTGAGTGCCGAGATGAGCTGAAAATCATGCTTGCGGCAGTATGTCGCAATGTCCCGAAAGCGTTCCAGGTACATTTTGGCGACTTTGTGCTCGCGCGGCCCGCGCACGGTCCGCTTGACTTCTTTGCCTGCCAGCTCTACCGTCTTGGCCAGGTGGGATTGAAAACGGGATAGAATGAGTTCATCTTCCAGCATGGATAACAACGTGGGGGAAACAGCAAGGGTCATGCGAAAAGCGATGCCATCTGACAGCAGTTTGTCGAAAACCATGAGCAGCGGAAGGTAAGATTCCAGCATGGCCTCGTACACCCAGCGTTCTTCGAGGCAATCGTCCCGCTCCCCGTGTCGTACATAAGGCAGATGCGCATGCAGCACGAGGGAGAGATAACCGTTGTTCACCGATGACACCTCACTCACTTATTGATTTGATTTGTAGAGGGAATACGAGGAAAAATTCTCAAACCACGACGGGGAGGTCGCTTCCCTGGCTGGCTCAACCAGCGGCTCGCCCCAGACGGCTTTTGTATTTCGCGGCGTTTCTACCGGCTCGGAACGAAGAATCGGGCAGAAACGGCCTTGCTCGTACAAGCCGAAATCAACGAGATACGTTCGCCCAGGAGCGACATCGCGCACGTACCAGGAATGGGCGTCTTCATGCACGAACACGTCCCGGACGGAATGCGCGTTTTGCCCGGTAAAGATCCGGTCCGTGACATCGTAGACGCGCAGCCCCTTCTGGATCTGGCGGTAATCCGCTTGCAAATAGGAAGCTACCATTCTCATGCGCGGCCACGTGATCTCCCAGTACACGAACAAGACAGCAGGCCCCTGCGCCATGGCCTTGACGACATCCCGTCCGTAGAAGGCCGGCAGTCGCCACTCGTTGTCCTGCCGCAGCTGTTCCTGCTTTGGCTTGGAGGGGGTGAGATCACGGGTTTCTGCAGCTTTCGCTCTCTTCTTTTGCAACTGGTATTTGACCTGTCCGACGGTTAATCCGCATTCTTTTGCAATTTGTGCAATCGATTTGGATTGCGACCGAAGCTCACGTATTTTATCCAGCAATGCTCAGCACTCCCTTCCGCCATTTTCCTATCTGCCTGCTGGTAATTCATTTTTGTATTAGCATAATGTCATTCTAGCCAAAGCCAGTAACAAAGACTGTCGAATGCTGGATGCACATCCCTTCTTCTTTTGTCGATAAACGATCATGTTTTCGTCACCGAAAAACAAAACTCGAGTCCAAACGCTCTGTAATCGTTTCCAAAAGTCGAACATTCGCCTTTTTTCATCTTAACATAGGTACTGTTCCAACCATCCATTCCTTTATGGAATACACAAAAGCGATTTTCAAAAAGCGGATGAATGCAAGCGCTCTTATGGCTGGTTGCCCGGCCATCTTCATCCATTCTGTACACGCCAAAAAACCGATGCTCCGCCAAACGGGCATCGGTTTATTCAGGTTCGCCGTTGACATACAGCTGTTGATCGCCGTCTGTTGCGCAAGCCGAGCTAGTTCACCAGCTTGCCTTTTTCCTGCCAGAACGGCTGGCGCAGCTCGACCTTGCGGATTTTGCCTGACGCCGTTTTGGGCAATTCAGACACAAAGCTGTATCCTTTCGGGCATTTGAAGGCGGCCATTTTTCCCCGGCAAAAGCGGTCCAGCTCAGCCTCATCCACTGTCGTTCCAGGGCGTTTGACCACGATGGCATGGGGCACCTCTCCCCACTTTTCATGGGGAACCGAGACGACCGCCGCCTCCAGCACGTCAGGGTGCTCGTACAGCAGGCCCTCGACTTCGATTGAGGAGATGTTCTCGCCGCCGCTGATGATGGTGTCTTTTTTGCGATCGACGATGTCGATGTAGCCTTCCGCGTCGATCGTGGCCATGTCGCCCGTATGGTACCAGCCGTTCACGATGGCGGTTGCCGGCGATGACGACGCGCATCGGCCCGGCGGTTTTCGCCTCGCGGAAGCGCGGTTCGTTGATCAGCATGTTCAGGACTGTTGGCGCCATGCACGCCACGGTAACGCTTTCTTTTTGCATCAGGGAATGAATCAGCGGCGGATCGATCCGGCGCAGCATCACGTGCTTCGCGCCTACGGCCGTAAAGGAAAACGGCGTCCCCCAGCCATTCACGTGGAAGATCGGCAAGGTGTGCAAGAGGACGTCGCTATCGCTCGCCCGCAGGCGAAACAGCGTGTTCTGCATGTTGAAGTAGAGCGTCCGGTGCGAGTGCATGACGCCTTTCGGTCTGCCTCTCGTCCCGCTGGTGTAGAGGATGGTGGCGAGATCCGTTTCCTCGACCTCGTTTACGCATGGCTCCGTGCTCTCTGCCGCCAGCAGCTCTGCGTACGGATCCCAGCCTTCCCGTCCTGCCGGTTGTCCAGCGCCGCTCCCCTTCTATCACCGATTCCACGTCAGGATAGAGCAAGGCGGCACGGCGCAAGGTATCATCCATTCGCAAAGCAACATGCATGGCGATCTTCCCTTCTATTGGCATTATATCCATAGACTAGCAATTTGCTTGTTCGCCGTCAATTTCCTTTTCTGAATCATCAGACCAAAATCATTTCGGACTGTTGGATTGCCAAGCCTGGCTAGGCGGAGAAAGGGCAGCAAAAAAGACACGGCAAAGGACTTTTTTTCCCTTTGCTGTGTCTTCTGCTTGCCTCCCCCGAACTATCTGCGTTTCGTAATGCGTCCGAATCCGCCCGTTTTCGTGCGCGGGGGCGAATTGCTCTTCGGCGACGAAAAGATCGAGGAGCGCTTCGGTGTCATCGAACTGCTGGAGCCCGACGAGCTGCTGCCGGCACTGCGGATGATTTTCCCCGTACTGCTCTTGGACGGCTCCACCTGCTTTTTAAAAAGGTTTCCGTCCGAGCCTACGGAGCCATCGCTGTTTTTGGAGGTGCTCCCCCGCTTGATGATGCTTCCTTTGCCCGCTGTCGTCATGGGCGGGACGACTTTTTTCTCCTCGGTCGTCGGCACATGGTACGTACCCGACGGCTTGTAGATGTCACGGCTCGTGTAGCCGCGATAGCCGCCCTGGTAGCTTCTTTTGTGGCCATCGAACAAATCGTCGAGGACGCTCGCCAGAATATAGCCTTGCAAGAACGAGGAATCGTAGTTGTTGCGCACGTATTCCTTCGAGTCTACCTCGATGAGCGTGTCTGCCGGTTTGGCGGCATCCTGCTGAATGTGATAAACTTCGTCCGGATAGATGAGGAACATGTGCTGGTCGTCTTCCTTGGACATCTCATCCGGCTCATTCTGATCCGCCAGCTCCTTGGCGACAACCGGTACCGTCTTGTTTTCCGCGCGGTAGACCCGCGAGGTTTGCTGATCCTTGGCAGAGACGGATTCCAGCGGATACGTACCCCCTACCGATGGGCCGCAGCCTGCAAGTGTCAGCAGGAACAGGGGGGGAACCAGCAGCAGCTTGATTGATTGAAACCATCGATGTGGCATTCCCTCTCCTCCTTACGTCCCGCGTAAGACCTGCACGTCCGCCGGAAGAACGGTCTCTCCCTCGTACAGCATGAACCGGCCATCCTGCCATTCGATCCGCAGCAGCTGGCGCTGGTCGGACTGGAAATGCCAGATGTTCTGTTCGCCGGATGCTTGAAAAGGCGTCTTGCCCAGCGCGTTGACCCGACCCGTATACTGCTCCTCGAGATGGTAGGTGACGTCGTCCAGCTCGATCGTGCTCGGCACTTCCTCCACCGATTCCAGACGGCCGTCGATGGCGCTGAACAATTGATAAACCGTCCGCTCCCGCTCCTCGATGTACAGGTAGCGGATCGTATTTCCGTCCTGAAGCGTCAGCATCGCGGCCTTCCTGCCGTGGTTTATTGCCCTGCCTGTAATCTGGTAGGTCACGAGCGATACTTCGACGACATCTCCCGGCCCGACCGTCAAGATGCTTTTTTCCGGCGCGGGCGGTTCAGGTTTGGCAAATAGGTTTTGAATCCTTTTGAACAAACTCATGGTCGTACTCCTTCCCACCTGAATCTACAGGCATGCAGCGAGGATCAGGGCACCGACGATATGGAATGATCCTGCCAAGAGCGCATGCGCGACTTTCCCTTGCTTGACGCCTTCCTCCAGATCGAGACCCGCGAAGGCACGAAAGGCGATTTCCACGATTCTCTCCAACAGGAACAAGATGATGAATGATACCACGGATACCAGCAAGGCGGTCCACAAGTCATTGGAATTGAGAATCGATTGGGACAGGATGTACCCTTGAGCAAACAGCTTCATCACAAAACGAGTCGTCACGGCTATGTTCCCGTTTTTTATTTCCGTTATATCCTTGTATTTCGTAAACAGCGAGTCGATCCACATCAGCACGAACAGCAAAATCGCTCCTGCGCCCGTCCAGACGAGCATGGCTGCTACTTCTACCCATGACACAGTCCCATTCCCCCCAAGTAATCAATCCCTATCGGTCATTCGTTCCCCGTGCGGAAAAAAAGGGGAACCGCACCAGGCGGTTTACCCCTCGTATTTTTTCAGCAACGCAGCGAGTTCGTCCTCGACTTGCTGGTCTTTGCTCAATTTGGCGATTTCTTCATCCAGCGAAGCATCCTTTTTGTAAACTTCGCCGCTGGCTTCCGCTTCTGCCTCGAGCTGGAGCGCCTTGTCTTCCATCCGCTTCAGGCCTGCCAGCGCGGAATCGGAATCGAAGCCGTCCATCGCCTGGTTGATCGTCTTTTGGGCTTTTGCCGCATTCACGCGGGCAACCAGCGTCTCGCGCTTGTTTTTCAGCTCGGCCACCTGTTTTTTCATCTCCGTCAGCTTGTCGCGCAAGCCGTCTGCAGCCGCTCTGTTTTTCTCGAAAGCGTCCTTGTATTCGTTCCTCTTTTGCTCGGCCGCTTTCTTTTCTTCCAGCGCGCGGCGTGCCAGGTCGATGTTTTTCGCTTGCGCCGCCACTTGCGCCTGCTCATCCCGCTTCTTCACGAGCGCTTCCTGCTCTTCGTACAGCACCTTGAATTTCTTTTCCAGGGCGATTTGCGCCGCTACCGCTTTTTCCGCTTCTTCCAGGTCTTCCTGCATGTCGCGCAAATACTGGTCGGTCATCTTGATCGGATCTTCTGCCTTTTCGATGAGGGCATACAGATTGGACATGGTCAAATCGCGCAGTCTTTTAAAAATGGACATGGGATCTCCTCCTTGAGTACGTCAGGTGGAAAGTTCGGCTGCTTGCGTCAGCCGGACTTCTCTACACATGTATCTACGTTAGTTAATCAAGCAAGTTTCAAAGTTATGCCTGCGATTTTTCAAATATCCTTGCCAGCGATTCCACTGTTTGTCATTCGCGATGCACCCTTGCCTTTTTCTCCTGTTCGTCCCAGACGAGGTGCGCGTCGAATTTTTCCTTGCCCTTTACAAAGCCCTTGATCAGATTGCTTTTGCCCGTCTCCATCAGCTTTTTGACCATGGCTGGGGAAATTTTCTTGCCCATGATCGTTTTCGACACCGTCACGCTGCACTGACTCTTCTTGTAATTGGCGCAGCCATAGAAGTCGCCCTTGTCGACCAGATCGCCGCCGCACGCCTGGCACACCGCCACCTTGGTGCCGAGGGTAAACTTGGACGCCTGCTTCGGCAGGGAGGCTACATCGTAGCTCTCCAGCTTCCATTCGCGGGATTGCTCGACCGCGTCCTCGACGATCTTGCGGGACAGCTTGCGCACCTGCTCCATAAAAGCCTGCGCGGTCGCCTCGCCCTGGCCGATCTGGCCCAGCCGCTGCTCCCAGCGCGCGGTCATCTCCGGCGAGGCGAGAATCTTGTCCCCGATCACGTCGATCAAGAGGATTCCCTTTTGGGTGGCAAACACCTGGTTTTTGCGGACCTCGATGTACTTGCGCTCCTTCAGCATGCTGATGATGCCCGCCCGGGTCGCTTCGGTGCCGAGCCCCTCCGTCTTCATCAGCACCTTCTCCAGCTCCTGGTTGTCAAGATGCTTGCCAGCCGTCTTCATCAGCGTAATCAGCTGGCCCTCGGTGTAGCGTTTGGGCGGCTGCGTCTTGCTTTCCTTGGCCTCCACCTTGCGCACCTTGCCCGTGTCGCCTTTTGCCAGCGGCGGCAGGATGGACTCCTTGTCTTCCTTGTCTTCATCGAACAGCACGTCCCGCCAGCCGGGGCGAATCTGCACCTTGCCCTTGCTGATGAAGACGGCCCGGCCATCGACGAGCGTGGTCAGCGTCGTGTAGTCAAACAGGGCGCTCTCATAGTGGGCCGCGATCAGGCGGCGGGCGACGAGATCGTAGATTTTGCGCTCGTCGTCAGGCAGCCTGGAGAGGGTCGGCACCTGCTCCGTCGGGATGATCGCGTAGTGGTCCGTCACCTTTTTCTGGTTGACGTAGCGGCGATCCTGCGCGATCGACGCTTTGGGCGTCGGAAAGAGCGGCTGGTAGTCCGGCTGCCCGGACAGCTTGGCTAAAATGTCAGGAAACGTCTTCGCTTCTTCTGCGGTGACGAAGGACGAGTCCGAACGGGGGTAGGACAGGAGCCCTTTCACGTACAGCTTTTGCGCGAGCTCCAGCGTCTTCTGCGGCGAGTATTTGAACAACTTGTTGGCGGTCGCCTGCAGCGAGGACAGATTGAACAAATACGGCGGCAAAAACTCCTTGCGCTCCGTCTCGATCTCCTGCACCTGTGCGGGCTTGTCCTTGCAAAACGCAGCAATCCGCTCTGCCAGCGCCGGGTCGTTGAGGCGCGACTCCCCGTCCTTGTGCCAGACCCCTTCGTAGCGCTTCTTGTCCACCTCGAAGGTCGCCTTGACTTCCCAGAACGGCTCCGGCTTGAACGAGGCGATCTCCTTTTCCCGCTTGACCACGAGCGCGAGTGTCGGCGTCTGTACGCGCCCCGCCGAAAAGACGTCGCTGATCCCTTTTTGCTTCAACAGGAGGGTGTAGACGCGCGAGGCGTTCATCCCGACGAGCCAGTCGGCGCAGGAACGGCTGTACGCCTCGTCGTACAGATTGCGGGTCTCGGTCTCGTCGAGCAGCGACTCGAACCCTGCCGTCACGGCCTTTTCCGTCAGCGAGGAGATCCACAGGCGCTTCATCGGCTTGCGGGCGCCGCTCTGCTCCACGATGGTGCGGATGATCAGCTCGCCTTCCCGCCCCGCGTCGCCCGCGTGAATGATTTCTTTGACCTCCGGACGCTTCAGCAGCTGCTTGATGATCCCGAACTGCTTGGCTTTGGAGCGCATCACCTGGTGGCGAAACGTCTCCGGGATGAGCGGCAGCGTCTGGATCGACCATTTTTTCCAGGCGGGGTTGTACGCCTCGGGCGGAACCAGCTCACAGACGTGGCCGACTGCCCAGGTGAAAAAGGCTCCCTGGGGGAACAGCCGGTTGGGGCGTACTTCCAGATAGCCCTGCTGTTTTCTATGGGGAAACGGACTGGCCAGCTTCATCGCCTGGTCCGGTTTTTCTGCTATGACGACTTTCATCGATTTCCTGCTCCCTCTGTCTGTTGCAAGGATTCCTGCGCTGAGGATGATTCCAAGGAACAAAAACATTCGTTCCCTTCCCTATTTTACTACACCCTCTGTTCAAAGCGGAGGAAATCATTTCCTCCCCAGCTCAGGCGCCAAAAATTTTTCCCATGGCGATGGCCGCCGGAAACACCGACGCGTGAAAATGGGGCAGGAGGTGAAAAAGGTTGGTCTGCCTGCGCACGCTTTCCTCATACAGTAGCAATTGAGGGAAGGCGTCTCGAAAAATCAGCCAGTCGCCTCGCTCGAGGAACAGGAAGAGATACCGCTGCTCCGTTGCCGACAGCAGCCGAGGAAGCAGCTCTCCCCGCAAATCCGTCAAGCTCCAGCCCGCGTTCCTGGATACCAGATGAGCGAGCAGCGCCCAATGAATCTCCGGATGCCTCTGGTACAATTCCAAATATGCGCGGGTTCTTTCCACATTGTCGCGGTTTCGCAGGTCCGTCTGCTTCCGGATGTCTTCCACGAGTTCGCGCTCGCCAGCAAGCAGCGAGCCAACGGAGCGTGGAAGCTGTACGCGGACGAGGCCGAGGGCAATCTCTCGGAGACGATCGACTCCTACTACGCCCTGCTGTTCTCCGGCTACCTGAAAAAGACGGCTCCGCGCATGCAGGCCGCCCGGGCGTTTATCCGCGGAAAAGGCGGGCTGACGCAGGCCAACATGCTGACCAAGATTGCGGCGGCCCTGACCGGCCAATACCAATGGCCCCGGCATTTTATCGTCCCGGTCGAGCTGGCCCTGCTCCCGCCTGCGGCTCCGCTCAGCTTTTACGACTTCGTCGGTTACGCCCGCGTCCATCTGGCACCGATGATGATCTTTGCCGATCGCAAATACGCCCTGCGCCCCCCGGGTACCCCTGACTTGCTACTCACCGCAGCATCCCCGCATCGTCCGCGCCATCTCGGGTCTTCGGTCCGCAGTGTGCCAGACAGAAGACGGCCCCCATCTCCAGCTGGCCACTTCGGCTGTCTGGGATACGGCTTTGCTCGCCTACGCCCTGCAACGCTCCGGTATGGCCGCGGACCACCCGATGATCCAGCGTGCGATCGCGTACCTGCTCGGCAAGCAGCATACCAAATCCGGCGACTGGAAAATGCGCAATCCGCAGGCAAGCCCGGGAGGCTGGCCGGCCTTCGAAAAACATACAGACTCTCCGCTGATCCGTCATCTGCCCATCGAAGGCTCCGACACGGCCAGCACGGACCCGTCCGCTGCCGACCTGACCGGACGGACACTGGAGTTTCTCGGTACATACGCGGGATTGCGGCAAACGGACCCGCAGGTGCAAAAGGCGGTACGCTGGCTGCTGAGGCAGCAACGCGCAGACGGCTCCTGGCATGGAAGATGGGGCATCGCCTTTCTCTACGGCACCTGGGCTGCCCTCACCGGCATGACGGCGGTCGGGGTCCCCGCAGACAGTCCTGTCGTGCAAAAAGCGGCAAGCTGGCTGATCCGGACCCAAAATGCCGACGGCGGGTGGGGAGAATCCTGCGCAAGCGATGCGAAACAGTCGTATGTCGCGCTTGGCGCGAGCACTCCCTCCCAGACCGCCTGGGCCGTCGATGCGCTCGTCTCGGTCTTTCCCGAGCCGATTCCCGCCGTGGAACGAGGCGTCCAGTATTTGCTTTGCTCCGGGCGCGCCCATGATTGGACGGCGTCCTATCCTACGGGAGGGGGCCGGCCCGGAGGCATTTATTTTGCTTACCACAGCTATCGCCGGATCTGGCCCCTGCTCGCGCTCAGCCACTACCGGAGAAAATACGGGCAGCATCGTCTCTAGCCCTTAGCCGCGGTTTTTGCGGATGGGCACTTCCTCGCTGATGATCAGCGAGTCCGCTGACGTATCGAACACCGTCGAGCAGACGATCTCCTCCGCATCTCCGATCAGCACGATGGAAGATTGGGCCACCCCGTCGCTTTGAAATTCCCCGACCTCCAGCTTTTTGTTGTTCACCGTGATTTTCAATTCCATCTCTTTACCGTACCCCTTTTCCAGCGAATGAAAGATTCAGCCCGGGCTGATTGTTCATCCTATGCCAGTGCCCGCCCGATTGGTTAAAAACAGGTATGAACACCCACTGGCCGCGCACATACAATACAAAAAGGATTTCTCCGGAGGGGTGAAGATGCGATGCCAGCGATCGTCGGAGTCATCAATGTCAACAGCATCAGCGGCGTCTTCAACGTCGGAGATGTCCGCAAAATCTCTCCAGTGAGCTACGCGAAAACCTTCGCCGGCGGGGGGTCCTTTAACTCGGGAACTACGCTAAACGTAAAAATTCCGCGCAGCGTCGTTTACGTCAATGAAATCAAAGGCGAGGATTGGCCCGTATTCGTCGAGGAAATGCGTGAGCCTGCCACCATGGGACGGGATTGAACATGAACTTTTTCATTCATCAAACGATCGTCATCCACAGTCTGAAAATTGATGGCCTCACCAACTCGTCGGTCTGTCAAATTGGCAGCGCAGGGATGATCAAGCCGCTGTCCCAGCTGTACAACACCGGCGGGTTTACGGAACCGGCGCCGCCAGCAGAGCTGTATCCAGGGGAGAGACGAGAGGAACGGGTGGGACGCGTCGAACCATTCGTTCCCCTCGTGCCGTTGGTTGAGCCGCGCTGAGCTCCTTCGCTTTTTGTCAGAAGATAAGTAAGGATGATTCGGTATGTACATGGGTCCGGAAATGATGCAGTACTTGCAGCAGCTGCATGAATATTTGCACGTCCAAAGCAAGAACATGGAAGCGATGAAGAAGCTGATTGAGAAGCTGAATAGGGACATTGATGAGCTGAAGGAAAGACAGGCGCCGCCTCCTGTGATCAAAAACGAGTACAAATTCGATCTCTTGAAGGTCGAGCGGCTCGAGGGAACCTTGAATATCGGCCTCAATCCCAAAGGCGCAGACGGCGGCATGGGCGAGTATGCCATCAACCCGTCCACGCAGGATACGCCGGCGCCTGACAGGTCAGACTCCCCCGCCTTTGCCCGCGTCCAAAAGGAGATTCATGATTACTTGAGCCATGACGCTTACGGCGTGCTCGAACGGATCGAGGAAGAGGCCGGATACCCGCTGGACGACACCTATCGGACCTTTATCATGGACGATATCAAAAAGCAGATCGACTCGCGCATCCGCTACTATTTGAATCAAGCCCAGGCAGAGGGCTGGGAGCCGGAGCAGATGGATGCATTGTGCGAGAGAACGATCCAGAAGGTGAAACGGGACATCGAGCGCACGTGCGAAACGTTCGTCAAAAATTTGCCGCGCGGGGTGAATGATACCGGACATGATCTATAAAGTCATTAATGGCGACGTGCATGTCGGTTCTGTCAACATTATGAACCTGGCCTCAGCCGCGTCCCTGTTCATCGGCGACTGCCAATCGGTCATTCTCACCTCGATCAGCGATACGCCGCCCGAGTCGTACATCGTGGGTGTCCTGCAGCCTGCAGAGGCGCCTGAACCGACTCCGTAAAGGAAGGGGAGCCACTTGGTCATGCACAGCAGAACGAGTCACGTTCATGCCTTCACGAATATTTCCCTTGACGCCTCATCGGTGATCGAGATTGGAGATTCTGAAAACATCGAGGCCGTCTCTCATATTCTCGCCGTCCAACGAGACAAGGCTATCTTTTACGAAAATGAATTTCAGTTCCGCGACTACGCTGCCTTTTCCGAGCCGCTGCCCCTCCCTGTTGACCAGGAGCCCCTCAAAATCATCGCGTTTCATGAAACCCCTGCGATCCGGGTCGACAAAGTCAATGTCTCCTTTGCTGCCGCTGCATCCGTCATTCACATCGGCTCGAGCGAACATGTGGAACTGGAAACCCGTGTCAAAAATATCCGGCACCTAGTCCGCGACAAGCGCTAGGCCGAGGGTGGCGAATGTGAAGGGAGGAGATATCGTTGCCTTCAATCATAGGAGCAGTCAATATCAACAGCAACTCCGGAACGGTCAATTTTGGAGACACTCTCAACATATCTCCAAAAACCGCATCCAAGACATTCTCCGGATCAGGCGGCGGCAACACCGGAAACCTCGTCAATACGGTCAACGGTGCCAGCTCCACGAACACGATCGATCCGAGTGTCGTGGATCAGCCACTCGTCGGCAATGTGTAAGGCAGTGTGAATGGGCTTCATTGACACTGCTTTGTTTGTTTGTGGGACAGGTTGCAACAAGCGGCGGACAGAAAAGAAGAGAGGCGTCGATCATGCCTCTCCCTACAATTTGGCGCGAAAAGTGGTTTTCCTCTCGCGCGGCGACCCATCTCTCGGCAAGTACAGCTCCAGCAGTCCATCCTGGTACTGGGCCTTCATCCCTTTCGCGCTGACCGACACCGGCAACTCGATCTGCCTGCTGAACGTCCCGTATGATCGCTCTTGCCTGATACAGGACTGGGAATACTCGTGCTTTTGGATCTTTCCTTTCAGCTCCAGCGTGCGCTGCTCGGTCAGCGTGACCTCCAGACTGTCGCGGGCAAAGCCCGGCAACTCGCAGCAGACGATGACCAGATGCTCCGTCTGGTAAATGTCCGTAACGGGAAACGCATCGCTATGCTGCATGATGATCGGCTGGACTTTCTCCTTTTTTCGGGTCTTTGGCATGGCGGAGACTGTCTCGCTCGCCTGGGCGGTTGCCTGCGACGCTGTCAGCCCCGTCAAATTCACCATATTTTCCCAGAAGCTTGTGTCCAGAATCTGGTTCATCTGGCTTAATGCCTGCCACGGATGCTCTTGATTCAGGCTCAGCTTTGACAGGCTTTCCGACGTTTTTTGCAGCTGCTTGATGGTCTCCTGCAGGTTTTTCACGACACATTCCTCCTTCCCCTGTCCCGGTCAGGAATCCAATGAAGCGTTGGTTTACCTGCAGTATATGTACGATTGCCTAACGGATGTGCTTTTTGCTACGCGCCGCTTTGCGACGAATCGCCATTTTCGACCGGAGCCGGCGGTGCCAAAATGTCCGGCGGCGGCATGTCCGGCGAATAAGGCTGCTCCTCCTGACCTGCTGTGTCGCTACCTGGATTCGGATCAGCGGGGTCGGCTGTCGCCGGATTCGCCTCGTTGGCCGGCTCCTGCGGTTTCGCTGGAGCGGGGGCGTTGTTTTTGGCTGGCGGTGTATCTTTTTTCTCCGGTTCCTTGGCTGGTGCAGCCGCTTGCGGTTTCGGCGTCTGTCTCGGCTCCGACTTCAACTCGGTCTGAGCCGCCTCGACGATAGCAGCATCGCTCAGCTCTCCTGAACGGCTCGCCTCCCCGTTTTCCAGCTCCGCCTTCAGGCTCGCTCGTATGTCCTCCATGTTATCCCTCGGCCAGAGGGAATACGGGGAACTCCATACGGCCCCGTTGTCCAGCGACACCATATTTTTCGAGGAGATCGTCCCAAAGTCCATGGCCAGCCCGGTAATCTGGTCCTTGGACAGATCCGTCCGGATATGCTTGCCGACGGTTTCCAGCACGGCGGTCAGGGAGGATATGCCTTCTACGGAAGCGACCTTGTCCGCCACTGCCCTGATGACTTGCTGCTGACGCCGGTTGCGGTCGAAGTCACTGGAATTGTAGGCGGCCCCCCGCTTGTCCAGGCGATGGCGAACGAAGCCGAGTGCCTGCTCGCCATTTAGCACCTGCGTTCCTTTTTTCAGATTCCGGTAGATCCCTTCCTGCGGCAGCTCGTAGACGAGCTCCTTGTCCACGTCCACCTTTACGCCGCCGAGCTTGTCGATCACCGCAGTGAAGCCTTCAAAATCAAGCTGGACGTAGTGTCCTACCGACACCCCCAGCATGTGCTCCAATGTTTTCTTGAGCAAGGTCATCCCGTTTTCCGTCACCGTCTTGCCCTCGTTCTCCGCCCGTTTCCTGATTTCTTCCCCCAGGGCGAACACTTCGTTTATTTTGTGATAACCCGGATAGCCGGGGATTTCCACGCGCGTGTCCCGCGGCAGGGAGACCATCGTCAGCTTGTGGGTCACGGGATTCGCCACTGCCACCACCAGCACATCCGTGTTCAGCATGCCGATATTTTTCCTCGTATCGAGCCCTACAATGACGAAGGAAAGGGACTTCTTCCCTTCGTACGGCTGTTCTGTCTTTGGCTGATCAGGGAGTTTGTACGGATCTTCCGTCACGATCTCCAACGTTTGGTCCAACCGGCTGAGTGCAAAGCCGGCTCCAGCGGCCAGCAAACACAAAAACAGACAGCCGGCCAAAAGCACATACCCTTTCTTGCTGCTCCGTCTGCGCCGCTTCTTCTTGCTCGCCTGGATTGCCGGAACATGAGGTTTTTTCATTCTTGCGGGCACGTTGGTCAACTCCATTTCCTCGTCAGATTGGCAAGGCTTGCTGCCGCGAAAGATTCCCAACATTTCGGAAAATCACGTCCCATTTTACCACATTCTGCCGATCATGAGTAGGATGGAGACGGGTCTCCCACCCGTCCGAGGATCGATCTTGCACTCTGCATGCGAAACAGGTAGTCTAAAATCAGGTATTGTACCGGAAAAGTTCATGGGAATCGGGGGGACTGAGAGTGGAACACGCACAGGTGCTGATCGCCGGTGGCGGCATCGGGGGACTGTCCGCGGCTGTTTGGTGCCAACGATTGGGGTTATCCTGTCTTCTCGTGGAAAAAACGGATCGCCTCGGCGGACAATTGGCGCAAATCCGCAACGAAATCGTGGACTTTCCTCCTCGCGTCTATCCCCGGGGGGCTGAGCTGCTGGAGGAAATGCTGCTCCACCCTGCTTTGGGCGCACTGTCGCCACGACTGGAGGAAGCGGTCCTGTCCATCGATCCTCTCAGCCAGATCGTGACGACAACCAAAGCCGTCTACCAGGCGGACTATCTGATTATCGCGACCGGGGTAAGCCCGAATGTCATTCCGGTTTTGGAAGGGTGCCCGCGTGTCCTGTCCACCGAATTTTCAACAACGGTCCAGGCGGCTTCCGTCACAGGTCAAGACATTGCCGTCATCGGCGGCGGCGACCGCGCGTTGGAGAGCGCCTCCAATCTCAGCCAGTTTGCGCGCCGTGTCGATCTGCTCGTCCGGAGCAGCACTCTGCGGGCCCGCTCCGAGTGGGCTGAGCGTCTGGCAGAGCTTCCCAATCTGCGTGTCTTCTGGGGGACGGAAATCGCTTCGTTTGAGCCTCAAAAAGAGAAAATCGCCCTGAAGCTGCGCCCCCTTCACGTTGGGCAGCCGTCCGAGATCGTCGTAGACTGGATCCTGCCGCGCATCGGCGTCCACGGGAACAGCGGGGACTTTCCGTCGCTTGCGACATTCGGCGACGGCTACCTGAAGACCGACGAATTTCAGCGCACTGGCTACGGCTGGATCTACGCTCTGGGCGACGTCAGCAACGGCGCCTCCTACGCCAGCTTGTCGCTGGCTGTCGGACAGGCGATGAAAGCCGTCAAACACATTTCGCTGCAAATCCATCACTCATGACTCTAATCGTACAAGAAAAGGAGAGCAGGTCATGCACGCTTTCTACGATGACTTTGGCTTGCTCGTCGAGTTGACTTTTGATCCCTGCGAGTACAGTCAACACGAAGCACGTCACGTCCTGATCCTGCCGTTCTGGCGAGGAAAGCTGCTGTTCACCCGCCATCGCACTCGCGGAATCGAATTGCCTGGCGGAAAAATAGAGCCCGGCGAGAGCAGTCTTGCTGCCGCTGTCCGGGAAGTCTACGAAGAGACGGGAGCGGTCCTCGAGGGGATCGAGCGGATTGGCCAGTACACGATCGATCATTCCATGCGAAAGGATATCTACGTCGCTCGTGTCTTGAAATACGCGCTGATTCCCTCCGGCAGTGACGTAGCGGCAACCGTTGTTTTCGACAATATCCCTACCGATTTGAAAGGGAACCCACAGTTCAGCAGGCTGCTCTACGACGATGTCTATCCGTTGGCGCTTGCTCGTGCCCGTACGCACCGGCTGGCCCAAGCGTAATGAAAACGACAAAACAGGCATCGCAAGGGATGCCTGTTGTTGATAGAAAAGAAGGTTATAGACTAATTGACGCTGCCTGTAATCTTGTCTGCTACTTATTTTTGACCAATTTGAATGTTCCCGTGGATTGAGCGAGCGGATTCTGTTCGTCATCATAGACATATGCTTCGACCGTCACCAGGCTTCTTCCCATACTGATGATCTTTCCCTTACTCCACAGAGTACCGCTGCTGATTGCCTTGAGAAAGTTAATGTTCATATTCACCGTCACTACTGGGCTTCCAACCATGCTGCGAACGGTGAAACCCATCGTTGTATCCAGAATGGAAGCATAAACACCAATATGGTGGGATTCCAGTCCCAACCAATTCCAGAACGGGCTCTCTTCAAATTTTGAGACGGCTTCCTTGAGTAGTGAGTCCTTTTTCCAACTCATCGCATTGCTCCCTTCTAAGGCATGATTGCAGGCTTTTTCCTATTCTTGATACGGGCTTCTCCCTAAGAAGGAACTCGACAACACCTGAGGGTTGACAAGATACTTCGGTGTTTTGCCCTCAAGAAAATCGAGAACATTGCGTGCCACCAGGCCAGCAGACACTTTCGACGCTTCTTCCGTGATCCCGCCGACATGAGGGGTAAGCACGACGTTCTCCAGTACATGAAAAGGAATATCAGGTGAAGGTGGTTCATTGGAAAAGACATCCAACCCGGCCCCGGCAATCCGTCTTTCCTTCAATATCTGGTAAAGATCCGCTTCATTCACGACCGCGCCGCGGGCCGTATTGATGAAATAGGCCTCCGGTTTCATCTGCCCGAGCAGTTGCTTGTTGATCAGTCCACGCGTGCTTTCCGTCAACGGAATATGAACGGAGATCACATCCGAATTGCGGAAGAGTTCAGACAAATCCGCTGTCAATGACACGCCAATTTCCGTCGCGGCTTTTTCCTTTTCTTCGCTGTAAGTCCGGACATAGGAGACCACCTTCATGCCCAACCCAAGGCTGCAGACCTTGGCCACATGGCGGGCGATCTCCCCCCAACCCACAAGGCCCAATACTTTTCCTCGCAATTCATGGGCAAAGACATGGCTTCTCACTTGGAAATTCATCTTTCTCATTTCATGATCGAAGAGTATCAGCTGCTTGCTGAGCGCAAACATTAATGCCACCGCATGCTCAGCGGTAGACTCCGCATTCACTTTTGGCGCATGCAGAACGGCAATTCCTTTTTCCGTCGCATAAGCAACGTCTATATTGTCGATGCCTACACCCGCTCCGGAAACCACCTTCACCAACGGCGCGGCATCGATGATCGCACGGGTAATCCGCGCCGGGGCGCGCAGAATCATTCCCTCTATGTCCGGATGCTCCCGAAGCCCGGCGATGATGGCCTCCTCCTGATGATTGTCAACGCGGATGACCCTTGCATGCTCATTCAGCCATTCTTCTGCGGTGGGATGGTACATCGACAATATTTGCATAATCTTGGGCATGATCTCACCTTCTTTTAACAGGGAAGTTGTCTGTCGTTCTCGCGTAGCTTCCTGCCAGTCTCCCCACTGCTTTCAACTGGGTATGATCGATCTTGTAGTCGGGCAGATACACCTCTTTTGCGATGTGAAAGTTGACGACCTGTCCGATCACCAGCGTGAAGTCTGCGCCCAATGCCAGCAGTTCGTACAGCTTACACTCCATCGAGACCTTGGCTTCCTTCACCCGGGGCGGTTTGATGATCAGCGACGCCTCCGGAGTCAACCCTACTTGTTCGAACTCATTCACTGAAGCTTCGAACGGGGTCCCCGTCTGATCCATCTGTTCGACCCATTCTTCGCTGACCGAATTGATGACGAATTCCTTGGTCGTCTCGATATTTACCAGTGTATCCTTTTTTCGGTCCTTGTGGCTACCGATAGAGATGCAGACTAATGGCGGCTCGCTGGATATCGCGGTAAAAAAGCTGAACGGCGCCAGCTCTCGACGCAGGTGATCAATCTCCGTGATATTGCGAAGATTGATCACGATCCGATCGATTTTTCCTTCCGTTGTTGTCACTGGGGTTCCCGTCACCATCAGCAGGTTTTGATTCTTCTTGTTCCTTTCCATGACCGTTATCAATTGTTGATTCTCCAGAACAGTCGATACGATCGAGGTATCGAAATAATCTCCCACCAAGGAATTATAGCTCTCCGGGATGCTACCCAGGCCAAGAATCCGCAAAAACGCCTGATTGGCTTGGATAATCTCTCCCTGGTAGTCAGTGATCAGGATAGCATCGTTAGACGATTCCAAGACAATATTTTTCTCATTTAGAATATTCTCTACGCTGCTAAGTTCTGCAGAGATGAATTCGATTTCGGAAATATCCTGAAAAACACCGACAGCCCCAACCACTTTGCCGTTGCGGATAATCGGAGAGCGATTGCTGATATATTTTCGTTTGCCTACCTGGTACTTCTCACTGTACGGTTCCCCTTTTTTCAAGACCTCCAGCAGCCCAAGATTGGTCACCACACTGCTGATAAATTGACCGATCGCCTTCTCCTCCGTCGATCCCGTCATCCTTTCCGCTGCCGGATTAATGGAGGTGATCAGCCCATTGTTATCAATCGACAAGATTCCATTATGGGCGGAAGTGAACTACCCTCCACCTACGCTAACACTTAGAGGTGGGGGCTTCTAAGGTAATCGCACCTAACGGTGCGAAATTGACTTAGCTATCGAGCCTGAACCATGCTCTATATGACTATAATTGTGCCA
>Ga0255334_1000260_pt1 | contig 50458 bp, 44 predicted proteins | sample EtOH5_35cm_T3_12_FD_202080 | JGI IMG/M metagenome (GOLD analysis project Ga0255334, IMG submission 202080) | Sandy soil microbial communities from University of British Columbia, Vancouver, Canada - EtOH5_35cm_T3_129 | ecosystem: Engineered > Artificial ecosystem > Sand microcosm > Unclassified ...
AAACCCGTCGTCGTTTCCTGCCGAACCTGCAGCATCACCGCTTCTGGGTTGAAGAAGAGAAACGTTTCGTGCGTCTGCGCGTATCTGCCAAAGGCATGCGTATCATCGACAAGCGTGGCATTACTGTCGTGCTGGCCGAAATTCGCAAAGCTGGCAAGATCTAAGGGAGCTAATCATGCGTGAATTGATTCGAATGATTTCTAGCGCCGGTACTGGTCACTTCTACACTACCGACAAGAACAAGCGTACTACTCCGGACAAGCTCGAAAAGCGCATGTTCGATCCGCGCGTTCGCAAGCACGTGATGTACAAAGAAGGCAAAATCAAGTAATTGATTTTTCCCTCTTACGAAAAAGGCCCGTATCGCGAGATACGGGCCTTTTTTGTTGCCCACCACAAGTCGTCCTGCGAGTGATCAGCCGCAGTACATGGCAATAATCTCCAGGTTTATATCGGTCCTGATTTGCAGGCGATTGTTGTCAGGGTCCAGGTCGCGGGAGTTGACTTTAATGCTGGTCGCCCGTGACACCCTGAAGGCCTCATCACGAACGGACCGGGACAGGTATTCGCCAATCAGGTACGTAACCCTCCGTGCATCGCATCGCTGCGCTGGTTGTTCCGGTTCGTTCGCATGCGCCGACGTCAGGGTGACTGCCAGGAAAAGACCTGACAGCAGGCCAGTGATAAGAAAATTTTTCATGTTTATTCGCTTCCTTGTGAATGATGACGGTGAGGCTCCTTTATTCGGGAGCGAGAACAGCATCCGGCAAGGTCAGCGATTGAGTGCGGTATTTAAGTATTTCACCTGGCATCTGGCAGTGCAGCTAAGCAAAAAAGGCCCATATCGCGAGATATGGGCCTTTTTGATGCCTTAACAAAACAAACTGCTCAGGTCTTTTGTTCAAACGCCACATAGATCTTGCGGCATGTCTCCAGCACTTCCCAGGTGCCCCGGAACCCGGCCGGGATGACGAAACGATCGCCTGCCCGAACGGTCTTGCTGTTGCCGTCGTTGTCGCGTAGCACGGACACGCCCTGGACGATTTCGCAGTATTCATGCTCGGTAAAATTCACCAGCCACTGACCAATCGCACCTTCCCACACGCCGGCGTTCAACTGACCACAAGGGCTGTTGTAGTGGTTGTACACTGCTTGCTCGGGGTCACCCTTGAGGACTTTTGCCTGGTCTGGCCGATAGCGTTCGGGCTGGGTGGTGGCCTGGCTGAAGTCGACGATGTCCTGGATGCTCATTGTTGTAATCCCCCGTAATTGCGGCACAAGTGACTGGAAAGCCCAAAGTCTATGTTTATTAAAATGAACATCGCAAGGCCGTTTGCCCGCCTTGTGTCAAATATATTGAAACTTTACCTGCCGCTGGTTTAGGGTGGCAGTTGCCTTGGGCCGACAAATCAGGCTGGCTGGGCAGAATTCCTGACAGCGCCCGCGAAGACCGTGGAGCGTTCGTATTCAATAAGAGGAGGACACTCGTATGACCACCCTGACTCGTGCCGATTGGGAACAACGGGCTCGCGATCTGAAGATCGAAGGCCGCGCCTACATCAATGGTGAATACACCGATGCCGTCTCCAGCGAGACCTTCGAGTGCATCAGCCCGGTCGATGGCCGTCTGCTGGGCAAGATTGCCAGCTGTGATGCCGCCGACGCCCAGCGCGCTGTTGAAAATGCCCGCGCTACTTTCAATTCCGGCGTCTGGTCCCGCCTGGCGCCGACCAAGCGTAAAGCCACCATGATCCGTTTCGCCGGCCTGCTGAAACAGCACGCCGAAGAGCTGGCCCTGCTTGAAACCCTGGACATGGGCAAGCCGATCAGCGACTCCCTGTACATCGACGTTCCAGGCGCGGCGCAAGCCCTGAGCTGGAGCGGTGAAGCCATCGACAAGATCTACGACGAAGTGGCCGCCACTCCCCATGACCAGCTGGGTCTGGTGACCCGCGAACCCGTCGGCGTCGTCGGCGCGATCGTGCCGTGGAACTTCCCGCTGATGATGGCCTGCTGGAAACTCGGCCCGGCGCTGTCCACCGGTAACTCAGTGATCCTCAAGCCATCCGAAAAGTCCCCGCTGACCGCCATCCGCATCGCTGCGCTGGCCGTCGAAGCCGGTATTCCGAAAGGCGTGCTGAACGTCCTGCCGGGCTACGGTCACACCGTCGGCAAGGCCCTGGCCCTGCACAATGATGTAGACACCCTGGTGTTCACCGGTTCGACCAAAATCGCCAAGCAACTGCTGATCTACTCCGGCGAATCGAACATGAAACGCGTCTGGCTCGAAGCCGGCGGCAAGAGCCCGAACATCGTGTTCGCCGATGCGCCGGACCTGCAAGCTGCCGCTGAATCGGCTGCCGGTGCCATCGCCTTCAACCAGGGCGAAGTCTGCACTGCCGGCTCGCGCCTGCTGGTGGAGCGTTCGATCAAGGACAAATTCCTGCCGCTGGTGATCGAGGCACTGAAAACCTGGAAACCGGGCAACCCGCTGGACCCGGCAACCAACGTCGGTGCGCTGGTGGATACCCAGCAGATGAACACCGTGCTGTCCTACATCGAATCCGGCCACACCGACGGCGCCAAACTGGTGGCGGGCGGCAAGCGCATTCTTCAGGAAACCGGTGGCACTTACGTTGAGCCGACGATTTTCGACGGCGTCAGCAACGCGATGAAAATCGCGCAGGAAGAAATCTTTGGCCCAGTGCTGTCGGTGATCACGTTCGATACCGCCGAAGAAGCCATTGCGATTGCCAACGACACCCCTTACGGCTTGGCCGCAGCGGTGTGGACCCAGGATATTTCCAAGGCCCACCTGACCGCCAAGGCACTGCGCGCTGGTAGCGTGTGGGTCAACCAGTATGACGGCGGCGACATGACGGCGCCGTTCGGTGGCTTCAAACAGTCCGGCAACGGTCGTGACAAGTCGCTGCATGCATTCGACAAGTACACCGAGCTGAAGGCGACCTGGATCAAGTTGTAAGCCGTTAAAGGGAGCCTGCCAAATCAGGCTCCCGAATGTACAGAAATCCCTGTGGGAGCAAGCCTTTGTGGTGAGGGGATTTATCCCCGTTCGGCTGCGAAGCAGTCGCAGAACCCATGCACGCGGTGTATCTGATACTCCGTTATTGCAGGTTTTGGGGCCGCTGCGCGACCCAACGGGGATAAATCCCCTCGCCACAAGACTCGCTCCCACAGTGTTTTGTGCTGTACAAAAAATATCCACAGGAGCGTGGGAAATGCGTTGGGCGACTTATTTCGCCGTGTTGGCGTCTGTCTTGAGTGTCGGCCTGGCCTTGGGCGTCAGCATGCCGCTGGTGTCGTTTCGTCTGGAAGGCTGGGGCTATGGCTCGTTCGCCATTGGCGTGATGGCGGCGATGCCCGCCATAGGCGTGCTGTTGGGTGCGAAGGTCTCCAGCCATCTGGCCGCGCGTCTGGGCACGGCCAATCTGATGCGTTTGTGCCTGTGGGCCGGGGCGTTGTCCATCGGTTTGCTGGCGTTGTTGCCGAGCTATCCGATTTGGCTGGCGTTGCGTTTGATGATCGGCGTGATCCTGACCCTTGTGTTCATCCTCGGCGAAAGCTGGATCAACCAGCTTGTGGTGGAAGAGTGGCGCGGGCGATTGGTGGCGTTGTATGGCAGCAGCTACGCGCTGAGTCAGCTGGCCGGGCCGTTGCTGCTTGGCGTACTGGGCACTGAGCACGATTACGGATTCTGGGTCGGCGTCGGTTTGTTGATGGCGGCACCGTTCCTGTTGCTGGGCCGCAGCGGCGCGCCGACCAGTGAAGCCTGCAGCGTGACCTTCAGCGACTTGCTGGGTTTCTGCCGTGGCCTGCCGGCGATTGCCTGGGCGGTGTCGCTGTTCGCCGCGTTCGAAGCGATGATCCTGACGTTGTTGCCGGTGTATTGCCTGCGTCAGGGCTTTACGACGGAAATTGCGTTGGCGATGGTCAGCACGGTGGTGGTGGGTGATGCCTTGCTGCAGTTGCCGATTGGCGCACTGGCCGATCGCTTGTCGCGGCGCACGCTGTTCACCGGGTGTGCGGTGGTCCTGCTGATATCGAGCCTGGCCATCCCGTTGTTGATCGACACGTTGCTGATCTGGCCGTTGTGGGTGTTGTTCGGTGCCAGTGCCGGCGGTTTGTTCACCTTGTCACTGATCCTGATCGGCGAGCGCTATCGCGACGATGCACTGGTGCGCGCCAATGCGCATATCGCGCAGCTGTGGGGTATCGGTTGCCTGGTCGGACCGCTGGCGGCCGGCGCCGGCAGTCAGTGGATCAGCGGGCATGCGTTGCCGCTGCTGATGGCGGCGGGTGCGCTGGGGTTGGTGATTCTGCTGTCACGGCAAGGCGCGTTTGGTGCGGTGCAGCCGGTATAGTTCTGTAGCAGCTGTTACAACATCCGCTCCAGGCCGACCATGCTGCTGAGCCATGAATTGAAATGCTGCCACCAACTTCCGGGTTCTTTGGTCAGTGTGTGCTGTTTGCCATCATCTTCAGTGACCCAGACGATCTGACCCTTTTCCAGCCGGGCGTGATAGCTGAGGGGCGGCGCCATACCCTCCAGTGCCAGTTCGCGCACCCGTCCGGCGAGCTGCGGGTTGTCCACCAGTACCCCGACTTCGGTGTTCCACAGTACCGAGCGCGGGTCGAAATTGAACGAGCCGATGAAGGCTTTCTGTCGGTCGAAAACCATTGCCTTGCTGTGCAGGCTGGATTCGGAACCACGGGAGGTGTTGCTCCCACTGTGGAACAGGCTCGGTCCTCTGCCGCTGCCACCGGGCTGGCGGCGTAATTCGAACAATTGCACACCGTGCTCCAGCAAGGCTTTGCGATAAGGCGCGTAACCACCATGCGTGGCCGGTACATCGGTGGCTTCCAGTGAATTGGTCAGCAAACTCACCGACACGCCGGCATCAGCGCGACCGGTCAGGTACACCAGGCCCGGTTGGGCGGGCACGATGTAGGGCGAGACCATGATCAGCTCTTTGCTGACCCCATTGAGTTCGGGCGCCAACTGGGTGGTCAGTATCAGGTGCGGGTCCGGTTCGCCGTCGGCCAGCACCTTGCTTGGTGCGTCCCACAACGCCTGGTTCCAGGCCCAGATCAACTCTCGGCGCCAGACATCCAGGCGCGGGTGAGTGGTATAGGCCATTAACTGCCGATAAAGCGCGTGGTTCTGTTTGCGCGTTTCCTCCAGGGATTCGTCCAGTCGGGTCCGGGTGTTTCTCAGATCCTTGGCTGTCGGCCTGATCGAGAGAAACTGCTCGATCGGCTTGCTCAGGGCGCTGTTCCAGTACTGGTCGAAGCTATGCCCCAGCTGCTCTGCAACCGGGCCGACACTGAGCATGTCGATGTCGGTGAAATTGAGGTTAGGCTCGGCATCGAAATACTCGTCCCCCAGGTTGCGCCCGCCCACGATCGCCGCGCTGTTGTCTGCGACCCACAGTTTGTTGTGCATGCGTCGGTGTTGCTGCGACAGGTTGAAGAACCGGCCCATGGTTCGCGTAACGACGGTGCTGCGGCCCAAGTGCAGCGGGTTGAACACCCGGATCTGAATCTTTGGATGTGCGGCAAGGGTCGCGATGATCTGGTCCAGGCCATCGCTGGTGGTGTCGTCGAGCAAAATCCGCACCCGCACGCCGCGGTCGGCGGCGTTGAGCAGTTCGCTCACCAGTATTCGTGTGCTGATGCCGTCGTGGACGATGTAGTACTGCAGGTCGAGGCTGCTTTGGGCTTTGCGAATCAGCTCGGCGCGGGCAGTGAAGGCCTCTGAGCTATCGGAGAGCAAGCGAAAGCCCGATTGACCCTCATGGGGGGCGGCCTGTGCCTGGATCGAACGGCCGAACGCAGAATCGGCGGCCGGCAGGGCCTGACTCGGTTCGCGAGGGACATTGAGTGTCGTACAGCCACCAAGGAGCGAGGCGAGTAACAGAAGAGCAAGCAGGGGCTGTCTGATTCTCACGGAGCGTATTCCGGGGAGTGACGGTTAGCATATGGACGCCGCTTCCCGAAGAAAGGTCAGTCGATTTCCGCCAGCAGTTTGATGGCTGTCGCACCGACCTTGCGCACGGCTTCTTCGATCTGCGGGGTTGTTTTGGCAGCGTAGTTCATCCGCAGGCAATTGCGGTATTTGCCCGAGGCGGAAAAGATACTGCCGACGGCAATCTGTACGCCTTGATCGTGCAGCGCACGATTCAGTTTCAGGGTGTCGAAGCCCTCCGGCAGCTCGACCCAGAGCATGAAGCTGCCTTGGGGGCGACTGGCGCGGGTACCGGCTGGAAAATAGCGGCTGACCCAATCGATCATCACGTCGCGATTGCGTTGGTATTGGGTGCGCATCCGCCGCAAATGCGGCTCGAAATGCCCAGCCTTGAGAAATTCGGCAATCGCGATCTGCGGTTGCGGTGCGGTAGAGCCGGTGCTGATGTATTTCATGTGCAGCACCCGTTCCAGATACCGTCCCGGCGCCACCCAACCGATACGCAGCCCCGGTGCCAGGGTCTTGGAAAAGGAACTGCACAGCAGAACGCGGCCGTCTTCGTCGAAGGATTTGATCGTGCGCGGACGCGGGTAGGTGTAGGCCAGTTCGCCATACACATCGTCCTCGATGATCGCCACGTCGAAACGCTGTGCGAGTGTCAACAACGCGCGTTTGCGCGACTCCGGCATGATGTAGCCCAGCGGGTTGTTGCAGTTGGGGGTCAACTGTATGGCCTTGATCGGCCATTGCTCCAACGCCAGTTCCAACGCATCGAGGCTGATCCCGGTGAGCGGGTCGGTGGGGATTTCCAGGGCTTTCATGCCCAGGCCCTTGAGCGTCTGCATGGCGCCGTGAAAGCTGGGCGAGTCCACGGCGACAATGTCGCCCGGCTCGCAGATGGAGCGGATGCTAGCGGACAGCGCTTCGTGACAACCAGTGGTGATCACCAGGTCGTGAGCAGTCAATTGGCAGCCGGAATCGAGCAGCAGGCGGGCAATCTGTTCGCGCAGTTCGAGGGTGCCGTAGATGTTGTCGTAATACAGACCGGGCATGTCCTGCCGTCGGCTGATTCGCGCCAGGTTGCGCAGCAGCGGTTTCATGGTCGGCGTGGTGATGTCCGGCATGCCGCGACCCAGTTGCACCACATCCTTGCGTGGCACCGCGCGGATCAGTTCCAGTACTTGATCCCACTGGGAAATGTCCACCGGACGTTGCGCCGGGCGGCCAATGGCCGGAAGCTCCGGCAGTTCACGACCCACCGGTACGAAGTAGCCCGACTTGGGTTTGGGTGTCGCCAGGCCGCTGTCTTCCAGCACGCGATACGCCTGCTGCACCGTGCTCAGGCTGACGCCGTGCTCAACACTTAACGCCCGCACCGACGGCAGCCGGTCGCCGGGGCGATAGAAGCCCTGTTCGATACGCGTGCCGAGCAGTTCGGCGAGGTTGACGTAAAGGGTCATGGCGCAGTCTCGGTGTGGGTGATTCGGTTGACCAGTACAGATGGGTCGAAAATAGGGGATTCAGACGCTGAAATGCAAAATCTGTATGGAATTAATACAGTCTCGTTGAATCTGTAATGCTTTTTGCCGTCGACGCATCATGAAAGCTCTGGCTACCCAAGTAAACAGGAGCAATCAAAATGAACGGCTTGAGCGATGTGCGGCTGACGTTACACAGTCAGGAACTGGCGGCAGGGCAAAACAACGGTGCACGCGAGGCGGTCATGCGCAACGCACCGTCCGGCCTGAGTCGCTGGGGTCTGTTCTGGCATCGTCTGCACACGCGCAAGGCATTGCTGGAGCTCACGCCCGAGCAGCTTAAGGACGTCGGGTTGAGTCGGGAGCAGGCGCGGGAGGAGGGGCTTAAGCCGTTCTGGCGGATTTGAGTCGACCCCATCGCGAGCAGGCTCGCTCCCACAGGTGATCTGTGGCGTTCACAAATCCATTGTGGGAGCGAGCCTGCTCGCGATGAGGCCAGTACAGGCACAGAAAATGTATCAGACCAACTCTTTAAGCCGATGCCACAACATCCCCAGCGCCAACAACGGCGAGCGCAAATGCTTGCCGCCAGGAAAGGTGATATGCGGCACCTTGGCAAACAGATCAAACCCTCCACCCTGCTGGCCACTGATAGCTTCAGCCAACAACTTCCCCGCGAGGTGCGTGGCGTTCACGCCATGACCGGAATAAGCCTGGGCGTAATACACATTCGGCTGATCCTTGAGTCGCCCGATCTGCGGCAGACGGTTGGCGCCGATGCCGATCATCCCGCCCCATTGATAGTCGATCTTGACCCCGGCCAGTTGCGGGAAAACCTCCAGCATCTTCGGCTGCATGTAGGCGGCGATGTCCTTCGGGTCGCGACCTGAGTAATGGCAGGCGCCGCCGAACAGCAAGCGTCGGTCCGCCGAGAGCCGGTAGTAATCCAGTGCCACCCGTTGATCGCAGACCGCCATGTTCTGCGGCAGTAGCGAGTGTGCCAGCGCTTCACTCAAGGGTTCGGTGGCGATGATGTAGCTGCCGGCGGGCAGCACCTTGCCGCCGAGTTCGGGATTGAGTTCATTGAGGTAGGCGTTGCAGCCCAGCACCAGCGTCTTGGCGCGGACCGAACCTTGGGCGGTGTAGACCTTGACCTCCGGGCCATAATCGATGCGGGTGACTGCCGATTGTTCGAACAGCTTCACCCCCAACTGCTGGGCGGCGGCCGCTTCGCCCAATGCCAGGTTCAGCGGATGCAGGTGCCCTGAGCCCATGTCGATCAAACCGCCGACGTAACGGTCGGAACCCACTACGGAATGCATTTCACTGGCTTGTAGCAGACGGGTTTCGTAACGGTAACCGAGACTGCGCAACTCTTCGGCGTCCTCGGCAAAACCTTCGAGGTCCCGGGGCTTGTTGGCCAGGTCGCAATAGCCCCACGTGAGGTCGCAAGGGATCTGAAAACGCTCGACGCGCTGTCGGACGATTTCCACCGCTTCCAGGCCCATGAGTTTCATCTGACGCACGCCGTCCGCACCGACCACGTTGGCGAACTGATCGAGGCCATGGCCGACGCCACGAATCAACTGTCCGCCATTGCGTCCGCTGGCGCCCCAACCGATTTTGTGGGCTTCAAGCAGGATCACACTGAAGCCGCGTTCGGCCAGTTCGAGCGCCGTGTTCAACCCGGAGAACCCGCCACCGACCACGCACACGTCAGCCACCAGATCGCCTGTGAGCACCGGATGATCGGGCTGCGGCAAGCTGCTGGCGGCGTAGTAAGAAGCAGGATGCTGGTGGTTCGGGGCAGGTTGCTGAGCACGGGCATTCATGTGCGTGTTCCTGATTCTTGTGTTTAGAAAATTTGACGGAGCATAAGCCGGACCTTCGGATACCGGCAACACTGGTCGGTTGGTGCTGTCTGGATCGGGGCTTTTGCGTCAGAATCCCGCTCTATTCCGCTTTTGGTCAACGCTTCGATGAGCTGCAACAGTCAGAAAATTCGCACGCTACGGCAGCAAATTCCCTCGTTCGAGTGCGTGCCCGGCTGCCATGACTGCTGTGGGCCGGTGACCACCTCGCCGGAAGAAATGTCCCGCCTGCCGCGCAAGACCCGGGCCGAGCAAGATGCTGCGATGGATGAGCTCAATTGCGTTCACCTCGGACCCAACGGCTGCACCGTGTATGACGAGCGGCCCCTTATCTGTCGACTATTCGGCACCACCAAGACCTTGCCGTGCCCGAATGGGCGGGGGCCGGTGGAGCTGATTCATCCGCGGGTTGAAAAGCAGATTCATGAGTACATGGCTTCGACGCGGCAGGTGCTGGTCTAAGGAATGACCGAGTTGCCTGTAATCGCTAGCAGGCTAGCTCCCACACTGGATCTGTGTCATGCACAGAATGTGTGTCCGCTGAAGATCAACTGTGGGAGCTAGCCTGCTAGCGATGGGGTCTGAACAGACGCCACAAGTCTCAATCCGGAATCGGCAGGTTCAAGCTCTCTTTCACTTCTTCCATCACGATGTAGCTCTTGGATTCGCGCACATGCGGCAGCTTGAGCAGGATGTCGCCCAGCAACTTGCGATACGAGGCCATCTCGGAAATCCGCGCCTTCACCAGATAGTCGAAATCCCCTGACACCAAATGGCACTCCAACACGTGGGGAAGTTTCAGGACCGCGCGTCGGAACTCTTCGAAAGTATCGCCGGATTTGTAGTCGAGGCTGATTTCGACGAACACCAGAAGACTGCCCTTGAGGTGCTGCGGATTGAGCCGGGCGTTGTAGCCCATGATGATCCCTTCGCGCTCCAGTCGCCGGACCCGCTCGGTACATGGCGTGGTCGAGAGCCCGACCTTTTCCCCCAGCTCGGTGAAGGAGATGCGTCCGTCCGCTTGTAGGATCCGCAGGATGTTGCGGTCGATCTTGTCCAGCTCACGTTTGGTCTGAGTGTTGGTACGCATAGGGGATGCGCCTCCGTGAAAAGCGTTTTTGCCGAGAATTCTCGCCAAATATAGGCACTTATATAGTGAAAAGCACTGCCTAATCTTTTTTACACTGCGCACATCAATGCTCGACAACTACGAACGTCAGCGGCAAGCCGCGATGAGGGATATGAAAATGCGCGTTATGGTCTTGGGTAGCGGCGTCATCGGTACCACCAGTGCTTACTATCTGGCGCGTGCCGGATTTGAAGTGGTGGTCGTGGACCGTCAGCCGGCCGCTGCCATGGAGACCAGTTTCGCCAACGCCGGGCAGGTTTCGCCGGGTTATGCCTCGCCATGGGCCGCGCCGGGCGTGCCGCTCAAGGCCATCAAGTGGCTGTTGCAGCGCCACGCGCCGCTGGCGATCAAGGCCACCGCCGACATCGACCAATACCTGTGGATGGCGCAGATGCTGCGCAACTGCACCGCCAACCGTTATGCGGTGAACAAAGAGCGCATGGTCCGCCTGTCCGAGTACAGCCGTGACTGCCTCGACGAATTGCGTGCCGAAACCGGTATCGCCTACGAAGGCCGCAGCCTCGGTACTACCCAACTGTTCCGCACCCAGGCTCAACTCGACGGCGCCTGGAAAGACATCGCCGTGCTGAAAGAGTCCGGCGTGCCGTTCGAACTGCTCGACCGTGCCGGCATTGCCCGCGTCGAACCGGCCCTGGCCAGCGTCACCGACATCCTCGCCGGTGCCCTGCGCCTGCCGAACGACCAGACCGGCGATTGCCAGATGTTCACCACCCGCCTGGTCGAAATGGCGACCAAACTGGGTGTGGAATTCCGCTTCGACCAGGACATTCAGCGTCTCGACTACGCCGGTGATCGCATCAACGGCGTATGGATCGACGGCAAGCTGGAAACCGCTGATCGCTACGTGCTGGCCCTGGGCAGCTACTCGCCGCAACTGCTCAAGCCGCTGGGGATCAAGGCGCCGGTGTATCCGCTCAAGGGTTATTCCTTGACCGTACCGATCACCAACCCGGCGATGGCCCCGACTTCGACTATTCTCGACGAAACCTACAAGGTCGCGATCACCCGTTTCGACAACCGCATCCGCGTCGGTGGCATGGCTGAAATAGCCGGTTTTGACCTGTCGCTGAACCCGCGTCGGCGCGAAACCCTGGAGATGATCGTCAACGACCTCTATCCTCAGGGCGGCGATCTGGCCCAGGCGAGTTTCTGGACCGGTCTGCGTCCGACCACCCCGGACGGCACGCCGATCGTGGGTGCTACGCCGTTCAGCAATCTGTTTTTGAACACGGGTCACGGCACGCTTGGTTGGACCATGGCGTGCGGTTCCGGTCGCTTGCTGGCCGATCTGATGGCGAAGAAAACACCGCAGATCAGCGCCGAAGGCCTCGATATTTCCCGTTATGGAAAAAAACTTCAGGAGTCTGCAAAACATGTCAATCCAGCGCCAGCTCACCAATGAGCGCATGAGCCAGATCGTAGTCCACAGCGGTACCGTGTATCTGGCAGGGCAGGTCGGCGACGATATGAACGCCGGGATTGAACAGCAGACCCGTGAAACGCTTGCCAACATCGAGCGTTTGCTGGATCTGGCCGGGACCGACAAGAGCCGCCTGCTGTCGGTAACGATTTACTTGAAAGACATTGATGCACACTTCGAAGGCATGAACGCGGTCTGGGACAAGTGGCTGCCAAAAGGCGTCGCCCCGGCCCGTGCCACCGTTGAATCGAAGTTGTGCGAACCGCAAATCCTGGTTGAGCTGTCGGTTGTCGCCGCTCTGCCATAAGCCCGTCAGAAAGATCCCTCTCCCGGTGCTACTGGCGGTTCACGCCGTCAGCCAGCGCCGGTTTTTCTTCCCATGACCGCCTAGAAGTCTGCCGCCATGCGTCCAGCCCGTGCCCTGATCGACCTTCAAGCCCTGCGTCACAACTACCAAATCGCCCGTGAAGTCACGGGGGCCAAGTCCCTCGCGGTGATCAAGGCCGATGCCTACGGCCATGGCGCGGTGCGTTGCGCCCAGGCGCTGGAAGCCGAGGCAGACGGTTTTGCCGTGGCCTGTATCGAAGAAGCGTTGGAGCTGCGAGCCGCGGGCATTCGTGCGCCGGTGTTGTTGCTGGAAGGTTTTTTCGAAGCCGATGAGCTGTCGCTGATCGTCGAGCATGACTTCTGGTGTGTGGTGCATTCGCGGTGGCAGCTCGAAGCCATTGAGAACGCTGCACTGAACAAGCCGATCACGGTCTGGCTCAAACTCGATTCGGGCATGCATCGGGTGGGTTTGCATCCAAAGGATTATCAGGCGGGCTATCAACGGCTGCTGGCCAGCGGCAAGGTGGCGAAGATTGTTCTGATGAGCCACTTCGCCCGGGCCGATGAGTTGCACAGTCAGGCCAGTGTCGAGCAGGTCGCGGTGTTCGAAGCGGCGCGTCAGGGCTTGTCGGCGGAGATCAGCCTGCGCAATTCGCCGGCAGTACTCGGTTGGCCGCAGATTCCAAGTGATTGGGTTCGCCCGGGCATCATGCTCTACGGCGCGACTCCGTTTGAAGAACCCAATGCCGTGGCGTCCCGCCTGCAACCGGTGATGACCCTCGAATCGAAAGTGATTTGCGTGCGTGAACTGCCGGCCGGCGAGCCGATCGGTTACGGCGCCAAATTCATCACCCAGAAACCGATGCGTGTGGGCGTGGTGGCCATGGGTTACGCCGATGGCTACCCACGTCAGGCACCGACCGGTACGCCAGTATTGGTCGCCGGGCAGCGCAGCCAGTTGATTGGCCGGGTGTCGATGGACATGCTCTGCATCGACCTGACCGATGTGCCGCAAGCCGGCCTCGGTTCGACCGTCGAGTTGTGGGGCAAAAACATTCTCGCCAGTGACGTAGCCGCGGCCGCGGACACGATTCCTTACCAGATCTTCTGCAACCTGCGCCGGGTGCCAATGCTCTATTCCGGGGCTTAGGTCAAAGCGCCCCGACCGAAAGTCGCTTCATCGAACAGGATTCAGGTCCAAGTGTTGTAAATACTGAACGCTGTCGCCATGATAACGCTCATATTTCAACAACCTGAATCCCTGGAGGCGCAAGCTTGGACGTCGGTGAACGACTGCAATCCATCCGTAAGCTCAAAGGACTTTCCCAGCGTGAACTCGCCAAGCGCGCGGGCGTCACCAACAGCACCATTTCGATGATCGAGAAGAACAGCGTCAGCCCCTCGATCAGTTCGCTGAGGAAAGTACTGGGCGGGATTCCCATGTCCATGGTCGAGTTCTTTTCCGAAGAGATCCTGCAGGAAAAACCGACTCAGATCGTCTACAAAGCCAACGAGCTGATCGATATTTCCGATGGCGCAGTGACCATGAAACTGGTCGGCAGGGCTCATCCGAGCCGGGCCATCGCGTTCCTCAATGAAATCTACCCGCCAGGCGCCGACACCGGTGAGGAGATGCTCACCCATGAGGGCGAGGAAACCGGGATTCTGCTCGAAGGTCGACTTGAACTGGTGGTAGGGCTTGAAACTTTTGTGCTCGAAGCCGGCGACAGCTACTACTTTGAAAGTACTAAACCGCACCGTTTCCGTAATCCGTTCGATGCACCAGCGCGACTAATCAGCGCAGCGACTCCAGCGAATTTCTAATAAAAGAGGCGTCCGGCGAGCATTGCGCAGGTGCCCGAGTTGTTTTTCCGCCACGCATAAGACCCCTTCGACTTTAGGGTTGTTTCAGTGTGGCGGGCTTACCGTTATACTTGCGCCCGCCTGCGAACCGTGGCCGTGGGCGTGACTAGCCACCATTGAGGGTGAACGCGTGAATCTAATTATGAAAATGCTGGCCGTACCAGCAACCGTATTGGCCCTTTGGGCAGTCAGCGCACAAGCTGCGACCAACGACGATATTGCTAAACGCCTTGAGCCAGTTGGCCAGGTTTGCGTTCAGGGTAAAGAGTGCAAGGGGATGGAAGTCGCTGCTTCTGCGGGTGGCGGCGGTGGTGCCAAAACGCCTGACGAAGTGATTGCCAAACATTGCAACGCTTGCCACGGCACCGGCCTGTTGGGCGCGCCGAAAATCGGTGATGCTGCCGCTTGGGGCGAGCGCGCCAAGAAGGAAGGCGGTGTTGACGGCCTGCTGGCGAAAGCCATCTCCGGCCTCAATGCAATGCCTCCAAAAGGCACCTGCGCCGATTGCGCAGACGCCGAACTCAAAGGCGCGATCCAGAAGATGTCCGGCCTGAAATAAGCCTTCATCTTCATCAAAAAGCCGCTTTCGAGCGGCTTTTTTGTGCCTGCGATTTACGCCCGAGACTGTTCATTGCAGCAAAGACCCGGCAAGCTCGGTCCAACCCCAATTCACGGAATGTAAGGGAGGATCAGATGGTGCAGCTGTGTTCTATCGAGCAAGCGGTCGATGATGTCCTGGCACGGTTGCCGGCGCATATCCACATGGGCCTGCCCCTCGGTCTGGGCAAACCCAACCACTTCGTCAACGCGCTGTTTCAACGCATCGCGCAGTTGCCCGAGCGGCAGCTGACGATCTACACCGCCCTGTGCCTGGGCCGTCCTTCCTTGGGCGACGGTTTGCAAAAGCGCTTTCTCGAGCCCTTCATCGAGCGGGTTTTTGGCGACTATCCGGAACTGGATTTCCTGGCCGACCTGCGTCGTGACAGCCTGCCGCCCAACATCCATGTCCAGCAATTCTTCATGCAGCCTGGCAGCCTGCTCCACAGCGCACAGGCCCAGCAGGATTACGTCAGCAGCAATTACAGCCACGCCGCTCGAGACATCAATGCCGCCGGGTTGAACTTGGTGGCGCAATTGGTGGCGAGCCACAGCGAACACCCCGATCGCCTGAGCCTGAGCTGCAACCCGGACATCACCCTCGACCTGTTCCCCATGATCGCCAAGCGTCGGGCGGCGGGGGAAACGATCCTGCTGGTGGGCCAGGTGCACAACGATTTGCCGTACATGCCGGGCGATGCCGAAATCGCTATCGATACGTTCGACTTGCTGATCGACGAGAAGGACAGCACCACGCTGTTCTCCACGCCGAACATGCCGGTGGGTTTCCAGGATCACTTCATCGGGCTGCACGCCAGCACGCTGGTGCGCGACGGCGGCACCTTGCAGATCGGCATCGGCGCCATGGGTGATGCCCTGACCGCTGCGCTGCTGGCGCGGCAGGCCGACAATGACGGTTACAAGGCGTTGCTGGCGGAGGTGAATCTCAGCCAGTGGGCGCAACTCATCGACCGCGAAGGCGGCGTCGAACCCTTTGCCAAGGGCCTTTACGGTTGCAGCGAAATGTTCGTCAACGGCTTGCTGGTGCTGGCTGACGCCGGGATCGTGCGGCGCAAGGTCTACCCCGATGTGCCAACCCAGCAACAGGCGAATGCCGGCACGCTGGATGAAGCCGCGCAGACTGATGGCATCTCGGTGCATGGCGGTTTCTTCCTTGGGCCGCGCAGTTTCTATGAGCGCCTGCGCGAGTTGCCGCAGAGCAAGCGGCTCGAATTCAACATGACCCGCATCAGCTTCATCAATGAGCTCTACGGTCAGGAAGAACTCAAACGCTTGCAGCGCCTCGATGCGCGCTTCATCAACACCGTGTTCACCATGACCTTGCTGGGGGCAGGCGTGGCCGATCAGCTCGAAGACGGGCGAGTACTTAGCGGTGTCGGCGGGCAGTACAACTTCGTTGCGCAAGGCCATGCACTGGACGGGGCGCGTTCGGTGTTGCTGCTGCGTAGCTGGCGCGAATCGGGCGGTGAGGTCAGTTCGAACATCGTCTGGGAGTACGGCCATTGCACGATCCCGCGACACCTGCGAGACATTGTGGTCACGGAGTACGGCATCGCCGACCTGCGGGGCAAGACCGACGCGGCGGTGATCGAGGCGTTGCTGAACATCAGCGACTCACGTTTCCAGCCGGGGTTGATCGAACAGGCTCAGGCCGTCGGCAAGTTACCGAAGAATTTCCGTATTGATCCACGGTTCGCCGACAACAGTCCGCAGCGCTTGCAGGCCATCCAGGCGCGGCATCCGCAGTTGTTTCCGGAGTATCCGTTGGGCTGTGACTTCACCGCTGAGGAGAAGGATCTGTTGCGGGCGCTGAATTGGCTGAAGAGCAAGTTCAAGCTCACGGAGATTCTGGAACTGGGCAAGGCAGCGCTGGATGCGCCGGAGCCTTCATCGTTTCCCGAACATCTGGAGCGAATGCAGCTGACCAGCCCGGAAGGGCTGAAAGAGGATTTGTTTCAACGGCTACTGCTCACCGGCCTCAAAGCCACCGCACAGTAACAGCCAACAAAATACCACTGTGGGAGCCAGCCTGCTGGCGATGGCGTCGTGTCAGTCAAAACCTTCATGACTGACACGACGCCATCGCCAGCAGGCTGGCTCCCACAGGGGAAATGCGGTGTTGCTGGCTATTCGATGAAGGTCACGACGCCGCCAGCCAGCGACTGAACGCGGGCCAAGGATTCAACGCGATAACCCTGCGCATCCAGTTCCGCACGGCCGCCCTGGAACGACTTCTCGATCACGATCCCCAAACCCGCCACGGTAGCGCCGGCCTGTTTGATGATCGAGATCAGCGCTTGCGACGCCTTACCGTTGGCCAAAAAGTCATCGATGATCAGCACGCGGTCACTGCTGGTCAGGTGGCGCGGGGAGATCGCCACGGTGCTTTCGGTTTGTTTGGTGAACGAGTAAACGGTCGCCGACAGCAGGTTTTCGATCAGGGTCAGGGACTGATTCGTTTCCCGAACATCTGGAGCGAATGCAGCTGACCAACCCAGAAGGGCTGAAAGAGGATTTTTTTCAACGGCTACTGCTCACCGGCCTCAAAGCCACCGCACAGTAACAGCCAACAAAAAAAACTGTGGGAGCCAGTCTGCTGGCGATGGCGTCGTATCAGTCAAAACCTTCATGACTGACAGACGGCCATCGCCAGCAGGCTGGCTCCCACAGGGGAAATGCGGTGTTGCGGGTTACTCGATGAAGGTCACGACGCCGCCAGCCAGCGACTGAACTCGGGCCAGGGATTCAACGCGATAACCCTGCGCATCCAGTTCCGCACGGCCGCCCTGGAACGACTTCTCGATCACGATCCCCAAACCCGCCACAGTCGCGCCGGCCTGTTTGATGATCGAGATCAGCGCCTGGGACGCCTTACCGTTGGCCAAAAAGTCATCGATGATCAGCACGCGGTCACTGCTGGTCAGGTGGCGCGGGGAGATCGCCACGGTGCTTTCGGTTTGTTTGGTGAACGAGTAAACGGTCGCCGACAGCAGGTTTTCGGTCAGGGTCAGGGACTGATGCTTGCGCGCAAAAATCACCGGCACACCGAGGTTCAGGCCGGTCATGATTGCCGGCGCGATGCCCGAGGCTTCGATGGTGACGATCTTGGTGATGCCCGAGTCCTTGAACAGCGAGGCGAATTCGTCGCCGATCAGCTTCATCAGGGCCGGGTCGATCTGGTGGTTCAGAAAGGCGTCGACTTTCAGGACCTGGTCGGAAAGCACGATGCCTTCTTCGCGAATTTTCTTGTGCAGTGCTTCCATGAAGCTTTCCTCTAAGGACGGCTATGCGTCTAAGGCTGGTTAAAAAGTAGTCGATTCTAGCGCTTTAACATCGCGCGTATATCCGCCAATGCGGTATTGCCGCGAACGGCTTTGACTTCAACGGGCGTGTCGTCGGTGCCTTCCCAGGCCAGGTCGTCCGGCGGCAGCTCATCGAGGAAGCGGCTCGGCGCGCAATCGATGATCTCGCCGTATTGCTTACGCTTGGCGGCGAAGGTGAAGGCCAGCGTCTGACGCGCTCGGGTAATTCCGACGTAGGCCAAGCGACGTTCTTCTTCGATGGTGTCGGCTTCGATGCTGGAACGGTGCGGAAGGATTTCCTCTTCCATGCCCATGATGAACACGTAAGGGAATTCCAGACCCTTGGAGGCGTGCAGGGTCATCATTTGCACACCTTCGGCGCCGTCTTCCTCTTCCTGCTGACGTTCGAGCATGTCGCGCAGGACGAGTTTGCCGATGGCGTCTTCGACGGTCATCTCGCCTTCTTCGTCTTTCTCGAGGGTGTTCTTCAACGCCTCGATCAAGAACCAGACGTTACCCATGCGGTAATCGGCGGCCTTGTCACTGGAACTGTTGGTGCGCAGCCAGTTCTCGTAGTCGATGTCCATAACCATGCTGCGCAGCGCCGAGATCGGGTCTTCACCGGCGCATTGCTCGCGGACTTTGTCCATGAAGCGCTTGAAGCGCGACAGACGATCGGTGAAGCGCGTATCCAGATGTTCGCCCAGGCCGATTTCGTCGGTGGCGGCGTACATCGAGATTTTGCGCTCGGTGGCGTAGTTGCCAAGCTTTTCGAGCGTGGTCGAACCGATCTCCCGGCGTGGGACGTTGATCACCCGCAGGAAGGCGTTGTCGTCGTCCGGGTTCACGATCAGGCGGAAGTAGGCCATCAGGTCTTTCACTTCCTGACGTCCGAAAAAGCTGTTGCCGCCGGACAGGCGATACGGAATCTGGTGGTGTTGCAGCTTCAGTTCGATCAGCTTGGCCTGGTAGTTACCGCGGTACAGGATCGCGAAATCGCTGTAGGGCCGATCCGTGCGCAAGTGCAGGGTCAGCAGTTCCACGGCCACGCGCTCGGCTTCGGCGTCTTCGTTGCGGCAACGGATCACGCGGATCTCGTCGCCGTGGCCCATCTCGCTCCACAGTTGCTTTTCGAATTCGTGCGGGTTGTTTGAGATCAGCACGTTGGCGCAGCGCAAAATGCGGCTGGTGGAGCGGTAGTTTTGCTCGAGCATCACCACTTTCAGGGACGGGTAATCGTCCTTGAGCAGCATCAGGTTTTCCGGCCGCGCGCCGCGCCAGGCGTAGATTGACTGGTCGTCGTCACCCACCACGGTGAACTGGTTGCGTATGCCGATGAGCAGCTTCACCAGCAAATACTGGCTGGCGTTGGTGTCCTGGTATTCGTCCACCAGCAGGTAGCGGACTTTGTTCTGCCATTTTTCGAGGATGTCGGCGTGTTCCTGGAACAGCTTCACCGGCAGCAGGATCAGGTCGTCGAAGTCCACCGCGTTGAACGCCTTGAGCGTGCGCTGATAGTGGGTGTAGACGATGGCGGCGGTCTGTTCCTTGGGGTTGCGCGCGTTTTCCAGGGCTTCGGGCGGCAGGATCAGGTCGTTTTTCCACGAGCCGATCATGTTCTTGATCTCGTCGACACCGTCGTCGCCCGAGTATTCCTTCTGCATGATGTCGGTCATCAAGGCTTTGACGTCGGTCTCGTCGAAGATCGAGAAACCCGGCTTGTAGCCCAGCCGCACGTGTTCCTTGCGGATGATGTTCAGGCCCAGATTGTGGAAGGTGCAGACGGTCAGGCCGCGGCCTTCGCCGCCCTTGAGCAGGGTGCCGACCCGTTCCTTCATCTCGCGCGCGGCCTTGTTGGTAAAGGTCATGGCGACGATGTACTGGGCGCGGATGCCACAGTTCTGGATCAGATGCGCAATTTTGCGGGTGATCACGCTGGTCTTGCCGGAGCCTGCACCGGCGAGCACCAAAAGAGGGCCGCCGACGTAGCTCACGGCTTCTTGCTGCCGGGGATTGAGTCGGGACATACGAAATCAGGGAGTCGTTTGCGAAATGGGCCGGCATTTTAACAGGCTCAGCGAATTGTGCTGCTCTCTCCGACTTGTGACGCAGCACGCTATCTATATTTGCCGGTTTTGATACTTTCACGCAGGATGCGCGATGAATGTGCGTCTATTGTTCATGTTCAAGATACAAAGCCGCGTTTGATAACCGGGGTCATTTGGTCATTGGTTACCGGCGCTGCATAATGCCCGCCGCCTACATCTTTGCAGAGTCTAGGGAGCTAGCTTGTCTACGCCTGTCGAACCCTTGCGTTTGCTGCTACTGGCCGAAGAGCCAGCGTGGGCAGCGTTGTTGCGCGAGTGCCTGGCTCCGATGGGGAGCTCGACCGTGCTGATCAGCGCGCCGAGCTGGGAGTCGGTCAGCAGTCTGTTCGATGACAACCGCGGTGCGGTGTTGTTGACGATTCCAGCGCTTCAACCTCTACCTGGCCGTTGCAGCCTGCCGACGGTATTGCTGCTCGAGCATGAGCCGCTGTTACCGCCCGATGGGGTGAGTGACTGGCTGGTGCGCGATGTGCTCGATCCCGGCATGTTGCGCCGGTGTCTGCGGCATGTGCGCGAACGTGGCCTGCTGGAAAACACCCTGCAGCGCCTGGCCGAGCAGGACCCGCTGACCGGCATCGCCAACCGCCAGGGTTTCCAGACCTTGCTGGCGGCACGCTTGGCGGAAAACGACGGCCGCGGCCTGGCCCTCGGTCACCTTGATCTCGACAACTTCCGCCACGCCAACGACGCCCTCGGCCACCAGGCCGGTGACCGGTTGATCCTGCAAGTGGTCGCGCGGCTGAAAAGCCAGCTTGAGGCCAGCGATCAACTGGCCCGACTGGGCAGTGATGAGTTCGCCCTGCTGATCGACACCCGCCGTGCGCCTCAGCGCGCCGAATGGATGGCCGAACGCATTACCGAAGCCCTGTCCGAACCCTATTGGGTCGACGGCGAAAGCCTGTTGATCGGCTCCAGCCTGGGTATCGCTCACGCCCGGGCCCAGGCCGGCGCGGACCCATTGATGTGGCACGCACACATCGCCATGCAACAAGCCAAAAGTACTCAGGGCTGCACTTTTCACATCTTCAACGAACGCATCAATCGCAATGCCCGCAGCATGGCCGATCTCGAAAGCGAACTGCGCCGGGCGTTACGCCGGGATGAACTGGAACTGCATTACCAGCCTCGCCTGAACCTTGAGGACGGGCAGATCGTCGGCCTCGAAGCCTTGGTGCGCTGGCGCCATGCCGAGCGTGGCTTGCTGCCTCCGAGCGAATTCGTGCCGCTGGCCGAGCAAAGCGGCTTGATTGTGCCGCTGGGTTACTGGGTGATTTCCCGCGCGTTGCGCGACATGCAAGCGTTGCGCGAGCGGGGTTTGCCGGCGTTGCACATGGCGATCAACCTGTCGTTCCGGCAGTTTCAGGACAGCCAGTTACTCGCGACACTGAGTCGGCTGATTGCCGAGCGCGGTGTCGAGGCGCAATGGCTGGAGTTCGAACTGACTGAAACCGCGGTGATGCGCCGCAGCGATCTGGTGAAGCAGACCATGGATGCCTTGGGGCGTCTGGGTGTGCGCTTTTCCCTGGACGACTTCGGCACCGGTTTCTCTTCGTTCGTGCACCTCAACAGCCTGCCGATTACCTTGCTGAAGATTGACAAGAGCTTTGTCGGCGGCATGGAACAGCGCGAAGAGAATCGCAAACTGGTCCACGCGATGATCAATCTGGCGCACAACCTCAATCTTGAAGTGGTCGCCGAAGGCGTAGAAACGCCGGAGCAACTGGATCTGTTGCGCGGGTTTGGCTGCGATCAGGTGCAGGGCTATCTGATCAGCAAGCCGTTGCCGCTGGCGGAGTTGGTTGAGTACTTGACCTTCGGTAGTAACCAGCAGCCCGCCCTGGAAGTCGTGAACTAACCCAAAACCCCTGTAGGAGTGAGCCTGCTCGCGATAGCGGTGTGTCAGTCAACATCGTTGTTAACTGACACACCGCTATCGCGAGCAGGCTCGCTCCCACAGGGGATTTCGGTTTCCACAGGGGGTTCTAGTCAGGCTGTGCGACCGGGAAACTATTCCGCGGCGCTACCTCCTGCCGAATCATCCGCGTCATCTTCCACTCAAACGCCCACGTCAGACTCACCGCCGCGCACGCCAGTCCCAGCGCCAACCCCCACCACACGCCTGTCGGCCCCCAATTCAAATGGAAGGCCATCCACCAGGCGGCTGGCGCGCCAATCAGCCAATAACAACCCAAACCCACGAGGAACGTGGTCTTGGCATCCTTGAGTCCGCGAATGCAGCCCATGGCGATGGTTTGCGTGCCGTCGAACAGCTCGAACCACGCGGCGACCGCCAACAGGCTCACGGCCAGGTTGATGACGTCGCGAAACGCCGGATCGTTGTGGTCCAGGAACAAACCGATCAACTGATTCGGCAGCAACCAGAAGACCATGGCGAAGGCAAGCATCGCCGCCGCGCCAAAAGCGATGCCGACCCGTCCGGCCAGCCGTGCATTCAGCAGCTGCCCGGCGCCGTAGTGCTGCCCGATGCGCATGGTGATCGCATAGGAGATCCCCGCCGGAACCATGAACGCCACCGAGACGATTTGCAGGGCGATCTGGTGTGCGCCCAGTTGCGTACTGCCCATGGTGCCCATGCACAGCGCGGCGAACGCAAACAGTCCGACTTCCACTGCGTAGGTGCCACCAATTGGCAGGCCCAGGCGCCACAGTTCCTTCAGATACTGACGGTCAGGCCGCGACAGGCCTTGGCGCAAGGGATAAGCGTCATAAGCCGGATGCCGACGGATGTGCCAGGCCAGCGCCAGCGCCATGCCGTTGGCGACGATAGCGGTGACCAGCCCGATGCCCATCAGCCCCAGTTTCGGCAGACCGAACATGCCGGTAATCAATGCGTAATTGAGCAGGAAGTTGGCCACGGTGCCGCCGAGGCTGATGACCATCACCGGTGTTGCCCGGCCGATGGCGCTGGTGAAGCCGCGCAGGGCCATGAAGCTCAGGTAGCCGGGCAGGGCGAACGGCAGGATCAGCAGGAACTGCCCGGCCGCGTGGACGTTGGTTTCGGTCTGGCCGAACAGCAGCAACACCGGTTTGAGGTTCCACAGCAGCAGCCCGGCCACCAAGGCCATCAACCACGCCAGCCATAACCCGGCCTGGGTCAGCCTGGCGGCGCCGACGATGTCGCCGGCACCCTGACGGATGGCCACGAGGGTGCCGACCGCCGCAATGACGCCAATGCAAAAGATCGACACGAACGAGTAAGTGGCGGCGCCCAAACCGCCACCGGCCAGCGCTTCGGGACTTAGGCGCGCCATCATCAAGGTGTCGGTGAGGACCATCAGCATGTGCGCCAACTGCGAGGCAATCAACGGCCCCGCCAGCCGCAGGATGGCCCAGAGTTCGGTACGTGCTGGATGCTGCATGGTCATCACGCTCGATAATTGAAGAGGGACAGGAAAGCGTCGATTCTCGGCGCTCTACGGGGTTTGCACAAAGGGATAAAAAGGATGGGTGGCATGATTCAAACTCATGCTGGAAGTTTCTGCTAGGGTGACCGAATCCCGCTATAGGAGCTTTCCGAATGTCCCGTCGTCTTCCTCCCTTGTATGCCCTGCGCGCATTCGAAGCGGCGGCGCGGCACAGCTCGTTTACCCGTGCGGCCGAAGAACTGTCGATCACCCAAAGTGCGGTCAGCCGACACATTCGTACGCTCGAAGAGCATTTTGCCTGTCGGCTGTTTCACCGCAGTGGGCGCAATCTGCAACTGACCGAATCGGCGCGGTTGATCCTGCCCGGCATTCGCGAAGGCTTCACCGCCCTGGAGCGGGCCTGCAATACCTTGCGCGCCGAAGATGACATCCTGCGCATGAAAGCACCGTCGACCCTGACCATGCGTTGGCTGCTGGCACGGCTCAGCCGCTTTCGGCACCTGCAACCAGGTAACGAGGTTCAGTTGACCAGCGCCTGGATGGACGTCGACTCGGTGGACTTCAACCATGAACCATTCGACTGCGCCGTCATCCTCAGCAACGGTAATTTCCCACCGGACTGGGAGACGAGTTTCCTGTTCCCGGAAGAGCTGATTCCAGTCGGCGCGCCGAATCTTCTGCAGGATCAACCGTGGGATGTCGCACGGCTGGCCAATGCCGAACTGCTGCACCCGACACCGGACCGTCGTGACTGGCGCAGTTGGCTGGAACGCATGGGGCTGGCGGATCAGGTGTCGCTCAAGGGCGGGCAGGTGTTCGACACGCTGGAACTGGGCATGATCGCCGCCGCCCGAGGTTATGGCGTGTCCATGGGCGATCTGCTGATGGTGGCGGAAGATGTGGCTCAGGGACGTCTGAGTCTGCCGTGGCCGACGGCCGTCGCCAGCGGTGAGAAATATTACCTGGTCTGGCCGAAAACCCGCCCCGGAGGTGAACGTTTGCGCAGGCTCAGCGACTTCCTGCAAGGCGAAGCCCGAGCAATGGAATTGCCCGACGTTCAACACTTGGGCTGAATCGATAGAGCCGTCGCAATGGCGGCCTTGAGCCATACCCCGGTTAATTACTCAAGTATTCCGATTTTCCGCCGAAAATGCAGGTGGAACCTTCGTGCAGGTTCGACGCAATTCCCATTATTAGAATTTTGCTGAGTGTGCAGCCAGATCAAGGAAGATCCGGTCGCTCGGCCAGGAGCTGTCATGTCTCAACCTCGTGCCCGGATCGCCTCACAGCTTGGTCTTGCGCTTGCCGTGATACTGGCGATTGTCATCAGCGGCAGTACCGTGTTCGCCCTGCGTTCGCTGGATTCCGCCAACCTTGCCACCCGCGAAGAGCACCTGGCCAGTGAAGCCCGGTTGCTGGCCGATCAGTTGAGTACCTTTCACGGCACGTTGCGTGAAAGCACCCAACGCCTGAGTGGTCTGTTCGAGAAGCGCTTCAGCGCCGGTTTGAGCGTGCACCCGGATGAACCGGTGGCAGTAGCGGGCGCGCAGACGCCGGGCCTGCACCTGGGCAGCGAAGTGCTGAACAATAATTTCAAGGAAGTGGACGAGTTCAAGCAAATGACCGCCGGTGTTGCCACGGTGTTTGTGCGCAGCGGCGAAGACTTCATTCGGGTCAGCACGTCCCTGAGCAAACAGGACGGCAGCCGAGCCATCGGCACGCTGCTCGATCACGCGAACCCGGCGTATGCACGCTTGATGGCGGGGCAGAGTTACGTCGGTCGCGCCTTGCTCTTCGACCGCTCCTACATGACCCAATACACCCCCGTACGCGATATCAGCGGCAGGGTGATTGCCGTGCTGTTCGTAGGATTCGACTACACCGACGCGCAAAACGCGCAGTTCGCCAACCTCAAGCGCTTCCGTATCGGCCAGACCGGTTCCCTGGCGCTGCTGGATGAGCAGAGCAAATGGCTGGTGCCGATCGCGGGCGTACAAGCGCTGGATCAAGCGGTCCCGGCCATCGTCAATCTCGCGAAAACGCCGGGCAAGGGCGAGTTCTGGAGCGATAAGTCCGAAGACTTCTACAGCATTGCCGTACCGTTTGAAGGTGGCCCATGGTCGGTCGTGGCGAGCATGCCGAAAACCGAAATCCGTGCCGTGACCTGGAGTGTCGGCATTCAATTGGCGATTGGCAGTCTGCTGGCGATGTTGATCGCTGTGGGGGCGGCGGTCTGGTTGCTGCGCAGCAAACTCGCCCCTTTGGGTGATCTGGTGCGTCAGGCCGAAGCCTTGGGTGCCGGTGATTTGAGCGTGCGTCTGAACGTATCGAGCAACGACGAAATCGGTCAGCTGGCCCGTGCGTTCAACCAGATGAGCCAGGCGCTGTCGACCATGGTCGAGCACATCCGCAAGGCCTCGCAAGAGGTCAACAGCCGCGCCCAGGCCTTGTCCGGTCTGTCCGGTGGCGCCTATGAAGGGATGGAGCAGCAGTCGGGCGAAATCACCAGCATGGCCGGCGCCGTGGAAGAGTTCAGCGCCACCTCCCTGAACATTGCCGACAACATGGGCAACACTCAGCGTCTGGCTCAAGAAAACGCGCAGCAAACCCAGATCGGTCGCACGTCGATGGACGAAGCGTCCTCGTCCCTGGAACAAATCGCTGGCGCGCTGAACAGCACGGCGACGGTGATCAATACCTTGGGCCAGCGCTCCCAGGAAATCGGCGGCATCGTCGGTGTGATTACCTCGATTGCCGAGCAGACCAACTTGCTGGCGCTCAACGCCGCCATCGAAGCCGCGCGTGCCGGTGAGCAGGGGCGTGGTTTTGCGGTGGTGGCCGATGAGGTGCGTAACCTGGCGTCGCGTACCCGTCAGGCCACTGATGAAATTTCCGGCATGATCCAAAGCATTCAGCAGGAAACCGGTAACGCCATCAGCACCATGGAGCAGGGCAACCTGTTGATGCAGGAAGGCCTGTCGCGTAACGCCAACGTGGCTTCAGCCCTGGCGCGGATCGACGAGCAGAGCCGTTCGGCCGGTGAGCAGTTTGCCGCAATTACCACGGCGACTCAGGAACAGAGCAGTACTGCGACGTTGCTCAGCAGTAACCTGCAAAGCATTGCCCTGGCGAACAGTGAACAGCGGGAAGTGGTGTCCAATCTGGCGATCACCGCCAAAGAGCTGGAGAAGCTGGCGGCGGATTTGCGGCATGAGGTTGACCGGTTTCGTTGAGGTGCCTCTGAAACAGCCATCGTCGGAACGCCGCCCGGAGCCGGCTCGCTCCCACAGGTTTTTGTGTCGATCACAAATCCAGTGTGGGAGCGAGCCTGCTCGCGATGGGCTCACCTCAGTATTCAAGCCAAGTGACTAGTTACACTTGGCATTGCTGGACACTTCCTTGGTCGCCTGTTTCAGCTGGCTACCCAGTTCTGCCGCATTGGTGCTGTTGTAAACCCGGCCACCGGTGTTTTCAGCGATGCAACGTGACGGGCCACCGGCACCGATTTTCACCACGTTGACCCGCAGGCGTGGCTGTTCCCTGGCGATTCGGCGGGACACCGCGCAAGCGTCTTTATCGCAACCGTCCTCGCCGTCGACGAACATCACGATCACTGCATCGTTATTGCGCCCGTCGACCTTGCTGGCGGCGTAGGCCAGGCTGTCGGCCAGTGGCGTACCATCGTTGGGAACCAGACCGCGAATCCCGTTGATCAATCGCTGACGATCGCCAAACTTGAACACGCCCTGGTCCGGTGTTCTTTCGCAACCGGCGAAGGTGATCAGGCGCGTGTCGATCTTCGGGTCCAGCCCATTGATCATGCCGGCCAGCGAGTCCTTGGCGACGTCCATGCGGCTGGGCTTGGCGAAGATCTGCATGGTGCGGTTCGGGTCCAGGTACTTGTTCATCTCATTGCCGAAGAACCAGTCCTCATCGGATTTCACCGACTTGATGTTCAAATCCATCGAACCTGAGGTGTCGAGTACCACCACAAATTGCGGCGGCACGGCATCAGGCGCTTTTTTACGGCACGCGTAGTTGTCCAGCGTCGGGGCTGGAGGTGGTGGAGGTGGTGGAGGTGGCGGCGGTGGCGGCGCGGCCACGACCGGTTTTGGTGGTGGGACTGGCTTGGGTGGCGGCACGGGTGCTGGTTCGGGCACGGGCTCTGGTTCCGGAACAGGTTCCGGTTCCACGGCAGGCTCGGGAACAGGCTCGACCGGTTTCTCGACGGGCGCCACCACGGGCGCTACCGGCGCAACCGGTGGAACCACGACAACCGGCTCACGGTGCAAGAACCACCAGAGCCACAGCGCCAGAAGCAGCAGCAACAACGCGAGCAAGGCCGCCGCGATCCACCAGCCACGGCGCGATGGCGGAACAACCGGCACCACCGGAACGACCGGCGGTACGATCGGTTTGGGCGGGCGCTGGTTCCAGCGCACCACCAAAGGCTCACCGTTGAGGCTGTAAAGTTTGTCCAGCTCCGGTGTGCCGAGCAGGCTGCGCAGGTCTTCGGCTTCCGTCGGTTGACCGCGTCTTTGCAGTTCGTCCGCCAGTTGCCCGAGGGACGTCTGACGCACTTCATAGGTTTCCAGCAAACGTCGTTGCGCGTCCTCGTTGAGGTCGGCGTAGGGCGTAGGTTGGCCACCCAGTTCGGTCCACCATTCCAGCACGTCGCCGCTGCCCATCCGCGGGATGGCAAACAGGCTGGCGACGGTCGGCGGAAAGTGTTTCTGGATGAGGGCGACTTTAGCTTGCAGCGCACTCATCCCCTCCGGTGTGGCTTGCGCATCCCTGATGACCCGCTGCATGACGACGATTCCTGAAAAAGTGCAGGCCTTCAACGGGAGGCCTGCGGGGTGAAAAGTTACTCTTCGTAGCCGAGGCTGAATTGCAGCTGATTGACCTTCTTCTGCAACGCCTTCAGCTCTTCCTGCTTGGCCTTCAGCGTCGCTGGAGTGGCTTTGGTGGCTGGCGCTGCCTGCGAAGCCTTGAGCTGCTGCTCGAGACCGGCGATCTGCTTTTTCACCTGGCTTTCATTGCCATGCCGGGCCTTGAGCGAGGCCAGCAGTTGTCCCAGCGACTGATTCAGCGCCGCCTGGGCTTTCTGCTGGCTGGCCAGGTCGGTTTTGGTGCTCAGTTGCTGGGCCTGAATGTTCTCGTACACCTGACGGAACATTGCGTTTTGCTGACGGGACTCGCTCAGGGCCTGTTCCTTCTGCTTGACCTGATCGCTGTAACCACCGGAGTAGTCGCAGTTCATCTTGGTCAGCATGCTGCTGTCGCGATTGGTCGCATCGCATTCGCCCGGTTGGGTCGCGCAACCGCTCAAGGCCAGGACGGCGGTGAGGACCGCCAGTTGTCGTAACGTCATGTGCTTAGCCCAGGGTGATGGCGGAGCGTTGGCTGTACAGACCGTCGACTTCCTTCTGCAGGGCAGCGACTTTCTGGTTCATTTTCTTAATGTTCATGTCCACCTGCCTGATCTCGGCGCCAGCGGCGCCTTGTGCACGCTCGGCGTCTGCCACTTTGGTGTACTCGGTGACTTTGATGCGCATGTTGCCGAGGTCTTTACGCAGGCGCGCGATGTTCGAATCGATCTCGGCGATTTGCTCCTGGGCCTGGATCTTGTCGACTTTCTTGTTGGCGATGTCTTTTTTGATCCGGGCGATTTTCGCCTGATCATCATTGATCACTTGCTGAGCGGTCGCGGTACGGGCGATCACGTTCTGGGTGTCTTGTTCGACGTCGCTGTTCATTTTAGCCAAGCGGGTGGTGGTGTCGGCGTATTCGGTGCGACGCTGATCCAGGTAGTAGTTCGCGCCCATGGCCACGCCACACGCGGTAATACCGGCGGCGACGGCGCACACGGCTTTGTTGTTGCTGTTGGACAGCGCGCAAGCGAGGATGCCGACACCGGCGCCCATGGCGCAGGCCTGATAACCGGACTTGCTGAAGAACTCTGCATCCTGCCCCTGAGTCAGGCGCGGGTCGGTGCCGTCGCTGTCGCCGAGCATGGAGCTACCGGTGTTGGCGCAACCGGTCAGCAACAGGCTGCCGGCGACAACGAAAGCGATCTGTAGCTTGAAGCGAGTCCAAAGGCTGCGCGACATGGTGAAACTCCTCGGTGACGGTGTTGACGAGTTGTTATTAAGGTGAGTTATTGGGTAACGGTTTTGCAGCTGTTCAGCCAGGCTTCAGTGTCGATCTTCTGCTTTTGCAGGAACGCCTTCTGATTGGCCCAGTGGGTGCGCAAGTAAGGTTTGAGGTCTTGCAGCTGTTTGTTGCGGGTGATGATTTCTTCCATCACCGGGACCTGCGTTTCAAGCAATGGCTGGCCGTACAAGGTCGCCGATTCCACCAGGCTGCTGGCATAGTAGCGGCTGAGCTTGTGCAGGCGATCCTTCTGCTCGTCGAGCTTGCCTTTGCGCATGTCGCAACTGGCGTCTTTGTCCGCGCTTTCGCAATTGAGCTTGTAGTTCTTTTGCAGGAAGTCCAAGTACTGGCCGTCGTCGAGCATCTTGGTGCACAAGAATGCGCCCAGATTGAGGCTGGCGCGAATCGCCTGGTCGCGGGTTTCTTCCTGCTGCTGGTTGCTGGCGCGCAACTTGTTTTCCAGGGCCTGGAGTTTTTCCTTGAGCGCTTTGTCTTCGACGCCCGAGGCCAGGCTGTTCAGAGACTGAACGGTGCCTTTGTCGGCGGATTCGGTTTCCTTGCTGCCGGTGCCGAGTTTCTTCCAGCTGCTTTCAATGCTGGCGACCCGTTCGCGAGAGGTGAGGGTCGGTGAGACCATGACCAGGCGCAGGCCGGTGGTTTTGTTTTTCACCTGACCGTCGGCGTTGTAGTACGGCTGTTCCTTGCGCAAAGCCGTGCGCAGGTCGGCCTGGGCGGTCAGGTAGTTGCCGCCACGCACCACATAGCCGCCGGCCTGACCGTGCTGGCGATCAAGTTTGTTCAGGCGAAACGGCTCGAACATCATTTCGTCGACGTTGCCGAGCATGTCGTGCAGGCCCAGAGGATTGGGCTTTTGCAGGCCGGACAACTGCACTTTACCGTTGGACGATTGCGCCCCGGCGAACCACTCGTAGGCGTTGATGCCTTCCGGCATCGGGTAGTGCGTGTCGCGAAACTCTGCAGCACCGACTTCCAGCCCGCCGCGCGCGGCGAACTCCCACTCGACTTCAGTCGGCAGGCGCAGGAAGCCCTGTGCGCCGTCCTCCTTGGGCAACTTGTCGGCGGCGTTTTTACGCAACCACAGGTTGTACTTGTCGGCGGCTTCGATGGCTTGCACCCAGCTCACTGCGGTTTGCGGCACGCGCATTTTGGTGGCGGCGGTGGGGCAGGTTGCGTCGGTCAGCGCGGCGTATTGCAGCTGACTCATCTCGTACTTGGCCATCAGGTAGTAGCGGGATTTGTCGTTCTTGGCGCCTGTGAAACTGCCGGCGATGAACGTCGGTCGGGTCTGTTCGACGTAGCCATATTCCGCGCCGTCCTGACCAATGTTGATCGGGTAGTCATCGAGCGGCCCGGCCAAGGGGATGAACACTTTGCGAAAGACCATCGAGCCTTCGCAGGGCATCGGCAGCACCACGTCGGCGGCGTCCGGCATCGGGTTATAAAATTTCTCTTCCCAGCCCGCCGCCGAGGCGTCGAGCATATAGCCGAGGCTCAGGGGCAACAGCAAGCCAAAACGTTTATAGCTCACGTAGACTCTCCGCAGGTTGGATGTTGATGGCTCGCAGGGCGCCGATCACGGCCACCAATGCAGCGACCAAAAAAGTCAGGAGCAGGGCAGCGAGGCCATGCCAGACAGTGATGTGGCAAACGAAGGTGCCGGTGGCCTGGCTGCTGCCGAGCAGGTAGTCGAACAGATGACTGCCGACGGCATAAAACCCCAGCCCGCCAACGTAGCCGGCCAGGCTCAGCACCAGCGCTTGCAGGACCACGAAACCGCCGACGGCCCGGCGCTTGAAACCCAGCAAACGCAGGACCGCGAGGCTTTTGCGTTTGCGGTCGATGTTGGCCAGGAACGCGCCGACCATCGACGCCACGCAGCCAATCAGCGCCGCCACGGCGATTACGCCGAAAATCAGCCCCAGCACATGGTTGATGGCTTTGACGTTGTCGATGTCGGCCAGTCGGCTCGAGGTTTCGATGTGTTGTTCGTTGAGCCAGTGCTCCAGCGGCGCGACTTGATCGATGTCGCGCGCATACACGCGGGCGCGGGCGTACAGCGGTTGCAGATCGCCCAGAGGCTTGCCGGTGACAACGCCGAACGCACTGACCTGATACCCGTCGCGAAAGCGCTCCAGATCCAGCAGCAGCGGCGGGGCGACAAACCCGGCCGCGCGGCCGAAGCGCGCACCGTCGAGTACCGCCAGCACCGTCAGCGTCATCTCGCCGCGTTCATTGACACCTTCCAGACGACGCAACACCCGCAGCTGCACGCTGTCGCCGGCCTTGGCCTGCAAACTTTGCGCGGCGCGGGCGCTGAGGATCACTTGATTGCCGACCGGGTTGAGCGACGGCAGATCCAGTTGTGGATCGCCAGGTTCCGTGGCAATGATTTCCGCACCTTCGACAAACCGTTGCATGCCGATCCACAGGTCAGCCTGGGTATTGAGCGAGCGCGTCTGGCCGAGGGCAAAACCGGTTTCGGGGCGCAGGCGCAAACGCTCGATCCAGGCCGTGTCGTAGTTGCCGTTGCTGAGCATCTTCACTTCAAGGTTGCGCGGGTCGCGCAGCAGTTCATCCTGCAACTGGCTGACCACCCCGTGCTTGAGCCCGAACAGCAGCAACAACGGCGCAATCACCGCCACCAGCGACGCGGCGATGCACAGCGAGACCTTGCGGTCGTGCCAGAGGTCTTGCAGCGCCAGGGAGCCCAGCAGGCGCAAGCGATCAGTCCATCGGTTCAAACAGTGTTTCTCCCTGACGGCTGATAGCGCCGAGCCGCGGCAAGCCGAAATCTTTCAGCAAGGCCCAGTCATGGGACACAACGAGCGCGCTCAAACCCATGCTCGACACCAGGCTCAGCAGCAACTCGAACAAACGCCGGGCGCTGTGAGGGTCGAGCGCAGCGGTCGGCTCGTCGGCCAACAGCAGCAGCGGCTCATGGGCAATGGCGCGCACACAGGCAACGCGCTGGCGCTCACCGATCGACAAGGCCTGCGGTTGTTTATCCAGCAACCCTTGCAGGCGCAGCACGTCAACGGCGTGGTCGATGTGCTCGCTCTTCACCGACATCCCGAGCAAACGGCGCGGCAGGCTGATGTTGTCCCGCACGCTAAGGAACGGCAGCAAGCCGCCGCTCTGCAAAATGAACCCCAAGTGCCGTGAACGCACCGCTGCAAGCGCCGGCTGGTCATCAGTGGCGAGCAATTGGGCAATGTCTTGAGCGTGCGCTGCGCCCAGGCGAAAGCGCTCGAGTTCCACCGGCGCGAGTAACAGGCCGATGGCTTCGAGCAAGGTGCTTTTGCCGCTGCCGCTCTCGCCGGTGATGGCAAGGATTTCTCCGGCGCCGACCTGCAAGTGCGGCAGTCGCACATGATGAGCCTGTGCGCCTTCACCACGGCGCACCAGCAGGTTCTTGATATCGAGCATCGGCGTCTCGTTAAGGCATCATTTCCAGTGGCACGGGATACACGTTGTCCCGTGCATCACTGTCCTTGGCTAAAGCGACCCAACGGTCGACATCCGCGTTGTAACGCTGGTAATGCCGCAGTTTGGTGTTCAGCGTGCGGATGAATTTCTCTTGCGCCAGACCGTCCCAGCTCTTCCAGGTCTCTTCATCCAGGTTCAGCACTTCGCTCTGATAGGGCAGGTCTTCGAGGTACTCGCCGAGCACACCCATGTCCGCCAGTTTGGCGTTGCTGTTCTGTTTGAGCTGATTGGGATCGGCGCCCATGGTCGCCGCCACCGAACGCAGGCGATCGAACATTTCCGTCGGTGAAATCAGGCCTTCGTTGGCCGCATCGAGAATCTTCTTCATCACGTCGCTCAAGTCGCTGAGCTGGGATTTGGTCAGCAGCACCCGCACATCGGTGGTCGGGATGTTCTGCTTGATCAGGTCACGGTCGGTGATCCACGCCTTGAACACCGGCGGGGCTTTGCTGTTGGTCTTCTCGCCGAGGTAGGCGAGTTGCATGGCGTGGCCGATCAGCGCCGCGTCTTCGAGCATTTTCTTCTCGGCCGGGTCCTGCTTGGCATTCGCCGCACTGCCGATGGCGTCTTCGCCCATGTAGGCGGCTTTCACCTGAGAGGTGATCGCGGCGGCCAGTGCGTCGACCTTGCGCCCGAATTCATTCACATCGCCAGCGTTCACCGGGTAATACAGCGAGGTGTTGGTGCCCGGGTAGGTCGACAGGTTCTGGTACTGCGCCTCGGCCTTGGCGTGGTCCTTGGCCCCGGCCGGGGTTTTCAAGTGCAAGGTGTAAATCGCCACGCCCGGATTGGCGGCTTCGATGCGTACCTGCGCGGCGCTCAAACCGGTCTTCGACAGTTTGTCGTCACCTTCGATGGCGCCTGCGTCGGTGATCAACACCACGTAGCGTGCGCCGAACTGGCTCCAGTCGACCTTGTCGATGCTCTCCATGACGCCGGCAAACGAGTCTTCATCGAAGCTGCTGCTCGACACGGAGGCCTGTTTGAGGTCGGCGATCTTGGCGAAAAAGTCGGCGCTGTCTTTCACTTTGGTAGGGTCGGCGTACATCTTGGTGGTGTATTCGAGCCCCGGCACCGCCTGGGTGTTGGAGCGGAAAGCGACCATGCCGAACTTGACCTGCTTGCCGAGGTTCTGCGCTTCGATCCGCTGATAAACCTTGCGGATCGCCTCGCGGGTGCGGTCGATGTACGGATCCATCGAGATCGTCGAGTCGATGACGAACACCACCGCCGCACTGAACTCCTTCAGTTGGTTGGCGTTTTTGTCTTCGGCGGCCTTGCCACCGGCAGCGCTGTTGGCAGCACCGCCCTTGGCATTCTTGTCATCCGGCTTGCTGACCGACGCGACGTTGAGCAGGCGCGTGCGGAAACCGCCTTCGGTCATGACTTCTTCGCCACTGAGCACCGGCAGCAGGTAGAACTGCTTTTGCAGGTCGACGAAATATTCAGGTTCTTCAGCCAGTACGCCCGGTGCTTGTTGGCCCTTTTTCAGCGTGGCCCGCAGCGGCGCGACTTTGCTGACCGGGTCCGGCGCATCGAGGATGCCTTCGACGGTGGCGCGGTCCTTGAAGAACAGCAACCGGTCGCGGTTGGCCGGGTTGGTGAAGGCCAGTGTCAGCTGCATCTTCCAGTCGGTGGTGCAGCCGGCAGGCAGCCAGCCAATGGTTTTGCCGTAGCTGTCGGGGCCGACTTTCAGCCATTCGGCGTTGTTCGCTTGGGCGCGCTCGTACACATAAAAGCGGCTGAAGACCGGTTGTGCGTCACCGGCGGCACCGCCCGCTGTCGGGCTGATCTTGCAGCCCGGGGTGGTCAGCACGCGTTGGAACAAGGTCTTTTTACCGGCCTGGATCAGCGGTTTGTCATCGGCCTGGGACAGCGGGCTGATACACAGCGCCAACAATGCGGCACCGCTCAACAGGAATCGACTCACGGGCGAACGCATCACTTCTGCAACTCCTCGAAACGCTGCTTGGCTTCGGCGTTGTTCGGGTCCTGGGTGAGGATGGTTTCGTACCAATAGGCCGCCGTGGCGTTGTCCGCGACCGGGAAGCACTCGCTGGCCTTCAGGTATTTAGGGTCGTATTCGTGGGCATAGGCATTGGCGATCAGCGCGTCACCGGCCTGGGCACGGTTGGCGTACAGGCGCTGGGCGACACCGCAGTGTTTGCCGGCCTTGGCCTGGTTGATGATCTCCAGCAACTTGGCACTGTCGGGCGCCGCCTTGATGCAGGTCTGGACGAAGGTCAATTCGGGCAGGCTGTTCATGCTCTCCAGGGTGCAGGCTTGAGCGTCGGCGCCGGCCGGTGCGGCGGCAGCGGATGTGGCCACCGGGGCAGTCGCCGGGGGGCGTTTGTAGAACCAGAATCCGCCGCCTGCGGCCAGCAGCAACAACACGACAATCAACAGGCCGATCAGGCCTTTGTTGCTTTTCTTCACTGGTGCGGGAGGCGGCGTGTAGGCGCGCTCGGTGAGCACCGACTCCAATTCCAGTTCTGGCTCGGCGGTGGACAGGGTCAGCTCAGGCAACTCCGGGATCTCGGGGATTTCCGGTGCCGGTGCCGGCGCACTCGGCGCCGTCAGTTCGGCGCCGCCGTAAGTCGAGCGCGTCTGGCCGCCAGCCGTGGACGGCAAAACGCCAACGCCTGGCCGAACCACGCCTCTGTCAGTGTGGGCTTGGTTCTGTTCGCGCAGTTCGATCTGGAACTGCGAGTTGGCGCCGCCTTCCAGCAGCGGGTCGACCACGTCCGGGCCGACCTGGGCTTCCAGGCCTTCGCCGCTGGCCGTGACGTTGAAACGCGAGACCTTGAACCAGAATGGATTGTTGCTCCAGGCCTTGTGGTCCTGGAGGTAAAAACCGTCCTGGTTACGCTGAATGGAGAACTCCAGCTGTTCCTCGCCACCCTGCCATTTCTTCACAGTGAGGCGGGCCTGGCCAGGCACATTGGGCTCTAACGCGAGCAGGTCGACACGAATTGGCATTGCTTATCTCGCTGTGAAGGCTGTGAGCACTTGGCCCAGCCGTTCATTCTGTTCAGGGGTGATTTCACGTCCGGCGCCATGGCCGGCATTGTCCTGCGTGAGGTAGGCCAGGCCCGAGAGCCAGTCGCCGAGATACCGCTGCGCCTGATTCGCCGGTTGCGCCGGTAGCACGGGCACTTGTCCCGGACTGATGTCGGTGTAGAACGAGAACAGCGGCGCCTTGGCACCGGCGCGGCTGTTCGGACGCTCGCTTACCGGTTTCTGGAGGTAGCCGAACCAGGACACGAAATCGCGCAGTACCCGTTGCACTTCCAGGACCTGGCGCTCAACCAGTTGATCGCGCCGTGCGCCGCTTTGTGCGCGTTTGAGGACCGCACGGCTCAGTTGCCCCGGCAAGTCCTGGCGATAGCCGGCGGTGATCAATTCGTCGACCACCGCTTCCAGCAATGCTTTTTCCAACCCCAGCAGGTTGAGCAGGCTTTGCCGGGTGGTCAGTTCACGCAGGTGCGCGATCCAGGCCTTGAATGCCGCTTTGGCGAATCGGTGTTCGTTGCTTTGCAGTTCGGGCGCCGGGGTGCCGGTGTTGCTGCTGACCGGCGCGTCGTGGCTCAGGTCGTCACCGAAATCGAAGTCGAAACCGGCGTCGTCGCCGTACAGGCTCTGGCTCGGTGTCGGGGCGACTGGCTCGTCCTTCGCGGCCGGCTCGTCATCAGTTTCGTACACACCACTGAGGTACAGGTCGCGCACCTCTTCGCTCGGCATGTCGAGTTGATCGATCAGCTCGCCGAGCACTGCCGGGCGACGGCCCAGGCCGGTCAGAATCTTTTGCGCCAGGGCTTTCTTGGCGGCGGCAGCACCGTCGTCGTCGGCGTGGTACCAGGTGCTCAGACCGTGAGTGGTCAGGCCTTCGAGACATTCGCTCAATTGCTCGCGGATGCGCTGCAATTTGAATTCGATATTGGCCACGCCTTTGAAACTGCCGCTGAAGTGGCTGATGCCACCGTCATCGTTGCGCAGCATTTCTTTCCAGGCGTTGGCAGGATCGTGGATGTGTTTGCACACCAGGTCGTTGCTGGCGAAGCTGGTGCCCAGCGCGCTGACACGGTCCTGATAGCTGGCATTGAGGCCCGTTTCGGCACCCATCGCGTCTTGTTCGATGAACGCCGCGTCCATGCGCGGTTTACGCACCAGGTAGGTGTTCTGGAACGGTGTGCCGGCCCAGTCGCTCATCCAGCTCAGGCTGCCGAAGCGCTCCAGCATGGTCAGCTTGACCATGCCGTTCCAGCTCTCGTCGTACTGATCAGGCGTCAGGCTCAGGGAGTTGGTGATGCGCAGGTCGAGCATGGTCAGCGCCCAGATCAGACCGGTTTCGCGCTTGCTGCGAGCGGCCGAGTCGGCGCCCTGGGTCTTTTCGATCCAGCGGGTCAACACCGGGCCTACGTCGTTGACGTCGCTCTGCTTGGTCGAACCGGTGCAAACCACCAGCGCATTCATTTCCTGGTTGTCGGTGTAGCGTTCGAACAGGTAGGCGACCTTGCCACGCAGGATCAGCTGCGAAACGGAGTTGTCCTTGGTGGCGGATTGCGGGTCGTTGGAGTCGGCGATCTCGTGCAGTTTCTGGCGCCCGCGATAACCGGGGAAATCCAGCAGGTCGACCTGATTGACGATGTCATCCACCGGCGCTTCGATCAGGCGGAAGGTCATTTCGGCCGTCAACGCCGCCAGTTGTGCAACCGGAATTGCCTGACTGTTTTGCAGGCGATCGCCAACCAGTGGTCGAACGTCGATCGGCAAGTCCCGTGGGCTGCCGAAGCGTTCGAGAATGTCGACGTTCATGATGCTGTCGCGCTGGCTGTAGGTGTCGTTTTCGAAACTCACCAAGGCCTTCAACGGTGCGAATACGGTCTCGGGCAGGCCTAGTTTGTGCAGCGCGCCGGCCAGTTGCTGATACACGCGTGTCAGTTCGCTTTGCTCGCCCCAGAGGATCGAAAACAGCTCGGCCCGTTCCTGGAAATTCAGGCGTGGCGCCAGTTGCAGTGCTTTGGGCCAGTACAGGTGCTCAAGTTTCTTCACCGAGTTGCGGAAGTTGTCCCGCAGGTAATCCCACAGCGACACCAGATCATCGGCGTTGACGCCCGTTTGCAGTGGCCCGGTTTCGCGGCCTTCGAACGGTTTGAGTACGCGCTGGATGCGTTCTTCGTCGATCTCGTAGGAAATGCGCTCAAGGTCGAAATCCTTGAACCAGGAGTTGGCGAGAATCTTCGCCAGCTCGATTTCCTTGAACAGCGTGAGTTCTACCGGAAAGTCATTGTCCTGACTCTCCGTGGCCCGACGGCTGAAGCGCGTCACCAGGCCGGTGGCCTCCTTGCCGCCACCCACCGGGTTGATGTGCTTGATGAAGTCCAGGCGCTGGCCACCGAAATCGGTTTCCAGCTTGCCGTTCTGACCGGCGGCAAGGGCCGAAATCAGGTAGGACTTGCCGGCCTGGGACAAACCGAAAAAACCAATGGTCATCGGCGTGCAGGCCACGCGACCGAGGCTGTGAGCCAGGTTGCGGGCGCGGTGCAGGCGGATGTTCAGGTTGTCGGCTTCGCTGTCCAGGCGTGGCGCGTTGCCGCGCGTCTGGGCAATCCAGTCCAGCGCCTGACCGGCACCGTTATAAACAGCGGCCCAACTGGCAGAGAGCTGAGTTTGATCGGGGGTCAGATCATTCATTTGCGTTTCACACTTCCACTGTCGAGCCAGTACTTGGTCTCGCTCAGGCCGGCGTCGAGCATGGTGTTGAGTTCCAGCTCGAGGTCGCTGCGCGGGTTGAAGTTGACGTTGTTACTGTTGGATTCGATGTCGCGAACCGAGAGGCGGTCGCTGACCAGATCCTGCTTGCGTGTGTACTTGTCCGCCGGCTTGACCTCGAACCGCACCTTGAGCAGCGGCGCGCTGCCGTTTTCACCGATCGCGCGGGAAAACTTCTCCCGACCGGCCTTGGTGAACCGCAAGGTATACAGCGGCGACGCGGCCCAGCGGTCGGCGGCCAACTGACGGAAACCGAGGCGCAGATCGCCGCGCATTTCCAGTTGTGGCGTGTCGGCGGCATCGCCAACGCCGATTTCCGGCAGCTTGATTTTGTAGTCTTCGGACTGGATGTCGCGGTACAGCACGTCGGCATCCTTGATCACGTTGTTCAGGTCGATCACGCCGATGTGCTTGACCGTCGAATATGGCTTGAGCGCCGAAGCACGGAAGTAGAAGTTCGGCACGCTGTGGTTGGCGCACAACAGGCAGAGCATGGCGCCCACCGACGCGGTGCTTTTCGGGTCGTCGATCCGGCCGTTCTTGTGGAACGGGTACCAGCCGCCAGTGCGGTAGTTTTGCAGCGCCAGAATGCGCCCCGGTGGCAGCGGCAACACCTTGCGAATGAACGCCTGGATGCCGGGCAGGCGCGAAGGGCGGCCGGTCAGCAGCAAGACATCGCACGGGTAATGCGCGACCACTTCACACAGCGCACCGAGAATCTTGGTGATGTTGATCTGGTCGTTGAGGAACGCGGCGTGAAGCTTCTGCAGGTCGAAACTGATCGGCGCATCATACAGGTCGAAACCGCTCTGACCGCCGACATCGCGACGCACGGCGGCGTTGACGTAGTCGAGCACGGTCTGGCTGATCCCGTTGTCACCGATCAATTGACGGTAGCTTTGCGGGGTGACTTCTTGCGGCACTTGCGGATCGTAATGCTCGTACGCCTTGAGCAGCGCCAGGCCCAGCGGGGCGAACACCTGCAGGTTCAATTGCTGGCGCAGGATCATGTCTTGCGCGCTGACCGATTCATCGCCACACAGGCGTGACATCAGCGAATCCGGGGCTTTCACACCGGCGTTCTGCAAGGCTTTTTCGAAGCTTGGCAGGATGAAGTCCTGAATCACGTCCAGCAGGATGTCATCGCCGGCCACTTTGAAACCATCGCGAAAACGCTGCTCGGGCACGATGTGCACGTTGCTGCCGCTGCCGGTGTTGCCGGCGCGGTCGAGGCGATAGTCGGTGATCACCAGGTCCGTGGTGCCGCCGCCGATGTCGATGGTTGCCAGGGTGATGCGTTCGCGGTCGGTCTTGTCAGGGCGGGCGATGGTGTCGAAAAACTCTTCCGGGTGACCGGCGAAGTTCTCGTTGACCTCGGTGTACAGGTACACCAACTGGCCGCAAGAGGCTTCGTCCCATTCCACGCGGATACTCGGGATCGGCGTGCGCGGGCTGACGGCCTGATCCTGATGTGGATCCTCTTCGCCGACATGCCAGCCGAGGCTCTTCCACACCAGGCCGATGGCTTGCAGCATGCGTTCGTTGAGAATGCTGCGCTCGGCCTGCGGCATGCCCGGCGGCACGGTCAGGGTGATGCTGTTGAGCTGACGCGGCACCCGGGTGTGACCCTGGCGGGAACGCTGGGCCGGGCTGTTGATTTGCGACAGCGCCTGGGCCAGCACTTCGGCGAGCATGAAGGTCATCAGCGAGCTGCGCGAGTAACGCGGCATGAACACCGGCAGACGATCGTCTTCTTCGAGGCTGTAAAGCGCCTCGCCGGTTTCATTGATCAGGTGCGAGAACGGCGCGGCGGTGGCGTACGGCTCGCTGTCGGTCTTGATGTACGAGCAGTTGAAGCGCCAGCCGTGGCCGTAGGCGTTTTCATCCCACAGATAACGTTTCGGGCTGGACAGGCCAGTGGAACCTTCGGTACCGCGACGACGGCTGGCCAGACGGCTGGCCTCATTGCCGACGCGGGCAATCGTCGCCCACTGGAACGCATCGTGCCGGCCGCTCTTGACCGAACAGTGGTCCTTGCCGAAGTACGCCTGGGCGAATTCCACGCGGCTTTCGAACGGCAGATTGTAGGTGTGTTCGGGGGTGATCAGGTCGCGCAGTTCCAGCACGTAGTTTTGCTTCAGCCCGGAGCCGGCCTGACCGTGGTTCTCGATCAGGATGCCGCAGGTGCGCGAGTTGCCGACGTCCAGCACCAGGTCCACCGGAATCGGTTTGACCAGGCCATTGCTGTCGTTGGCGACTACTTTCAGCTCAGGGATTTCAACTTTCGCACGGGCCGTCGACTGTTGGGCGGCGGACGGTGTGCTCAACAGGCTAAGCAAGTTGAGGTAGTGCGCCAGGTGATAGTTGGCGCGGATATCGGTGTCCAGCTCGGCCCGCGAGCGGTGGGCATTGCCCTCGTTGAACACTTCCAACAGCCACTCGTTGACCCACGGCTGGGCCAGGAACCAGCGGGTTTCGCTGGCCTTCGTCGCCAGTTTGAAGGACACCCCGGAGCTGATGTCTTCTTCGTTGGGCGCCAGGTAAGCGGTGCCGTCACGCTTGGGCATCACGCGGCTGTCGAAGGCCATCGTCAGGCGGTGGGTGTTGCCGTCGATGTCGGGCGTCGCCAGCTTCACCAGACGCATGCGCGACCAGTTGGTCGGGCCTTCGTCGAAGCGATGCGGCGGCATGAAGCGGAAAAACGGGGTCGGCAGCCAGATACCGTCCAGCAACTCGAGGCTGCTTTTCATATCGACGCTGAACGCAGGTTTGGCTTTCTCGACCTTTTCCGGTTCAGGTTCGTAGAAAAAGAAGTCTTTCTCTTCGTTGTACGACAGGCGGCAGATCAGCCCGCTGATCATCGGCGCGAATTCGCCCGCCGGTTCCTTGCGGGGGTCCAGACGCAGCGCGAAATCCATGAACTGGATGCCGGTGTCGCTGACCAGCGTGACGGTGTCTTCGAATTGGGTGACTTCAGGCAACATTTCGGGTTATTCCGTTTTTATTCGGCCACGTGCCGCATGGACATGGGGAATTGTTCTTTGCCGTAACCGCCGGTGCAGTCTGCGACTGTGGTCGCCCCTTTGCGGCAGTTGACCTTGGGCATGTCGTAAGTGCTGCCATCGCCACACACGGCCTGGCCCTGACTGTCGATGGCCAGGCTGCCACCCTTCATAGTAGCGCTCACCGGCCCGCTGCATTTCGTGCCGTCGGCCTGGTGTACGATGACTTCGCCTTTACCGTCCTTGAGCTGGTATTCCAGACGCAGGGGTTTGCCGGTTCGGCGATCCTGAATACCGGCACCGGCGCGGAACTGACCGTCGAGGAACTTGGCGGCACCGTCGGCGGCGTCTGGCGGAATGCTCAGGGGCGGGCCGGGTTTTGCGGCGGCGGATTTTTCGGCCTCGGGCGATGTGATATCCGGCGGCGCAGTCTTGTTTTCCGGTGGCGCGGTTGGCGATTCGGCTGTCGGGTCTGCTGCCGGGTCTTTGGCGGGGTCTTGGGTCACGCCGGCCGGCGCTGCATCAGCTTCGTTGCCCTCGACCGCCGGCGCTTCCACGTCCTGGGTTCCGGTCACAGCGGTGCCGGTTCCCGTGGTGGAGCCTACAACGGTGCCCGTCACAGGAACGCCATTGAGCGTCGTGGCATGGCCGGTCAGTTGTGGTTCTTCCCGTTGCCTTTCAACAGGCACGACGCCCTCGGGGAGCAGATTGACCGCCACCAGTGGAATCGGCACGCAACCGCGCAAGCCCAGTAATAGCCACAAAAGCAGCAGCAATAAAGGCAGCAGCAACAGCCACCACCAGCGCCGCCACCACGGACGAGCAATCACCGGCACGACGGGCGGCGCCACCACGGGCGCGGCTTCGACCACCGGGGGCAGCGTAAACGCGGGCGGAACTTGATAGAGGCAGTGCAGAGGATCGCGATTGCCGGTACCGGCATGCTCGAAGCCCCAAAAGGTCAGCACCGGCTTGCCTTGCACCAGGTAGACGAAGTTTTCATCGGGGAAATGAATCACACGCTTGAGCAGCTTGCCGAACACGGCTTTGTCGCCTTGCTGCTGTTCGGCTGGATCATTGCCCAGGAAACGCTGGCTCAATTCGTCGAGCGAGGTCTTCAGCGCTTCGAGTTGGCGGCGTGCAGGGGCGCGTTCTTCTTCAGTCGCGCTGCTCCACGGGATCACATCGCCGTCGAGGCCGCTGTACCAGTCAATCTGGTTGCCGAGTTCATCGCTTTGAGGGATGGCCAGGTGATCGACCATTTCAGGGTTCTTGCGGCGAATGGCTTCGCGCAATTGCAGGGCTGCCCGGTAAACCGGTTGACCTGTTTCGCCCAGGGCAGTGAATGACCCGCTCTTACCGCTGCGTAATAGTGCCCCGCGCATTCAAACTCCGTATGTTCCGCTGCGCAAAAATGACAGACAAAAGTGTCTGCGCTTGCTCCTGCAATTAGCTGGCGACCTTAATGTCACAATGATGTCGCCGTCAATCTGCCGGAGGTTCAAAACCGTATGAGACTAGCGTAAGCGTGCGGAGGTTGCATGAGGTCAATTTAAATTGGCTCGGGAAGGCTCGGGTGTACGTTTTTTAGGCTTGCTGAATCGTTTCATCAGCGCTATAAAAAACGCACAACTCCAAGAAAGGCTTCCCCATGACTCCGCTCAAATTCGTCGTTGCCTTTGGCGCACTGTCCGCCTCCCACGCCATGGCCTGGGATTACGTCCTGCTCGACAGCGACAAGGCTGCCCAAAACTGGCAGGTCACCAGCCAGCAACTCGGTGTAAAAACCGACAAACCCTTCTCCGTGACCCTTCGTAACTTGCACGGCGGTCGGCAGGAGGGCGTCAGCATCGTCGACATCGATAACGGCACGATGAAACTCTCGGTGGTGCCGACCCGTGGCATGAACGTCCTGCAGGCGACGGTCGGTAATGTGCGCATGGGTTGGGATTCGCCGGTCAAGGACGTGGTCAATCCATCCTTCATCGAACTCAACGGTCGCGGCGGGCTGGGCTGGCTCGAGGGCTTTAACGAACTGGTCACCCGCTGCGGCTACGAGTGGGTCGGTCACCCCGGCATGGACAACGGTGAACTGCTGACGCTCCACGGCCGTGCCGCCAACATCCCGGCCAGCAAAGTCACGTTGCACATCGATGAAAAACCACCTTACGCCATCAGCCTGCGCGGCGAGCTCAAAGAGCAGGCGTTCAAGAAAGTCGACTTCTCGGTGATGACTGAGTTGGTCACCGAACCTGGCAGCGTTGCTTTTACCCTCAATGACACCCTGACCAACAACGGTGATTATCCGAAGGAATATCAGGCGCTGTATCACAGTAACTTCAGCACCCCATTCCTGGAACAGGGCGCCCGTTTTGCCGCACCGGTGAAACAGGTGTCGCCGTTCAATGACAAAGCCAAAGGGGATTTGCCGGATTGGCAGACTTACCGCGCGCCGACCAAGGATTACGACGAGACGGTTTACAACGTGGTGCCTTATGGCGATGCCAAGGGTGACACGTTGACCGTGCTGCATAACAAGGCCGGCAGCCTCGGGGTTTCGGTGGGTTTCAATACTCAACAGTTGCCGGTGTTCTCCCTGTGGAAAAACACGGACACCCAAGGGCAGGGCTATGTCACGGGTCTTGAACCGGGGACGAGCTTTTCCTACAACCGTCGGTATCAGCGGCCGATTGGTTTGGTACCGATGATTGGGGTTAAAGAGCAGAAGCAGTTTCAGATCAGGTACAGCTTGCTCGCGGATAAAGGGGCTGTGGATAAGGCGTTGAAGACGGTGAGTGATATTCAGGGTGGGCGGGAGACTGAGGTGAGGCAGATTCCATTGGTGGATTTGACCAAGGAGTAAGCCGCGTCTCTCTATCGATCGACAACTGCTAGGTGAGCAGTGATCTCGCATGTGGTGTTCACTGCTCATTGAAGGGTCAAAAGGGAAGTTTCATTTTTGAGGCTTGTGCGGCATCAAACAACCGCCGGATGAAATCGAAGTCATTCCAGGTTTGATTGGTATAAAACCGGTACTCCTTGTCTTCGATATCATCGAAGTAATAGATGACGTACTCCGCATATTTTTCATCAGCGTTGAAGCTGTAGCGTAATGAAAGCGAAAAGGCTTTTTCTTTGAGTTTCACCAGCGAGTTATTGTCATCATAACTCCAGGAGAATTCGCCTTGCTCCGTTCTCGCTGTAAGCGTTTTGACAAATTCGAGAAATTTAGGCGGTAACATATTGTCGCCCTCTGGCCGGGTTAACCTTTTCAAGGTTCTCTTTGATGTTTTCGAGATTGTGATGAATAACTATTCGGGTCGATTTCTCAAGCCGAGCGCTCGCTGACGTGAAAATTCCTTTTCTGATCGCGGTTTCAGTTTCTCCAAGGATATTGTCAATCCTGTCAAACTCCTGACCTGTGCCAGGTATTTTGGCAAACAGAATCCTGAAATGCTGATAGCACTTCAGCGCCAATTGATAATTTTCGGTGTCCACATAGCCTGCTGTCTCATTGAGCGTCGCAAGGCATTCGCTTACGGCTGAGGCGCCCTCTACAGCTTTAGCGTCCTTGAGCACACTGTTGGCTTCGGCGCTGATGCTCCGTGAGTAACGAACACTGTGCAAAACTTCAGATATTGAAATGATGAGCGCGACGATGGTTATCACCGTGCCAACGTAGGAAAAATTATTGAGGGATGTCGGAGAGCCGACAACGATTTCCTGCTGCAGCAGCGCCGTCCAAACGATGGCAATGCTTATCAAGCAATAGACAAATCTGATCCAATGACTCTTTAGTAACTCCATGTATTACTGACGCTCTCTCTGAAAAGTGATCTGCATAAATGATTTGGGCGAATAGCGATCGGTTACGCTGATGCAGGTCGATACTGCAACGCTTCCGCCAAGTGTTCGCGGGTAATTGCATCGACCTGTTCAAGGTCTGCCAACGTACGGGCAACCTTTAGTAGGCGATGGGCTGCTCTCAGCGACAATGTCAGTCGTTCACAGGCGGACTCAAGCCAGTTTTCATCGGCTGTGGATAACTTGCAGTGTCTACGTAGGCCCGGTAGATCGAGGAATGCGTTGGCACAACCTTGACGTTTGTGTTGCCGATCTCTTGCGTCGGCGACCAGTGCTGCCGCGGTTGCTGTGTCGTCACCAGGCTTGGGGGCAGGATTTAAAGCAGTTGCCTCCCGAGCGACAGTCAGGTGCAGGTCTATGCGATCCAACAGTGGCCCGGAAAGTTTGTTGCGGTAACGCTGCACCATGTCCGGTGAACAACTGCACCGCCCGCTGGGTTCGCCAAGATATCCACAGGGGCAAGGATTCATTGCTGCCACCAATTGAAAACGCGCCGGGAAGCGGACACGGTCCTTGGCGCGGGATATCACGATGTGACCGGACTCCAGCGGCTCTCGCAATACCTCCAGCACCTTTCGATCAAACTCCGGGAGTTCGTCCAGAAACAGTACGCCGTGGTGGGCGAGGGTGATTTCGCCGGGCTGTGGTCGTGAGCCGCCCCCGACCAGTGCCGGGCCTGATGCGGAGTGATGAGGTTGGCGAAAAGGTCGTTGGGGCCAATGACTCAACGGTACACAGCTAGAGACCGATTGAATCGCCGCGACCTCAAGTGCTTCATTCTCGGCCAGTGGCGGCAAAAGCCCCGGTAAACGGCTGGCCAATAGGGTTTTCCCCGTTCCTGGCGGCCCACTGAGCAGCAAATTATGTGCGCCTGCCGCCGCAATCAGCAGCGCACGCTTGGCTGACATTTGGCCTTGCACCTCATTCAAATCGGGATACGGCATGCTCGCGTACAGCAAGCCATTGGATACGTAAGGCTCGATCGGCGTGTGTCCGTTGAAGTGCGCAACGGCCTCAAGCAAATGTTCCACCGCGATCACCTTTAATCCCGACGCCAGGCACGCCTCTTCGGCATTCGCTCGCGGCACCACCAGCGCCCTCCCGGCCTTGCGCGCCGCCAGCGCTGCCGGCAATACACCGCGAACTGCCCGCACCGCCCCTGAAAGCGCCAATTCCCCGAGGCACTCCACGTCATCCAGCGTCAACGTTGGCACCTGCACACTGGCCGACAGAATCCCCAAAGCAATCGCCAGATCGAATCGCCCACCATCCTTTGGCAAATCCGCCGGGGCGAGATTCAATGTGATGCGTCGTGCCGGAAATTGCAGGCCGGAATTGATGATTGCACTCCGCACGCGATCCTTGCTTTCTTTCACCGCCGCTTCCGGCAATCCGACCATCGTCAGTGACGGCAAACCGTTGGCCAAGTGGACTTCTACGGTAACGGCGGGCGCATCCACGCCAATCTGGGCACGGCTGTGGACGATGGAGAGAGACATGGTCGTTCCTTGAGCTGGCAGAGAACCGCTTCCTGCGGTTTTTTGAAGAGTAGTCGGATTGCGTTACGACACAGGCACCAAACTTTCGCAGGATGTTGCGAGTGTCTTTCTGATTGGTGGAGCGTAAGCGAGTGTGGAGTACCGACGTAATCAGTCGCGGGATGAGATTTTTGTAGGACGTCGCCTGAATCTATGAAGGATGCGTGCTCAAGGTTGTGGACCCTGAGCCAAGTCCAGCTCTTTGAAGGATTTTTCCCGCTTCTATGGTCGATCCTTGAGCTTTACGGGTAACGTTCCTGAGGTTTTTGAAAGGGTAGGCGGGAGGGGGATTTGCGGGGGGGGGGGGGGGGCAGGAATTCTCTGGGAAGTGCAGATCCCCATGCACGTTATTACGAGGTGAAAAAACCGCCACTCGGGCGGTTTTTTCGGGGGAACCTAGTCAGACTCGTGCACCTGCAAGCAAGCCATCAGGTTCAAGTTCTTTGCCATACATTGCCGCCACTTTAAAAAAGCGATGTTGGCTGGCAGAAACGTTTCCGGCTAAACGGAGCGCCTCGGCATGATACTCAGCGATCATTAACGGCTTCGCTTTTGGCTTTTTGCGTTTCATAGACACCTCGCGTGCCTGGATGAGTGTTCGAGTCAATCAGCTTAAGAGATGTGCTTACTTGTGAGGCAATGGGAATTGGAGGTTTTTTTTGTAGGACTCAGCTTGGTTTTGAAGGCCTTCTGAAGGGCGCAGGTAGTCCTTTTCCTGGATTTTTGAAAGGGGAGGCCAAAAGTCAAAACAGCACGTTTGCATTTGTGAATTCAGGTTATACACTCAAGATTAATGCATAACGTTAAGCTTTAAATTATGATCGTTAGCTTTAAGTGTTCTGAGACCGAGTACCTGTTTCGCAGCGGAAGAACCCGTGTGTGGTCAGCCATTTTGAATGTCGCGGAACGAAAGCTGACGATGCTTGATGCCGCAGCTGTGTTGATAGATCTCCGATCACCGCCGGGCAATCGTCTGGAAGCGCTCGAGGGTAGTCGCAATGGGCAGCACAGCATCCGTATCAACGCCCAATGGCGAATTTGCTTTATCTGGGGTCCTAACGGACCGGAAAATGTCGAAATCGTCGATTATCACTGAGGTGAGTAATGACTAAGAATGGTATGCGCCCGGTTCACCCGGGCGAGATCCTCAAAGAGGAATACCTGGAGCCTTTGAACCTTACGGCTGCTGCCTTGGCCAGAGCGTTGAATGTGTCGACACCTACGGTGAACGACATTGTGCTCCAGCGTCGTGGGGTCAGTGCTGATGTGGCTCTCAGGCTTTCTATCTGCCTGGACACCACTCCTGAGTTTTGGCTGAATCTGCAATCGACTTACGATTTGCGCAAGGCTGAGATTGAACGGGGTGCCGCGATCCGGGATCAAGTTGAACGTCTTCCACATTGCGCCTGATCCTCAGACTTGAAGGAACCCCACGTTAAAGCGTGGAGTTTTTTTGTTCAAAATGTTTGAAGTATTCGCGAAGCGCGCTTCCACCAAGGAGCATTGACCGTACGTTCTGACTCATCATGATCAGGTAGTACGTGCGGGACATCCTGCAACCGAATCCACGGCTGGTTATTCCAGTGCAGCAAACTCAATGACATTTCCGGCCAATTCAGCAGGCTCAGAATCGGGCGCTCTGTTGAGGCGGGTTGTTGGGCGTCTCTGAGGGCTGGCACCACATCGTGGGTCAGCCATTCGCGCAGGCCTCGGTATTCGGGGCAGTAGTGGTAGACGAGTAGGGCGTAGACGCCGGACTCGCTGATTAGCAGGGTGTTTTCGATGCTGCCGTGGATGACGACTCGCGCGGATTGATGTTGATCGGGATCGAGTTTGCGGACGGCGCGTTCGTCGAGGAAAAGACGAAGCAGACGGCCTAAGTCTCGGGCGCTGAACCAAGGCTGGTTTTCGATCAAAAGCGCGTGAAGGTGAAGTTTGTGGCGGGTAAAGACTTGGGGGATTAGATAAGCGTCATCGCTATTCATTGATACAGCTCCTTTTGCTTAAGGGCTGCCGGCAATTGTCGCCAAACAATTGGGTGGCAGTTGTACGCAGGTTGGCGAACCGGAGCAAAAGGAACCCGGCAGACCCGAAGGTCTCCCACGCACAACCGCCATGACTCGATATGGCGGGAATAAGCTCCGCCATCGGATGGTCGTCGTGCGCCTTAAGCTTCCGGGTCGCCAAACCCAGTGCTGAATATTCAGCAGAAGGTGAGCTTAGGAACCGAGGCTTTGCGGCGCAATCGGACGGCGGTGGTGATCTTTGTAGGACGTTGCCGGGATTTTTGAGGGCTTAAAGATCAAAAGATCGCAGCCTTCGGCAGCTCCTACAGATAAATCTGAAGGTCGTTCCGACCTTATCGCGAGCAGGCTCGCTCCCACAGTGGGTTGGGTTTCACCGTGGGATCTGCGGTGTTATTCGGAAGGTGGACTCAGCTTCGCTTCCAGCTCCGCGACTTTCGCCTCAAGACTCTCCAACCGAGCCCGGGTCCGTGCCAGCACAACCATCTGGCTATCAAACTCTTCCCGGCTCACTAGGTCCAGCTTGCTGAAGCCGCTCTGCAACAGAGCCTTGAACTGGCTTTCGATTTCGCTTTTCGGCAGCGGGGTGTCGCCGCTGAAGAGGCGCGAGGCGGTGCCGCTCAGGGCATCGAGGAAGTCTTTGGGTGCGAGCATGGGAAATGTCCTGTCAACAATGGCGGGCAGTGTATCACGCAGTGTCTATAGTCAATCCCGACCGCTGACTGTGCACGCTTTTCGCGCATGCGGACGGACGGCATCGCACTGTTGTTGTGCGTAACGCGGCAGCAGTTGCGGCGAAGTGGTTGGCATCTGCTGCCAAGGGCTTGAAAACAGAGAGTTTTGTGGAGATGGCAAGCTTTCTGCTTAGTCAGTAGTAACCCATGCACTGATGCAGTCGCTGTGACGAATGCAGTGCGCCAAGCGGAACGGGGGAAGTGTTTCGTGCGGAGTGGTTAGCAGGCGTCGGACGGGCAGGTAAGGCCGACGATGCGTTACAAAGCCAGGCACTGCGCTTAGACTTGAGTCGGGTTTGTTTTCCTGGGGCAAGTCCACCAATTCGGGAGAGAGTTTTCATGAAGCTAGTCA